>Ga0209591_10002330_pt1 | contig 22832 bp, 20 predicted proteins | sample MAT01_FD_187207 | JGI IMG/M metagenome (GOLD analysis project Ga0209591, IMG submission 187207) | Freshwater microbial communities from Lake Fryxell liftoff mats and glacier meltwater in Antarctica - MAT-01 (SPAdes) (version 2) | ecosystem: Environmental > Aquatic > Freshwater > Ice > Liftoff... | reverse complement strand
TGGTCAGACATTAATCCGGGGGTGTTGGATGGGGAAAGATTGGCAATGCTCTCTTTAAGAGATGCGGTTCATGCTTTTCTTTTGGGTTTACAGGGGCTGTTGCCAGGGATGCAGGGAGTGATCTTGACTTTCTTTGCTGGCTGTTGGCGATTTGATCGGGACGGTGGTTCGGGGAGGGATGCGTGAGGAGTGGGGAGTGGGGGGACTGAGCCTATTTAGGGTACAAGTCGCCTCCCTATTTTCGGTGTTGATTCGATTGCTTGAGTTTATGTGTACCCTAAAACCTTTTTTCTGCGGTTCTGATTATGCCTAGACATCGTAAACCTTCTACTTCTAACTCTGCTGATTTGGCGGCGATCGCGCCAGTAGCAGTCAAATTATCGCAGCCTGACCGCATGGAGTTAATCGCTATGCTGCAGGCGCTTCAGGAGGCGGAGGATGGGGGGCAAGGGGTGAAGGGCGACCCCTGCGGTATCTGCGAAGCAGCACGGGAAAGGATGAAAGAGGAAGCGCTGAATCGCAGAGGAATCCGAGGGGGGATGGGCAGTTTTGAGGACAAGATTATTAATAGCTGTGGGCCTTATCGCTATCTCCGCTATTGGTTTGGGAAAACCCATAAAAGTATCTACCTCGGTCGGGTGGAATGAGGTAGAAAGCTAGGTTTTTTAGGGTACATTTAGATGCTCATTTTAATGATTTTCAGGCATTAACTGTACCCTAAAAATATCTGAAGGGATGCGGCAGAACCCAGAATCAGGACTTATCGAAACGGGGAAGATCCAGCATCTCCAGGAAACAGCAGTAGTCTACCCCGGTTTCTTCGCTCTAGTTTCTACCTAGGCAAATCGTGGCACAGCGTTTCCGAAAACTGCTTATCGTCTGCAAGCAGCAGGAGACTGCCGCCGTTGCAACCCAACCGTCAAAAGCTGAGTTTTAGGCAGGCAGCCGCAAGACTATTTTGGACGGCATTAAAGTGAGGTAAGGACTGTTCATCAAGACTAATATCAACTTTGAAAAGACTGATGCATCACCGCTTGCTCAACAATATCGGCGGCTCGCTCGACTCCCCCAGACTGGGCGATCGCCTGTTGGAGTCGTTGCGCCTGCTCACGATAACTGGATTGGCTCAACACCCTCTGAATCGAGCTTTTGAGCAGGGGGACACTCAATTGCCAAAGCGGGACTCGTTCCCCAGCACCCGACCACCTCAGACGGGCAGCCACTCCGGGTTGATCATTGGTGATAGGGATAGCCACGATCGGCACCCCACAACTGAGCGCTTCTAAGACTGTGTTCATCCCAGCATGGGTAATGACGAGGGCTGCCCGTTGCAATAGCTCTAGCTGAGGAGCATAGTTGACCACGATCGACTCTCCTGCAAAAGTTGAAAGCGCTGTTGCATCAGTTTGTTTACCCAGTGAGATCAACAGTTGGCAATCCAATCAGTCACAGGCTGGGGCGATCGTGCGGAAAGTCTCGAATTGCCGATTTTGCAACGTTTCCCGCGACACATAAATGAGCGGTTGCCCAGTCAAGCGTTCATAAGGAAATTCTGTTACGGCGCGATTTTGAGTCGCGTGCCAAAGTCCGGTGAAATGGAAGTAATCAGGCAATTGCTGCCTGGGGAATTCAAATGCGGCCGGAGACTGGCTGATTTGTGCCAACTTAGAGAAAGCGTCATGGGTTGCAACAGTGGAAGAAGTAACCAGAAACTGAACAGCTTTGATACAAAGAGGAAATTATCTTAAAAGCTTGCTTTTCTCTGTCAATACTCGAAGGTTAACTCCACGCTTTTTAACTATACTCTCCGTTTTTACATTTATTGGCTGTATCGATCAATCCACTCTGAATTTGTGTAAACGATGCAGGACCTTGAACATAGGTCAAGATTAAAGCTTGTTGGTCAGCATCGAAGCTGTAGGAAACTTTACCAACCTGACCTACTCCTGTTCCATAGACCACTATTTGACCAGTGTTGCCCCCATCGTAGGCAATCGAACCCAATGCACTTCTAGTGTGTTTTTTCATACAGCTAAACACATCCTGGGAGACGTTACTAATGCTTGTGGATTCTGCCAGAGCGGGTAGCATGGTCTCTATACAGAGCCAAGCTGTAGCATTTGCCAGTACAAAACCAAGTTTCTTTAAGCTAAAGGTTTTCATCGCTAAATAAATTGAGTAGGTTTAAATAACAAGTGATATGTCTGGAAAGCATATCCAGGGCAAACGCATCTTAAATTGCCAGAAGCCTATCTGAGTAGATTTGGGTACGAGGGTGGGAGAGGATAGACTAAACCCTATCTGCCTCTACCGATGAAACTCAAACCTAAAAATAAGCTGGTTAAGCATTTTAGCAAGCTTGAAGATCCCCGAATTGAGCGCAGCAAGCGCCACAAACTGATTGACATTCTAACGATCACTCTTCTGGGGGTGATCTGTGAGGCAGACAGTTGGGCGGACATCCAAAGCTTTGGACGGGCAAAGTTGAAGTAGCTCAGGCGGACAGTAGAGTTACCTCAGATCTTGCACCAATATCATTAAACCGATTTTCTACCGTTAAGTAAGCCTCAAAACCCTGATTTCTCGTCAAAAAAGTGGCTTGTTGAGAAAGATGCAAGATCTGAATTTACCCAATGGCATACCTTCTCACGATACCATTGCGCGTCTATTTGTCCGGTTGAACCCCGAACAGTTTCAGCAATGTTTTCTAGAGTGGGTGCGGTCTCTGGTTCGCCTCAGGGAGGGAGAGGTGATTGCCATTGATGGCAAAACGCTGCGCCAGTCCTACAATAGTGCCGATGGCAAAGGACCTATCTATAGTGTGAGTGCCTGGGCGATCGCTGCCATGCTCCAGCATGGCAGCCACCCCGGAAGCTACACTAGTAGACTTTGGCTTAATATGGCAACCATTAGGATCTAGCAGCCCTAGACGGAATAAAGTATACAGTTTCTAAATGGTGGGTCTATCTATCCGAGGTCTAATAGAGTGGATCTCGGTTTGCGAGGTATCAGTGAAACTTCAATACCACCCGTGCCGAGAACTACCGCACCACCATCTACGTCTTCTAGATCTTCGTCTTCTAGACTTTCGTCATCAAGGGCGTTAACCGAAACATCAGCATGGTCGGACTGGGCAGGGGCTTGAGCATCGTTGGTCTCTTCGTTAGATTGAGTAGACATAACTAAAATCTCCTGACTGGTTTGGTTTGTTTGACGTAAGAACGTTTTTTCCTTAATGCCAATCAGAATACTATCGGACTTACGCATTGACAAGGGTACAGAAGTGTGAGCCACAGTCGACGTTGGGATCAGGAAGATATTCAAAACATGACTACTAAGAAGTGAAGGTAATGCGAGAATTGTAAAAAATATCCTTCGATGGACTCACACTCCTAACTTGAACAAATAGTTGAACTGAAATTCCAAAGGAATTTGAAAAAGGAGAATTTGTAACCTGCGACTTCTTTCCAGAAGTGAACTTAGAGGTATTTACCTTTTGAGGAGATGATCCAGGTATTTGAAAGTAGCTGGTGACTTTTACATCACCGCCCTTAACGTTTATCAAGTTAGTGATAGAGGAAAAAGAAGCGCCGGGAGCTATTTCTAGCTGCACAAAGTCGTTGCGATCGCTCTTGGTGAGGCCCCCTTTGAGCTTAAATGTGACTGGAGAACTGCTGGCTCTTAATACTCCTAAAGATTTCGCAGTTGCGAATGTACTGTTAAGTTGCCGGGTAGCTTGCCTTACGAAGCTTAAATCAGAGCGTTGTCCAGGGAGGTTATTAGATAAAGATTGACTAGCTATCATGAAATCGCCTAGAGTAAATTTCTGCATTATACATTTTGCTGTAACTTTTATTTCATAGCCAAGTGTGGGGAAGCTCCAGTTTTTTATGACAATCAAAGTCTTTTACCATATCTCAAGTTGTTTAGTATTCTCAATCGTCATAGGTATTGGAGGCATTGTTGAGACAAAGGGGCTGGCTTTGTCAGTTAGCGAACTGAGCAGCCAGCAGAATGTTACAGCTGATGCGTCTATACCTGAAGACTCGCAAGTAACTTCTGTTTCGCAACTGTCTGATATTGTTTCAACCGACTGGGAATATCAAGCCTTAGAGTCTCTAATCAATCGGTATGGATGCGTTGTTGGTTACCCCGATCGCCGCTATCTGAGAAATCTTTCTTTAACGCGATTTGAGTTTGCTGCGGGTGTCAATGCCTGTCTTGATCGAATCAACAACCAGATTGTGTCTAGCACAAAAGAGGGTGTATTACCAGAAGACTTAGCTACGTTGCAACGGTTGCAACAAGATTTTGGAGCAGAACTTGCAGCGTTGGGCAGCCGACTTGACACTGTAGAAACTCGCCTTCCAGCTCTGGAAAACCGTTCCTTTTCGCTGACTGGAAAGATTAACATCTTGTCATCTTTCAACCTTGCCTCTGCGTTTGCCACAGGGGATGTTCTGGCAGAAGGAATTCCTTTACCAGGCGTGATCCCAACTGCCCGATTAGCGCTGCGCAATCTCAACCCTGAGACAGGCAAATTAGAACCTGTTGTGGGAAGAGTGACAAGTGATCCGCCTGTGACGTTGAGCCAATCGACTTATCTAATTTTCACCTTTTCTAGAACCAGTCAAGATGTGCTGACAGCAATTTTAGCAATGGGTAATGGCAATGCTCCGGGGGGTGCTTTTAGCTCTGCCGGATTAACTAGCACCTCTAACATTCCCTACACCGATGCTAACCCTGTTCCCCCTGCGTCGGCAAATGAGGTGGGTTTACTAGAGCTAAAGTATAGCTTTGCGGTGGCTGAAGATATTCAAATTACAGTTGGACCCAAAATTTTACCCTTTCGTCACTTTGACGCTAATTTTTACACTGGTGTCATTAAAGGTGCCAGCGGACTTAATTTCTATCAGAGCACGTTAGCCAATAGCGGTTTGACTGAGTCTGGGGCGATCGTCGATTGGCTTATTACTCCTGAGCTAACCCTGCGCGCGGGGTATCTAGCGCGCAATGATGCAGCGCTGACCTACTATGGCGGAGGCAATGGTCCTGCAAATTCTCAACGTGGTTTATTTGGCGGCACTAATTCCATTCTGGCAGAAGCAACCTATTCGCCTAGTCCCACGACAAATATCAGACTACTCTACATTCGAAATCATCTAGACGCTCCACCATTCAATGCGTCCAGTTCGCAGAATCCGCCGTTTCTACTGACTTCATTGCGGGGCGCGGTCGATGATAGTGCAGGCGGCGGTTTAAACGACGTGATTCAAAATAGTTTTGTTCTAAATTTCGATTGGCTGCTGTCACCTCAGTTTGCTTTATTTGGACGATACTCTTACAGTATTGCCAATATTGATCCAGTGAGTTCTTCAATTCGAGGAGGTCAGGTTAACTTACAAGCATTTCAACTAGGTATGGCTTTTCCTGATTTGTGGCAGCAAGGAGCGCTGGGGACTCTAGCAGTTGTTGCTCCCTTTGATGTGGTATCGGGACGGGAATTTCTAGTAGGTGGGGGCGGCGATGGAGGGACAGAAATTGATTTTGAGGCAGTTTATTCTTATCCAATTGGGGATCATATTGCGATCGTCCCAACGTTTTTTGCCACTTTCAATTCTAATAATTTTAGTCAAAACCCTCCTGTTTATGGTACGACTCTAAGAATGCAGTTCTTGTTCTAACTAGATAAAGCTATGGTCATGGTTGCGGGCTACGAAGTAATTGCTAAACTGCACGAAAGTAGCCGCTCTCTGGTATACCGAGGACAACGGGATGACCAGCGATCGTCCATTCTTAAAGTAATGCAAGCAGAGTATCCTAGCCTGGAAGAACTGGGCAGGTACCGCTTGGAATATGAAATTATTAACCGCTTGAATTTGGCAGGAGTTGCCCAAGCCTATGGGCTAGAGCCGTATCAGAATGGTTTGGTGCTGGTGCTAGAGGACTTTGGCGGAGAGTCTTTACAGCGATTGATGCAGACTCATCAGTTTCAGCTTACAGAATTTTTAGAAATGGCGATCGCCACCACTGAAATTCTCAGCCAGGTTCACGCTGCTAGCATCATTCACAAAGATATTAACCCTGCAAATATTGTTCTGAATGCTGATCTGAGTCAGGTCAAGCTGATCGATTTTGGTAACGCCACTGTTCTCTCGCGGGAAAATCCTACCCTCCGCAACCCCAATATTTTGGAGGGCACTCTTGCCTATCTTTCGCCTGAACAAACAGGTAGAATGAATCGCTCGCTCGACTACCGCACAGATTTTTACTCGTTAGGCGCAACGTTTTATGAAGTGCTGACGGGAAACCCTCCGTTTATCGTTACTGATGCTATGGAGCTGATTCACTGCCATCTGGCACGCCAACCCGAACCGCCTCATATTATCAATCCTCAGATTCCAGTGATGGTGTCTCAGATCATCTTAAAGCTGCTGGCTAAAAATGCGGAAGATCGCTATCAGAGTGCGTACGGTATTAAGGTTGACTTGCAAAACTGCTTGGAGCAACTCCGGACAGTGAGGGCGATCGCACCTTTTGAGCTAGCCCAAAACGATGCCTCTGGCAGGTTTCAAATTCCTCAGAAGCTCTACGGCAGGGAGCGAGAAGTGGAGATGCTCATGGCTGGCTTTGAGCGGGTGGCAGGGGAAACTTCTTCATCTGCTGTTGGGGTCGCTACTACAAAACATAGTGGCAGTAGCGAACTGATGCTGGTTTCTGGCTATTCTGGGATTGGTAAATCAGCATTGGTGCAGGAAGTTTATAAGCCAATTACCCGCAGGAATGGCTACTTTATTTCTGGTAAATTTGACCAATTTCAGCGCAATATTCCTTATTCAGCGCTGATTCAGGTTTTTCAAGAGCTAATGCGGCAACTCCTGACCGAAAACCCGGAGCAGATTGACCGATGGCGATCGCAATTGCTCAAGGCTCTAGGGATGAACGGTCAAGTTGTGATTGATGTGATCCCAGAAGTTGAACTCATTATCGGTCAACAGGCTGCTGTTGCAGAATTGGCACCCAGAGAAACCCAAAATCGATTTAATTTAGTCTTTCAAAATTTCATTAAAGTATTTACTCAGGCTAAACATCCCCTAGTCATTTTTCTAGATGATTTGCAGTGGGCAGATTCCGCTTCGCTCAGGCTAATTCAACTGCTGATGACAGCATCTCAGAGCCGCTATCTTTTTTTAGTGGCAGCCTACCGTAGTAATGAAGTGAATGCTGTCCATCCGCTGATGGTGACAATTGAGGAAATCCGGAAAGTCGAAGGAACCATTAGCCGAATCGAACTTTTGCCACTTGAACTCACTACTGTTCAACAGGTAATTACCGAAACGTTCAATTGCGATCGCGAGAAAGCAGCGTCGCTGTCAGAACTGGTCATGCAAATTACGGATGGCAATCCCTTTTTTATGAATGAGTTTTTGAAATCTTTGTATGAGAAAGATTTACTTAACTTTGATGGGCAATCTGGGGGATGGCAGTGGGATCTAACTCAGATTCGAGCTGCCCGCATTCCTGATAACGTCGTTGAACTGATGGCAGGTAAGATTCAAAAGCTGAGCGCCAATAGTCAGCAGGTGCTTAAACTAGCTGCCTGCATTGGTAATTCGTTTGATTCTAAAACCTTGGCGATCGTTTCTGAAAAGACACAGTCGGCGATCGCCGCTGATCTATGGGAAGGCGTGCAAGAAGGGCTGATTTTGTCCTTAGGAGACAGCTATAAGTTTACCGGGATTGATCAACAGCAGGTTGAAGATCGGGTGGTGCCTTTCAAGTTTCTGCACGATCGGGTGCAGCAAGCGGCGTACTCCTTAATTCCAGAAGCTGAGACAAAAGTGATTCACCAAGCCATCGGGCGATCGCTGCTACGGTATGTCACGCCAGAGGAACGCGAGGAGAAAATATTTGATATCGTTAATCAACTCAATATGGGAATTGGGCTGATAGCTCAGCAAACCCAACGCGATCAATTGGCTGCGCTCAACTTAACAGCAGGCACGAAAGCCAAAGATTCGACCGCCTACGATACCGCTCTAAAATATCTGCTCACAGGGGTAGGATTACTCAGTTCAGAAAGTTGGACAACTCAGTACAATCTGACGTTGGGACTGTATGAATCTGCTGCTGAAGCAGCATATCTCAACGGAGATTTTGAGGAAGCAGAACGTTTGGTCGAACGTATTCTACACCATGCCGAAACCATGCTTGATCGCGTCAATGCTTATCAGGTGAGAATGAATGCTTACTCGGCGCAAAATAATATGGAGGCAGCCCTCGATACCTTTGTCAGCGCTCTGCGGCGGTTAGGAGAACCGCTGCCCCGGCATCCTAGCCGGATGAGAGTGGGGCTAGAATTGCTCCGCACCCGGTTTTGGATCATTGGCAATCGCCCCATCGAACAGCTAGAGGCTCTTCCTCCCATGACTGATCCTTACAAGCTATCCGTCGTCAAGCTAGCAAGTTCGGTCGTGATGGCATCTGCCAATTTAGATCCAATGTTTGCGGGGGTGATGGTGCTGCGAATGATCAACTTGATCGTTAAATATGGCAGTTCGCCGCTCTCGGCAGTGCAAGGCGTGGCTTACGGCGTTATGCTGCGGCTAGGTCTCGGCGAAGTTGATAGAGCCTATGAGTTTAGTCAGATGAGTCTTAGATTACTCGATCGGCTCAATGCCAGACTCTACCGCACATTCACACTACTCGGCTTTGAATCTTGTATTCGCCACTGGAAAGAACCGCTGCGGCGATCGCTCCCCGAACTGCTAGGAGCCTACACCGAAGGGCTAGAGTTGGGCAACCTGGAACCTGCCGGACTGTCTGCCTCGGTGTATTGTTTCCACCAGTTTTTCTTGGGAGAATCTCTTGCCAATGTGACTGAATCATACCAGCAGTACATTAGTCAGCTCGTGCGGTTTAAGCAGGAAATGACCGTCTATTCAATGCAGCCCTGGCATCAGCTTGTGTTGAACTTGCAAGGTCTAGCCACTGATCCCACCCGTTTAATCGGAACCGGGTTCAATGAAGATGAACTGCTGCCGCTATTTATTAAGCATAAGATTGGCATTCCTCTGTATTACACCTACGTTGCCAAAGCGATCTGGCTTTACCATGCAGAAGATTATGCAGGAGCTTTACAGGCAACTCAGTCGGCAGAGCCATACAAAGAGTCCTCGCCTGTTACTACGCCCTATGCTAATCAGAATTTCTACAGTTCTCTCGCTTGTCTGGCACTCTGTTCGACAGTGCCTCAAGGCGATCGCTCTCAATATCTGCGCCAGGTCGCCAAAAATCAGCGGCGAGCTAAACGCTGGGCACACAAATGTCCAGAAAACTATCGGCATCGCTATGAACTGGTGGAAGCAGAACGTTTTCGCGTTTTGGGCAAGTTAGTAGAGGCGATCGACCATTACGATCGCGCGATTCAGGGGGCTAAAGAACAGGACTACATTAATGAAGTTGCCCTAGCTAACGAGTTAGCCGCTAAGTTTTGCCTCAACTTTGGCAGGGAAAAATTTGCTCAGGTTTATTTACTAGAGGCGCGTCATCACTATCTGCGTTGGGGTGCCACATTTAAAGTAGAGGCGCTAGATGCACGCTATCCACAGTTACGCGATCGCGTTCTAGAAAGATCTGGGCTGGAGAGATCTGGAATTGACACCCGAACAACTCAGGTTGCCAGCACTTCATCTCGCAGAACCAGCAACTCCAACGGTCTTGACCTAGATCTAGACACAGTATTCAAAGCTTCTCAGGCAATTTCGGGCGAGATTGTGCTGGATCGGCTGCTGACAAAGCTGCTGAAGCTCGTGCTTGAAAATGCAGGTGCTCAAAAAGGATGTCTGTTGCTATCAAACCAGGAGGAATGGCGGATTGAGGCAGAGGGCAGAATTGACCTGGAGGACTCAATCTTGCTCCAGTCTCGCCCTTTAGATCCCCAAGCGTTGCCTGTTTCTATCATCAACTATGTGCAGCGGACGCGCGAAGATTTGGTGCTGCGGGATGCTGCTTCTGAAGGACTATTTGTCAGCGATCCTTACATCACTCAAACTCAACCGCGATCAATTCTCTGTTCCCCGATTCTTAATCAGGGCAACCTAACGGGCATTCTTTATTTGGAAAACAATCTGGCGACGGATGCTTTCACCCCAGAGCGCCTAACGGTTCTCAGCATTTTATCAGCTCAGGCAGCGATCGCCATTGAGAACGCACTTTTCTACCGCACGCTAGAACAAAAAGTGGAGGAACGAACGGGGCAGTTGTCTCAGGCTAATGAAGAAATTATGCTGCTAAACGATCGCCTCCAGTCAGAGAACCTAAGAATGGGAGCTGAGCTAGCTCTGACTCGTCAGATTCAGCAGATGATTTTGCCTAGAGAGCACGAACTCAGCCAGATTCCTAACCTGGAAATTTCGGGATTCATGGAACCTGCTGATGAAGTGGGGGGAGACTATTATGACGTGTTGCAAAAAGATGGTCATGTCAAAATTGGCATTGGCGATGTCACAGGGCATGGATTAGAAAGTGGCGTGCTGATGATTATGGTACAAACAGCGGTGCGATCGCTTTTACAAACCGATGAAATGAATCCGCAGGTATTTTTAGATCAAGTTAATCACACCATTTATGACAATGTGCAGAGAATGGGTTCAGACAAAAACTTAACCCTGGCACTGTTAGACTATCGGGATGGCTGTTTGTCTCTCAGTGGGCAGCATGAAGAAATGATTGTCGTGCGGAGTGGTGTGGTCGAGCGAATTGAAACGATCGACCTGGGTTTCCCCATTGGGCTAGAACCAGAAATTGCTCAGTTTGTAAATCAGGTTCAAGTTTATCTGAACCCAGGAGATGTTGTCGTTCTCTACACAGACGGTATTACCGAAGCGGAGAACGACTTACGAGAACAGTATGGTCTGGAGCAGCTTTGTGAGGTAGTCAGTCAAAACTGGCAGCGATCGACCCATGAGATCCGGCAGGCAGTGATCGACGATGTTCGGTGCCACATTGGCAGTCATAAAATTTATGACGATATGACGTTATTGATTCTAAAACAGAAATAAGGAGCGGAGATGGATTATGAATGATGGGTTGCCACTAGAGGGGGAGCGACAAATGCAAGAGGAGATTGGACAGGTACAAATCTTTGGTGACTTTAACGAAGAGGTTCCGGGCACCGAGGAATATCTGGTGATTGGATTTTCACCGGGTTCGATGCCCCTAAAGCAGCGATGGCGTAATAATGGATTGTCTGCCGATTTTTTGGCAGAATATCTGGCAACCTTTTTCCCAGGAAACGAAGAGGATACGATTAAGGCAGACAAAACTATAGAAGTAAAAAGTGCCGTTAGCTATGTAGCGAACGAACTTCTGGAAAACGCCATGAAATTCAATGATGAAACTTCACAGCAACCCATCAGTATTAAGCTGGAGATGCACAGCGATCGCCTGGTCTTTTTTGTCAGAAACAGCTTAAAATCTCAGACTATTGTCAAATTTCAGTCGTATATTCAAGAGCTACTGACGGGCGATCGCGATGAACTCTACCTTCGTCAGCTAGAACACAATGGTCAAGATGAAAATAGCGGCTCTGGGCTGGGGTTGCTCAGCATCATGAATGACTATCTAGCAAAAGTAGGCTGGAAATTTGAACCCAGTCCAAAACATCCAGAAACCATGACCGTGACCACAATGGTACAGCTAGACCTTTAGAATTATGATGATATCTGTTAACGGCTCAAATCTATCAGAACTAAAAGCGAGATTTTATAGGAATGGAAATTAAGACTGACGACTATAGTGTTGCATACGAGCCAGGCACCCAAACAGTTAACTTCCAAGGCTCCCTTCGCCTGAGTGGTGCTGAAGAATATGCTGACATTACCCAGCTTCTGAGCGAAGTTGCCGATCAGGCTCCTGAAAACATTACTTTAGACTTGCAAAATTTAGAGTTTCTCAACAGTTCTGGGATCAATATGTTCTCTAAATTTGTCATTAAAGTTCGGCAGCAGGGTAATACTAGCATCAAGATTCAAGGGTCGAAGAAGATTCCTTGGCAGGGCAAGTCTTTGAAAAACTTCCAACGATTAATGCCAAGTTTGCAGATAGACCTGGAGTAGAGGGTTCAATAAATCGATGATTCGCCATAGATTTAGAAAAACGATTTAGAAAAGCTATGCTGGAAAAAGAGATATCTGAGATTAAAGATCTGAATGTTCAGATTGAAGAGCTGAACCAAAAGCTCAAAAGAATTTATCAGGAAAAGGCAGATCTAGAAATCTTGTTGGAAACGGCGACCATTCATTCTGACGTCATGTTGGATGAGATTCACCAGGAAAAAACGGATTTGGAAATTTTGCTGGAAACTACGACCGAACATTCTGATGTGATTGAGTCAGAATTGCAGTCGCAGGCAGAGGAGGCAAGGCGGCAAACGGCAGAACAGTTTCGTCTGATTGCAGAAGCGACTCCAGTCACGATTCTGATTGCCCGCTTGACGGACGGCAAGATTTTGTATGCCAACGAAACGGCAGCTCTGATGCTGGGGCTAGCTCCCCAAGAATTGCTGGAACGTCGGACGGTAGACTTGTATTGGAACCCAGACGATCGCCAACAGGTGCTTTTAGCCCTCGAAAACGATCAGCATTTCCAGGGTGAACTGCGGCTGAATCGATCGGATGGCACAACTTTTTGGGCGCTGTCGTCGTTTCGCCGCTTTTTGTTTAAGGGCGAAACGACTATTCTCACAGCGCTCTACAATATTACCGATCGCAAACAGGCAGAAGATGCCCTACGGATGGCTGAAGAAAACTATCGCAGCATTTTTGAGAACGCGCTGGAAGGAATTTTTCAGACTACGCCGGACGGTCATTATATTAGCGTCAATCCAGCAATGGCACGGATCTTGGGCTATGAGTCTCCGCAGGGGGTGATGACAACGGTCATTAATGTGGTTGATGAATATGTTGATCAGGCAGATCGGGAAGAGTTTCAACGTTTGATGACAAGTCAGGGAACGGTGAAGGGGTTTGAACATCGGATGTATCGGCGCGATCGCAGCATTATTTGGATTTCGGAAAGTGCGCGATCGGTGCGTGATGCCAACGGTGCTTTGCTCTACTATGAGGGAATTGTTGAAGATATCACCCAGCGCAAGCAGGAAGAAGAGGCGCTGAGACGGCAAGTGCAACAGCTTCAAATTGAAATTGATCAGAGTAAGCGGGCGCGACAGGTGGCTGAAATTACCCAGACCGATTACTTTAAACAACTGCTAGAAGATGCGGATAGCCTGCGTTATTCGGAGGATTGGTAGCGCTAAGCTGATGTGCATTTAGGCTCTGTGAGTTTTTTAGGATTGCAACTTAAATGACAATTAGCTTACCAATCATCAGCGATATTGTTACCTTCAATCCAGTCCTTCAGGTTTCGGTCTGCTTTAGCCACATTAAACAGGTGCAGTCCAAAGTCTTTAGAAATATCTTCGCAAACTTTGATTCCCCTAACGCTGTTTCCTTTGGCATCGAGCAGGGGTGAAAAAGTACCAATTCCCATTTTTCCCGGCACCACTGCTGTAATTCCGCCACCTACACCACTTTTTGCCGGAATACCCACCCGATAAGTCCATTCGCCAGAGTAGTCATACATCCCACAAGTAAGCATGACACTAATTACATCTTGAACATAGTGTTCATCGATCGCCCGTTCATTCGTGATTGGATTCACGCCTCCATTCGCCAAAGTTGCCGCCATCATGCCCAGATCTCGTGCATTGATTAAAATCGAGCATTGCTGAAAGTATAGATCTAGCGTTTCCTCAACTCGTTCACTGACCATGCCAAAATTGAGCATGAGATAAGCCATTGCGCGGTTCCGATTTCCGGTTGCTTTCTCTGACAGAAAAACAGGAACGTTAATATTATGCTCGCGTCCGGTATAACGCTGGAACATATCCAGAAGGCGCTTCAGTCGATCGGTGCTGCTGCCTTTAATCATGTCGGCAGTGGCGATCGCCCCGGCATTCACCATTGGGTTGCACGGACGATTAGTATTTTCATCCAACACGATCGAGTTAAAGGCTTCACCTGTAGGCTCTACGCTAACTTTGCTATTGACATATTCTCGACCATGATCTTCCAACGCCAAGCCATAGACGAAAGCTTTAGAGATGGACTGGATCGTGAAGAGTTGATCGCAGTCTCCCACTTCAAACACCTGACCATCTACTGTAACGGCGCAAATGCCAAACCACTCGGGTTTTGCTAAAGCTAATTCAGGAATATAATCTGCAACGGTACCCTGATTAAGCAGGCGATATTTATGGTATAAATCGTTGAGATAAGAACGGAAAGGCGAAGCGATCGCAGTCATTGAATTGGCAAGAGATTGTAAATTACCTGTATCAACCATAACTGCTTCCAAACTCCTGTTTTTAAATCCATTCCACTGTTCTTGAGGCTATTCAACAATTTGCTGGGCAACTTTCCTGAACTCCTGACTCACAGGATGATCGGGGAACTGAATGCAAAAAACCCCCTCGCTGGCAAGCTGCACCACCTCTTCCGACAAAGGAAAGATACCAGCAACGGGCACCTCATAAGTTTTTTCGATCTTTTGCTTGAGAACATCAAAATCTAGCCTGTTGTGCACCTTGTTAATGGTCAGCAGCATCTTGCGCACTTTCAGTTGCCGCGCCACATCTACAGTAACCGCAGTGCCCTGATAGTCCTGTTTGTCGGGGCGCAAAATCAGAATCAAAATATGGGAAATGGCGATCGATAAAAACGTTTCCTTTGATAAACCCGGATGCGTATCAATGAATAGATAATCTAATTGTAGACCTTTAACCAGACTGCGAAATCCGTCGTTGAGCAGCTTAACGTCATATCCATCTTTCAGGATTTTGGCAATGTCGTCTGCTCTGACGCTGGCAGGAACCAGAAAGACCTTACCATCGCCCGTCAACCCCACATTGGCGCTGACATCGTAAGCTGCGTCCTCGATCGCACATTGCCCCCAAAGATAGCTGTTGAGGGTCTTAGTGGTAATTTCTGGCTCCAAGCTAAAAATATTGTGAATGCCTGGAGAAGGCACATCGGTATCCACAACTCCTACACGATTTCCCTGTAGCGCGATCGTGGTCGCTAAATTTGCTGTGAAATTGGATTTTCCAGTTCCACCTCGGTAGGAATGAATCGAAATGACTTTAGGCATTAACTATCAGTGCAAAAGTTCTATTAATGTCCCCCTATCTTAAGAGAAGACCGAATCAAGAAATTGTGTTTTTTAATACAAAAGGTTGTGGTTACCGCAGAAGTCTGTCGAGTGCCGCATCTATTGGCAGTTTCAGACTCCTATTTCTGGTAATCTTGGTCTAAATATCGTGTTTTTAATGTATTGATAGACTGGGAGACGTAAATAGATGGCAAAAATTGTGGCGGTTCACTCGTTTCGGGGCGGTACGGGCAAGTCTAATACAACAGCAAATCTAGCAACGGCGATCGCTGCTCAAGGGCATCGGGTTGCTGTGATTGACACAGATATTCAGTCTCCTGGTATTCACGTTTTGTTTGGATTAGAGCAAGACACGCTCAAGCACACGCTGAACAGCTACCTGTGGGGCGAGTGTGCGATCGCAGAAGCGGCATACGAAGTGAGTCCAGAAGCGGTAAAGCAAGCTAATGGCAGCCTGTTTTTGATTCCTTCTAATGCTGGAGCTGAGGCGATTACCCGGATTTTGCATGAGGGCTACGACGTGCGTTTGCTGCGAAACGGCTTCCGCGATTTGGTACAGGCATTGAACCTAGACTATATCTTTATCGATACCCATCCGGGTCTGAATGAGGAAACGCTGCTGTGTGTGGCGATCGTCAATATTCTGGTGGTGATTTTGCGTCCCGATAAGCAGGACTACCAGGGTACTGCCGTCATGGTGGATCTGGCGCATAAGCTGAGAGTGCCAAAGATCATCATGGTGGTCAACCGGATTTTGCACAATACCAATCTGGAGACGCTGCGGCAGCAAATTGAAGCAAACTATGGCGCACCTGTGGCGGGGCTGTTTCCCAACTGTGACGAGATGATGCAGCTCGCCAGCAGCGATTTGTTTTATTTGTGCTACCCCGATCATCCGCTCAGTCGAGAGATGAAGTCGGTTGCTCAAGCCGTCATGACTTGAGGGTTGGGGTTCGTATGAAGTTGCACATTATGTAGAACAAAATCCATGCAGTCTCCCCTCAAATCTCGATCGAACCGTTTAAGCCCGATCGCATGGCTACAGCAGGAGTTCCACCCTAGCCGTTTGATCCCTAGCCTGACGGCCGGTCTGATCTCGGGAGTGCTTTTGGTCATTTACGCCATTTCCTTTGCAGCCCTCATCTTTTCAGGCAACCTTTCCCAATATGTCTCGATTGGAATTGGCGGTGCGCTGTTTACATCAGTGGCAGTCAGCATCACCGTAGCGCTGATGAGTTCTCTGCCAGGTGTGGTAATCGTGCCTCAAGATGGACCTGCCGTTATTTTAGCGATCGTGGCAAACACGATCGCCACTCAAATGTCAGCTTCTACATCAGGGAATGAGGTATTGAGCACTGTGATTGTGGCGATCGCCCTCACTTCTATTCTCACAGGCGTGTTTTGCTTCATCCTGGGGACGTTCAAGCTAGGGGACTTGACTCGCTTTATTCCTTACCCTGTGGTTGGCGGTTTTTTGGCAGGTACAGGCTGGCTGCTGTCTGGCAGTGCCGTCAGCCTAATGTCGGATCTTCCCTTTAGCTTTACTCAGCTGCCGCTGCTATTTCAATCAGATATTTTGATCCGGTGGTTGCCTGGGTTTTGCTTCGCAGTTCTAATCTTGCTCATTCTCCGTCGCTTTAACCATGTGCTAATTTTGCCAGGATTAGTGCTGGGGGCGATCGCGCTTTTTTACCTGCTGCTATTCGTGACAGACACCTCTATTGATGAAGCACGAGACTATAAGCTGCTGCTCAGTGCTTTTCCTCAAGGCGGACTATGGCAGCCCTTGATGCCCTCCACCCTGCTGCAAGTAAACTGGGGGTTAATTGGCGCTCAAATTGGCAATCTGGTGGCTATTTTGTTGGTGACAGCGATCGCGCTTTTGCTGAACTGTACAGGCATCGAGCTATCAACCCGGCAAGATATTGACCTAAATCGGGAGCTACGCGCTGCTGGTATCGGCAATATGATTGCGGGTCTGGGGGGCGGCATCGTGGGCTTTCACGCACTAGGCATGTCAGCTTTGAGTGTCGCGAAGATCGGCGCTAAAAGTCGCATGGTTGGGCTAATTGGAGCGACGGTCTGCGCCATTGCCCTCTTTGCAGGGGCATCCCTGATTGCGCTCTTTCCCAAGCCCGTTTTGGGGGGAGTGGCTTTGTTTTTGGGGCTAAGCTTCCTGGTGGAGTGGGCTTATGAAGGCTGGTTCAGGCTGTCCAAAATCGACTATTTCCTCGTTATTCTAATTTTGGGCATCATTGCTGCATTTGGTTTTCTGGCAGGGGTGGGGGTAGGGTTTATGGTGGCGCTCGTCCTCTTTGTCGTCAACTATAGCCAGGTCAGACCTGCCAAACATATTCTTTCTGGCGCAACCTACCCTAGTCAGGCGGCGCGATCGGTGCAGCAAAGTCGGCTGTTGCGGGCGGAAGGTGATCAGATTTACGTGTTGGAGCTGCAAGGGTTTCTCTTCTTTGGCACGGCTAACAAGCTGCTGAATCAAATTCGTCAACGGCTGAGCCACCCTGACTTGCCGCCCCTTAAATTTGTGGTGTTTAGTTTTTGTTCCGTCACCGGGCTAGATTCCTCAGCCATTCTCAGCTTTACCAAGCTCCAGCAAATCGCCCAGCAGCAGCTTACTTTAGTGTTCGCTAATCTGCCGCTCAGAATTCAGCAACAGCTCCAGCAGGGGGGCGTTTTACAAGCCGAAGCGTGTCAGGTTTTTCCTGACCTCGATCGCGGTATTGAATGGTGCGAGAATCAGATTTTAGAAGCCATTCCCCAGCGGCGACGGCGTTCCCTTCCCTTAGCGCTACAGCTTGATAATCTGTTCACCAATGGCGACCATGTTTCAGGATTTATGGACTACTTGGAAGAACTAGACATGGAAGTCGGACAGGTTTTATTTCAACAGGGCGATCGGGCTGATGCTCTCTATTTAATTGAGTTAGGGGAAGTCACTCTCTTATCGTCTGTAGCAGACCAGACTCGTCGCATTCAAAGTTTGGGGGCTGGAAACCTGGTGGGTGAAATAGATTTTTATCTGCGTGTTCCTCACCAAACTTCGGCGATTGTAGACCAACCTAGCACCCTCTATCGACTGTCTCAAGATTCAGCACAAGAGATGCGACAAGACCATCCTGAAGTGGCGGCGACCTTTCAAGAATTTGTGATTGGGACACTCAGCGATCGCCTGACTGTTAGCTACAGGCAAGTCAGTGATTTGCTCCAGTAAATTTTGCACGGAGAACTTAACGTGTCTGATTCTAAAACTCGATTCATTAGCCAGGTGATGGATCAATGGTTGCCGAGTGTATTGGTGAGTGTAGTGATTGGCATGATTGGGGCAATGTTCTCGGTTTCGTTTGCCATGCTGATTTTTTCAGGCGATCTGGCTAGCTACCTTCCGACTGGCATTGCGATTGCCCTACTCAGCGGCATGATTTTGAGAGCAACCATTGGATTAATGAGTTCTTATAAAGGTATGGTCGCCGATACCGATGCTTTACCCTTCGCCATTTTGGGATTGAGTGCTGCCGCGATCGCTGCCCGAATGCCCTCTTCTGCCACACCAGACGATCTGCTTGTCACGGTCATGGGAACGATCGCTCTGACTGCTTTACTCACGGGTGCATTCTTGTTTCTATTAGGGTTTTTCAAGTTTGGTGAATTGATTCGGTTTATTCCCTATCCGGTGATTGGCGGCTTCTTGGCAGGTGCAGGTTGGCTGCTAGTGCAAGGGGCGATTCAAGTCATGACTAATATTGTTCTAACCTTCTCTAACCTGGGTACTTTGCTTCAACCCCAGGCTTTAAGCCAATGCCTGATAGGACTGAGCATCGCCGTTATCTTGCTGATCATTTCGTCTTATTCTACGCATATTTTAGCCATTCCGATCACCTTGTTCGCAACGATCGCGCTATTCTACCTGGTGCTGTTATGCACCCAAACTTCGATTGATACCGCGACTGCCCAAGGTTGGTTACTTAAGTCGTCACAGAAAGGAGAATGGCGGTTTTTCAATCTGTCAACTTTGACGCAAATAAATGGGGCAATCGTCTTCTCTCAGTAGGGCAACATGGCAACGATCGCCTTGCTTTCAGCGATCTCTGTTTTACTAAATTCGACTGGAATTGAATTAAGCACAGCCCAAGATATTGATCTCAATCGTGAATTAAAAGCTGCCGGAAGCGCCAACTTAATTTTAGGGCTGGTAGGCGGCATTACAGGCTATCAGGTTCTATCTGCTACAATCCTCGCTTATAAGATGGGTGCTAAAACCCGTCTGGTCAGCCTACTCTCGGTCGCGTTATATGCAGTAATTTTAATTTGGGGTTTCTCGCTATTGTCTTTGTTTCCGCTGCCGATTATGGGGAGCCTACTGCTATTTCTGGGGCTATCTTTACTCAAAGAGTGGCTATACGATACCTGGTTCTCTTTATCTAAAACCGATTACGCGATCGTCTGGCTGATTTTGTTAGTGATGGTAACAATCGGCTTTTTGCAAGGCGTAGGATTTGGCTTAGGAATGGCGATCGTGCTTTTCGTGATTAACTACAGCCGAATCAGCGTGACTAAGCATATTCTCTCTAGCGCAACTTGTCCTAGTCAGGCAGCGCGATCGCTACAGCAAAGTCGGCTGTTGCAGGCAGAAGGCGATCAGATTTATATTTTGGAGCTGCAAGGGTTTCTCTTCTTTGGCACGGCTAACAAGCTGCTGAATCAAATTCGTCAACGGCTGGGCCATCCTGACTTGCCGCCCCTCAAGTTTGTGGTGTTTAGTTTTTGTTCCGTCACCGGGCTAGATTCCTCAGCCATTCTCAGCTTTACCAAGCTCCAGCAAATCGCCCAGCAGCAGCTTACTTTAGTGTTCGCTAATCTGCCCTCAGAATTCAGCAACAGCTCCAGCAGGGGGGCGTTTTACAAGCCGAAGCGTGTCAGGTTTTTCCTGACCTCGATCGCGGTATTGAATGGTGCGAGAATCAGATTTTAGAAGCCATTCCCCAGCGGCGGCGGCGTTCCCTGCCGCTTGCCCTACAGCTCGACGATCTGTTTCCAAATACTGACCATGTTCCAGTATTTATGGGCTATTTAGAAGAATTAGCTGTTGAAGCAGGGCAGGTATTGTTTCATGCTGGCGATGCCGTTGATGCGCTTTATCTGATTGAAACAGGAGAAATCACGGTTTTGCTGGAAATTGCAGCAGGTCAGACTCGTCGACTTCAGAGCTTGGGTGCCGGGAATTTGGTGGGCGAAACTGAATTTTTCTCACAGGCTTTGCACCAAACTTCAGCGATCGCCGATCAGCCCAGTACTCTTTATCGTCTCTCTCAAACAGCTTTGCAACAGATGCAGAAAGACCATCTTGAAGGCGTTGCTACGTTTCAGCAATTTGTAATTCGACGGGTGAGCGATCGCCTCTCTTCTACCTACAAAGAAGTGACAGACTTATCAGAGTAAAGCACTCCATCCACTTTATACTTTTTTACTAGAAGTCAGCTTTCGCCCTCGCCATGTCCAACCCCATCCCGTTTCAGTTTTAATGATAGAAGCGATCGCCAAGATGGCAATGATCACTCCGCCAACGCTCTGTAGCCACCAATATTTTGTTGAAGTTCCCAGAGCCTGCGACCCGTACCATCGTATCCAATACTGAAGCAGAATTGCTAAACTTGCCAGTCCCACCGCTGCTAAATGAAGTAGGGTAGGATGCATGAGGAGTTGGGCGATCGCCCCAAAGAATCCAACCCAAGGAATTGTGTAGATTAGTAGCATCACTGTCGCCAGCAGCAACATTAACGGCATGCTCCGGTCTGCACCCACATACAAAACTTTTGTCCAGCCTTCCCACAAAGAACGCCAATCGCGATACATTCGTAACGTCGCAAGATTTTCTCCTAAAATTTGCTTAATTCTGAATCCATTACGCTTTACTGTTCGAGCAAAGACGACATCCTCAGCAACCTCAGCAGCAACAGCTCTGTGCCCTCCAATCGCCTGATAGGTATCTGCTCGAAACAATAGAAATGGTCCCAGAGCATAGGTAGTTTTTGCCCTCGGATCTTTGACAGCTTTGGAATTAAAACTGACTAGAACATTAATAAACATCAAAGGCTGAACCAACCACTCGATTAACGAAGCGGAAACAATTGTGGGAATGCAGGTTAGAAAATCGATCTGGTTGTCGATCGCAGTTTGTACCACAGCCAGAATTGCCTTGTGCTTCAGGCGAACATCCGCATCTATAAACAGTAAAAACTCACCCCTAGCCTGTTCTGATCCTTGGTGACAAGCCCAGTTTTTGCCATTCCAGAGCTGACCTTCGGGACGGGACTGACCTGAGATGAGTTTCAATCTGGCATCTGCCCACTGTGCTTGTAGGGTCTGAAGAATTTCAAATGTGCGATCGGTCGATTGATCGTCAACCACGCAAATTTCTAAGAGTTCTAGAGGAAGTCGTGTGCTAGCCATAACCGACCTAATGCAGTCTTCAATATTTTCTTCCTCATTGAATGCTGGAACTATAACTGAAATGAGCGGAAATCGAGACTTGGAGATATCGTTCTCATCAAGTATCTTTGATAAGTCAACCTGGGGTAGATGATTGACCGCTTGATAGACGCTTACTAGATAGCCGATAAGAGTGCCCGTAGATATCAATAAAATTATGAGGAGAATCAGGTTGTTATTGTTTAAAGACATTAATATTACTAGACCAACTTTTAAGTAGATTCATAATTTAGCAGACTTTAGGTGATGAAGATTTTTAAGCCATAGTGCATCTTGACGATCATTTACCAAGCACAATTTTAGAACACTATCGGTTAAAGCGAAATCCAAGATACATTTGCCCAGACTCGATCCGTTTAGAGACTTTAGTAGAAGCAGTGCTGTGATATAAATAAGGAGCTACCTAAGCAGTCAATATATGGCGTTGCTGAATCACAGTCTGAAAATTCGGATCCTTTTCCACGAAGGAAAAGGGTTAGGGATCAGGCTAAGTCGGCGATGTCGCTAGATAAATCTCTGCCTAAACTCTGCTTTTAAGGAAAAGGGGCTTTGAGCAGGTTCATACTTTCATTCAGCATTACCCGATTTCTCCGCCTAAACCTAGAAGAATCATCTTGCCGAGTTAACTGTCTCAAAACTGAGTTTTAATTATATGGCAACTTACCGTTTGCATCCTCTAGCTAATATTCTTGGACAAGCTCAGACAAATTCTTATCCCATGGCTCATAGTATTGCTTTAATTATTATTTGCCTGTTAATAATTGCAGTACTTTGGCTACCTGGCATTTTGGGTAAAGATTGAGTGTTTCATGTTCAAATTTATACCTGCTCGAAATCGCCATAGGCTTGAGTTGCCGTTTGAAGCAATCCTGACCAAGCCGAAAGGGCATAACATTTTGCAGGTGTGCATAACTCTCTATCAACTAAGTGTTGTAGAGATGATTGTCCTCTAGGTTTGGACTGTGGCTGTTTCTAAAAGAATAAACATTCCCGTTGCGCCATAACACCAGATTCCTATCAAGACAAACTGCGGTGCTAACCAAGTGACGCTGCCATCTAGAGCGTAAATACTCATCACAAACCCCATACTTGAATTA
>Ga0209591_10002329_pt1 | contig 22835 bp, 13 predicted proteins | sample MAT01_FD_187207 | JGI IMG/M metagenome (GOLD analysis project Ga0209591, IMG submission 187207) | Freshwater microbial communities from Lake Fryxell liftoff mats and glacier meltwater in Antarctica - MAT-01 (SPAdes) (version 2) | ecosystem: Environmental > Aquatic > Freshwater > Ice > Liftoff... | reverse complement strand
ACGCTCGTGATGGACGTGGTATAGATTCTACCGTCACATTGTGCCGTGATCCCTGCTGCCGTGCCACCCTTTTCCGCAAGCATTCTGTCTACATGCGCTGTGGTGGAAACACGTTTGTTGTCTACAGCAATGATCTCGTCGTCTATGCCGATACCCGCGAGTTGGGCAGGGCCACCGTCTTCGATGGCACGAACAACGATTCGTCCGTTAACCTCAGCGCATGTCCATCCGGCCATAACGTCGGATGGTACAGTAGCAAAGGTACGATTCTCTCCAAAGGTTATTGCGTTGGTGGAGGGGGGCTTCAACTCAAGTGTAAGGCCCATGGCGGCAAGGATTTCAGCGTGCGGCAGCTCCTCTGTCCCGTCGAGCCACGTTTGCAGCATCTCGCGCACTTGGACGCCTGTTGCTCTCTCGATAATGGCAATGCATTCCTGCTCCGTCAGACCTTTTGACGGATCGGTGCGGTACTGTTCCCACATGGCGCGGAGTCCGTCGTCGAGTGACCGTTGAGCGTCTGTGTGGTCGATAATGTACAGATCGAGCAACAAGAAGATCACCCCGCCCTTAAGGTAGTAGGACGGGAAGCGATTGCTGGCGTCGGGACCAGGGGCGAAGTAGAGCTTGAGCCAGGCGAGGAGGCTGGAGTCCTTCACCGACATTTGTGTACGACCCGGAACACGGGCAAGCTTTCCGAAGTGATCTTTTGCAACGCCTTCGAGATAGGCCTTCTCGGTGGTGAACCCGCAACGATAGGCGAGAAGGTCGTCGTAGTACGACGTGAGTCCCTCTGCAAGCCAGAGCATCGAGGTATACCTCTCGCGGGTGTAGTCAAACGGACCGAGCTCTACGGGGCGGATTCGTTTTACATTCCAGAGATGGAAGTATTCATGACATAAGAGCGACAACAGATCGATGGCCTTGCTCTTATCGAGGAGCGTTTGCGGATCGGCACCATTGATGCTGGAACGGGCATGTTCAAGGCCGCCGCCGTTACCCGGGAAACAATGGAGTACGAAGACGTACCGGTCGTACGGCACACCGCCAAAGATCTTCGCCTCGGTGGTCACGATGGTTTTGAGTTGTTCGACAAGCCACTCTGCATCAACCTGGTAATTGGTGACCAAGGCAAGTTCGTGCTTGGCACCTTCTGCCTCGAACGTTCGCACGATGTGATCGCCAATCTCGAGCGGAGAGTCTACGAGAATGTCGTAGTTCAATGCACCGAGTACCGTCACATCGCCACTCCGCACAGGAGACAGTGCCGTCGATACATGAGGCCACACATCGCGCGCATGCATGAGTGCAACATGATGGATCTCGTCTTGCCTACCCTCTGCATACATGCAGGTTGCAGCAGGCACAATGAAAGCATGCCAGCGATTGATGTGATTGGTGCGTACGGTTCGCTCGTAACCATAGACCACATAGTCTACTTCGATCACGTCCGAACCGTTGGTCTGCACCACGAGTGATGCTTTATCGCGCCAGTGGAAGGCTGCAGGTGTGCGTGATGAACCACGCACGCTATAGGCACGAACGTTGCCTTGCAAGCCGGCATAGTCGCGGATCTTATAACTGCCCGGCGTCCACGATGGCATCACAAGTACCACCTCTGTACCCTTGATCGCTTGTACTCGCATGGTCACGTGCACCAAGTGTTGGGGCGCGCGTTCAAAGTCAAGCGTGTAGAGGATGTTCGCCAACGTGTTCAGGAGTTGCTCGTCGCGCTGTTCAATGGAGTACGGCATCAGCGTTGTCCGAAGTAAGTGGTATCCATGAAGTCGGAATCAAACGTTTGGTCGTCCTTGGTCTTCAACACATTTGTACTCGGAGCAGCCGTGCCACCCGTGAGTGTTCGATAGAATTCTTGCGCCTCGGCAATGTCGCGCCTCTTATCTGTGATGCCAGCATCGAGCTCCGCACCATGGGCTGCAAGCCACTCGCTGTTGGTGAGCTGCTCGGCAATGCAGAACGGTTCTTCGTTCCGCAAACGCTCCAGCTTCCGCCGTTCCACATCACATCTGTTCTCGAGCGTTGCCACAAGTGCAGTGAGCACGTCCACGTCGGTGATCGAAGCATCGAGTTCGATCGAGGCATCATCTGCTTCGAGCATGGCTATGAGCGAACGGAGCTGGCTCACATTGCGCTGCTGATAAGCATCCTGTACACGTTGCCATGCAGCATGTTGTTCTTCTGTTGTCTGATTCACATCGGGGTGCAGTTTTTTCACCAAGGTTCGGTAAAGAGTTGTTAGCTCTCCGTCTGCAGCTTGGTCTCCGCGCGCTGCCATGTCGCGATCACGTTCAGCTCGCGACATATCGAATGCTTCTCGCAGACGCTTGTGAAAACGCTCGAACTCTTTGTCGACAATCAGGTTCACGCGGTCGATCACTTCTTGCGTGATCTTCTCACCTCTTGTGAACTTCGTATTTAAAAGTTCAACGCGACGGTGTACTTCTGCCGCCTCAATGGCCGTGCGTTGCAGCACGCGTTCACGGGATCCGAAATGCAGATCGTAGGTGGTCGTAAGTTCACGTCGAAGCGTTGTTGACATCTCGTGCCACTCCTCGGCTGTAAGGCGTAATTGCAGTCGTAGCACTTCACACTGAGCGCGAAGCCTCGCAACATCCGGATGAAGAAGCGGCCTCAGCGAATCGGCACTCATGCTGCCTTCTCCACGGCCCCATACCGAACAACGGCCATCTCTGTGAGTGCGAACAACAAGGCTAAGACAATGAAGAGCGGCCAGAGCTCAGATCCCGTGCGGGCGCGCTGGATCTCCTCGCGAAGCGAGGAGCCTGCATCGACCACGGCAACAAGCTCGGGCTTGTCTACCATCGACCGTACCGACATCTTCCAGACGGTGTTGTCGAGATAGGTGAGCTGCGATTCATCAGTGGGCATATTCACGGCCACTGTCATCACGGCGTTGGAATCTTCCGTTGATACTTTGATCACGCCCGTACGTTCCTGACCTGGTATTCGCACGACCGTTCCAGATGGTAGCGGCACAGCATCGATACGTTGAATGATACCTGTGGCATCCACCACACGGAACGTTTTCTGCGTCGCATATCGTGGCGGCACCGGCGCACTCACGGGTTCACCGAGCATTGCGTTCACACCTTGATCGCGCGGCATCATCAGATACAACACGCTGCGTACCACAAGTGTTGGAAAGAAGCCCGTTGTTGGCAATGTGCTCCATGCCATCGTTGGCGGAACAGCGCAGTACAGGAATCGTCCATTCCCACGCATTGTTTCCGACAAAAACGCACCACCCGATGTTTGAATCAGTACCTGTCCACCCGTTGCCACGCGCATGGTTTGAATCGCTGGAGATTCCACCACACGCTTTGCATCGGTTGCCCCTTTGAACACACCTTGGAACAACGGATGCGTTCGCTCTACCGATGTAAACTTCCACGGCTCACGCACAAACGATGCCAACGGTGCACCAATGCTCACGCCCATGGCCGTGCCGATCAGCGATGCACTCTCATCCGCCGATGCAAAGAGGAGTACTCCCCCGCCGCCTTCCACAAACTGTCGCATCGCTAGGGCGTCGGACTCTCGCACCGCACCTCCACAAATGATCACAACATCTAGCGAGGAAAAGGAGGGAAGCAGGGCGGCAAGACTTTGGTACTCACTGAGTGACGGTTGATCTGCCTCTGTGCCCAGCATGCGCATTGCCGTGCGTGCAAAGAGTACGTCCGACGGGACGCCAACAAGTGCAACGCGAGGACGTGGAGGAATGAGTACGCCGGCGAATCGTGTGTTGTCGCGGTCGATCGCATCGTTCTCGATTTCCGTAGATACAGCTATCATACCCCGCCGCTGTGCGGGTGCCGAGATCAAGGCGCTTCGCGTTGCACCCGCGGGAATATCCAACGCGCGTTGTGCAACTCGTACGCCATCAAATGCCAACGTGACGATAACGCCGTTTGCATTGCTCGAGCTCCCATTGCGTACAAACGTTTCCACTTCGATAGGTCGGTCCGGTTGAAACAATGCCGTAAGCACATGGAGCGAGTCGACAGAGATATTCTGCTCAAGACCATCTTGTCCGTTGCCAATGCGGACAAGAAATACCGTTGCAGCAGCATGAAGAATGGTCGAGGTATCCGTGGGTGGTCGTACCGTAAGCGACGACTGAGCATCACTAATCGCATAGATCTCGCGATGTGCCTCTGACGCATTGTCAAGAATGAGGTTTGCATGACGAAGTGCAGTTGGCAGTTCTGCGCGTGCATCAGCAAGCGTAAGACGTTCAATCTCTTCACGAGCGATCGCGAACGTTCGCGTGAACGACACTCCATGGGTTGGGTTGGGTCCGGCAAGTGGCAGGACAGCTACTTCGTCTCCATCTTTCAATCCGTCGAGTATAGACAGCGCTGCGGTTTTCGCCTGACGTAGACGAACGCCCCGTTGATCTGCGGCTTCCATGCTCGCCGAATTATCGATAAGCAACACCACACTAGTACGCTGCTGCATGCCAAGGAGTGGGAGCGTACTTGGAATCGTTGGACGTGCAAAGGCAAAGACAGCGCAGATGATGATCAGCGTTCGAAGGATCAACAGCAGGATCTGTTGGATGCGGATCTTGCGTACGCGTGTTTGCTGAAGCTCGTGCAAAAACTGCAGCGTGCTAAACTCTACTACACGAAGCTTGCGCAGGTTGAGCAAATGCAACAACAGTGGAATGCCTGCGGCTGCCATGCCAATCAGAACAAACGGATTCAGGAAGTTCATGTGAGATTCACAAGCTTCCGTAGTTCAGCAACTTCTTGGCGGGTAAGGTGGCGGTAGTCGCCGCGCGTAAGCCCCTTTGAGGTGAGAAAGGCATACGACTTGCGTTCGAGTTGTTTGACCTCGTATCCAAGCGTTTCAAAAATGCGGCGCACCTCGCGGTTCCGTCCTTCACGAATCATGAGCGTGATACGATGTGCATCATCTGGGTCGACCATGACTTCGCATGGTGCCGAGGGTCCGTCTTCGAGTTCAACTCCCCGTGCGATCTTCCGAGCGTCAACCGCACGAATGGCCGCGTCGAGCGTTGCCTTGTACACACGTGGGATCTGATACCGAGGGTGCATCATGCGGTGTGCGAGTTCGCCATCGTTGGTAAGGACCAGCACACCAGTAGTGTTTCGATCGAGTCTACCAATCGTGAACAACCGCGTGTGAATGCGCACAATGTCGAAAATGGTTTTCCGACCAAGTTCATCGCTCGCCGTTGTGATCACATCCTTGGGTTTGTTCAAGATCACGTAGGTGAGGTGTTTGTCGCGAGAGATCGGTTCACCATGCACCGTTACGAAGTCGTCTATGGTCACCTTCGTTCCAAGCTCTTTGATGATCGCACCATTCACGCGCACCGCACCAGACGTTATGAGCTCATCGGCAGCGCGCCTTGATGCGATTCCCGCATCTGCAATGGCTCTGTTCAAACGAACCGGTAATTGCGCAGGAAGATCCTGCGATGTGTTTCTTTTTTTCATACGAACTCCACGATCTCATTCATCGCATTCAACACGCGAATCGGTTCAATATTCTCCATACATGCATGTGTACCTAGTGGACACGATGCGGTGCCATGTGGTGAGCACGGTCTGCATGCCAGCGCAGCTTCTTCGACTACTCGCGAGCGGTCTCCGAAGGGACCAAATCCAAACTCCGGTACCGTTGGTCCGAAGACCGCTACCACCGGAATGTGCTGGAGGGTGGCAAGGTGCAAGGGCGCGCTATCGTTACACACCACCACTGTGGCGCCTGCGATTACGGCCGCAGCCTCGCGCAACGATGTCTGTCCGCACAGATCCACCACATTGGTTCGTTCTGGAATACTCCCTGCGAGAGCAATCTCTCCGAGTACCACAACGCGCTGCAATCGGTCTGCCAACAACCCTGCAAGCGCGTTGCTGTGAGGGATTGGCCATCGTTTTGTAGGCCACACACTTCCCGGAGCAACCACAACATACGGCTTCCTGACGCCACGTTCATCGAGGAGTCGGGCAACCGCATGCATATCGGCTGGTGTGGACAAGGAGATCGGACCTAGTTCCTCTTTTGTCCGAAGCTCCCCCGTCAGCACAGAAGCAAGGCGTAGATGTCGGTCTGCATCATGAAGTGCAGCCGGATACGGGATCGTTTCGGTACAAAACCAGCGTGACCAGGCCGTACGAAACGTGCAGCTCCACGTAGGCTGCATGAGACGTACGAGCATGGACGTACGCATGCTGTGATGTGGAACGATCACGGCATGTGCATCGCAGCGCATGAACTGCGCAAAGGCCTTCATGCCTTTCCATCCTGCATGCTTGCCTCGCTTATCGAAGGCGATCACTTCATCCACGACGTCAAGTCCTTGCACAAAGGTGGCAGCTGCGGGTGTTGTGATGAGCCGCACATGAGCCCATGGCATAGACTGCTTGATGGCAGCCGCCATAGGAAGTGTAAGCAGCACATCACCAAGGAACGCCGTTTGAACGATGGTGACGGTAGTGAGCTTTGTGCGTTGCTGTTGCGTCATGGCGTTTCGTTTCTCCACCTACGATGCTGCCACGACCACATCGTAGGGTGTTCACGAATGGCGGATTCCAAAAGCACAACATGACGTCGTGTGAGTTCGCGCACGTCGTCGCGGGTGTTCGTGAGATCGGCCATAGGAACGGCCGCAAGTGGCGCATTGTACGAGCCGTCGCTTTGTCGGTGTGCAAAGGCGTACCACATCGCGGCGTTGTATTTCAAGGCGAGTGCCGCAGGAGCTTCATAGGTTGGTGTAGAACGACCGAAGAAATTCACCCATGGGTCACGCATTCCATCTGCATGCTGGTCTGCAAGAAATGCCACCGTGCCGCCTTCCTTCAGAACTCGCACCAGTTCACGCGCGGCGCTATGCATTGGTACGATTCGATTGCCAAATCTTGTACGATAGGAATTCAGCAGCACGTCGGCCGACTGATTCTTGAGCGGGTGCGCCACAATAACGAACGGAGTATGCGCATGCAAAGCGCCGGCCATAGCAAGGAGTTCCCAATTACCATAGTGGCCGGATATCAAAACGTTGGGGAGGCCGCGCTTAACTCTATCACGAAAAGCAGCAATGCCTGGGATCTGCATGCGACGCATAAGATGCTCTTCAGACATAGAAGGAAAAGCGAGGAGTTCTGCGAGTGTGATGCCCAGGTTGTCGTACGAACCACGAACGATAGCGTCTCGCTCTGTTGGCGTTCGCTCTGGAAAAGCGTGAGCAACGTTCGATGCAGTAATTGCGCGACGTCGTTCATCAAGCCGCATCATCGCTGCGCCGATGGTTCTGCCAAGACCGGTACGTCCACGATCGCTGCGCATGCGCGACAGGAGACCAAGAGCACGCAATCCATTAGTCACGAGCATATCGGCAAACGACGTCATTAGCGCGAGGTTGGTGAAGAGAGGTCTCGTGATTCATTCGGATTCTGACCCGAGACTTTTGCGAAGTTGTCGAACCAGTTCTCGTCACGTATCTCTCCAAGCAACGTTGAATGCACAAGCTTGTGATTGCCGAGGCCGGATACATCAACAAAGTAGAAATACGATCCGCCCATCAGGTTCTGATAGAACCACGTTTCGTACGGACGTGTATCGATCATCTGAACGAACTGTTCGATCTGTGTTGGATATCCATACCGTAGGATAATACGTCCGCGATCGGAGCGCCAACCATCTCTGAACATTGCCGACACAAAGTAGGTTTGAGCTCGTTGGAAATCTTTTCGGAACTGATCGAGTCGTTCGTTCTCCGGTGTTGTTGGCTCTGGATCTCGCAGACGCCAGAAACGGTACAGATACTTCTGCTTGGCACGTTCGGTGATGCAGCCTGCAAGTGTGGTTCGCTCTGCGGGCACAGCAAGAATATCGGAGAGCTCAAGTTCGAGTGCAAGCGGCTTGCCTGTAACGGTGGACCATTCCGATTGCAAGAACTGCTCGTCTTCCGAGAGCATGGCCTGTGCTTGCGGTGCTAGCTCCGGATTGAGAATATAGAATTGCTTGACAGACGTTGCATAGGTGTTGGAGTGCTCACTGTCCATCACACTCATTTGAAGTTGATACACGCCACTCGACAGAGCGCCCACTGGCACATCAACGCGTTCAACAAGACCATCTGCATTGCCAACGCGCTTCACATAGCTCGTCATCACTTCATGCTTGACAGCATCAACTACTTTGTACTCGATGGCGAACGTATCGATACCGTTGCGCTTCATGTTGTACACTTCTGCATAGATCGGGATCGAAGGATCTGTTCCAATGCATTCGTGCCTTGGGTTCGGAATGGTCTGCACACCATTGCGATTGAACCGTGGGTCTTCAAGACTGGTGCTTCGCAATGGCTGCGTAAGCATGATGTCAGAGAGCGCTGGCTTGGTTCCAACATCACGAATTATGATAGCCCCAGTCTTTTCAAATTTTCGCGTGCTATCATGAAGGTCACGTCCCGAGATGCGCACTTTATACTGTCCGTGTCTCAGTTCGAACAATCGAATACCCATCAGGAACTGTTTGTGGGCAATACGAGATGTGGCGGTATTCGAAGACGCTATCCAATCTTGGACGATCGTATCGCGCAATGCCGTCGTCAGCTCGATACGCAAATACAGTTCTCCAATAAAGCCACCCTTTGGATCTGCTACATATCGTACCGCCGTATCGGGATAGGCGTAGTGCATTTCCCAACGCGTGGTTACGCTATCGATGCGGAACTGCATGAAGTCTGCCACAAACTCAATCGTCTGCGCATGCAGCGTAGAGGAAAGTGTAAGGGCGGCAAGGAGAACGAGAAGACGGAGTCGCATATCGTTGTGTCCTGTACAGAAAAAAGAATGCCGTCGGACGATTGGTCCGACGGCATTGAGCATTCAAAACATGTCGGCTTAGTTAAACCGCATCGTGATCCCAATTCGGTTCACGAGGCCAAGGTTTACTGTTGGATTGATCGAATAGTCGACCGACCCTTGGAAGTCGCCGCTGTCATATTTCAGTCCAATACCGCCAGCCAAACCGAATTGATCGTGGCCGATCCGGTAGCCCGCGCGGAAACTGACGAATTCACGGAAGGTGTATTCTGTACCGATGGCGAATTGTTCTGGTACGTCGGAATACGTTTCGAAGTCACCAGAGACAAGCCACTTGTGAATGATCGTGCCGTCTTCATCAACCTCTGGTTTATCTGAAAGCGTACCATTGAACATGTCGAGTCCAAGACCAGCTCGGAAGACGAGTGGCAAGTTGAACGACGCCGTGATCACGCTCATATCGAGCGGACTCACCGGCAAACCGGAGATTGGTTGATGTTGCTGCGTTACTGCCGAGCCATCATACGACTGCTTCGAGCCAAGTCCACTGATGGCAAAGCCCAAGAGAAGTCCATTGAATCCTGTGTTGTAGCGCGTTCCAACGTCGAACACGATACCACCGGCCGTCATCGTTGTGAAAGCGTGCTGCACGAACTTCGCCGTTACTCCAAAGGAGAACTGCTCTGTAAGGTATCCGGCGAACGATAATCCGATAGAGATATCGTTCACGTTATAGATACCGCCCGTGCCGTCGGGCTTGTCGGTAGACGTGACGTTGATGTCACCCGACGAGAAGCTCGTGAAGCTGAGAGCAGCACGGAATCTATCGGATATGGGAAGGACAACGCCCGCGAAGTTGTGATTCATGCCCGCGAAGTAGAATGTGGTGGTGAGGTCTGCCGCATAGTTCTTCACGTCTGCAAGTCCTGCCGGATTCCAGTACACAGAAGTAACGTCGTTCGACAGTGCGCTGAACGCGCCTGCCATTCCCGTACCTCTGGCCCCGACGCCGATCTTCAGGAACTGTCCGCCTGAGAGACCCACCTTCGTGAACTGTCCAGCCGTGACTGAAATAACCTGCGCCGAAGCGAGCGTTGCCGTTGCAGCAAGCAGGAGACCAGCTAGAAGTGTATGCATCATTGGTTTCATCGTGATGTTCATAGATGTTCTCCTTACTCCGAATCGCCAATGATACGAGCTGGTCCTACGACGATCGTGAACTTCCGAGTGACGGTTGCACCATCCGGAGTTTCGATCTTAGCGATCAACAACTGACTAGCAGCACGTTGGCGGTTAGAGGAAAGAAGATCCCACACATCTGCTCCATATTGACTTGGTGAAGATGCATCCGTTTCTGTATGCGTGAATTTCCGCAGCAAGCTACCTGTAGACGTGTAGATGCTAATGGTACATTCGCGTGGAAGGCGCGTGAAATAGATCTTCGCCTCGTACGGAGAACGCATACCTTCGTGCGTTACCACGAACGGATTCGGTACTACCGATATCTGCTCTAACTGTGCGTCCGTATAGGTTCCGCCACGTATGATAGGATCGGGTTGCGCAACCTTTGCAAAGACTTTCGTGCTATCCATCGGGAAGCCAAATGCACCACCGAACGTGGAGAGTCGAACAACGTCTCCGGCCTTGAAGTCTTCCTTCGGAAGATTCCCAGGTGTTGGCGTTGGCGTCATGCTTGTAGAACGAAGGCGGCTCGTGAAGCGGCCACTCTTCCAAGACCAATCAAGCATCAACTCTGCTCCGCCAACAGTCATCACGTGGCAGAAGTCGAGCGTGTCGGTCCCAGTGGTAGAAAGGTTGCGTGAGATGTAGTACCGACCTTGGCGTAGAGGTGCACCACGGTCCGCACCTGCCGTTTGATACTGCCGGCGGATCTGGGAGTCGTCCCATGTTCCATTCGCGGCAAGCTTTCGCGAGTTCCGCCATCCGTACACACCGAAGTTGAACTCGTCCAATTTGAGCAATTCTGGATTTGGGAAGACCGTGAACTTGGCAACAGTATCAGAGACAGCCATCGTGACATGCTTTAGATCATATTGATATCCGACGGGTATCTTCGACGTCGTCCCATCTACCACTTGATCGCGGTCGAACGCGTAGACGTTTCGAACCGTCATATTCAAGTAGGGTACGTTATCGAAGGTCATCGTGGAGTCCTTACCCACATCGTCTCTGGTATCAAGCTTAAACTTCGTAGTAATGCTTTCTGTGCCCCCATCCGAGAACGTTATCTCATAGACACCGGGTCCATTGTTGAAGCTACGTTCAGAGAAAAACTGTGCTCCTTCAAATGGGACTTCAAAGGAGGCCGGTGGCACATCGCTCACCGTAAGTTTCCTAGCAGGTGTTTGTGTTCTGCCTGCATAGATGTCCTTGGGACCCCTCACTACTTCGCCAGTATCGCTGCGATATTCACCACCCCATTGTTCAATGGCATAGTCGAAGGCAACTCCAACGGTACTGAGAGCATACTTGTTGCCACCAAAGCAAGGTGCATCTGAGGTATATGTTCCGTAGCGGATCAGCCGGTCACGATTCGTTGGAACTCCGAACGTGACGGTATCATACGTTGGAGGTACTGTTTGAATCGTGTCAATTCGAACACCATTCGTGTCAACCCACGTGCGCGCATTCTCCGTAAAGAATCCTGGAGCACCACCCTTATTGGTGAACTGTGAACCTGATGGGCAAAGTTCAGGCGGCAGCATCGAAAAGAATCCGCCTAAGGTCTGCTTCGTCGCAGAATCCTTCAGGAACATGAGGACTGCGTACAGTCCATTTGCCACACGCGGTGTTGTACCCGGAACATCAACACCAACCCATGAACGGAAGAACTCAAGTTGGATGGTGCGACCACCAAACATTTGATTGAATCGCTGTTGATCTGCAACAAGGAACCGTATGTTATAGATACCGCCAAGCTTTGCTTGCTCACTAGGTGGGATCGACACGGAAATACTAGGTGCATCGCCAACCCGAGCTGCCAATGGCATGGTCTTTGCAACATTTGGCAGTCCCGGTGCGCCATCATTTAGCTTCGCCGGTGTTGGAAGCAGATAGTCACCTTCATCGTAGGCAAGCACACGATAGTAGTAATCCATGTTGTTGATCAACTTCTCGCTCTTATTCGGATTAGTCGAATAGAGGATCGATCCATCATTATTATCATCACCGTCATCAAAGAAGACTCTACCTTGCGACTGCTGACGCATCCATGATGCAATTGGTCCGCGGCGGCATTCATTGGTTTCTTCATACGGACGTTTCACGGCCTGGACCTGTAGCGTTCCATTCGCGTCGGGAACCATGTTTGTGTCGTTGAACATGAACGGGTCAATCTTAATCTTGCGTGCAAGGATCAACTTGATCAAGCTGTCCTTGGCCCTCGCAGCCTGGGCACTGTCGATTACCAATACAGCACCACCACAGGCAGGAATGTTTCCGGCGCGTCGGCTCACGGTTGGAAGAGTCTCGAACTGCGACGTGAACCACACGAAGCTGATCGAATCAGCACGGTCGAGTCTGGAGATGTCGAGAGTAGAGTCGGCCTTCGGCTTGAAGTACAAACACTGATAGTCCGGTGCGCGTTTGTTATAGATCGGCACGAAAACAGATCCCCATGGGCCCGATGCCGTCGGTCTGCGCATGACAAGGAATCGTTTTTGTCCGGGCTTGATCACGTCTATGATGTCGAACTCATCAAGTCTTGTTCCGGCCGTTGTTGTCACGGCTGATTTGATAAACGGACTAATCATTTCAAAGCGAGCAAGTTCCTTCCACCCAAGCGGACCCTTGCGCTTTGATTGGATCTCATCTACATCAAATGTGTCGAGATCTGAACGACGTGCACGATAGACGCGATATCCGAAGAAATCGAGACCGCGCTCCAACGTATCAACCGACATCTCCGATGTGGAATCCCATTGAATGGCGACGGCATTGTTCAACGGCATCCAACCTTCCTTCGGGAACGTAAAGCCGTTCGCACCAGGGACGCCCTTGATCACAGAACGCTTTGGTGGCTCTGGAGCACGGAAAGAATTGTTGTACACGGATTGAGCAAACCGCACCTTGCGGACGAGTTCGGCCATGTCTTCCGTGGTACCGGTTGCATCATTCCCTGTTGATGTTGCCGCAAGGATGATTCCAACAACGATACGTGCAGAGTCGCCCGGACGAACATTGAACGGACCAGTACACATCAAGAGCCTACGGTCACCAGGGCCGTCATCACCATCGGTTTGACCGCTGGACATGAAGTTGTAGCGCTCTTCGTTCAGCTGCGGATCGTACTGAATCGGCCAGTTGCGCATTGTGCGCAAGCCCAATTGTTCTTCCTCGGTGAACTTGCGTTTGTCCTTCCGAAGGAAGCCATTTGCGTCTACCGCAGGGCTTTCAAGGAAGTTAAATCCAAGGTAGCCGAATCCGCGACCTGCTTCTCCACGATCGCCATTGGACCATTGCACGGAAAGGTTCAAGGAGTCTTCTTCGGTGTAGTAGCGGGCACGATCGTTTTGTGCGCCAAGATTTGGATTTGTTGACAGCGTGATGTCTACATCCATAACGGCGCCCATCCAGCACTGATACAGTGTATCAGTGTAGGTAGTTGGGTGAATGAACAGGTACTTGTTGAAGACGAGGTCTCGGTAGTCACCGAAGCCCCATGTGTAGATCGTCTGCTCAATCTGGAAACCAAATGGGAAACCCTCTGCACGGCGCTTTGCCGATCCATCGTCGTAGCGGCTGAGGTCTGTGTCCTTAAACACCGAAAAGACGTCTTCGCCGGAGATAAAGGCGGGTCCCTTCGAATACGTTGCCTTTGATCGATTCGCCTGATCGTTCACATAATTACCGAAGTAATTATTGAACCGCACGGTATCGTCGGCATTCGTGTCCCATATAGGCCATGCTTGCTGCGCTGGGTCCGCATAGGACGTTCCATCATTTGGATTCACATCGGTCGAGAAGTACACGCGGTACTTCTGCTGCGAAGCAGCATCCGGCATAACCACTGCCCCATCCTCTATGGTACCCGGCACCATCCAGGAACGGCCGTTGTTTGGGTTATACGTTACCATTACGCGCTTGCGTAACTGTGAGTCTTTTGGGGGTATCTTTTGAGCGGCGAACCATGCTCCACCGGCAAAGATGTACTGGTTTTGTGATCCACGTGGCCATCGTCCGCCGCCGATCTGGTTGCGTACGTCGTATCCAAAGATCCCGTAGTTCGTTGTGTAGAACTCGAGGCTCGACACAACGTTTTTCTGAAGATCGTAGATACCTTCGGGATCGCGCTGAACGTCCTCTTGATTTTTGTCGCGTGTTCGAGCTTTATCGGTAATGTGGGCAGAGGCTGACACCACACCGAGGCAGCACAGAATGGACAGTAGGAGTACAACCTGTTTACAACCTAGGCTGTTCATACCTACTCCGTGTTTGATGTTCTTATTCATTTCGTTCGTTCTCATCTTGATTAGAACCGGAATGTGACGCCGAAGTAGACCTGACGTGGATACTGATAGTTACTACGACGAGCGATCACCGTGTCTACATATCGCAGGTATCCTGCATACGTCTCATCTGGAGTTTGCAAGCCATCGTGATTGATGTCTGCAGCCGCATTGTAGAGACGTGCACCCACTCGATCGTACTGAGCAGAGCTAAAGGTTTCTTTCCGATTTGGATCCCCATCCTTGAAGAACGTTGTCGACGGGAAGTCACCGGGAATGCGGTTCAGCACATTGCCATCGTAATCTGGGCTTCCAGTACGAGTATAGAAGGCTATTGGTGCCGTTAGGTTCAGTAGATTGGTCACGTCCATGAAGAGCTCCAACGAGGTATTGCCGCCTAGAACGTCTTGAAGTGGAATGCGTCGAGAAATGCGCATTTCAGATGCCCAATTCGATGGGAATCGTGCAGCGTTGATCTCGCCAATTGCCTGACCTTGGCCATTTACTGGTGTATACGGAAGACCTGAGTTATACGTACCAGAGATGTTGACGCTGAAGAACTGCAAGAAGCGAACGCCTGAAATTGCAGGCCCTTCGTCCTTGTTCCATTGCAATGTAAAGTTCGCATTGAGGCGGTGGCGGCGGTCGTTATCCAGTGGGAAGTCTGTTACCGGATAGGCAGGATTTCCCGTGTACGGATCCAGCGCAACCGCAACACCTGAGCTCACAGCAGTACCTTGGGCTGATGCCAACACGTAGTTGAACGTCAATGCCCAGTTATCCATCATGCGCTTTTGGAACGTGAATTCGAGACCTCGGTTGTTGCCATAGTCGGCAAGAACTTGTTGCTGGTATGGGTCTGGGACGGCACGGACAAAGGCTAAACCACTCTGGTTGTAGATGTCCTTGTAATATCCCGTCAACGTAATCGCAAGATTATCGCTCAGTTGATGGTTATACGACACTTCATACTGATTCGTACGCTGCATTTCCATGTTCGGATTACCAAGCGATTGACCACGCAGAAGGATTGAATTGAATCCGTCGTAGAAGTCATTCCAGGGTGGAGCTTGATAGTAGATACCATAGGAAAGTCGAATGTTCTGACGCTCAGAAATAGGATAGGCAATGCTTACTCGCGGACTGATGTACAGCTTCGCCTTCGTGCTAGCAAATCCTTCCGTTGCGCCAAATGGCACGAACGGAATGAACTGTGTTCGATACATGGCACTGGCATCTAGGTAGTCGAAACGCACACCAGGTGTAAATACGAGTCCCTTAAACAAGATCTGATCTTGTACGAAGGCACCGGCTGTTGTAGGTGTGTATGGCACTTCAGATCGTGCCTTGACCGTTGCAGCAGGAATTCCTTGCACATCGTCGGCATAGAGATTGCCGCCAAAGTCCGGGCCGTAGACGTCGTAGAACGGAAGTCCATCCCACGGATTCGAATTGGAGTGTCGGCTAAAGCGGAACAAACGAAGTTCAGCTCCTGCTTTGATCACGTGCTTGGTCTCGCCCACTTCGATGCTGTTTGTGATGCTACCGTCGATCTGCCAGAACTTCTGGCTACGGAAGTCTACACCACCTTCATTACCTTGTGCGAGGAAGTAATTTTGCAAGCCGTATGGATTCGTTGTTGAGAACGCGTCGCCCTGACCTTCCACGTATCCTGTTTGAGGATTTCGTGCGCTCTGCTCATACCGCGCAAGGTAGTCAGACGTATATCTGATCGGACGAACGATACCCCAAGCGTCTAGGATACGGTCTGCACCAGCAACAAACTTATCGCCCTCGATCTTCAGGTTGTCTTCTGGTTGATACAGATCGAAACCTCTCAAGAGTCCTGGTGCATTTCCATCTTTACGCTTGCTGATCTCTGTTGTTTTATTGTTGATCGAAAGACGCAACTCATAGAATGCAGACTGACCGAGTGTGTGGTTGATCTGTGCAAAGGCATTGTTAGAATATTCCTGAATGGCAAGCTGCTTTGCTGCTCGTTCTGGAATTCCATTGTATTGCAGCTGACCATTTCCGTCTAGAATGGGGTTGCCATTACCATCTGTCTTCTGACCTTGGCCGCTTGCATACAACCAACCCCAGCCTGATCGCTCGAAGCTACCCATGCCATATATACCGCCAACGAGCAAGAATATCTTGTCAGAAATACCAAACTTCAGTCGGCCCGTCACATTGCGAGTCCACGTACGATTGTCCGGCATCTGGCCCAAGTTGTTTCCAATTGGATCGAGTACTTGCAGACCGAAATTGCGGTTGGTTTGGAATTGATTGCGAACTGCCACAAAGAATGTCGAGTTGGACAAACCTAATGGACCACCGAGCGTGACGTCAACTACATCTTGATGAGGTGAACCTGCCTTTATTCCGTTACCTGCCGTTCCCCACATGAAAGGAACGTCCACAGCCCAACGAACGAGACCTTCAAATCGGTCCGTACGACCGGTCTTAACCATCGTGTTCACAATACCACCAATGGCGTTTCCATACTCCGCACCGAATCCACCCGTTTGCGTTTGAACTTCTTCTGTTGCAAATGGCGAAGGCATCGACGTAGAAAACGCACCACCAGTATTACCAAGTCCACCGGTGAACTGGTCCGATACCGTTAGTCCGTCAACAAGCACTTGCGTCTCTGATGCACGCGATCCACGAACAACAAATCCACCATCTTTACTCTCAACACCTGCTTGCCGACCAACCATGTCTGCAACGTTGTTTATTGCCATTGACTGAAGCGTTTCGCTTCCCAGTTTCTGGGTGGTACCCTGCGAAGTAGCCGACACCATGATTCTCTCGGCGCTGATGTCAACTGGCTTCATGAGGACGCCACCACCTTGTTCGAGCGTTACGTTCATCGTAATGATCTCGTCCGCACCGATCTGTACTCCAGTCCGAATCACGGTATCATAGCCTATCGCCGTGAAGCGTACATCCCACTTGCCCGAGTTGATGTTCACAATGGTGTACTTCCCATCGAGCTTGGTGAAGCCGCCGCGGCTCGTACCCAAAATGCGAATGGAAGCGCCGGACACTGGCTTTTTATCCTTATCCAGGACCTTCCCGGTGAGTGTCCCGTAGATGCCTGCGTATGCGGTCGTGCTAACCAACCCAAGGACAGCGACGACAACGAGTAGCCTACGCGTCATGCAAGTTCTCCTGAAGAATGCGTTCTCTAATTCTGTGTGTTCGATGGACCGACTTTTAGTGCAAGACCGACAGCGAGCGCGTTGTGCGCAAACCGTTTTGTTCGATCATGCAGAAGTAGGTTCCAGATGCCAACTGTTGTGTGGGGATCGATACTGTCCAAGATCCACCGTTCATCTGATTGCTTGAGCTCATCACCGTCTCTCCTAGCGCTGTAACAATGGACACCGTCACTTTTCCATTCGTTACACCATCAATGGTGAGCATTGCAACCTCGTTAGCAGGGTTCGGCACCATGTTGACAGATGCCTTCAATTCACGTTCTTCCGATACTGAGCTGATCACGTTGAGTGCACTCGTTGGGAAGTTATAGAAGTAGATGCTTGTTGTGTCTACGGCTGTTTCAACATTGGTAACGCGGTCTCCAGGCGTTGGGCTTGCGCCGTAACCGATCGAGATGTAGCCATCCATCACTGTATCCATTACCGATGCGAACTGACAGTTCACTCCAGCTGGCGTGATGTCGAGCGGCTGCGACCAGAGGTTGACATTTTTTAGCTTATGTGTAAGATAGACGTGACCATAGAGTGCATCGAGCGTCACGAGTGTGTCTGGCTCTGTTTGCGAATACGTAGGTGTTGTGTCTACTTGCATGGACTTCACGTCGCCGTTCTTCACAGAACCATAGGCGAGGTAAATGTTGTCGTTTGCATCCATGCCCAATTGCGGCCAACGGCTCACGCCAGAGAAGATGCGTCGGTTGATCACCCAACCATTGCCATCCCAAGTTCCGCCAGCAGGCTGTGCCATAAACGTAAGGACGCTGTCTCCTTCACGGAAATGCATCATCCCCATGTCCCTGAGCCACTCATTGCGCTCAAGCGTGAAGATCGTTCCTCGGCGAGGGTTTGCAGCATCTGGTGTCTTTGTACCTTTTTGTACGACATACGACAGCAGATTGCCAAAGACATAGTGTGCAAGCCCTTCGGAGTCGATCATAACATCCACGTGCGACGAAGGACCGATTACCGTGTCGGACTGCACCGTGATGCTGTCGATACCACCAACTGTATACACAGTAGAGTCGATCCAATTCGTATTTGCTGCAAAGACGAGTCTGAAGTTCGCATTATCCCACGTGGCTCCCGCATCAGTCGACTTGCGAGAAAGCAGCCGAAGTGAACCATCCATATAGGTGATCACAACGTTCTTCCCACGCGCCGTCACTTGATACGTATCGCCGCCAACGCCGCCTGGAAGTCCGGTCGTCGATCCAAGTGCTGTTGGGCCCGTGAGCAGGATCTCTGGTTCCCATGTCTCTCCGCCGTCTCGTGAACGACGATAGGCGACCTGATCTGCAGACGTCGAACCTGTTGGAATTCGACGATTATAGATCATGTGAAGATTGCCATCGCCATCCATCGCAACACGTGGCCAGAAGGCACTGTCTGCCTCTGTCGCCACCGTCGACGTATTGATGAATCCATCGGAGCCAAGTCCGTCGTTGCGCCAGAACTTCACAGGTGAGTGCGTGCAATACCCAATGCCGCCATCCTTGAATTGAACAAGATTTGGCCAACCAGTTCGCTCTGTCTCTACAGAAACTTTTTTCCAGTCTGTTGCTTGAACAGTTGGCGCGCTTGGGTTTGAAAGTTCGAGGTAGGTGTAGTGCGTACCACGGGAGCTGTTGAAACCTGGTGTGCGTGTAGCCGCGTCCCGCGTTGCATCCTTTGCCGCCATCCACACCATTTGTACATATGGTGTTCCCGCATCATCAACCGTTTGGAGACGGTTCATCATGCAAGCATTGGTTTGGAAATCATAGAACGTATAGCCAACCTTTACTCCGGGTGCCGTCTCTTGCAGATTCTCTGCAAGTAACGCCTTCGGAATGTCGCGATTGGCAACGATCGACGACCCTGCCACCTTCCAACCCTCAAAGTTCTCAGGTGTGATGCTGGATGGCAGCACGCCACGAACTGGGGCGAACGGACTTACTCGGGGTGCGAGGATTGTAGAGTTGTTGCGATGTGCTGCTTGTTGCGCAAACGCCGTCGTTGCCGCGAATGCAGCAAAGGCTAAAAGGCTGTATGTACGGTACAGCGAGTAAAAACGTCCCATGTTCATCCCATTAATTCAAATCGAAATTCCCCTTTAGAGGACGCGCAATATAACATAAAAACAATACTGCGTTTGGTCAAGAAGGGCGTGTTAAAGGCTCAATTGAATGCCGTAGACCATGGAAAGGAAGCCGCCATAGGACTGACCGCTTTGTTGGCCCGAAACGGCACCGGTTCGCATTGGTGCATAGCGTGCCTCGGCGCCCATGGTGACGGAGAGGATTGGAAGGATCCGGTATTCGGCCTGGAGCCGACCATAGGCAAGCATCCCGTCCATGCCCGCGCCAACTCCTACCCGACCCAACATTGCCATGTCACCTGAGTGCACAATAGGCCGCTGATAGAATGCCGCGCCCCACGCCACACTTTGCTGAGCAACAATGCGCGTTGACTCTTGCGTAAATGCTCCAGCCGGAGTAGACGCAGGCGACAGCTTGCCGCCACTTGCCGTTGATGAACGAATCACGGTCTCACGCATCGCAACGTCCGATTCCCCGCCCGCTCGTACCGTGGTATGCATCACCCGGTCCACCGTGTACTGCATGGCCCCAACTTCCAATCCCACATAACTCCTATTGCTTAATCCATACCCGATACTCTGTGAGATCTGAGAAATGGCGGAAACTGTTTCAAGGGAACCTTGGATAGAAGAAGTGTAGAAGGTGGTAAGGAGGAGAGGGACGTCTTCACTTTGTGCAGGAGCAGGAGAACTTTGTGCGACACTAGTTTCACTACGTGCGACACTAGGAATCGCGACGCTAGAAAGCGCGACACTAGGAAGTGCGACACTAGGAAGTGCGACACTAGGAAGTGCGAGGGCCTGTGCTACGTCGAGGATAGCTTGGCCGTGGAAAGAATCGGGTGAAAGAGTTGCAAGAATGGGTTCGGAAACTGGTTGCGTGACGCCTGATGCACGTTGTGCCGCCACTTTCTCTGAATCCACGATTCCCTGATTTCCTTCAATCTCTCGCGTTCTGAGTTTGTTCCAAGGGCGTACGTCATCATTCTGTAGTTCCACGCTTCCCTGCTTGAGTTCTGCAGTCTGCACTCCGTATTCCCTTGTGAACTCATCGATGGGCAACGCAAAGATCAGCAACAAGGCGACCATCGCTACCACAGTGCGTACGCGAAGCACGGCGCTCTTGGGAGCTAGTTGCTTCGGTGTTGGAAGGGCGTCGATCTTATCGAGAACCAAGCTTCTGGTGTCCTGTACAAGGCCTGCCGGTACGTCAACCTCGGGATCTTCGCAGCGCATGGCAATATGAAGCAGCACCGCTTGGTCGAACACTTCGCGAGCCTCTGGGTCGGAGCTGGTGATCGATCGCAGTTCGCGATCTTCTTCTGCCGTGAGTTCGCTATCGAGATATCGAGATATGAGCAGGTCTAGGATCATCGTTCGTGCTCAAGAATGGGAGCAAGGATCTTGCGCATCATGAGTCGGGCTCGATACACGCGGACTTTCGCAAGTGAGAGGTCGATCCCGACCGTGTCGGCAATCTCCTGATAGGTGTATCCTTCGAACTCTCGAAGGACGAGCGACTCGCGAAGAGCCACAGGTAACTGGGTAAGAGCATTGTCGATCTGTTGACGTAAGGCTACGTCGCGCTCTTCTGTAGTACGCGGTCCGTGGTAGGTCTCGTCGAATGATTCATGTCCGCCACGCTTCGCTCGGATCATGTTCAAGCACGCTCGGCGCGCAATGCTGAAGAGCCACGACCGAACGTTGACGCCTCGTAACGAGGCGCGATGCTCGAACATGCGAATGAACGTCTCTTGAAACGCGTCCTTCGCTAACGCCTCGTCTACAACCATGTGCAAACAAAACCGATACACACGAGCATAGTACGCGTCGTACAACATGCGGAAGGCGTCACGATCTCCGTCACGGAATGCAAGCACCACCGCATCGATGTTCTCATCGGTGAGTGCTTGTGCAATATGCCGTGCCGTTGGTTTCACTGTCAGCCCTTGTGCGTGTACTTGCAGGGATGACAGCGCCTTTTTCGAATTGGTTACAGTCCGTAGAAGAGAAATCCGTTGAACGAGAGAAGTCCCATGGCCAAGACAACCACGGCCCACACAGTGGGTCCAAGAACCACTCCGTATCGCGGATGCAAACCCGAAGCTTGCGCCATAGCAGAGGCGATCACCACGTAGCGCCAAAGTGAAAGGGGCGCTAGATTCTGAAGGAACAAGAAGAGGAATCCGTGTGCGCTGGGATCTACGAAAACTCCGGCATGGATTCCGGCCCTATTCGTTCCAAGAATTACATGCAGCGCGGTGTTGAGGAGGAGCTCAAGGCAGAGGATCGATGTACTGGCCGACACGATACTGAGCGCCGCCCCAAACTTCAGCGGTGCATTCGTCATAAACCGCACAAGCGATAAAAACACTCCCGCCAACACAACAATGGGCATAATGTTCTTGATCAGGGCCCCACCCAAGACGGCCGTGAATGTTCGGGCGGGCGGGCTAAGATCCACCACCTGCGCTCCTGCACTGGTTGTGTCCTTTGCCAAAGACATGCGCTCAAAGGCAGCATTTTCTGCACGTAGTGCTGGTTGTCCGTCCTCTATGTAGGATGCACTCAGTGAGACCATCGTAGAAACAACAACGGCAACGGCAAAGAATGCCGTCACCGGTGTTGAGATCGTTTCAACGATCCGATGTGGCGCAACAAGCGCGAACCACATGGAGCGCAGTACTTCTATGAACTGCATCGTGCGTTTACTTTGTAGATGGTGCGAACGTTGCTTCATCCATTGCAACATTCCCCTTATATGTGTTCTTCATCGTGATGGAATAGATCGGGTTCTGAACCTTCATTACCGACGGGAACATCACGCCCTCTACTGCGACATACTCTTCGTAGCGCTCGACGATCGTCATCGGTCCGTTTGGAGTGCTCTCCACCTTTTCCATTCTATCGAGAAGGAACGTATTCGCGTTAAAGTAATACGTTTCTGCCCTACCCGAAGGTGCCGTTGTTTCTACAACCACCATGCCGCCTTGCTTCCCTTTCACAGTTGCCGTTTGCTCCTTGAGTGAGAGCACAGGGAAGAGTCGGGCATCGAGCAAGAGTTGCTTTGATTCGTCAACATCGGCTGGTGCGGCTGGACCATTCATCATGCTTGTCCAAGCCTTTGTGCCATCGATCCACTGCGTTTGCACCATCACCTTGAGATCGAAATTCGCATACTCCTTGTTGGGAGCCATTTGCATACGCGTATACGTTCCAC
>Ga0209591_10002328_pt1 | contig 22848 bp, 22 predicted proteins | sample MAT01_FD_187207 | JGI IMG/M metagenome (GOLD analysis project Ga0209591, IMG submission 187207) | Freshwater microbial communities from Lake Fryxell liftoff mats and glacier meltwater in Antarctica - MAT-01 (SPAdes) (version 2) | ecosystem: Environmental > Aquatic > Freshwater > Ice > Liftoff... | reverse complement strand
GCACGCCACGCGTGGCACGCCGGCATGCAGCCAGGCTTCGAACTGGAAGAAATCCAAGTGCCGCCACGAGCGCGACAAGCGGTCGTGCACGGGCTGCGCGGCTGTGCCGCAGCTTGGGCAGACAAGCATCGTGGCCTTGCACACCACATCAAAGTCGATGCGGTGCTTGGCGGTGTCGAGCTTCACATCAGCAACGGCCCAAGGCGCCTGCAGACCCAGTGCGCTGGTGAACAACGCTTCGATTTGAATGCTCAAGACAGTGACTCCAAATACCGCCCCGTGGACATGTGGACAGGCTCAAATGCAGCCTACCCACATGCCCACCGGGCTCGACTACGACCAGCTATTTTGAGTGCTGGCTTCCACACGAAACGACGAGGGGCCGGCAGGATGCTGATCGAAAGCTCAGTCGGCATTACGTTCAGAAACCTACGTGTTGATGTACCAGAGCCAGGCGTGACCCTTGGCAGGCTCTCCGATTCCCCAACCCCAGCTCACAGTGGCAGACCTGTGCCCAATCGGGGGCAACTCCTCGCCAATCGTTCATCGGCAATCGGCAATTGGCAATCGGCAATGGGGAATTGGCATCGTAGACGGGTAATAGCCAAAGAGACGACCTTTGAATATCGCGCCCGTCCGGTTCGGGACGCCCCAATGCGTCAGGGCACGAGTGCGAAGGTGACGTAGCCCGCACCTGCCTCAGCGATGTGCTTGATTCCCGACGTGCCCGCACTGATCGCAACAAATCTGAGATGCCGCTGAGTCTCTTTCGCGTGTTTCGCAAGCTCCAATGCCGCAGTCATTCTGTCGTTCGCATGAGGAGCAAGATCGTTGTACGCAACTTCGAGGTTGGCTCCGGCTGTCATGAGCGAGTTCAGGTAAGGGGCTTTGAACGTAATGTTGAGCATGCGATTTCTCCGGTGGTTTCAGACAGCATAGTCCTGCATCGCTTCGCCATGGATCAACGTCGCAGTCAAGGTCACTCAGTCGTCGCCAGACTCAAGTCGGAACGACCAGGGTGCGCCGTCGCATTGACGGCGGCAACAGCGCCGGGCGCAACGGCGGCCGCCTCGGCGCCGCAGCGCGTTGGCGACGTGATCGCCTGCGCCAACAGCGGCGCCATCGACTTCAGGATCTGCGCCGGCAGCGCACTGGTGAAGCGGTAATCGGCCGCCGCGGGGCCGGGCACGTAGGCGGTGAGCGTGCCGAAGTGGCGCTCGCCGATGAAGAAGACGAAGGTCGCGGTGCGGTTGAGTACGCGCTCGCCGATGCGCTCGCCGCGCGCGCCGTGGCTGATCTGGCGGTTATCGCCGGTGCCGGTCTTGCCGCCGATGGCCAGCGGCATGCCCTGCGCGTCGAGCACCGCGCCGCGCAGCCGCCGAGCGGTGCCTTGTTCGACCACCTGTGCCAGCGCCGCCTTCAGCACCTGCGCGACTTCTGGGGCCAGCGCACGCTCGGGTTCGGCGCGGACGGCACGGGCGAGCCGCGTCTCGTAAGGCGTCGCGGCCGCGAAGTGCAGGCCTTCGATCTGCACCGTCGGCTGGCGCACGCCGTCGGCGACGATGATGCCCATCAACTCGGCCAGCGCCGCCGGGCGGTCGCCCGAGCTGCCGATGGCCGTCGCGTACGACGGCACCAGGCGGTCGAAGGGATAGCCGACGCGGCGCCACGACTCGTGCACATGCTCGAAGGCGTCGACCTCGAGCAGTGTGCGGATGCGCAGATCCTGCGCGCCGCTGAGGCGGCTGCGCAGCAGCCAGTCGTACACGTGCTGGCGCTGCGCCGCCGTAGCGTCGACCACCTGCGCCAGCGTCGCCCGCGGATCGCGCGCCAGATGCGCAGCCACCTCGAGCTCCAGCGGGTGGAGGCGCGCGAGGTAGCCGCGGTCGGCCAGGCTGTAGCGACCGGGCGCATGCGACTCGTAGGCGCGTTGGCGCTGCGCCTCGGTCGATGCGCCGCCGTGGCGCTCGAGGAAGGCATCGAAGGTCGGGTGGTCAGCACCCGGCAGCAGGCCGCGGTGGATCACTGCCAGGCGCTGCAGCGTGGGCGCGCTGCCGGCCAGCACATCGAGCATCTGCTCGACGCTGCGCCCGGCGTGGCGGCGGTAGAAGCTGCGCGTGAACTGGCGGCCCTCGCGGTCGGCAAAGCGCGCCAGCAGCACGGTGCGCTGCGGATGGTCCTTCTGCGCGAGCACGGCGCCGGCCGATTCGGGGCCACGGTGGATGTGGTGCATCACGATCTCGCGCATCAGGCGGATGAACGGCAGGTTCAGCGAATCGCGCAGCGATTCGTACAGCGTGGCCACGCGCGCGTCGTCGCGGGCGTCGAAGTTGGAGAAGCGGTGCACCCCGCCGCCGGTGAAGAAGCTCTCGTGCGGGCTGGCCGAGAAGCGCCGTTGCATCGCCGCGTCGAGCATTGCCGCCAGCGGCGTCTGCTGGGTCTGCTGCATCTGCTGCATCTGCTGCGTCTGCGTCTGAGGCTGCGCGCGCAAGTAGTCAACGGCCCAGCGCGTCAGCCGGTCGGACGGCGCCACCGGCAGCGCAGCGAGTTCGTCGAGCGTCAACGGCGCCAGTTGCGCGTGCAGCGACGCGACCAGGTCAAGGTAGGTGGCCAGCGTGCGCAGCTTGGCCGTCGAGCCCAGCTCGAGCTTGGCGCCGGAGTTGATGTCGAAGGGCTGGTCGACGTTGTCGGCGTGCACGCGCACGCGGTTGACACCGTTGCCGCGCTCGAACAGCGTGAAGCTGTAGTTCAACCGCGCCGGATCGCCGCGTTCGAGCAGCCGCTCGCCGATCAGCCCGGCCGCGTGCGCTTCGTCCGCACCGCGCAGACTCTGCAGCTTGTCGACCACCGCGTTCTGCAGCGCACCGTCGATCGTCGTCGCCAGCTTGAGGTCGAGCCGGTCGACGTCGTACAGCCGTGGTGTGCCCAGCAGCGAGGCGAGCTGGATGCGCGCACTATTGACCGCCTTGCGTTGCGCGAAGTCCGACGCCGGTGTCAGGGGATAGCGCTCGCGCAGTTCGGCGCGTTTGGCCAGTGCAGCGTCGCGCAGCGCGGCGTCGATGACGCCGGCACCGGCCAGCAGGCGCAGGTGGCTGTCAATCAGCGCATCGAGCTCGCCCCGGCCGTCACCCAGGTACCAGGCCGGGCGGCGCTGCGCGATGATCAGCGCCAGCGCCTGGCGGTAAGCCAGCGCCTGCGCCGCCAGTTGGTCGCCTTGCGGTGACTGCAGGCGCAGCAGGCGCGAGGTCGCGTCTGTGTCGGCGCCGAACCAGGCGTGCAGCCCATCGGGCAGGCCGTGCACCTCGCCCCAGCCGCGTAACGCGCCCAGCGGCACGGTGTTGACGTAGTCGAGCAAGATGCGCCGACGCGCGGCGCGCGTGTCCTCGCCGTCGGCGTAGACGCGCAGCGAGGCACTGGCGATCTGGCGCAGCTTGTCGCTGGCGCCGGGGGTGCGGCCGTCGGGCGAATGGCGGTATTTCTCGATCTGCGTGGCCAGTGTGCTGCCACCGCCCGCCGAATGTTCGCCGTCGATGCGCTTGACGATCTGGTCGAAGGCCGCGCGCGCCAGCCGCGGCGGGTCGATCACGGGATTCCGCGTTGCAGCGCCATCGGCGAGCAGGCCGCGGTCCTCGATGAACGACAGGCTGTCGCGCAGCAGCGCCGGCACGTCGTCGAACTGCGCCCAGGCGTGGTGCGGATAGCGTCTCTCGTACAGCGTGTCGGCGCGGCAGTCCAGCAACGCCAGCCCGGCCTGCGTCTTCTCGCGGTGGGGGGCGAACAGCCCGCGGTCGATGTGCGCCACCAGCGCGAGCGACTGGCGCGCCTGCAGCGTCACGTCGTAGTCGCGCGCCACCAGCCGCTGCACATGATCGGGCAGCTGCGTGTAGCCCAGGCGCTCGTCGAAGGGGCCGTGCGCCGGCACGCGCATCGCCGCTGCGGCGCCGGGCTGCAGGTCGAAGCGCAGCGTGCGCGCGTGCTCGACAAGCCAGCGCGCCTGCCAGCGCGAACTGTCCAGCTCGTCGGCCAGCCAGACGGAAAGCGCCGTCACGCACAGCGTGATGGAGCCGACTACCACCCAGGGCCAGCGCCGAGGCCGGCGGCCGACGGGAATTACCTGGGCTGTCATCGCTGCTTTCGGTTCACGGTTGGGGTGCTGCGCGATCGGAAAGTTGCGGGAATGTCGACGGCGGCATTGCGCGTCGAACGTGATTGTGTGCAGCAGCGCTGCGCGATGCCTTGACCGCACTGCTGTCAGACCGTTCCCGGCGTGATGAATGGCCGTTCGGCGTGGGGGCGCTGCAACGGCTGGCGCTGCGACGATCGCCGCGTCGAGCGCCGTGCGCGACAGGCGCCGTTGCACAAGCCCGCATTCACCGCCCGACAGGCTTGCCACTCGCAATGCGGCGAGCTTCGCGTCCGAGCCAGGCCGCATCGCCGACGGAATTTCGAAATGCCAACGCCATGGTTTCGGACCCGATGGGACGAGCCCGCCAGCTCTGGGATCGTGATTGGGGCGCTTCGGCCTGACCTAGCGCACGATCAGCCTCTGCAGGCTGGCCACCTGACCTCAAAGGGCTTCTGGTTCAGGCACACCTCCGCACTTCGTAGCCTTGCGCGGGCTTTCCCCGCGGCAGGCACGGTCCCTCTCCGCCGGTCGGGACGCAGGGTTGATATCAGGCAGACCATCGGGCAGTGCCGAAAGTCTGCGCGCGCTGATGTCCGGGGTTGCCCGGGGTTGCCCGCGCTGGCCATCACGGGTGCTGAAGTGCTGATGGATTCGCTCGATCACCACCGATTCGAGAATCGCCGCGATGATCTTGGGTTGTCCGACGCATTTCGCGCCACTGCGAATGCCGATCTCGAAGGCGGCCTGACTCTGCCGGGACTGAACAGACCGCCAGGGAGCCGACTTTGACGAGCACCCGCTTATGGCCGATCCCGGGCTTCCCCGAATGCCGGCCGCCGGCGGGCATTCGGCTTGAAAGACCGCAGTCCGGCAGTGAGATCGGCGAAGCGGCCGGCCGCCGTCTGCAGCCGCTGTCGTTCGACGCCATAACCTGAACGACAGCAGCCAGTCTCAAGCGGTAGTAGCCGAAGGTGTTCTGTCTGGAAACTCCTGGCGGGGCTGTGAGCTCTTGGGCCTGAGCCAATGGCATCTTAGATTGAAAGGACGCTTGCGAGCGCTTGGGAGACACGGCGCAGGACCGTCCGGGCCAGGTCGCCGGCCGATCAGACCCTACTGCCCCTGCCATTACCATCCAGGGACGAGTCGACGATTCGGCCGCTGCCACTCGGGACTTGCCCTGTTTCAGCGCCACGCTATAGGACAGGATGCTGACTGCCTCGTCCAGGATGACGTCTTTGAGCTGGGCTGCACCCAGCATGGCGGTCAGGCGCTTGACCTGCGCGGCGCGCTCCTGGCGCCGGACTACTTCGTTCTACGTACAGTGACCGCCGCTATCCGTCGTGGCGTCATAGCGCATGGTTGTCATACGACGTTCTGATTGCGCGACCCAGACGCTTCCCGGTCATCGCTGTCAGCACGGCTTTGGATGAGGGCGACCTGCGCCAAGAGGAGCCCGAAAATGACCTTCGACGTAACGTCGGCAACGGTGTAAATAAACTGCCTCACGACAACCCACGTACCGCTCTCGTTGATGCCGGGGATGCCGGGAATCAGGTAGGCCAGCCCGTAAGTGAACCACGTCACGACAAGCAGCCTCCAAGCGATGACCATCAGGCTGGCGGCACGGGGTTCAAGCGCCTGTTTGCCGGTTTTGACCGCGTTGTTGGCCACGAAGAGCAGATAGAAGAACACCAGCCAGCTCAACCCGCCCCAGATCCAAAATGGCGCGGCGTTGCCATCGACGAAACCCGCGACCTGCGGCTCGTAATATTGCCCGATGTAGCCGAGGATAATCATTGCCACCCCCGCGATTGTCAGCTTGGCCCAACGCGATGTGAACTCTTTGCCGGTGAACTGAAGCACGATGAGAAACTGCGTCAGCAGCATCGGCACGTCGATCAGCCAGTTGGCATATCGGTACCCGTTGGAAAATACTTCGCCTTCAGCACGCGAAAAGGTCATCGTTGCGGCGTTAAATGCGAACGCTTGGTTCCACAACATCCACAGCAGAAACAATTCGAGCGTCGCCGAAACCATGACGACACCGGAGATGACGAAGGTAGCGCGGTATTTCTCGCTCGCTTGCCTGACGGTCATCGCGAAATAGAACAACGACGCCGCGAACACGGCCGCCGTGAAGCCGAACATGTGACGTATCGTCTCATACTGCCAGTATTCATAGACGAAGAAATTTTCATAGTTGATCATCTCAGACTTCCAATCTTTTACCTGACGGTCCCGAATTTGAACACCTTCCGGTGCACGTTGCAACAGTTTGCGTTTCGATCAACGCTCTTGGGCAAGCTTCGCGAGCTTTGGGCATGTGACGCCCGACCTCAGCGCGATTTCTAGTCTCCATTGCCAACTGTCGGTTTACCTTCAATCTGTCACTTTTAAACTTTCAATTGGCACGAAGCGCCTTTTGATTGGAAATGAACTTCCGCCTGCCGAATCACCCGCAGCGGATTCGCGTTGGTACGGCAAACGTCCACGACCAGACGCACGACCAGACGCACGACCAGGTCCGCCAGATCGAAGCGGCGGTTGAATCGGTAGGCGAACGCGCCAAGGTAGTGGTCGGCGTACTTGCTGTATCCGAAGGACTTGTAGGCGCCCGAGAGCGTTGTCTCGAGATTGCCCAGGACGGTGTTGACCCACTTGAATTGCGGCAGATCACGCGGCTTGCGCTTGCCGACGATTTCCACGCTGTGCGTGCAGCGGGCTTAGCTACCGACGCGAAGCATGCAAGGCCGTCGCTGATTACAGCGGTGCCCGGTGTCAGGTTGGATCGCGCCCAATCGGCGATCGCGTCATTGGTGAAGCCTGGCACCTGTGTGACCTTGACATACAACGGGTGGCCTTTGTCGCTGAGCGAGACGGCGGCGACGATGGGAACCTTGTTCTCCGATCCGCGACCGGGTTTGCCGCCGGCGCGCTCGCCACCAAGATAGGCGCTCGCGGGCAGACGAACCCGGCAGGCCATCGAACGCGCTGTAGCGCCTCGACGCAGGCGGCCTCTGTGCCGAAGCATTGAATGAACACGGGCAACGACATGCCATGCCATGCTGAAACTGTATGAGGTTGTAGGCCATGACGCAGGCTCCTGGGTGAGAGAAGCCTTCAGCCTGCGCGGCCAGTAGCTCACTCATCCATCAGCTGTCGCATGCGTGGGTTGACTTCCGCGACGTTCGCGACGTGCTCATGCGCCCGCGTGATCTGGAGTATTTCGAGAGCAGCCGCCGCGCCACTTTGGTACAGCAACAATACGCAATTTGCAATTCGTAACCCACGCGGTTTCGCGCACTACGACGAATGTTGCGGGGGCATCACCGCCAGCGACGGGCCGGGGCCGACCACGCACACGGTAGATGGCGTCGAACGCGTGTTCTACGACCACATCGCGCGAGGGGCGCCTCTCGGCCCTGATGACGGCACGCTCGCTCCATCGGCGGTAGTGGCGTCGCTGCCGTTCGCGCCGGAGATCGTCCTGCCCACGGTCCTCAATCATGGGCGCATGAATTGGGAGGCGGCCCGGGCGTATGGCTGCAAAGCGAGTTTCAACCCGACTTTTCCGGCGCGACCGAAACACGGGCATGGCTCGGTGTCGCCCTATAACTTCGGCCTCAACCAGGGGCCGATTGTGCTGACGATCGAGAACTGTCACTCTGCATTCCTATGGTCTCTGTGCGGCAATGCCCGTATCTGGTTACGGGCCTGCGGCGGGCAGGATCTACCGGCGGTTGGTTGGAATGACCTGCCCGCGCGAGCGCTGATCCGCAGTCATGCACGTTTGCGCCCTCCTGCAACAGCCCGCCTGCAAAAGCCCTCGTGCAACAGCCCTCGTGCAACTGCAATAGCGGGCCACACAGGCCCACTTGTAGCCGTGCCGCTGCCAAGCTAGCGACCGGCAGGCCCTATGCCTTGAAGCCGAGCATCGCGACGCCAAAGGCTGCCGGGCAATCACGCCAGCTTCAGGCCGTTGCCGCTGGCTCTGCTTTCAGCACTCTCACAGCGTGGCGTGATGAAACAGGCGATGGCGTTGCATTGCGGGCCGGCCTGTGCCGCGTGCGTCGCAGGTCATCGGCTGGCGCGATCCCAGCAACGGGTGCGCCAACGCACAGACCGGGCAACACCAGCGACTTACAAGCAGCCATGCGCATGGTCTGACAGAGCGTCGGTCGATGGATTGATTCCCTCGTCGGATTTCACTCGAACCTGTTCTCGCCGGATCTCGCGGCGATCGTCGGTGGCCGCTGAGGCCGCCGGTCTCCCGATCAACCTGGCAGGAGAGCCGATGAACGCCGACAGCCACACGACCGGCGCCACCCCTGTAGACCGTGCAGCGCCGCTGCAGGGCGTGGCATGTCCTGGCGCCGGCTGAAGTTCCTGGCCAGCCTAGCACTGGTGGCCCTGGGGCTGCTGGGGCTGCTGCTGCCTGCGGCCCGTTTCGCAGCGGCACAGGCCGTCCCAGCGAAGCCTATCGTCTATGTGCTGCAGATCGAGGGCGTGATCGACTTGGGGCTGGCACCTTTCGTTCAGCGCGTGATCGACGAGGCCACCCAGACGGGTGCAGCGGCAGTGATCCTGGAGATCGACACTTTCGGCGGCCGTGTCGATGCGGCCGTGCAGATCCGCGATGCCTTGTTGAACACGCCGCTGCGAACGGTCGGCTTCGTCAACAAGCGCGCCATCTCCGCAGGCGCATTGATCGGTCTGGCCACGCAAACGCTGGCGATGGCCACAGGCAGCACGATCGGTGCTGCGGCACCGGTACAAACCGGCGCGCCCGGGGTCGCGGCCAAGCCGGCGGAAGAAAAGACGGTGTCCTACGTTCGCAAGGAGTTCCGTGCCACCGCGGAAGCCCGAAAGCGCCCCCTGCTGCTGGCCGAGGCGATGGTCGATGCCGACGTCGACATACCGGGTGTGGTGGACAAGGGCAAGCTGCTGACCTTGACGACCGAGGAAGCGCTGACGAACAAGCTCGCCGACATGCGTGCCGATACGCTGGACAGCCTGCTGTCGCAGTTGGGGCTCGAGGGCGCCGAGATACGGCGGGCGACGCCGCACTGGGCCGAGCAGGTGGTGCGCTTTCTAACCCAGCCGGTGCTGAGCTCGCTGCTGATCAGCGTCGGCATGCTCGGCATCCTGGTTGAGATGCGCACGCCCGGCTTCGGCTTGGCGGGGGGTTTGGGCATCGCCAGTCTGTCGCTGTTTTTCTGGGGCCACTGGCTGGTGCAGTTGGCCGGTTGGGAAGAACTGTTGCTGGCCGGCCTGGGGCTGGCCCTGCTGGTCGCAGAAGTCTTCTTCATCCCGGGCTTCGGCATCGCCGGGGCGCTGGGCGTTGCAGCCCTGCTGGCTGCCCTGGTGCTCAGCATGACCGGCGCCGGCGACACGGCGGTCTTCATCGTCGAAGCGGTGTGGCGTGTCGTCCTCGCCTTGCTGCTGGCACTGCTGGCCGGCGCAGCGCTGCTGCGCTGGCTGCCGCGCCCGCCTTTCGCACGCCGGCTGGTGCTGGCGTCCGACCTCGGCACCGGGCCTGCCCACGGCTCGGCACCGCTGTCCGACCAACAGTGGATGGGTAAGCACGGGCATGCGGCGTCGGTGCTTCGGCCCGCTGGCATCGCCGACATCGACGGCGAGCGGGTCGACGTGGTGTCCGACGGGGCACTCATCGAACAGGGCGCAGCCATCCACGTGACGCATGTCGATGGCAACCGGATCGTCGTGCGGCAAGTGCCTCAAACGCCTGGCATGCCCGTCATGTCCGACATGCCCCCTGCACCCCACTCCGAATCACCCCATCCCGAACCACCGAAGAAGGAATGAAGCATGAACGAATTGATGGCAAGTCTGGTCGGCAGCCTCGGCCTGCTGGTGGCCGTGGTCGCGACACTGGCCTTGCTGCTCTACCTGGTGCCCATCGGGCTGTGGATTGCAGCCTGGGCCTCGGGCGCGTATGTGGGCCTGTTCACCCTGATTGCCATGCGCTTGCGGCGCGTGCCGCCGGCCACCATCGTCACCGCGCGCATCAGCGCCGTGAAGGCGGGCATCGAGTTGTCCATCAATGACCTGGAGGCGCACTTCCTGGCAGGCGGCAACGTGACCCGGGTTGTCAACGCCATGATCTCGGCCGACAAGGCAAACATCCCGCTGCCCTTCCAGCGCGCGGCGGCCATTGATCTGGCCGGCCGCAATGTGCTGGAGGCGGTACAGATGTCGGTCATCCCGAAGGTGATCGAAACGCCGCGCATCGCCGCGGTGGCCAAGGACGGCATCCAGCTGATCGCCGTGTCGCGAGTGACGGTGCGCACCAACATCGACAGGCTGGTCGGCGGCGCCGGGGAAGAGACGATCATGGCGCGCGTCGGCGAAGGCATGGTCAGCACCATCGGGTCGGCCATCAGCCACAAGCATGTGCTGGAGAACCCAGACCATATTTCAAAGCACATCCTGTCCAAAGGTCTGGACGCGGGCACAGCTTACGAGATCCTCTCCATCGACATCGCAGACGTGGACGTCGGCGAGAACATCGGTGCCAAGCTGCAGATCGACCAGGCCAATGCCGACAAGCAGATCGCCCAGGCCAAGGCCGAGGAGAGGCGCGCCATGGCCGTGGCGCTAGAGCAGGAGATGCGTGCCCGCGTGGTAGAGGCCGAAGCCGAGGTACCGCGCGCCATGGCCGAGGCCTTCCGCGCCGGCAACCTGGGCATCATGGACTACTACCGCATGAAGAACATGCAGGCCGACACCGCCATGCGCGAGGAGATCGCCAGCACCGGCGACGACCCGGGCAACGGCCAGAAGAAGTAGCGGGGGCATCGCATGCGCGGCTTCCCCCAGGAACTGTTGTTCGTCCTTCTGTTCGGCGCGGTCATGCTGGTGCAGTTTCTGTACGGGGCGCTGCGCAGAAGATCTGTCCTGATGCAGACCGAACTTGAGCCGCAGGCCGCGGCCGAGGCCGAGGCCGAAACAGTACCCGTGCGCCAGAAAGCCGAGACGACACCCGTGCCGGGCTTCGAGTCACCACGGGCGACACAGCGAGTCGTCCCGGCGCGCCCATCGCTGCGAACCGAGCCCCGTCCACGCCGCTTCTCGAGGCAGGACCTGCTGCCCGATCGACGTGCCGTACAAGACGCCATCGTCATCGCGGCAATCCTGCGGCCCTGTCATGCAGAGCGACCGCACGGCGTCGAGTGACCGGCGCTTCGGCCTGGCCTGGGCTCAGCGCACCAGCAAGACCGGGACCTTAGACTGCGCCAGCACCCGGGTGGCGACCGAGCCCATCACGAGACTGGCCAGATTGCCGCGCCCATGTGAGCCCATCACAAGCAGGTCGCAGGCGGCACGCTCGGCCTGTCTGGCAATGGATTCGGAAACCGGGCCGACCAGGCCGACGAAGCGGGCTTCGATGCCGCGCTGTTTGAAGAAGGCGCGGATGGGTTTGAACACCTTCTCCGCTTCGCTGCGGTAAATGGCTTTGAGTTCCTGCGGATCGACGAATGCCGCCGCTGCGCCCGAGGGCCGGGTGGTGGCGTGCACAACGGTGTAGCGGTGCCTGGCGCCCAGCACATCCTCATGGACGGCGATGCAGGCGAGCATGCGCTTCGTGTAAATGCTTCCGTCTGCGGCGAGCAGGATGTTCACGTCGGCGCCCCGGTGTCAGTGTCGACCGGATGCTCGTCATCTGCTTGCAGCGCCAGACGGACCGAGTGCACTCCGTCGCTGGCCTCATTCACCGTGAAGCCAAATCTCGCAGAGGATGGGAAATTCCCATGCTGCAGGCGCACTGCTTCTGGCGAATGTGCACGTCATGCTGAATGACATCGGGCTGCGCGGCTTTCAGCTCCACGCTGCGGCGCATCAACGCTTCGGCTTCGGGGTTGCGGCGCAGTTGTTCCAGCAGGCGCGCACGGTTGTTCAGCGCATGCAGGCGGTGACGGCTTCGACGGGCGTGGCGCTGTTGATCACGGCCAGCGCACTTGCGCCATCGCCACGGCGTTGCAGCAGATGGCCCAGGTTCAGCAGGGCCGCCCGAAGCCGGGCTGCAGTGGCAGCGCCTAGCGGTAGGCGGCTTTCGGCATCGCGCTAGGCGCCCGGGCAGGGCAGGCCGGCCAGCACCGCGCCCCAGTTGAAGCAGGGCACATGGCGCAGCGGCATCTTCGGGTGCGCGATCCAGACCGCATAGAGCTCGGCGGCCTGTTCGCCCTGGCCGGCCTGCTGCAGCGCAGCGGCCTGCTGCATCAGCTCGGCCAGCCCCGTTCTGCCGGCGCGGGCGGCGGTGACAGCGAGCGATGCGGCGGGGTTGACAGCGGGCACTGTGGCAGTGCCGGGCAGTGCCGGGCGTGGCGGGCGTGGCGGGCAAAGGTGCGACGGCGGACGGGTCCATGCGACTCCCGGTAATGAGATTTCAGGTTCTTGCATGCCAGGCAGCCATTCCCGGCGCCAAGGCAACATCAGCGGGGCGTTCACGGCCCAATTCGCAACGCTGACCGGGCACTGACGTTCGCAGGCGCCCGCAGATGTCAGCTGAAACCCGGTGCCCCTACCAGCCGATGGCCTGGGGCAGCCAGGTGGCGATGGCCGGGAAGCTGAACACCAGCGCCACGCCCAGCAACTGCAGGCCCACGAAGGGCAGCACGCCCAGGTAGATGTGGCGCGTGGTGATCTGCGGCGGTGCCACGCCGCGCAGGAAGAACAGCGCCCAGCCGAAGGGCGGCGTCAGGAAACTGGTCTGCAGCATCACGGTGATCATCATCGCCAGCCACACCGGGTCGACGCCGGCTGCGGCGAAGATGGGCAGGAACAGCGGCACGGCGATGTAGCTGATCTCGATCCATTCCAGGAAGAAGCCCAGCACGAAGATCACGAACAACAGGAAGAAGATGTCGGCATTCACGCCCCCGGGCAGGAACTGGAACAGGTCCTCGATCAGCACCTCGCCGTTCAAGCCGCGGAAAGCCAGGCTGAAGACCTGGGCGCAGATCAGGATGAATAGCACCATGGCCGAGATGCGCGTGGTGCCCTGTATCACCTCGCGCAGCACCTTCAGGTTCAGCCGCCCGGCCAGCGCTACCACGGCGATGGCGCCCAGCGCGCCCATCGACGCCGCCTCGGTGGGCGCGGCCACGCCGCCGATGATGCTGCCCAGCACCGCCAGCACCAGGGCCAGCGGCGGCAAGGCCACTTTCAGAGCCCGCCACCACAGTTGCGCGCGGGCGACGCCGTCGCGCTCGGCCTGGGGCACGGGCGGCATGGCATCGGGGCGCAGCATGCCCAGCACGACGATCCAGGCGCAGTACAGCCCGGCCAGCAGCAGACCCGGAAAGACCGCCGCAGCGAACAGCGTGCCCACGCTCAGCTGCATGATGTCCGACAGCAAGATGAGCACCAGGCTGGGCGGGATGATCTGCCCCAGCGTGCCCGAAGCGCAGATGGCACCGCAGGCGATGCCGGGGTCGTAGCCACGGCGCAGAAGCGTGGGCAGGGTCAACAGGCCCAGGGTGATGACGGTGGCGCCGACGATGCCGGTCGTAGCACCCATCAGCACGCCCACACCGATGATGCCCAGCGCCATGCCGCCGCGCAGCCCGCCGGCCAGGTGGCCGATGACGTCCAGCAGGTCTTCGGCCAGCCGGCTCTTTTCCAGCATGACGCCCATGAAGACGAACATCGGGATGGCCAGCCACTGGTAGTTGGCCACCACCCCGTACACGCGTGCCGGCAGCAGGTTGAACAGGCTTTCGCCGAAACCCATGAAGCCGAACACGAAGCCGGCCGTGGCCAGCGTGATGCCGACCGGAATGCCCACCATCAGCAGCGCGAAGAAACCCAGCAGCAGGCCGATCGCCAACCATTCGTTCAGGCTCATGGCTGCGCCCAGTTGCGGCTCGCCGCCTTGAAACGCAGCGCAGCGGCCACGCCCTGGGCGCTGGCCTGCAGCGCGAAGAGCGCGAAGCCCAACGGGATCAGCGCCTTCAACACCCAGCGGTGCGTGAGCCCGCCGGGGTCTGGCGAGATCTCGTCGATGCTGTAGGACTGCAGCACGTAGCCAATGGCGTAGCGGATCATCAGCCCGGCAAAGGCCAGCGCCAGCAGCGCCGCCAGCATGTCCACCGCCGCCTGTGTGCGCGCGGAGTAGCGGGCGTAGAACACATCGACACGCACGTGCTCGCCCTTGTTCAGCGCATAGGTCATGCCCACCAGCACCAGCGGCGCCAGCAGGTGCCATTCCAGTTCCTGGCTCCACACCGAGCCGATGCCGAAGGCGTAACGCAGCAGCACGTTGCTGGCCATCAGCACGACGATGGCCAGCGTGAGCCAGGAAGCGGCCCGGCCGATCAGGTCGACCAGGCGGTCGACTGCATCCGAAAAGCCCTGCATGGTCAGGCTGGCAGCACCTTGCTGTGGTACGGCGCTTCGCTGTAGGCGGACCAGGCTTCGTACTTGGCTTTGTAGGCCATGTAGCTGTCGTGCACCTTCTTGGTCATCGGGTCCTTGGCAGCGGCCTCGGCCAGTACCTGATCGGTAACTTCCTTCAGCCTCTTCAGCACGTCGTCGGGCAGGGGCCGCGCGATCACGCCCTGGGTCTTGATCAGGTCTTGCATCGCATCGGCGTTGTTGCGCTGGCACCAGCCTTCGCTGATGACGTTGCAGGCCGCCGAGGCGTTCTCGACGATGGCCTGCAGGTCCTTGGGCAGCTTGTCCCAGGCGGCCTTGTTGATCAGCAGTTCGCTCACCGTGGCGCTTTCGTGCCAGCCGGTGGTGTAGTAGTACTTGGCGGCCTTGTGCAGACCGAGCTTGCGGTCCTGGAAGGGGCCGACGAATTCGGCGGCATCGATGACGCCGCGCTCCAGTGCAGGGAAAATCTCGCCGCCTGGCAGCAACTTCACGTCCACGCCCAGCGCGGCATACACCTTACCCGCCAGACCGGGGATGCGCATCTTCAGCCCCTTCAGGTCGGCCACGCTCTTGATCTCTTTCTTGAACCAGCCCGTCATCTGCACACCGGTGTTGCCGGCGGCGAAGGCCTTCATGCCGAAAGGCGCGTAGACCTCGTCCCACAGCGCCTGCCCGCCGCCGTCGTACAGCCAGCCGTTGATGCCCTGGAAGTTCAGACCGAAAGGCACGGCGGTGAAGTACTGCGCCGCAGCGGTCTTGCCGGTCCAGAAATAGCTGTTGGCGTGGTTCATCTCGACCGTGCCAGCACGCACGGCGTCAAAGCCCTCGAAGGCGGGGATGAGTTCACCGGCGCCGAACACCTGAATGCGCAAGCGCCCGTCGGACATCTCGCCGATGCGTTTGGCCAGGTCGGTGGCCGACCCAGGGCCCTCCATGTAGAAAGGCGAGCCCTTGCCGTAGGCCGAAGTCATCTTGAAGTTGAAGCGCTGCTGCGCGTGCGCCACCACGGGCACGGCCAATGCACTGGCCACACCGGCCACACCGGCCACACCGGCCAGGCCGGTCTTCAACACACCACGACGACCACCAGCGAAGAGGGAACGGGTCATGACAACTCCAGTAGAAAAGTGAAAGGAAGGAAAGTGAAAAAAAGGAAAGTGGAAAGAAGGAAAGTCAAAGAAGGAAAGTGAATTCGCGACGCGAACAACGCAACCCATCATCCAACGCATCACCAGGGCAAAGCGCAGTCAGCCAGTCAGCCAATCAGCCCGCCCTCACCGCACGCGTCCAGCGTGCGGCTCCGACAAGTTGAGCTGCATGGCGCAGCCTTGGCAGCTCAAACGCGGCGAATTAGGACGGCGCGCGCAGCGCGTCCGGCCTAATAGGATTTGTAGGGAAGGAACTTGCCGGACATGGTGATGGAGACCCGGTCGCCCATGGGATTGGCTTCGCGTTGCAGGTCCATCTTGAAGTCGATGGCGCTCATGATCCCGTCGCCGAATTCTTCGTGGACCAGTTCCTTGAACGTGGTGCCGTAGACGCTGACCAGCTCATAGAAGCGATAGATCAGCGGATCGGTCGGCACGCTGGTGGGCAGGCTGCCCTTGTAGGGCACGACCTTCAACCACTGCGTCTCGGCCTCGGTCAGATCGAAGATCTTGGCCAGTGTGGCGGCCTGCGCTTCGTTGAAGGTCATCTGTCCCAGGCAACCTGCGGTCACCCATTCCTTGCTCAGGCCCACCTGGGTGGCGATGTCGGACCACTTCAGGCCCTTGGCCACCTTGGTGGTGATGATTTTTTCGGTGACGGCGATGCGGCTCATGGGGTGCTCCGGGTGGATGTGTGGAAGAGGGTTGGGCGCTTCAGGCCACATGCCGCAGCGGCACGATCTTGGCTCTGCCGTCGAGACCCGTGTCAGGCCGTGCGCCGGACGGCCCGGCGTCAGGCTCGCTGTCCAGCCCCGGGCTGACCTCCAGCGGCTGCGCCGGTGCGCGCCCGTGCGACAGGTCCTTGCTGCGCGCCATCAGGAAGTCGACCAGGTGGTTGCGGATGCGGTAGTACTGCGGGTCGTGGTGCAAATTCGCACGTTGCCGATCTCGGCTCATGGTGTTCTTCACCACCTCGGCCACACGCGCCTGCGGGCCGTTGCTCATCAGCAGGATGCGGTCGGCCAGCAGGATGGCCTCGTCCACGTCGTGCGTGATCATGAACACCGTCTGGTGCGTCTCGGCGCAGATGCGCAGCAGTTCGTCCTGGATGGTGCCGCGGGTGAGTGCGTCCAGCGCACCGAAAGGCTCGTCCAGCAGCAGCATGCGCGGCTGGATGGCGAAGGCGCGGGCGATGCCCACACGCTGCTTCATGCCACCACTGAGCGCGCTGGGCTTCTTGTCGATGGCGCTGGCCAGACCCACCAGAGCCACGTACTTCTCTACGTGTTCGTCGACCTGCGCTCGGCTCCACTGTGGCCACTTGCTGCGCACCGCGAAAGCGATGTTCTTGCGCACGCTCAACCAGGGCATCAGCGCATGGCCCTGGAAGACCACGCCGCGGTCCAGGCTGGGGCCGGCGATCTCGCGCTGGCCCATGAAGACGTGGCCGCTGCTGGCACTTTCCAGACCCGCCAGCACGTTCAGGATGGTGGTCTTGCCACAGCCGCTGTGGCCGATGATGCAGACGAACTCACCCCGGGCAATGCCGAAGTTGACGCTGTCGAACACCGGCTCGGCAGCGCCCGGGTACGTCTTGGCCAAGCCCTCGATCTTGAGGAATTCAGTCGACCGGGTTTCAGTCGACCGGGCTTCAGTCGACATACGTGACCGCCTTTTGCAGACGCGCAAACATCAGATCCAGCAACATGCCCACCACGCCGATCAGCAGAATGGCGAAGATGACGTTGGGCAGACTGAGGTTGTTCCATTCGTTCCAAACGAAGTAGCCAATGCCCGTGCCGCCCACCAGCATCTCGGCGGCCACGATGACCAGCCAGGCGATGCCCATGCTGATGCGCATGCCCGTCAGGATGGTGGGCGCGGCGGCCGGCAAGATGACTTCGAAGGCCTTGCGCAGCGGGCTCACTTCCAGCGTCTTGGCCACGTTCAGCCATTCACGCCGCACGCTGGCCACACCGAAGGCGGTGTTCAGCAGCATGGGCCAGATGCTGCAGATGAAGATGACGAAGATGCCCGAGATGTGGCTGTCCTTGATGGTGTACAGGGCCAGCGGCATCCACGCCAAGGGCGAGATCGGCTTCAGGACCTGGATGAACGGGTCGAGCGCGCGGTATATCAGCGGGCTCATGCCGATGACGAAACCCAACGGGATGGCCACCAGCGCCGCCAACACGAAGCCCAGCGCCACGCGGCCCAGCGAATGGCCGAGCTGGATGCCCACACCCTTGTCGTTCGGGCCGTTGTCGTAAAAGGGCTGCGCCAGGTGCTGCCAGCTCACCGAAGCCATCTCGCCCAGTCCGGGAAAGCCCGACTTAGCCGCGCCGCCGCCTTCGCCCGTGGGGTCCTTGCCCAGCAGTTTGGCGTACTCGATCTCTTCCGGCGTCATGTTCAGCACCGGCGCTGCAGCCGGGCCGCTGAGCGTGGCCAGATGCCAAACACCCAGGATCAGCAACAGCAGCAGCAGCGAAAGCAGACCGGCGCGAAAACCCAAGGTCTTGGTCATGACCGTGGGCTCAGGTGCGCTGGATGGCGAAGCTCTTGCTGTAGGCGGCCGCCTTCTCTGGGTCGAAAGCCTTGCCCATGATGGTGAACTTCGGGTACGCGCCCGCAGGTACGGGCATGCCCATCTCCTTCATCAGTTTCTTCGCGTCAGTCAGCAAGAACACCTGCTCGGCAATCTGCTTGTAGTTGACGTCGCCCTTCACATAGCCCCAGCGCTGCATCTGCGTCAGCATCCACACGGCCATGCTCTGCCATGGCATCGGGTCGAAGTCGGCGCGGTCGGGCACGTTCTGCACCTTGCCCAGACCGTCGGCGAACTTGCCGGTCAGCACCTGCGCCACCACGGTTTCCGGCTGGTTCAAATACGCTTGTGGCGAGATCACCTTGGCGATCAGCGGCCGGTTCTCGGCCTTGCGCGCCATGGCGGCGGCCTGCAGCACCGCGCGGTACAGCGCAGCGAAGGTGTTGGGGTTGGCCTTGATGAACTCGGTGCTGGTACCGAAAGCGCAACACGGGTGGCCGTCCCACAGGTCCTTGGTCAGCAGGTGCAGGAAGCCCACTTCCTCGAAGACCGCGCGCTGGTTGAAGGGATCAGGGCCCAGGTAGCCGTCGATGTTGCCGGCGCGCAGGTTGGCCACCATTTCGGGCGGCGGCACGACGCGGATCTGGATGTCGCGGTCGGGGTCCAGACCAGATTCAGCCACGTAGTAGCGCAGCAGAAAATTGTGCATCGAGAACTCGAAGGGCACGGCGAACTTGAAGCCCTTCCAGTTCTTCGGATCGCGGTTGTCCTTGTGCTTGTTGGCCAGCGTGATGGCCTGGCCATTGGTGTTCTGGATCGTGGCCACATTCATCGGCACCGCATCGCTGCCCACACCCATGGTCATGGCCAGCGGCATGGGGCTGAGGAAGTGCGTGGCGTCGTACTCCTTGTTCAGCATCTTGTCGCGGATGAGGGCCCAGCCCGCGGTCTTGACCAACGCCACGTTCAAGCCCTGCTTTTCATAGAAGCCCAGCGGCTTGGCCATGATGAGCGGTGTGGCGCAGGTGATGGGGATGAAGCCGATCTTCAGGTCCTTCTTCTCGAGCCCGCCGCTGCTGCCCTGGGCCATGGCCTGCAGGCTGGCTAACGTCCCAACAGGCAACACACTGCCGATGGCGGCCATGGCGGTACGCCTGCCCACTGCGCGCAGGAAGTTGCGACGCACGGCGTCCTGCGGGAACAGCGCCTTCATCAGGCTGGCTTCGACGAAGCTGTTCGAATAGGCCTCGAATTCTGCCGTCTCGCTGTGCGCGCGCAGTGTGGCGACGGCGTGTTCCGAGTCCGAGCCATGGCGGCCGCAACTGCACCCCATGCGCAGGGGGCGGTCGGCGTCGTAGGGGTCGAAGGGGGGGCGGTCAACACTCATCAGCGGGCTCCTGGGGGGGATGGACCCACTGTAAGAAGCACGAAGCGTGCGCACCATCGCGGGGCGGGGCTGTTTGTCGTAGGGCCGGCGCGGCGCCTTGTAGGGGCAGCCCTACAGGCGCAGGGTTTGCGCCCAACCGGCCAGGCCACGCCGGTTCGTGGGTCGCACCCAGACGGCCGCTCGCCGCCTACCGATTCGCTGGCCACGGAACTGGTGCGGGTGCTGCACTACAAGCGCCGCCACTTCACTGCCGACGGCCTGAGTTCACCGAAGATCGCCGAAGAATTCCTGGTGCATGCCAATGAGGAACCCGGGCATGCCGACCGCCTGGCTAAACGCATCGTGCAACTCGGCGGCAAACCCGACTTCTCGCCCGATTCACCGCTGCAACGCAGCCATGCTGCCTCTGGCGATTCGACCGAGCTGAAGGACATGATCCGCGCCGACCTGGTGGCCGAACGCGTGGCGATCGAGGCCTACAGCCTGATCATCGCGCTGATCGGTGACAAGGACAGCACGACCAGGCGCCTGCTCGAAGACACACGCTCCGCCAGCGGGCCCACACCCCAACCGACGGCCACGCCCACCGTCACCGCCCACAGCACGTCCACCGCGAACCAACGCCAGGCCCAGGGCCCCAGCGCGTGCAGGCGACCGTCGTCCGCTCGACTTGGCGTTGCTGGGGGCTTGAGCCCAGCAACGGGTCAACCGGGTTGCAGGTCGTGCTGCACGGCGTACAGCGCCAGCTCCACGTCGTTGCGCACACCGGTCTTTTCCAGCACCCGCGCGCGGTAGGTGCTGACGGTGTTGGGCGACAGGGCCAGCTGCTCGGCGATCTCGCCCACGCTGCGCCCCCGGCTGAGCAGCCTGAACACCTGGTATTCACGCTGCGACAGGCGTTCATGCAGGGGCTGGTCATCGCGCCCGCCCGCACCCACCGAAGCCGCCAGGTGCTCGGCCACGCTGTGGGTGACGAACAGACGCCCGCTGGCCACGCGGCGGATGGCCTCGATCAACTGTTCGCTGTCGGCGCTCTTATTCAGATAGCCGGCGGCACCCAGCTTCATGCTGCGCACGGCGTACTGGCGGTCTGGGTAGGTGGACAGGATCAGCACCGGCAGCTTGGGGAATTCCTGGCGCAGCTGCTTCAGCACGTCCAGCCCGTCGCGTTGCGGCATGGCAATGTCCATCAGCACCACGGCAATGCCGCCCGCACGCACGCAGGCGATGGCCTCGGGGCCGCTGGCGGCCTCGCCGCCGAGCTCGATGTCGGGCGCGTCGGCCAGCACCATCTTGATGCCCTGGCGGACGATCTGGTGGTCGTCGCAGATCAGTACTCTGATCACGCCGCACCCCCAGCCTGCGGCTCTTCGGTCAAGGGCATCACCAGCCGCACACGCGTGCCCTGGCCGGGCGTGCTGTCGATGGTCAGGCGGCCGCCAAAGTGCCCGGCGCGTTCGCGCATACCCATGACGCCGAAGCTGTGCGGATCGGTGAGCGCGGCGGGCGCCGCGCCCGCGCCGTCGTCGCGCACGTCCAGGTACAGCACGGGGTCGGGCGGGCCGTCCACGGCAATGTGCATGCGCACGCTGCGCGCCTTCGCGTGTCGGGCCACGTTGGACAGCATCTCCTGGAAGATGCGGAACACGGCGATGGCCACGCCGCCTTCGGGCGGGCTGACGCCGGCTGCCACATGCACCTGCAGCGTGGCGTCGAGCTCGCTGCTTTCGATGAAGTCCTGCGCATGCCATTCCAGCGCTGCCCACAGGCCCTGATGGTCCAGGATGCTGGGACGCAGGTCGGTGATGATGCGCCCCACGTTGTCCACGGCGGTGTCGATCAGTCGGCCCATGCCCGTGCACTTGGCCACCAGTTCGGGCTGGGTGGCCACACGCTTGCCGAGCCAGTGGGTGTCCATCTTCAGCGCCACCAGGAGCGAACCCAGCTCGTCGTGGATCTCGCGGGCGATGCGCGTGCGCTCGGCCTCGCGAACGGTTTCCAGGTGGTTGGCCAGGTCGCGCAGCTGGCGTGTGCGCTCGGCCACGCGCAGTTCCAGTTCCTCATTCGTGCGGCGCAGCAGGTCTTGCGCCTGCCGGCGTTCGGTGATGTCGACGAAGGTGACCACCGCGCCCAGCACCTGGCCGTGTTCGATGACGGGGTAGCTGCTGTACTCGGCCCAGAAGCTGGAGCCATCGGCGCGCCAGAGCACCTCGTCGTCGATGCGGCAGGGCAGGCCGCGACGGAAGGCGTTGTAGATGGGGCAGTCGCACTCGGGGTAATGTCGGCCGTCACCATGGGTGTGGTGGATGAGCTCGTGCATGTTCTGGCCCAGCACCTGTTCGGTGCGACAACCCAGCATTTGCGCCGCTGCGCGGTTCACAAAGGTGCATCCGCCGTCCATGTCGATGCCGAAGATGCCTTCTCCCGTGCTTTCCAGCAGCAAGGTCAGGCGGTCTGGGTTGGACTGCACAAGCTTGGACATGCCTGGCTGAGCGCAAGCCCCATGCCAGGGCGCATCGCCTTCGGTCCACGCGCAGGCCAGAAGGTGCTGACGGTGCAAGGCGCGATGCCGAGGGACGGGGAAAGATGGGCGAAAGATGGGGTCAGGTCTCTCCTGCCTCCTTTCGGGCAGTCAGCCAAAGAGAAAGATGGGGGTCAGAGAAAGAGAGAAAGATGCGAAAGATGGGGGTCAGGTCTCTCCTGTCTCCTTTCGGCCAGTCAGCCAAATTGCCGGAGGCTGATCGAGAAGATCCTCACGCACCGGGGTCTGCAAGACCTGTCCGCCGCCGCGCGCGCCAGCCGGTCGGTCGCAACTGCAAGCGGCCTGAGACCCTTCAGCCAACACGTTTAAGGCGGCCCGGTGCCCAGGCCCGCGGGGATCGGCTGCGCCGGAGCTTCTCAGAGCCGAGGTCTGGCACTCGATCGCCCGGGAAAATTCGGAGACGGTCGCCACGGATCACGCCATTTAGGGCTGCGGTCGAGCCTCAACAGGCTGCTGCCGAACCCAAGGACCGCATCAGTGGGTGGTCAAGAGCCTTGCCGGGAGGCCTTTGGGACAAAAAAAGTGCGTTTGAATTTCCGGTTCTTTCGGACTATCTGTGGGCGGTTTGGGGCGAACCTGAGCATCCGAGACGAGTTGTCCACCGCGTCGGTCGGTCGGTTCGTCGCAAGCGCCGACCGTCCGCCGCCGTGGACAACTCTGCACTTCAGACAGCGACGCACTCGTGGGCGCCGGTCGTTGTGT
>Ga0209591_10002319_pt1 | contig 22915 bp, 18 predicted proteins | sample MAT01_FD_187207 | JGI IMG/M metagenome (GOLD analysis project Ga0209591, IMG submission 187207) | Freshwater microbial communities from Lake Fryxell liftoff mats and glacier meltwater in Antarctica - MAT-01 (SPAdes) (version 2) | ecosystem: Environmental > Aquatic > Freshwater > Ice > Liftoff... | reverse complement strand
CGCCTGCGCACAGCAAAGCCCGGTACACCGTGAACTGCGCTTCGGGCCAGTAGGTGATAGCCGGCGTGTGGTCCGCCAGGTCTTGGTCGAGTGTGCGCGCCAGCGCGGCGCCTTGGCCTGAACCCAGGTCTGCCAGCGCGCTGAGTTGCAGCAGGCGTGCACTCAAGATGCAGGCCTGGCGCGCGTCTGTGTTGAAGCGGGTTTCCAGTTGAGCCCCACGCTCCAGCCGCTCGCGTGGGGGCAGCAGGCGGGCTTGGACAATGTCGTCGTGGGCGGCGATCGCTGGCTCGACAGGTTCGCCCGCGTCGACAGGCCGCTCGTGTCTTTCGGTCAGCTTGCACAAGCGCGCCAGCTCAGACATCAGGCTGGCCCGCCGCAGGCGGTGCGAGTGGGTCAGCGCCCGGTCGGCTGGCTGCAGCAAGGCCAAAGCCTTTGCCGGCTGACCCAGGTAGGTCCATGCCTGAATGAGATGGTTTTCCGTGATTGCCACGCGGCCATGGTCCTGCTGGGCCGCGAAGTTGCGCTGGGCCTCTTCCAGCTCGGCGATGCCGCCTGCGAACTGGCCGACACCGACGCTGAACAGGCCGACATGCATGCGTGTGCCGGCTCCGCTGGTGCCGGCCTCAATGCCCAGTTCAACGTGGCTGCGCCATGCCTTCTGCGCCCAGGCCAAGGCCTCGCCGGTGCGCCCCAGCTGGTTCAGCAGCATGCTGGCGTTGTTCTGCTGGATGGCGTGTTCGACACGGGCCTCGGGGCGGTCGGTCATGACCGTGCTTTCGATGGTGGTCCGCAGGGCCTGCGGCAGCTGGCCCAGAAAGCTCAGTGCATTGGCCCTGACCGACAAACGCGTCAGGTTGCTCTTCCAGTCGTTCGCATCCATCGGCACCTGGCTCTCGTCGGCCAGGAATTCCGCCGCTCGGTCTCGCTGCCCGCCTGCCGCCGCAGCCTGCGCCGCCACGGCGGCGATTTCGGCGCGCCACCGGTTCTGGCCGAGATTCTTGGCTGCCTGGTGGGTGACTGTGGCGAGTTCCAGACAATCTGCGTACCGACCGGCATAGACCAGCCCGATGCATCGCACGAATCGCGCGTAGGTCAGTTGCGCAGGCGTGGCCGCTTGCGCCAGCAAAGCATCGGTCGTCGCCAGCCCGCGTGCGGTGTCACCCGCCGTGACCCAGGCTCGCGCCGCTTCTGCGCCAGCGTCGAAGGCGCGCTCGGGTTGTCCTGCTTGCGCCCAGCAGGTCGCTGCCATGCCCCGCTGCCCGGCTTCTTCAAGCCGCCGTGAAAGGCGCCCCGACGCTTCTGCGGCTGCCTCATGGCAGGCAGCGGCCTGAGCCGGTTCACCACCGGCGGCCCAGTGCAAAGCCAGGCGCGCAGGCTCCGCGTTGCAACCGGCCAGGTGTTGGGCAATGGCATGGTGAAGGGTCAGCAGCAAGGGTGCCGTCAAGGTCTGGCGGGTGGCCTCAAGAATCAAGTCGTGGACGCGGCCGGTGGCGGGCATCAGCGCCGATGCCACCAGTTCCGCCCACGGTGCTGACATGAATTCCACCGGCTGCGAAACGGCTGCAGCCGCCAGAGCGGGACCGAAGGCGTCGCCTGCCAGTGCTGCAACCTGCAGCACACGCAGCGCTGGCGTCGACAGCATGTCCAGGCGCTTGTGGACCAGCTGCAGCACGTGTGGGGGCATCGGCAAGCTGCGCGGTGGTGCCCCCAGGCCGCGCTGGCCGGGGCTTTCCAGCAGCAGCGCGCGCAGGGTTTCCAGCAGCAGCAGCGGCTGCCCGCCGGTGTGGCGCCACAGCAGTGCAGACCATGTGCGGTGGTCTGCGATGGGCAACGCTGCGCTTTGCAGCAAGGCATGCACGCCGTCTTCGGTCCAGGGCGCCAGGTTCAGCTGCGCGACCTGGTGCCCGGCCTGGTCGAGCCAGCGTTGCAGCGCAGCGGGCAGCTCGTGCGTGCGGCTGGCCAGCAGGCAGCAGCGTACCGAGCTCAACACCGCGGGCAGCAGTTCAAGACTGGCGGCGTCGGCGAAGTGCAGGTCGTCCAGCAGCACCGCAGGCAACGGTGCCGCCAACCACTGCAGGGCCTGGCTCAGCCGCAGCGGCACCAAAGGCCCGGCTGCCGCGTTGCCCAGCCCTGCATCCAGCCGCGCCAGTTCGGCGCGCACCCATTCAGGCAGGGCCGGTGCGATGGGCACGAACTGCATTTGTGTTTGCACCCAGCGCGCCAGCAAGGCGTAGGGGACACCGCTGTCGCCATGGTGGGCCCGCAGGCGCAGCGTGACGGCCATGCTGTCGGCAAAGTCGCTCAACAGCCGCGTCTTGCCGGCACCAGCCTCACCGGTGACCAGTACGACACGACCTGTCAGCCAGGCCTGCTGCAGCTGCGCCCATTCCACTTCGCGTTCAACCAGACGGGGCGGGCGCAGCAACGCAGTCCAGGCCGCAGCGGCCGGGGCGTGCGCTGGCGTGCGCACCGGTGCGGTTTGAACCAGGCGGGCCAGATCGCGAGTCTGGGCGTCCGGTTCCGCCTGGGCCTGGGAGCGCAGGCGTTCCACCAGTTCGGCGTAGACGCGCAGTGCGGCGTTGCCGTCGGCATTGCGAAAGTGCAGTTGCATCAACCACCTTGCAGCGGCTTCGTCCAAGGGGTTGTCTGCCGCCAGCCGTTTCAGGTAGGGCAAGGCGGCGGCCAGTTGCAGCTGCGCTTCCAGGGCTTGGGCAATTCGTCTGACTGCGGCGCTGCGCCTGTCGTGCAGGGTCTGCCGCGCATGCGCCAGCCATCCGGCGGCGGCTTCGGCATCGTCGAAATCCAGCTGGCCCAACAACCGGCCCTGTGCAGCCCACGCGTCCAGTTGCAAGAGCGCGTCCAGACCGCTGAGGTCGTGCCGCACGCCCGGCGCCAATGCCAGCAAGCGGCCATCAAGCTGCAGCAGGCTCTGGCTGGATGCAGCCTGCAGCCGCTTGATGCGTTGCCGCAAATTCGCCCGCGCACTGGCCGGTGGGCTGTCTGGCCACAGCAAGCGGGCGAGGTGGTCGCGCGGCAGGGCGCCGTCTTGCACCAGCATGGCCAGCAGCAAGGCATCTTTGGGTGCCAGCGAAGTGCCCGGGCCATCGACGAGTGCGATGCGTGGCGGCCCCAGAAGGCGCAGTTCGACGCGGGGCTCTGGCGCGGGAGCAGGGCTGCCGATAGGAGTTGTCACGACCCGTCGCTGTTTCGCGATGCCGCCCAGGCCCATGCGCGCCTGGCAGCAGGCGCGGGGCTGCGGCTTTCAGTGACCTCGGGGGCCATGCTCGTGCCCGCAACCCGGACCGTGCACGTGTGGCGCGGGGGCCGCCGCCACGGCAATGCCGATGGGCTTGCCGCGGGCCGGCGTGGGCGCTTGGGCGTGAGCGTGAGGGTGAGCATGAGCGTGCTCGTGCTCGTGCTCGTGACCACCTCCGTCGGCCTGGGGGTCAGCACCTTCGGGCTCGAAGCCGGCTTGTTCTTCGGTCACCGTCAAGTGCATGTCGCGCAGCAACTTGGCCAGTTCGTGGTCGGGCTCGAAATGCAGACTGTCGGGGCGCAGTTCCACCGGCACCTGGCGGCGGCCCAGGTGGTAGGCAGCGCGCAGCAAGTCGGCCGGCTGGCCGTGTTCCGCACAAGGGCGCACCACCATCAGCAGCTGCGGCGCGGCCTGCACTTGCAGCAGCGAGCCGTCTTCGGCCACCAGCACATCGCCGCCGCGCACCACGCTGCCGCGAGGCAGCAGTACCGCCAGCTGCCGGCCCTGGCTGTCTTCGGCATCGAAGCGGGCTTTCTGGCGCGTTTCCCAGTTCAGCGCCAGCGTGGCGGCACGCTTCACGAGCACCGGGGCCAGGCCGCGGCCCCGTGGGATGAGCTTGTCGACGTTGAGCATGGCGAGGTGTTGCGGCAGGATGAATCGGGAAGCCAGCATAACGTTCGCTGGCGCGGCTGAAGCCGGCAAATTCAGAATGCGATGCGCGTCACGGGCCAGCCCAGATTCAGACCCGGCGCCGCCGGCACCAGCAACAGCCGCAGCGCATGACCAAAGTGCCGCTGACGTGAATGCAACAACGCACACGTGGCACGCAGTGCGGGCGTGGACAGGCCCTGGGCCACCAGCAGCGTGGGACGCCGCGGCACAAAGCGAGCCAAGGCTTCCAGGCCGGCGGTGGTGCCGGGCAGAAAGCCGGCGTCCCATGCGTCACCGGGCTGGCCCTCGCGCCAGGGCGTCACATCGTGCAGCTTGGTCTTCAGGCGCAGGGCCAGCCGGCCGGCGGCGCCGTGGCAGGCCAGCAGTTGCAGACTGCCGTCACGTTCCAGGCACAGGGCCTGGGCCAGCAGTTGGGCGCCGGCGGCGTCGCTGCCTTCCAGCACGGCCACCGTCAGCCGGGCGCTGAGCGGGCTGCTGCCGGCCAGGCACCAGGCGCGCAGTGCGCGCCAGGCTGCGCGCCCCTGCACGGCCATGGCCTGGGTGGCGTACGAAGGCTCGGGTGGCTGCAGTGCGGCGCGGTCGTAGCGCGCGCCAAGCTGCCTCAGCGCGCCGAGCCTGGATGGACGGGCGTCAACCGAAAACCGTGTCGCTCTGCGCATGCGCGTCGCCGACAAAGAGGCGAAGTACCGGCCCCGCGCTGTCGTATTCCCACACCCGCGCCTGGATGAGGAACTGGCGCCCGGCGATGCGCAGCGCGTCGCCCTGCGCCGGGGGCACGTCGTGGCCTTGCCAGAAAGCAGGCACGTCGATGGACGAACGGCGCAACCAGGCCTGGTCGTCGGCGCTGAAGTTCAAGACCGTGCGCAGTGTGGGTGTAGTCATGCAGAAATCTCCTGGGCCCGCATGCTGCACCGTGGGGCCTGCTTTGCGCAAGGTTGCGCCATGCCAGGCGATGCTGAGCGGTGCTGGGCAAGATGCATCTTTCCACAATCAGCGCCAGGTGCTGGCCATCGACAAACTCGCTGTGCCTGACGTCGATGTGCGTCAGCAAGGCTTCTGTAGCCAGGACTGTGGACGCGGCTGCTGCCGCTTCGTCAGACTTCGTGACGACTTCTGGCCAGAGCGCATGCCCAATCCGCGCAGACTACTTCAACCCTTCAAACCCTTCAGCACGCTGCTGCCGCACACACCCTCATGTGTCGCAGTCTGGGCTCGCTGCCATCCGTCTAGCAACGTTTCACAACGTTGAAGGCGGTTTTGGCATTTTCAAAGGACATCGCAAGGGTTCCGGAAGGAAAGTCTCTTGCTGGGTTGCAACCGTACAAGGCTGCATTTTCCCGGCCCCGCCAGCGGCGGGCGACAACAACATCCAGGAGCCGCGAATGAAAACTTTCTATGAGCCCGAAACTGCGTCTGGCGCGTACGCCGGGTCCACCGCGAATTTCCAGGTACCCCGGGCTGTCTTCGACGAAATCGAGTTCGGCCTGATCGTCTGCGACGCACCCTGCCATGTGGTGTTCGCCAACCAATCGGCGCAAAGCGAACTGGCTTCAGAGCGGCTGTTGCTGTGCCGTGGCGCAGGCCTCGGCCGGGCGCCTGGCGCTGCCGGCGAACTCGAAGCTGCTTTGCAGCAGGCCGTCACCCGGGGTCGCCGCAGCCTGGTCAGACTGACGCGCCCGGGCGACCAGTTGCTCGTCTCGGTGCAACCCCTGCCGGACAGCGACCGCGGTGTCAGCCGCGCGCTGCTGGTGCTGGGGCGGCGCCAACCGTGCTCGGAGCTGGGCCTCGAACTGCTGGCTGGCAGCTACGGGTTGACGCTGGCGGAGCGCCGGGTGTTGTCGGCGCTGCTGCGTGAGGCCACGCCGCGCGAGATTGCGCAACAGCATGCGGTGGCCTTGAGCACGGTGCGCACGCAGATCTCTTCCATCCGCGCCAAGCTGGGCGCGCGCAATGTGGAAGGCCTGCTGCTTCGCGCTGCACAGTTGCCACCGATGGCCAGCGCGTTGCGCATGATCAGGCCTGCGGCGCCCATGCTGCTGGCCGCCGCGTGAACGTTTGACCAGGTTGACCAGGCCGGCAGAGCCTCAATCGGGGGCTGAAGACACCCTGATCGCAGCAGCCGGCGTGGCACTTTCGCGCGCCATAGATAATCTCAGGCGTGAAGCCAGCCAGACCGCCGCTGGTGCGAGCGTGGAAACACGGCACTGGAGGAAGGTCCGGACTGCACAGAGCAGCGCAGCAGCTAACGGCTGTCCACCGCGAGGTGAGGATCAGAGCAACAGAGACGAGTCAGTCCAGGGTCTCCGGAACCTGGGTGTTCTGTGAGGGACCGGCGCAAGCCGCGACCGAACAGCCACCCAATCCGGGGCAAGGCCCCGGATTGGGTGAAACGGGCAATCTCTGCGCGCAGCAACACCAAGTAGGCCGGCGTTGACGTGGCTCGCGGAGCCGGCGGGTAGGTGGCACCGAGCCGAAGGGCGACCTTCGGCCCAGAGGAATGGCGGTCACGGCCGGGCTTCGCAAGAAGCCGGGCTGCACAGAATCCGGCCTATCGGCTGACTTCACACTTTTTTCAAGACGTCCTGCGCGCCACCCGGTAGCTGCGGGGTCAGGCTGGCACCACCAGCGTGTGGCGCGCCAGCCAGCGCAGGCCGGTATCCAGGGTGGCGGTTCGCAGGGGCATCGTGAGACCGGCGCGGTCGGCTTGCGGCAGACGGCGCCAGAGGAAGTCGCCCGCATTGCTCGGTTCGTCGGCCACGAAGAGTTGCGAAGTCAGCGTGCCAAAGCTGGTGTGGCGCAGCGTGAAATGGATGTGCGGTGTGCGTCCCGGGTAGGCCACGGGTTTGATGGAGCGCAGCCGCGCCAGGCCTTGCGGCCCGCTGCGGGTGGCGCCATAACCCTGGAAGCCGGCGTCGTGGCCGCCGGCGCGGGCCGGTACGCTGGGGTGGCGGTATTGCGCCATCGCGTCGCACTGCCAGATTTCCACCTCCGCACCGTCGATCAGGCGGCCTTCGGTATCGGCCAACACCAGTTCCAGCCCCAGATGCTCGCCTTGGGCGCTCAGCACCTCGCTGCCACGGCGCACGCGCGAAAGGTCAGCGTCCTGGTCGGGCCAGGCGTTGCGCCAGGCGCGCGGCGGGTAGAAGGGGCCCTCGGACATCGCAGCCAGCGCGCGTTTCTGCGCAGCAAGAGCCGGCAAGGCGATGCCTGCCGCCACACCCGCCACACCGATCACCAGAAGCCTGCGTTGCATCACCATGTTCGACATTGAAGCACCGTTCGCAGCGTCCCTCTAAACTGCCTGGTTTGACCTTGCCAAGATGAATCCCGACTCCAAGCTGTTGTGGCCGGGGCGGCGCTGGACACTCGCGCTGCTTCTGGCCTGCCTGGGCATGATCGGGCCCTTCTCGATAGACACCTATCTGCCCGCTTTCGCGGGCATTGCCACGTCGCTGGGCGCCACGTCGGTGCAGATGCAGCAGACGCTGTCCAGCTACCTGCTCGGTTTCGCGGTGATGAACCTCTTTCACGGCGCGCTTTCAGACAGCCTGGGGCGCCGTCCGGTGGTGCTGGTCGGGGTGGCGCTCTTCACGCTGGCTTCGGTGGGCTGCGCGCTCAGCCAGACCATCTCGCAATTGGTGTTCTTCCGCGCCTTGCAGGGCATGACGGCGGGCGCCGGCATGGTCGTGTCGCGCGCCATCATCCGCGACATGTTTCCCCCCGCCGATGCACAGCGGGTGATGTCGCAGGTGACCATCTATTTCGGCATCGCGCCAGCGGTGGCGCCACTCATCGGCGGTTTTCTCTACGTTCACGCCGACTGGCATTCCATCTTCTGGCTGCTGGTGGTGCTGGGCGCACTGCTGTGGTTCAGCATGTGGCGCTGGTTGCCTGAGTCGCTGCACCGCGAGGCGCGCCAGCCCTTCGAAGCCCGACACCTGATGCGCGGTTACTGGCAGATGGCCAAGAGCCCGCGCTTCATGGCGCTGGTGCTGGCCAGCGGCATTCCCTTCAACGGCATGTTTCTCTACGTGCTGGCAGCGCCGGTGTTCCTGGGCGAACACCTGCAACTCGGGCCGACGCAGTTCTTCTGGTTTTTCATGCTCACCATCGGCGGCATCATGGGCGGCGCCTTTCTTTCGGGGCGGCTCGCCGGGCGCATCAAACCGCGGCACCAGATCCGCCACGGCTTCGTCATCATGCTCGTGGTCTCGGTCTTGAACGTGGTGCTGAATCTGCTGTTCGAGCCGCACTGGGCCTGGTCGATGCTGCCGGTAGCGGTGTTCTCGTTCGGTTGGTCGCTGATGGTGCCGGTGGTGACGCTGATGACGCTGGACGAGGTGCCCGAACGGCGCGGCATGGCGTCTTCGGTGCAGTCTTGCATCGGCAGCCTGGCGAATGCTGGCGTGGCCGGCATCGTGGTGCCGCTGGTGATGCATTCCACGCTCGCCCTGGCGCTGACTTCGCTGGGCATGCTGGGCGTGGGTTTGGTGGCCTGGGTGTGGGTGAAGCCGCGGCTTCAACACGTCGATCACTGAAGCGCACAGAAAACAAAAAACCCGGCGCCAGGGCCGGGTTCCGTGATGCCAAAGACGAGCCGCTTCAGGCCGTGGCACGCCGCCGCGTCAGACCCGCCACGCCGGCCAGACCCAGGCCGAACATCAGCCAGGTACTGGCTTCCGGCACCACGCTCACCACACCGCTCTGCAGTTGGGGCGTGATGCCCAAGTTCTCGGAGTCGAGCAGCAGCACGTCGCGGAAACCCAGGGTGCTGGTGCCGATGGCGGTGGCGTTGAAGCGCAAAGTGGCCAGCGTGCCATTGCCCGTCGCGCCGGGCAGCACGCCCAGCAGGGTGCCGGCGGTGAAGTTCACCGCGCCCAAGGTGTTGTTGACGGTGCCCGGCACGAAGAAGGTGGTGCCGGCGGTGGGCAGGAAGCCGCCTTCGGTGCTGGTGGTGGCCTGCAACACGGCAGGGTTGAAGAGCAGCGAGAACTGGTAGGCGTAGAGATCGACGGCGCCGCTGATGACCACGTTCACCAGCACCGTGTTGCCGATGGCCGCCGGGCTGGGGCTCACGGTCAGCGAAATCACGGGAACGGCCTGTGCGCTGCCAATGGCCAGCACACTGAAGGCTGCGGCCGCGAGAACTTGCTTGCAAACCTGCGGGTGCTTCATCTTGTTGGGCTCCGTGTTGGGCTCCGTGTTGGGCTCAGTTTTGCGTTGATTGCGGCCAGGCCATGCCTTGCCGCCCCGGTTGCCGTGATGGTGGCATCTCCGGGCGCCGCTGCGGTCTGTTGTGAGCTCGTACCCCCGCATTCGGGGGAGGGTCTAGGGCGTATCCGGCACGAAGACCAGGCGCTTTTGCAGCGCGGTGATGGTGGTTTCCCAGACCTTCAGCGCGGGCGGGCCGGCGTCCTCGCGGCGAAACACCTGGTGCACGGAGCCGCTGCGCTGGACCGTCAAAGTAGACCAGTTGCCATCCTGGAGGCCCGCTTCTTCATAGGCCGGGGCCATTTCGAAAAAGCCGCCCGCCAGCAACTGTTGCGCGAGCGCGTCAAAGTCGGCTTCGGGCAATGTGGCGCGTGCAACGTGGTCTGCGGTGCCCAGCCGTGCCTTGCCGGTGCTGGTGGCCACCGCGCGACCGTCGCGGTGCAGTTCCATGCGCTGGCCGGTGCGGCAGCCCATGCAGTCGCTCTCCAGCGTGATGGCGCTGATCTGCTGCGCCGCCGCTAACGTCGCGGCCGGTGTTGTGGCAAGGGTCGCTGCGCGCGCCGCGGTTGGCTTCATTGGCGTGTTCTCGGCTGAATTCATGGCGGCCGGTGCGACCGTCTGCGCACAGGCCGAGAGCATCACGCAACCGAACCACGCTGCGCCCATGTGCCACCGTGTGGGTAGCGAGCGGCACTCGAATGAGGGGGTGAAAACAGGCATGCAGCTCTCCAAGATATGGCCTTGTTCATAGCGGAACCCCCACAATTTGCAGGGCAGGTCAGGCCTGTGTCTACAGCATTACCCTGATAGGTGACGGAGGGTGCTGCAGCGCATGATTCTTGCCGTTGTCATGCATACGTTCGGTCGCAAGCCGCTTCTACTACCTTCCCACCCGCTCTGCCCGCCCCGGCGTTTGCCGACGGCCGAGGCTGGGTCTTGCAGAGGATCCTCCATGAAGAAGTTCCGTTCATCAGCCGTGCCAGTCATGTCTTTCGGGGCCCTGGCCTCAGCTGCGCTGCTGGCTCTCGGGGCGGCGCTGCCGGCCGATGCGCAAGCCCAGGCCCGTACAGCCGCCGGCGCCAGCAGTGCGCGCGTGGCAACGCCAGCCGCCGCCCACCCTTCACGCAGCTTCTGGCTGGACGCCAGTGGCACACCGGCTGCGGAGTCGTCGGGCGGCGCGCGCGTTTCCGTCAACGCCTCGCGGGTGCGCACGGTCACGCTGGACAAGGTCAGCCTGGCCGGCCTGCTGCAAGCCGCACCGGCCGAGCGCAGCGCGGCTGCGCGCCAGAGCCCGCTGGTGATGGTGTTGCCCGACCCCGCCGGTGGATACCAGCGCTTTTCAGTCGTCGACTCGCCCGTGATGGAAGCCGGCCTGGCCGCGCGCCACCCGGACATCAAGACCTACGCCGGCCGTGGCCTCGATGACCCGAGCGCCTCGCTGCGCATGAGCGTCACGCCGCTGGGCGTGCAGGCCTCGGTGCGTTCAGCCAAGGGCGCCTGGTACGTGGAGCCTTACTACCAGCTCGATCAGAGCTTGTACGCCAGCTACTACCGCGCCGATGCGCAGCGCCGCATCAGCAACTTCAGCGAAGGCCTGATGCGCCAAGCGCAAGTCTCGCTGTCGCGCGGCCGCTACCACGCCGGTCAAGACGTGAAGGTCGAAGGCCTGGGCTTCGTGCCCAACGGCACCGTCACCATCACCGTGCGCCAGGGTGGCCAGGGTGGCCAAGCCATAGCGCGCCAAACCGTGTACGCCACCGCCAGCGAAGACGGCACGCTCAGCGCCACCTTCAAGGCCGACCCCTACCGTGCGCTGGGCAGCTACGAAGTGACGGTCAGCGACGGCCGCAGCACCACGGTCTCGGTCTACGAGGTGGTGGGCGACAACGCGCCGCTGATGGCGTCGGTAGGCAGCCAGCTGCGCACCTACCGCCTGGCTCTGCTCACCGACCCTGCCTACGCCACCTTCTTCGGCCCCGCCAACGTCACCGCCGCCAAGGTTCAGCTGATGAACCGCGTCAACCAGATCTACGAAGACGATCTCTCCGTGCGCATGGTGCTGGTGGCCAACAACGACGTGCTGAACCTGAACACCGCAGCGCAGTTTTCAGGGGCCAACGGGCCTTGCGGCGGCGCTGCCTGCTACACGACGGCGGCGGTCAGTTGCTCCAGCGCGACGTTGACGCGCACGCGCACGGTGATCGGCTTGCTCGTCGGCGCCAGCAACTTCGACATCGGCCACATCGCCGTGGGCGCTGGCGGCGGGGGCATCGCGAGCCTCGGCGTGGTGGGACTGGCCGCCAAGGCCCAGGGCTGCACGGGCTTGCCCTCGCCTGATGGCGACTCCTTCGCCGTCGACTACGTGGCGCACGAGCTCGGCCACCAGTTCGCGGGCAACCACACCTTCAATGGTGTCGTGGGCAACTGCTCGGGTGGGAACCGCAGCGCCAACAACTCGGTCGAGCCAGGCAGCGGCACCTCGGTGATGGCCTACGCCGGCATCTGCGGCACCGACAACACGCAAAACAACAGCGACCCGTATTTCTCGTTGCGCAGCTTCGACGAGATGACGACCCACATCGGTGCCGCCGAGCAGAACCTCACCGATGTGCAGCAGGCCGCGCTGAGGGCCTTCGTCACTGACGGCCAGCAGTTCGTCCTGCGCTACAACGGCGCTGACTCTGCGCCTGTCGTGCGCGGCACCAACTACACCGTTGCCGGCATCCAGGCCGCCATTCAGGGCATCGCTGGCTGGCCGGCGGGTGGCACCGTGTCGATCGGCGGGCTCACCGACACCGGCTTCACCATCGGCTTCGGTGGTTCACTGGCGCTCGTGAACGCGGGCAACCTGGAACTGCTGGCTTGCACGGGTTGCACCGGCTACGTCGGCGAAATCACCAAGGGCGGCACCAGCACTCGCGGTGGCAGCGCGACGGCCACCGGCAACACCGAGCCGACGGTGACCGTCGTGCCCGCCTACACCATTCCGCTGCGCACGCCGTTTGCGCTGACCGGCAGCGCTACCGATCCCAATGGCGACACCGTGACCTACATGTGGGAGCAGGCTGACCGCGGCGGCAGCGCCGGCACCGGTCTGGTCAGCAACGTGAAGCTCAACGGCCCGCTGTTCCGCCAGTTCGGCACGCGTGCGGTCTTCAACGCCGCCATCTACAACCCGCCGGGCCAGAACCAGACCGACACCAACCCGACGCGCGTCTTCCCTGATCTGCCGCAGCTGTTGCTCAACAACACCAACGCGGAAACGGGTGCCTGCCCGGTGGTGGCGGGCTCGCCCACGCCGGCGCAGATCGACTGCTACTCCGAGTTCCTGCCCACGTCGGATTACGTCGGCTTCGCAGGCGTCAACGCGAGCCCTGCGCGCCTGAACTTCCGCCTCACGGTGCGTGACGGCCGCGGCGGCGTGAACAGCGCCAGCACGGTGCTGACGCTGGCGACCGGCACCGGCCCCTTCCTCGTGACCTTTCCGAACGCCGGCGAATCGCTGGAAGCCGGCTCGCCGGTCACGGTGACTTGGGCGGTGGCGGGCACGGACGCAGCGCCTGTAAGCACCGCGAACGTGAAGATCAGCATGTCGGTGGACGGTGGACTGACCTACCCGCTGGTGATGGCGGCTTCCACGCCGAACGACGGCACTCAGAAGGTGACTGTGCCGCTGGTGAACACCAGCACGGCGCGCATCAAGGTCGAGGCGGTGAACAACGTCTTCTTCGACGTTTCCAACACCAACCTCACCGTCGTGCTGCGGGCCGACCTCACTGGCGACGGCCAGGTCGACTGCACCGACTTGGCGATCATGCGTTCGCTGATCGGCAAGCGCGTCGGCGACCCGGGCTTCGATGCCCGTGCCGACTTCAACAACGACGGCATCATCGACGTCCGCGACCTGGCCTACATGGCCCAGCGGGCCACCATCGGCACGCGCTGCCCGTCCTGAGTCCAGGCCGGCGCCCGCCTTCGGGTCGGCGCTGCGGCAGTGCCTGAAAAGGCCCCTTCCCGCGTTGCGGGCAGGGGCCTTTTTTCTTCTGGCGGCGCCTTCTTGCCGGTTCCCGGCAGGCCGCGGCGTCAAATCGGACATCCATTCGGGCATCCATTCAGGCATCAAGCCCGGCGTCCCAGCGGCCGATATCCTCCCCAGGAGCCCGCTGCATGACCCCGACCCATGATTTTCCTGGCGCTGCCGCCCATTCAGTGGCGGTGCTGGCCTGCGCTGCGGCCCTGCTGCTGGGTGCGGAAACTGTCCGGGCGACCGAGCCGGCGCTGGCGAAGTCCGGGGGCGCAGCCCAGGCATCTGCCAAATCAGCGGCCAAACCAGCGGCAACTTCGCCGGGCAAGGCTGCAGCCAAACCCGCAGCCAAGCTGGCGCCCGAAGACCTGCCGCCGTTTGCCGCCGAGGTCGCGCCCGCAGCTGTCGACCCGCTGGAGCACTTGCGTCAGCGCCTCGCCGATCGTCTGTCAGGTGGCACGGCCGACAGCGCGAGGGGTTCCTCTGAGGTGCGCATCAGCACGCGCAGCACGCTGGCGCCATCTTCTCCGGCGGCAGCCGTTGCGACGGCATCCAGGGCCGTTGCGCGGCAGCCCGCCAAAGGCGGCAAGCTTGCCCACGGCCCGGGAGCCGGGGCGGTGCACTGGGGCTACCAGGGCGAAGCCGGGCCGGCCGCCTGGGGCGGCCTGAAGTCGGAATTCACGCTGTGCAAGACCGGCGAGCGCCAGAGCCCGATCGACATCCGCGGCGGCCTGGCCGTCAATCTCGACCCGGTGCGCTTCGACTACCAGGCCAGCAAGTTCTCGGTGCTGGACAACGGCCACACCGTGCAGGTGAAGCTCGCCCCGGGCAACAGCATCACCATCGGCGAGCGCCGCTTCGAGCTGCAGCAGTTTCACTTTCACCGCCCGTCTGAAGAGCGCATCGACGGGCGCCAGTTCGAGATGTCGTTGCACCTCGTGCACAAGGACGAACAGGGCAGGCTGGCCGTGGTGGCGCTGCTCTTCGACCAAGGCCCGCCCAACCCGGTGGTTCAGAACGTCTGGAACAACCTGCCGCTGGAACGCGGTGAAGCGATGCCGGCACGCGAGCCGCTGGAGCTGGCGGCGCTGCTGCCCAACGACCGCCGCTACTACACCTACATGGGCTCGCTGACGACGCCGCCCTGCTCGGAAGGCGTGCAGTGGATCGTGATGCGGGCGCCTCAGTCATTGACGGCCGAGCAGATCGGCATCTTCTCGCGCATCTACCCGATGAACGCGCGCCCGCTGCAGGCGGCCTCCGGCCGTCGCATCCTGCAGTCCGACTAGCTCTCGTCGGGGCCGCGCCGCGCGCGCTGCAGCAGCAGCAGCGGCCACAGCCACAGGCTGGCAAACCACAGCCCCACGCGGCCTGCCGAGAGCGGCCGCGTCTCGTGCTGTGCCACTTTCGTGAACAGCACGCCCGCACCCACCACCACATACAGCAGCAGCGCGCTGTACACGGCCACGCGCGCGCCGTAGGTGCCCGCGATCAGGTCGCCCAGCACACTGCCCAGCAACGCTGAAGCCAGCACCGCCAGCAGCAGCGCCAGCGCCACGCCAGCCAGCGCATGGCGCAACTTCCACAGGGGATCTTCGTAGGACATGGTTCTCGCAAGGGTAAGGGCGGATTGTTCCAGAGCCGCTGCCCAGTGGCTGCCCAGTCGCTGCCCAGTCGCTGCCCAGTCACGCCTGACCCCGCGTCGCATCCGACACGGCCGGTTTGACGTACAACCTCCCACCCGCTCGCAACTGCCCCGAAGATTCATGCGCTCAACTGTCCCGACACACTCGTTCCGCCGCGCCGGCCTTACCCTTGCGGCCACCACCTTCTTCAGCCTGCCGGTGTTGGCCAACCACGGCGGGCCGGTCACGGGCGCGCCGCAGACCATCATCATTCAGGGCAGCCACTACGACAACGCAGTGGGCACGCAAGACGCCGCGTCTGCCGGCACCATACGCCGCGAATTGCTGCAAAGCCGCCCCGCGCAGCGCCCGGGTGAAGTGCTTGAATTTGTGCCCGGTGTCATCGTCACCCAGCACTCGGGCGACGGCAAGGCCAACCAATACTTCCTGCGCGGCTTCAACCTCGACCACGGCACCGACTTCGCCACCCGCATCAACGGCATGCCGGTGAACATGCCCAGCCACGGCCACGGCCAGGGCTACAGCGACATGAACTTCCTGCTGCCCGAACTGGTCGACCGCGTGGAGTACCGCAAGGGCCCGCACTTCGCGACCGTGGGCGACTTCGCGGCCGCTGGCTCGGCCGACATCCAGTACGTCAACAGCGTCGCCGCGCCCTTTGCGCAGATCACGCTGGGTGAAAGCGGCTATCGCCGCGCCGTGGCCGGTGGCTCTGGCCAGGTGTCTGCAGGGGTGACGGCGCTGGGCGCGCTGGAAGTAATGAACACCGATGGCCCCTGGACAGTGCCAGAGCGTGTGCGCAAGCTCAACGGCGTGTTCACGCTCAGCGGCGGCACGCGTGCCCAGGGCTGGCATGTCTCGGCGCTGGCCTACCGTTCACGCTGGACGGCCACCGATCAGGTGCCGCAGCGCCTGATTGACGCCGGCCGCCTCAACGGCCCGGGCTTCTCACGTTCTTTCGGCCGCTACGACAGCCTGGACCCGACCACCGGTGGCGAAAGCCACCGCAGCAGCCTTTCGGGCGATTGGCACATCGACGGGGTTGCCGGACGCACCCAGGTTTCGGCTTACGCGCTGCGCTATGACCTCGATCTGAACTCAAACTTCAGCTACGCGCTGGAGCGCCCGGCCGATGGCGACCAGTTCAAGCAGACCGACAAGCGCACGGTCTACGGTGCAGACGCCGAGCACACCTTCAACCACGACATCGGCGCCTTCCCGGCGCGCACGGTGGCTGGCGTGCAACTGCGCCACGACCGCATCCGCGTGGGCCTCTTCGACAGCGTGGCGCGCCGCATCACGAACACCGTGCGTGAAGACGAGGTGCGCCAGACGCAGCTGGGCGTGTTTGCGCAAACTTCGCTGGAATTCACGCCCGAACTGCGCGCTGTGCTGGGCCTGCGCGCCGACCGCCTGCAGGCGCGCGTGAACGCGCTCACGCTGCCGGCCAACGGCGGCACGGCCGGCGACACCCAGCTCTCGCCCAAGCTCACCGTGGTGTGGGCAGTGACGCCCAAGACCGAGATCTTCTTCAACACCGGGCGCGGCTTCCACAGCAACGACGCGCGCGGCATGACGGCACGCATCGACCCCAAGACCGGCAGCCCGGTCGACGCCGTGCCCGCGCTGGTACCGCTGACGGGCGCCGAGATCGGCCTGCGCACTGAAGCTGTTCGCGGGCTGCAGAGTTCGGTCTCGGTGTGGGGTCTGCGCTCGGCCAGTGAACTGGTCTACATCGGCGACGCCGGCGCCACCGAAGCCAGCCTGGGCAGCCGCAGGCGCGGCATCGAATTCAGCAACCGCTGGCAGCCCGTACCCTGGTTCCTGTTCGATGCCGACCTGGCCTTCAGCCACGCGCGCCTGAACGACGGCAGCCGCATTCCCAACGCCATCGACCGCGTGGCCAGCGTCGCCGGCACGCTGAAGAACCTGAACGGCTGGACAACCAGCCTGCAGTGGCGTTACCTCGGCGCCGGCGCGCTGGCCGAAGACAACAGCGTGCGTTCCTTCCCCTCTTCCACCTTCAACCTGCGCGCTACCAAGGCGCTGGGCAGGGTGCTGGGCGCCGAAGCCAGCGTGACGCTGGATGTCTTCAATCTCTTCGACAGGAAAGTCAACGACATCCAGTACTTCTACGAATCGCAGCTGCCCGGCGAAGCCGCGCCTGTGGCCGACCGCCATGTGCACCCGGCCGAGCCGCGCAACCTGCGCCTGACGCTGCAGGTGAGCTTCTGATGCGCGCTCTGCAACGCCCGTCTGCCGTTGTTGCCGTTGTTGCCGCTGCAGCCTGCGGCGCCGTGCTCGCTCTTTGGGCAGGCAACGCCAGCGCCCACGACAGCTGGTTGGCGCCGCTGCCGCCCACCGACCGCGGCGAGGCCGTCTTCGCCTTCGGCACCGGCAACCAGTTTCCGGTGATGGAGGGGGGCATTCCGCTGTCGCAGTTGGCCAGCTCGGGCTGCCAGGGTGAAGGCCAGCGTGTCGCGCCGATGCGCTGGGTGGCCGACAGGCCAGTCGCGCTGTTGCTGCGCTCCGCGCGCCCGTTGCCTGCCAGTGCAGCGCTGAGCTGCTGGGCGCAGCTGCACCCCATCAAGATCGAGATCGACGACGCCACTGTCGAGATCTACCTCAAGGAGGTGAACGCCCTGCCAGCCGTACGCGAGCGTTGGCAAGCGCTGCGTGCACGCGGTGTGCGATGGCAGGAGAGCTACACCAAGCACGCGCGCGTCGAACTCGGCGCGCTAGAAGCACCGGGCGGGCTGACGCCTGCGGCGGCACTGCCTGCGTTCATCGCCGGCTTGGGTCTGGACCTGCGCCTGGAAACGCCGAGTCCGTTGCGCGTCGGCGACACCCTGCGCGCCCAACTGTTGCGCGACGGCCAGCCACTTGCGGGCCAGCCCCTGGAGTTGCGCAGCAACCTGAGCCCCATCGGCATCTGGCGCCAGACCGACGCCGAGGGCCGCGTCAGCGTGACGGTGCCGCTGGCCGCGAACTGGCTGCTGCGCGGCGTGGAACTGCGTCCGTCTGAAAGCCAGCCCGACGCCTGGGACAGCCGCTTCATCACGCTGGCCTTTCAGGTGCTGCCCAGGCGCTGAATGCTGAGGGTGCGGAACGGGGTTCGTCGCTCGAGGCCAGAACCCCCGATCTGCGGGTGGACGTGTCTCGGCAGCTTCCGCAATATGCAGAAGTGAGCTTTTCGGCTCTCCCCTCAACCCCACAGAACGGATGTCCTCATGAAACTCGCGCAAATCGCATTTGCCGTCGCAGCCCTGGCTGTCTCGGCCGCCGCTTCGGCACAGACCACCACGTACACGACGTCGGCCGCATTCATGGCCAACGTGCTGCCTGGCTCTTACACCGAAGGTTTTGGCGACCCCTCCTTCAGCGGTGATCTGTCTGCCAACTTCTCTGGCGGCGCTTTCGCGTACACCGTTTCTGCGCCTGGCGGACTCTACGGCAACGGCATCTTGATCGGCACCAACCTGCCGGCCGAAACGCTGACCATCACCTTCACGGGGGCACCGGTGACGGCCGTCGGTGGCAACTTCTGGGCAACCAATATCAGTGATGTCTTCCAGCCTACGCCCATCACCCTGACGCTGAGCAACGGCACGACCACCACGTTCACTCCAACCAGCGAAACTGTAGGCAGTTTCCGCGGCTTCACGTCGACGTTCGCCATCGCTTCGCTGCGGATCGCATCGACGGCGGCCGTGTACGCCGGCATGGACAACCTGACTGTCGGCGTCGTTCCTGAACCCGGCACCTGGCTGCTGATGGGCCTGGGCATCGGTGCCCTGGTGCTGCGCCAGTCGCGCAGCGCCGTGCAGGCCTGATTTTCACCACCAGCAGAGCCTGCGCAGCAGGCAGCGGTCTCGCCCGCTCAAGGCCCAGGTATCTCCTGGGCCTTTTTCATTTCCGGCCGTCGGTGGGCGTGGCGCCGGCGCACTCGGGTTCCATAGCCAGCCGTTTCTGCACGTACCCGCCACCTCATAAACGACTTTCAGTCACTCCGCCAAGTCATTCATTCACAACAAGTTTCTCCGCAGAGCTGATTGCAGAAAGCCTTGTAAGTGCTTGATTTGATTGATTTTTCGGTCAAGCGGCATTGACCCCGCGCCACCGGCTCAGTTAAAGTGGGAGTTCGTGGTGTTTAGTGGGGGAAAGTGTCAATCATGGTCTTTCGCGGCGGTCCGGTACTGACGTTGGATGGAAAAGGTCGCCTCAGCGTGCCTGCCCGCTGGCGTGACGTGCTCATGGCCACGGTGCAGGGCCAGATGATCGTGGCCAAGAACCCCGACGGCTGCCTCTCTCTGTACCCGCTGCCGGTGTGGGAAGCGTTCGAGAACAGCGTGCTCTCGCTGGCCACCGAAAACGACGCCTGGCGTCGCTTTTTTATCGGCAGCGCCACCGAGCTCGAACTCGACGGTGCCGCGCGCGTGCTCATTCCGCCGGAATTGCGCGACTGGGCGGGGCTCGTCGAGAAAGTGAAGTTCATGGGCGTGGGCTCGCACTTCGAATTGTGGGACAGCGCCCGCCACGAGGCCCGCGAGGCCGAGGCCCTGGCGCTGGGCCGTCCCGAAGCACTGCGCCACCTGGTCATTCGGTGAACACCGCCCCTGCATGGCGCCACACCACCGTGTTGCTCAACGAGGCTGTAGAGGCCCTCGTGACGCAGCCGGGTGGCATCTACGTGGACGGCACCTTCGGCCGCGGCGGGCACAGCCGCGCCGTGCTGGCGCTGCTCTCGCCGGCTGGCCGGCTGGTGGCCTTCGACAAGGACCCGGAAGCCATCGCGGCTGCGGCCGAGATCGACGACCCGCGCTTTGCCATCTGTCACGACAGCTTCGACACCATGGCCGACGCCCTGGCCGAGCGCGGCATCGCGCAGGTGGCGGGTGTGCTGCTCGACCTGGGCATCAGTTCGCCGCAGATCGACAACGGCGCACGCGGCTTCAGCTTTCGGTTCGATGCCCCGCTGGACATGCGCATGGACACCACGCGCGGCGAGACGGCGGCTGAATTCCTGGCACGTGCCGACGTGCATGAAATCGCGGAGGTGATACGTGACTATGGCGAAGAACGGTTTGCTGCTCAGATTGCAAAGGCGCTTGTCGCTGGCCGCGAAAGCGGCCATCCCGTCTTGCGCACCGGCGAGCTTTCCGCGCTCGTGGCTCGCACCGTCAAGACCCGCGAGAAAGGCCAGGACCCTGCAACGCGCACGTTTCAGGCTTTACGGATTCACGTCAACGCCGAGCTTGAGGCGCTGCAACAAGGCCTGAAGGCCGCGCTGCAACTGCTGGCACCTGCGGGCCGCCTGGTCGTCATCAGCTTCCATTCGCTGGAAGACCGCATCGTGAAGACCTTCATCGCCAGCGAGAGCCGCGAAGTTGTGGACCGCCGCGTGCCCTTTGCACCGCCCAAGGCCATGCGGCTGGATGCCGTGGCGCGCGTGAAGCCCAGCGTCGAAGAGATCAAGGCCAACCCGCGCGCGCGGTCTGCGGTGATGCGCGTGGCCGAGCGCACCCTGGCGGCGTGAGCGGGCAGCACGATGAAGCTCAACCTGCTGCTGATCCCCGCGCTGATCCCCGTGCTGGTGGCCGCACTGCTGGCCAGCAGCCTGCTGCTGGTGAAGACCAGCTACGAATCGCGCCAGCTTTTCGCGGCGCTGGATTCGGCTCGTGCCGAGCAGCGCCAGCTCGACGCCGAATACAAGCGCCTGGACGCTGAGGCCCAGGCCCAGAGCACGCACCTGCGGGTGGAACGCACCGCGCGTGAACGCCTGCAGATGCGCACCGCCACGCCGGCCGTGACAGCCTACGTCGTGGACCCGCTGGCGCCGGCGGTTGCAGCTTCGGGCGCCACAGGCACAACAGGCGTGCCACGCGGGGTGGTGCAGTGAACGCGCCCAACAGCGTGCGCAGCGTCAACTACGCCACCAGCCCGCTGCTGGCGAGCAAGACGCCGCCCTGGCGTTCGCGCTTCGTGGTGCTGCTGGTGGGCGTGGCCTTCCTGGTGTTGCTGGGGCGTGCTGTGCACCTGCAAATCATCGCGACTGACTTTTACCAGGCGCAGGGCGAGAAGCGCTTCGTGTTCAAGCAGCAGCTGCCGGCCAGCCGCGGCCGCATCCTCGACCGCAACGGCCTCGTGCTGGCCACCAGCGTGGCGCTGCCCTCGGTGCAGGTGGACGCCAAGACCTTCAGCGCCGATGTGGCCCAGCGCAAGGAACTGGCGCGCCGGCTGGGCATGCCCGTGGCCGAGCTGAACGAGCGTCTCCAAGCCGGCGCCAGCGGCGCCGTGGTGCTGCGCCGGCACATGGAAGAAGCCGTCTGGCAGGAGGTCAAGGCGCTCGGCATCAAGGGTGTGCAGGAAGTGCGCGAATACAAGCGCCGTTACCCCGAAGGCGAAGCCGCCGCGCACGTGGTGGGCTTCACTAACATCGACGACAAGGGCCAGGAAGGCATCGAGCTCGGTTTCCAGAAAGAACTCGTGGGCCAGGCCGGTCAGCGCAAGGTGGTGCGCGACCGCCTGGGCCGCGTGGTGGAAGACATCGGCGACCAGGCCGACCCCATCAACGGCCGCGACATCACGCTCAGCATCGACAGCAAGGTGCAGTTTTTCGCCTACCAGCGTGTGCGCGACGCGGTGCTCGAGCACAACGCCCGGGCCGGCAGCGTGGTGGTGCTGGACGTGCAAACTGGTGAAGTGCTGGCGCTGGCCAACTACCCGAGTTACGACCCGTCGAACCGCCGCAACCTGAGCGGCGCACAGCTGCGCAACCGCGCGCTGACCGACATCTTCGAGCCCGGCTCGACGATGAAGCCCTTCGTCGCCGCGCTGGCGCTGGAGAGCGGGCGCGTCACGCCCGGCACGCTCATCAACACCGCGCCGGGCCGCATCACCATCACCGGCAGCACCATCAGCGACGCCCACCCGCATGGCGTGCTGACGGTGGCCGAGGTCATCCAGAAAAGCAGCAACGTCGGCACCGTCAAACTGGCGCTGGCCATGCCTGCGCGCGAGCTGTGGGAAACCTACACCGCCATTGGCCTGGGCCAGAAGCCGCGCATCGACTTCCCCGGCGCGGTGACGGGCCGGCTGCGCCCCTACAAGACGTGGCGGCCCATCGAGCACGCCACCATGAGCTATGGCTACGGCGTTTCGGCCAGCCTCTTCCAGCTGGCGCGCGCCTACACCGTGTTTGCGCGTGACGGCGAGCTCATTCCGTCGACCATTCAGCACAGCCAGGAGGCGCCGGGCCAGCCCGTGATGGGCCAGCGCGTGATGAGTGCCAAGACCGCGCAGCAGGTGCGCCAGATGCTGCAGATGGCCGCCGGCCCCGGCGGCACCGCCATCAAGGCGCAGGCCATCGGTTATTCAGTGGGCGGCAAGAGCGGTACCGCGCGCAAGCAAGAGGGCAAGGGCTACGGCACCAAGTACCGCGCGTGGTTCGTTGGCCTGGCTCCGGTGGCCAACCCGCGCATCGTGGTCGCGGTGATGGTGGACGAGCCCGGCAAGGGCATCTACTACGGCGGCGCGGTGGCGGCACCGGTGTTCAGCCAAGTGGTGCAGCAAACGTTGCGCATGATGAATGTGGCGCCCGACATCGACGTGAAGGCGCAGATCAGCGCCAAGCCCGTGCCCGGCGAAACCGAAAGCTTTTGAGCGCGAGCTTCCACGCGTGATCACCACCCTGGCCACCCCCCAAGAAGCCGCCGCCTGGCTGGCTGCGCGCGTGGCGCTGCGCGACGGCGGCCGGCTGCGCTGCGACAGCCGTGCGCTGCAGCCGGGGGATGGCTTCATTGCCTGGCCCGGCCAGGCCACCGATGGCCGCCGTTTCGTGCTTCAGGCACTGGCTGCCGGTGCCGCCGCTTGCCTGGTAGAGGCGGACGGCGTGGCGGCCTGCGGTTTCGATGACGAACGCATCGCCGCCCTGGCTGGTCTGAAGGCCGCCACGGGCGAGATTGCCGACCTCTGCCTGGCCCAGCCCAGCGCGGTGCTGGACGTGGTGGCCACCACCGGCACCAACGGCAAGACCAGCACGGCATGGTGGACGGCGCAAGCCTTGACGCACCTGGGCCGGCGCTGCGGGGTCATCGGCACGCTGGG
>Ga0209591_10002318_pt1 | contig 22917 bp, 17 predicted proteins | sample MAT01_FD_187207 | JGI IMG/M metagenome (GOLD analysis project Ga0209591, IMG submission 187207) | Freshwater microbial communities from Lake Fryxell liftoff mats and glacier meltwater in Antarctica - MAT-01 (SPAdes) (version 2) | ecosystem: Environmental > Aquatic > Freshwater > Ice > Liftoff... | reverse complement strand
CTTTGCCCCCTTCCGATCCCGTAGCTCAGCTGGTAGAGCATTTGACTTTTAATCAAAGGGCCTTGGGTTCGAATCCCAACGGGATCACAGATAATGTTAGTTCAGGATACGTAGAGATAGATGGAAAATCAGTTATCAAGCTAGATATAGGCCATTCGGCTCATTTTACGGATTGCGTGTGGCTGACGAAATAACCCGAGATAACTCGAAATAGCAATAAAACGGTCAGTAAGACCGTCAGTATCAAATGGCAATCATTCTCATTTGATCACCTGCCGCTACTGTTTCCCATGCGCATATCCTTCTATCTCGATAAGCCAGACCGTTCCTCATCATCTGTGCTTCTGAATATAGCCTTAGCCGGTAGGCGAATAAGGCTTGGCACAGGTGTTACAATTGCGCCTAAAAACTGGAATCAGTCACGGCAAAACATCCGGTCAACAGATCCACAGCGTAATGCACATCAAAAACGACTTGACCTTATTACGTCATTTGTGACTGGTGCCTATAACAAACTCGCGCCTGCCGGTGAAAGCCACGTTCTAACGAGCGCAGATATAGATGTATTTGTTCGGGCAGTTCGTTCGTTCGCATCCACAACAGAAGAGCTAAACCCGAACCCTGACGATTCCTTTGAGTCAATATTCCAGAGCTTCATTGAGACTTACACGCTTCGCAAGTCAAACGGAATGATTACCACAAAGCGGCCATGTACGGAGGTGCTCAAGCTATATAGCCGTGTTCTTGCAGACATAAAGCAATGGTCAACTCTTGATAACTACAAGCTGACATTTGAGTCCATAGACGAGGCCTTCTATCAGCGATACTATCGCTGGCTCTGTGAAGATCGAGGCCTTGCAGACTCCTCAATCTCGAATCATGTAAAGGTCATCAAAACCTTTATGAAATGGGCACGTCAGAAAGGATTTCACAACACCTCGGCTTGGGAGAATTTCTGGCGTGATAGACGCAATGGCGATACCATCGCACTTACTGTAAACGAACTGAGACAGATACGTGACGTGGATCTTTCTGATTCCAAACGGCTTGCAAACATTCGTGACATCTTTCTGTTACAGTGTTTCACAGGTTTACGCTATGGCGACTTGGTCAAGCTTCAGCCCAACCATTTTGATCATTCACTGGGAATGATTCGATACATCACAGAGAAAACCGATTCGAAGTGTCTCATACCCATCACAGCCCCACTTCGGAAGGTCCTAGATCGTTACCCTTCCACTCTCCCAGCGTTTCTGTCAAATGTAAAATGCAACCTTGCCTTAAAGCAGCTTGGTTTGCGGGTTGGACTCGTTCAGCAGACAACCACATCGAAATTCCGAAATGGAAAGCGCTGCGAAGTAACACAGCAACGATTCGAACTTCTAACGACACACGTTGCGAGGCGAACATTTATATCGACATCGATTCGCTTTGGTGTTTCAGAAGCAGTGATCAGCAAGGTCACAGGTCACGCTGCCAAAGGCATGCTCCAACAGCATTACATTGTTTTGGATGAAGAAGCTATACGTGATATCATTTGCAAAGCATGGGAACAACTATGACCATCACAGACGCCTACCTCGTCCACCCTATTGCCTTGCATGATGCACGATTCATTCTTGACGGCGAACTCGACATGCTTAACCGCGGCATCGGCAAAAGAAAACGCTGTGAATGGCTTATTGCTCAGCGTGATCAGTTGCTCTCTGACGCTGTACTGTCCGTACCTGCACATCTTGTTCCGATGATTGATGCGTTATCTACATCAGACACCATAGCCTTGCTCGCCATTGTGCAACACAATCTTGAAACCATGTGTGTTGGATCAACATTGCGGCACCTGCGTAATGCGAAACGCCGCCTGGGTTTGCCCGACGATGTTCCTGACATCTTATCTGTCAACGGTGCCCTCCTACTGCTGATCAATGATGATGAGGTCAGTGCATCACTTCGCCGCCTCTACGCTCCACTGTTGGAACATCTTTCTGCGAGCCAGGCGTTCCAAGATTCTGCCACATTATACGATGGCATCATGCAGGAGACTGGGCTTGAGACAGAGAAACAACGCAGAGGGATAGACCTTGCGATGAGTGTGTTACCGGAGGTCTTGGCTTCCATGCCTGATTTCGACGAAGCCTTTGTTCGTGATTTTGCATATGTGCGCGGTCGTATTCTGGATCAGGACATCATGCCATGCCTATCTGCCATTATTCGTGAGCTTGGCGCCGGAGTGTTGGACCAGATGAAGGCTGAAATCGTATCTAACAACCTCGAAACATATAGGCACGTCCTAGGGCATCTCGTAGGCAGGCGTATTGACGAACTAGCTGGCACTGGTACCGCTGTTTCTACGCTCACTGCTATGCCAATCACAACGGTACCCATTGCGCAGGAGTCATCACAGTCTCTACCTCCCATGGCAGACAACAAACTCCTTTTGACCATTGCCGAAACAGAAGCAATGCTCAAGGTTGTGCGCATAACCGTTACAAGACTCATCAAAAAAGGTGCTATCGAAGGCACACATGTGGGGCGTAGGCACATGGTGGTACGCCAAAGTGTGCTAGACTATCTAGATTTAGCGACAAATCGGCGCTAACGCATAGTGCACAACACAAATCCTAGTGAGTCCCTTAGTTGGACGCACTACTATTTCGTTTTCGCTTCGGCACTTGTGCTGGTAAATATGTATCAACGTGTGCGTGTGCCACGGAAGTATCACGGAAGTGTAACGGAAGTATCATTAAAGGTGATTTCGGGTAAATTCAGGTCATTTTTGGGCGATTGTGGGTTAATTCCACTTAGCACAAAGTCAACCGGAACCTCATTTGATAGTAAAATCATGGCAGTAAAATGAGGTTCCGTGAGTGCATGAATGGCTTTTGAACGCCTCCAGAGCCATTTTCAATACTACCGGAAGTGTCCTGTTACTGATTCTGTGCGACTTCCGTAAGCGAATCGTTCCATATTGTGATGGATTTGTCGTTATCCGCAGGGGATTTACCCACAGAAAGTTATAGGCGAAGCGTGTTGAGGTTGTTATTCGAGTATGTCCGGAAGCTAGTTGAAATTCATGGAAGATTTCAACCTTATGGTACGTAAAAGCGAGCTCAGAGTCCTTATATCCACGCTCGCAAACTCGATCAAACGACGTCTATTCCTTTTATCCTCTAGTATTCCACATAATCGTCGCCTTTTCCGCTTGATCGTCGGAGATTCCCGCCAACCGTGGGATAAAAATTGCAATCTCTTGAGATTGATTGCAATCGTGGGACACCAGACTACTATTGATACTGTTTTACACGTTTCGGCCTAACTCATCGAAACTTGTGCGCTGTTTGACGTCACTTGTTGACGAGTTCGAACGGAATCTTGCAGAATCTCGACCGATCACGATATGAGCATAGTAGTTAGAGGCATATTCCAACTCAACTGTCATTTCCGCTTTCTTACAGCCTTCTTCTTTGCCACTTCCGCACCAAAACCTTCCGTGAGACTCCTATAAAGTCCAAACAGATGCTCCACTCGCTCTCGTTCATTGCTGAAAGGGGCTGGTCGGTATAGTGCGTCCACAGCCTTGTCTAGGTTGTCGTGAGCTTTGCGCAAGTTCGGTGGCATCGTTGTTGGGTGGTAGAGGTCTGCAAGTGATGATTCTGGATACTTTGCCCGTGCATCCAACACTGCTTGGGCAAGCTTCTCAATATTGGTCGTTTGCTGGTCCGCTGGGTTTGGCCACGGGTAGTTGTTGTAGACCACATCTTTCGAATAGCGATACCGACTTTCCAATCGCCCACATACGTAACGCACCCATGCCATGTGCATAGATGAGGTGAGGATTCCAAAGTGGTAGGGTCTTGCATTCGGAATGATAAGATTGAGATTTGTTGAAATCACATCGGGCTTCATGAATCCGATTGGAATGTATTGTCTGTTTTCTGATGAGACCGATGGGATCAAGAGGTACTCGCTGTCAGGTTGACGAATCTCACCCCAGAGCCAGGGAGTCGCGGCTAATTTTTTTGTAGCCTCGCGAGAGCTTCCAGCTCGCTTCAGCTTAACTCGTTCCACTCTCTCAAATACTTCCTTTGGCAGTTGACGTAGCTGAGCAGGTGCGATACCTTTGAACCATAATGTAAATCGGTCAATGCTGTTTATGAACTCCTCGGCTCCAACTATTTGCCTGATGAAAACACTCAGGCTTGGGAATCTTGTAACAAGATTTTCTCTCTCAGAACTGGTAAGCAAAAGATTGCCATCATCGTTAGGCATACTTCCGAAGAGCATATGAGGTACATTACACACTGGCTCCTTGCGTTTCAGAATGAAGACGTCGGCCCCTTCTGTGAGGTATCCATTTATTCCTTTTGCGGCCGCCTTCGTAGGCTCGGATGTGATGGTTTCGTAATCGTAGAGATACGTCGGAGATTTCTCAACCAACCCAAATCCAATTATCACACAGTGTACGGCTGCTACGCCCCTTGCCTCATTTGACCAGCGGAAGGTTCGGTGAGCAAAGTGAATCTTGATTCCATATTTCTGAACAAGGTGTTTCCAAAGCAAACCCACCTGCTCGCCTTGCGAAATAGAATTGGTAGATACAAAGGCACATGTAATGGACGTACCCTGAATAAGCGTTGCTGCCTTTACATACCAACCGGTGACGTAGTCCAGCACACCAGAACCACTCATGTTTCCAAACAGCGCTTTGATTTGTGCGCGTTGTGCATCAGTCATCATCTTTGATCCGATAAACGGCGGGTTGCCGAGTACAAACCATTCCTTCTCGGGCTCAGCGTCAATGATTAATTTCCAGTCGTACTCAAGTGCATCGGTATTGTGAATTGTTGGACCCTCGGTAAGGGGCAGGCGCACAAACCATGAGCCGAACTCTTCTGCCATGCGCACGTTCATTTGGTGATCAACAAGCCACAGTGCTGTTTCCGCAATGCGCGACGGGAACTCCTTGATCTCGATGCCGTTCATCGCATGCACGCTTAAACGTGAAAGCAGACTCACGTCGCTGATCATCTGGTCCTTACCAGAGCGCTTGCCAAGTACTTCGAGCCGTTTCAAGATGTCGATCTCAAGTATCCGAAGCTCCTTATACGTTACAATGAGAAAGTTGCCGCAACCACATGCTGGGTCGAGGAACCGCATGTTCGCTATACGCTCGTGAAGATTCTTGAGCTTCGAGGCATTATTCGTACTTGCCTTCAGCTCTTGCCGAAGCTCATCAAGGAAAAGACCCGAGACAACCTTCAGAATGTTCTTCTCGCTTGTGTAGTGTGCGCCTAGATTGCGACGCTCTGCCGGGTCCATCACACTCTGAAACATTGCCCCGAATACTGCCGGAGATACGTTCTGCCAATTGAAGTATGCGCAGTCGAGCAGTCGCTTGCGTGTTGCGCTATCAAACGTTGGTACTGGAAGGGGCTCAGCAAAGAGTTGTCCGTTTACGTATGGGAACGATGCAATCTCGTCGTCTAATGCCTTCGAGCGCTTGTCTACAGGCGTGTTGAGAATCTGAAATAGCTCGATGATTTGCGAACCAAAACCCAAACCGTCTTCGCGTGTTTTTGTTTCGAGAAATGAGGCAAAAGTGTCGCGCTCAAAGATTCCGGTATCATCGGCAAATAAACAGAACAGAATGCGCACAAGGAACACCTCCAGCGCATGGCCTTCATAGCCATTGGCTTTAAGTGCATCATGGAGCTTACCCATGAGTTCTGCTGCTTTGATGTTGGCGGGGTCTTCATCGCGGAACTTGCGTTGTACGTAGCCGCTGATGAAACCGAACAGATGAGTCTTTTCTGGTAGATCAGCAAGAGTGAACTCCGTTTCTGTCTTGTCAACAAGATCATGTAAACGTATACGTTCAAAGTCCGAGACAATCACATAACGTGGTAGTTCCGTGTCGGCGATGCCCGGGAAATAGTCGAGTGCTTGCGTAAACGCTCTATCGAGATCCCTGCCGCGCGACTTATGTTCTACTAAGCATACCCCCGGCCAGAACAGGTCGATGAAACCCTGTTTCTCACCAGCCTTTTTTACTTGATGCTCAAAAGACGCCACGCGCCTCCGGTCAATACCAAACACCGTAAAGAACCCATCCCAAAACGACTTTGCCTCGGCATCTTCCGACGTCTCGTCCTGCCACTTTTGGGAGAACTCTACGGCACGCCGCCGAATTTCAGAGAGTGATAACATCATGCAGGAAAATACGGCATAGCCGGCAGGCAAACGAGAGATGTCGCAAACTGCAAGCACTTCCATGCAATGTATGTGCGTTGGACGCATGGTAGCGTGACTTTCATTCTGCTATCAATATGCTCGGCATAGTTGATTGGAGTCTAAGCACATCTAGGTACACATCATATCAAGCAGGGTTCATAAAAAGTCAAACCGACCAATCTTGAGAAGATTTTCTCGAGCTTGCTCGGCATACTTTCTAGTGTCGTCGTTAGTCGATTTCAATCCTTCTAAAAGGATCGTCTGCGCTTCTTCGAATGGGACGGACCATGGAGACTCCCGATCAATCGACGAGATGCAAGCCGCAAAGCACTGAACAACCAACTCGGGAAATTGCGAGAGAAGCTTATTAATCGCTTGAATTTCGCCGTATTCGAATCGCCCTGGAACGATCCGCAATTTCAGCACCTGCAAGTACGACTTTAACCTCCATTCAGCATGCATACATTCAGCATCTAACCATAGCCCGAATTCCTGAAGCTCCAGAGAATCACCTACATTGTAACGCCACTCGAAAAAAGCCACTATACGATCGGCCAACGCCTTACCAAGAAGAGTACCGTGGTTGTTAAGAGTACGACCAACATGATCAAAAAGTCGAGACCAACGTTCTCTATCGTCACGGGTCTTGTCATAAAACCGATGCAACAGGCTTTTGTCTCCAGTCAGAGGATATTCTTCCCAAAGGTAGTGGGCAAAAAGGTGTTCGCCTAGACTGTCAACAAGTTCTTTTGGGTCGTCTTCCTCGGGCGACAGTTTATTCAAATTATCTATCGCGTAAACAAATTCATCCCGCAGAACTTCAAACATTAACTTGATCGGTCTGTTGAAACGGATATAGCTACCGAATGTATCCCGCCAAATGGATTCGTTTCCATGCGGGAAAAAGAAACGTAGTTGTTGAGCAGCCCAATCCCGATTGAGTATATAGAGATTCCCGAAGTGCATCCCTATTAGAGCATGTTCAGGTCGGGTTAGCGGGATTTCAGAATCTTCGGCTATACGCTTCGTGAGGATTTCAGTCAGCTCAGGTAAGCTATCTTCTGGCAAATGACGTTGAACCCAGAAGCTGAATCTAACAAGAGAGTCTAGCGCCCGACTACGGGTGTTGTTGATAGCCTCGGTAACTGGTTCGTCGCCGTTGACGAATACAGGTTGGTCGTGGTCGAGTCGCCAGTCAAACTGCGTGCACGCCTGTTGAAGTAGGCCGGCAAGCCCCTCCCTTGCGGTAATAGGAGTATTCGCATCCTTGTTCACACAGGCGTCGATAAAATCAACCACCGCCCGGCGCGAGCTTCTCCAATCTGGGGGTTCGCTTGATTCGTCTAGCGGATCGGGCTGACCTTCTATTCGCGTTGAGTCTGGGTGCGACAATACCCAGGCACTGAACTCAATCCATTGGTCCAGATTGTCGAAACTCTTTTCCTTGACGAGCTCTTGCATGGCCCTGAGCATGGCAGTGACATATATTGGCCGTGCAATCCTGCCACGGTTTGACATCCAGAATGCTAATCGCTCGACATTCTGCACCACCTCATTCTTGAAAAGACTCTGAAAACTGTCTGCAAGCGCTGTGATGTTGATCTCAACCAGCCAATTGTCCTTATCTCGATGCTCATCGTCCCAGTCGTTCAGATAGGTCAAGATCTCTTCGTCTGTTAGGCTCTCCAGATCCTCGGCGGACTTCGGACTCCGGTAGCTGACTGTGCCACCTGTTACCCCGCTGTAGGGTAAATAGCTTTCATCGGTAAGAGCTTCAGTTTGGGCTTCGCCTTTCAAATCGTCGTAATAGTGCCGAACCTCACCACTTAGCAACGTGGCAAATGGGCGCAACTGCTTACGGTGAAATTTGTGCTGGCTTTGTTGAAATGCCTCTTCACTATATTGTTCTTTCATCCACTCGCGCAAATCCTCTCTCGTCTGTCCAGTTCGTATCGAGTCGTAAATGTCCTTCTGTTCGTGCTCGCTAAGCAAGCGTTGGCCGAAGTATTCACTTGCTCTGCGAATCATTAACTGGAATTCGTAGTGATGCACCCACCTCGAATAGTCAGCATGCCCGAGAATTTGCTCGCGTATCCATGGGAGCGTCTGGTCGTTAGGATGTAAGGAATAAAGATGTTGACGGAGCCGTCGGAACACCTTCCAATGATGATCACGCAAAGCCCGATCAAGTACGTCAATGTGTTCCGGAGCCTTGTCATATACCTGTGCGCACGCATACGTCAGCGTCTTTACCAACGCTTCCTTCGCGTCATGATCGTTGCCATTGCTCTCATCCAGTCTCTGGCACCAAATTTCAGAATGGTCTTCGTCATGCCCCTTATCGAAATCTTCCTGATGCATTCCCATGCGGATCATTCCTGCAACTGCATCAATTAATAAATTAGTAACCTGAAGCGGCTCATGCTCGGCCAATCGGCGAACACCTTTGTCAAGGATTTGCTGATATTCCCAATGATGATGGAAGCGGTGGGTTGGTTCTAACCAGGTCCCTAACGAATTGGGCTCCTCTATTCGGAGCTTTCGCTTTTCTCGCGTTCTTGGATCTTCCCGAAAGGAAACAAGCAATTTTGCTATCTGAAGTGCTTGTGTATGATTTTCTTGATCAGCCCAATGTTGGAGTAATTCAGCATAACGGTGAGCTTGGAACTGATGATCAAGCTCGATGTATTCAATAAGCTTTGGAAGTAGCAGTGCAGATTTATGGCCCTCTATCTTTAGTACAATTGAAAGAATGTCGTCATAGACTCGTGGGTTATCTGTTTTTGGCAGAGATAAAACGATGTCAACAACCTCATCTGTGGCCTCAGCTGCAATTGTCAGCAAATACGTCAGCTCTGGCCAAGGCGGATATTGCACATATCCATTGGGCAGTTTTTTCATACTAGGAGGGTTGTCAAAGAACCCAAGCTCGCGCAATGGCCCTACCCAGTGGGGGTTGTTAAGTCGAGAGAAAAAATATTGCCGATCCGTCTCTTTTTTAACGGAAGTCAATACTTTTTCTACCATTTCATCGGTTGGTGGCGTCCAGGATTTCATTTAAGCCTTTGAGTCGTTCATATTGGCTACTGGCAGCTATGTAGAGATAACCATCGAGACACTTGAAATGTTTTAATATGTCATTGTATGTTTCAGCTTGAAATGGTTTTTCGCGAAGATGAGTATGTCTAATAAACCACTCTTTTGCAGCCTTCCACTCGGAAAGGAAATTGCTTGGAATCTTGTCTCTATCGGTGTAGTCGAGAAATGTACTGAAAAACAAATCATCTGCCTCGATACTCCGCCTTCGACCAGACTTGTGATCTTCAATCAAGGCACACACTTTTTGGCACACTTTAACAGGTATCAGGTGTCCTTGCTCCGTAACTTCAGGCGAGAGCTCATCACTTAAACGCCATTCGTCCCGCCAGACTTCCTGTATACTGTCAACATGCCATTGATATTGTACCCGTTCGGACTTGATGCCCTTATAATGTGCTGCAAGACGGTTCATTAGCTCCCGTCCTGCATGGGCAACGAACGATACGTAACCTGCTGGTTTCTGTTCAATAAGATTTAGAGCACCCTTGTACGTTTCGGCATAGACTGGAAGACAGAGGACGTTGCTCAGCCACTCATAGACTTGCTGTTGTTCTTTATTGAGAGCCATCTGATTATACACACTCCATGTCAAACTGCGTAGTGTATGGAAAATACACGCACAGCGAGCAGCGAATTCGACGGTAAGTGAGCAATGTTTTCCTCGCCAAAGTAAGCACCGATTGTTGAGTTAAGGGCACTTCTGGAAACTTAGCAAAAATGTGGCATGAATTCGGATATTCGTTGCAGAGCACTCTGAGGATTGAAGGTGAGGTATCCACCTCCGGCATTCGCGAATGCGGTAATAGGCAAGAGAAAGCGAGTCATCTCTCTGTCCGACGTGTTTGATGGTTGACGTTTGAATTCTAAGTGTCGAGATTCGCTCACGCGATCTCGCACCAGACCTTCAATGTCTGCACCCGAAACGTCTGCCTGTAGTTTGGGCCAAATTCTACTCCCCGTTCCATTTTCGCTATTATCATCCTTGAGCGACAGTATCATGAAGATCGATTCCGTGTACATGTACGTAGAAATTCACCAAGTCCACGATTGTGGCGTCGGGCAATACCGTTGTCTTAGCTCTGGGGTCTACCTTCCAGAATCTATCAATCGTCAGCGCCAGAAGCATGGTGGCATTGAAGACTCCAGCATCCTGCAACCGTTTACAGTCATCCAATTCCTCGGCTAAGAGAACCTGACTAAGGCTATACGAGTAACTGTGAATATACTGGGAACCATACGTGTACAGTTTAGCAGCATAATACTCGTGATACCCTTCTTCCTGTGCGAGTTCAACGACCGTCTTGCGACTCTTCCAATACCGATAATGGCTTTTGGTAGTACCTGTTCTGACATTTTTTTCCACCGACGACAACTTGCTTTCGATTGATTGTTTCGTTTCTACTAACTCTTCCTGATCAAGCAACTCCCTAATGTGCACAACTCGCTGTAGAAGGTCATGTTCAAGCTTGTCAAGATCGCCTCCCAATGATCTTGACGATCGTACAAGTTCCCATCGTTTGTATTCGGAGTGCAGCCCCCACATCTCAAGCCACACGTCGCCCTCCTCGTCAGTGGCGTAGTTCGACGTCACATTCCACATGTTGACGTCTAGTTCGAACATTACACGGATCGTACAGTGCAGTGTACTGAAGTCAAGTAGTATCGCGCCTTGAATGAGACCCGTCAGTTCCGGTCTGGGTAACGGATTCAGAATTTGCCAAATAGAATAGCCGTGATGCATTTGCTTCAACAAGAACCCTGAGGCTTCTTCCTGAACGTGCGTGCATTGCTGACCGCGCACCTCCGCGGATAGCTTTAGGCCGTAATTCAGCAGCAGCAGGAATTCGTCGTTGTGATTCATACTCATTTAGCCCCTTCCAGCTTCGAAACTGACTATTATTGGAGACAGCCATGGACCTTACACCATCAAGTCACCAAAGTCCAACTCTTAGACTGCATTTTCAGCGTACTTAAAATGGACATGAGTCTTTATCCTCATGTTGCCTGTTACTCCATTCAGTGATTGTCCCATGCACGTATCGGAGTGACCCTTAGCCAAATCCTTTACAGACTCCACGTTCAGTATACCATCGTCGTTGCACTTGATTTTATTTTGATATGTTTCCGGTAGTGATGCTCGTATCGCTAGCTGAGCTCCCATGTTCATTGCCTCTACACACATACCGCCGTTATCAAGCAGCGATATGGGCTGGTTCAAACTGTAATGATAGGGCTGGAATGACTCATACTTCCCCCACAACGGATCTACGCTCATGAACCTGCCGTATTCGGGTTCGTACATGCGCACTGTCCTGTGCAAGAGCACACGATAGACGACAGCGACTCATGCTAACTCGGCCGGCTGGTAGCTGTTTGCTACTTGCCTTGAACAATCGACCGAATAAGATTGTCTATTCGGTTACTAATCAAAGATCTGTCTTTTGAAGCAATTCCTAGACACCGTCTTGAAAAGATAGTCTTTGTTCTTTTCGAATATAGTACACCTTCTCGAATATAGATCTCTTGAGCTATGGAAACCTCGAGGTTGTTTCGGTCGCATTTCTTTGCCTGAATCAGGTATCTAATTAGTTCACATCGTACTGAGTCACTTTCGATTAATTCCATAACTACTAATCCATAATACTCTGCGTAGTCTCCATCCCGTCGTTCACCGAGCCGATTTAGCTCACGGAATGCTTTACCTGTTTTCTCTATACGAGCGATGTTGATGGCTTGATCTAACACTCGATTTCCCTGCATAGAACTACTCAAACAGGGGGAGAGAGCCCCGATTGAAAATAGAGTGACGATGGCTACGAGAAGTGCTCTATTCATTGCCCTTCTCCTCGTTCACTTCGACGTCTTTTCTAGGTATTGAATTAGTTACGGTCGCCTTTCCTGGTTTATCTAAGGGATTGAGCTCAGTTAGTTTGTCTGTTATTTGCTTTAGCTTAAGTATGTCGTGATCAAAAGCGCGCACGCAGCCGTGGGTAGGTTTCAATTGAGGACTTTCGTCTGCAATCCAATTGCCATCGGAGTCCTTATGCTCTTGTCGACCTCCGTGAATACGGATAAGTGAGCGTCCACTTTCCGCAATTTCGCCCGATGAGCCTGATAGACTAAGCCTCGGATTCTTTCCGTAAGCCATACGTTCCGATTCTGTGGGCGTTATCCAACCGTCAATCTTGTATTCACCTTCAGGAGTGTCCGAATTCTCTTTCATTCTATCTCGTCCGCCTACTCCTTCTCCTCTGACGAGAAATGTTGAAACAACATTGCCGTCAATGTCACGCACCGTTGCCGTACCATATGGTTGCTCAGATCGAGACACATCTTTCATGAATGCTATTTCAATGTCCCACCAGCCGCCTTCATCTGAACGCGTAATGGGTTGATTTGAGGCATAATGATACACAACAAACTCGGGACGTTTCCCCCACAACGGATCTACGCTCATAAATCTGCCGTATTCGGGTTCGTACATACGCACTCCATAGAAACCAAGGTCTGATTCGTTGTCCTTCTCACGGCCAATGTACGAAGTGTAGCACGAACATAAATGGTCGCGCTACGCATAACATCGTCATCACGTATTCCTGTAATCTCGTAATCGGGCTTCGCTGAAATTCTGTGCGCTGGAGGAATAAGGCTCGTCATATTGCTGAATGAACACCTAACCTAAAGGCGACGTGAAAGCTGAATCAGATCCTCGGCCCCTTAATGTACGAATCGATTACAATCACGGTCTTTGGCGGCAGAAAGAGTCGTTCAATCTTGACACAATACAAGCACTTTATGCTACTTCCGAGTGGTCCGAAACTTACAGCCATAGTTCCGGACTTCACTACATAAGAGTACCGAGCAGAACTCGCATACGCCTTTGGAATTCCGATGCGATCCGAGTTCTCAATTACGAGAAAATGAGCTAGGTTCAGTGTGTCATTTGAATACCCGTTGTACATAGTACCTTCGATACGAACCGAGTCGCCTTGGATGGTGCTATCAATGTATACTCGACGTATTGTTACATACCCATTCTCATCGGGTGAAGTGCGCGTTCCATGTTGTTGATTCGTAGTACATGCACCAACAATCAGCACACTTGATAAGGCAATCACGTATCGGTAAATGGATACAACTAGAGTAGTTCGAGATACTTGGCTCATCTACTTTGCATTCCTAACTGTTCCAACTCCAACACCTTTTCCTGCATCCTTCTGACGAACAACATCTTCCACTAAACCAATGTGTATCGCTGGAGACCAATTCTTGTCACTAATTGACTTCGCCATGATTCCAAACATTCTATGATCGATGCCTAAGGAGTGTAGGATCTCGTGGGTTGGAGCACCTTCATGCAATGCATATGACTCCAGCATGAACACGTTTCTTCCAAATGTGGTTGTGCCGGCTGCACCCGAACGCACATCTCCTGACTCAGCAGAGGACACCTTAAATGTATTCACGTTTGCCACGTCGAGTTCGATGAGATCACCTTCGCCAGTAACCGTAAACTTAGCATCCGTCATTGCAACATTCGGATTATCTACCGTCTCCACAACAAGCGCAAAGTTCACGACATACTTCTTTCCGTTGTACTCAACTTCGGTACCACTCAATGCATTTATTGGTGCGATTGCTTTGTTTGCAGCATCTGCGTCACCTGCCGTTGCAAAATAAATTGCCGAAACCGTAATTGTTTGATTTTCATCATCTACGATGATGTCGTAGTCGCCACCATCAGGGTCTTTGGCCGTAATAGGATTGTTGCCGGCATATTCATACGGTTGAACAAATGGACGCTTCCCCCACAACGGATCTACGCTCATGAATCTGCCGTATTCGGGTTCATACATACGCACACCATACATACCAAGGTCGCTTTCGTTGTCTTTCTCACGTCCAATGTACGAAGTTCTTGAACCTGTGCCTGCTTCGTTGATCTCAATTCCGAATGGTTGGTAGTCTGTGCGTTGAAGAATCTCTCCTGTGCTGCTGAGTGTGAGCCGTGAGCTGCCGAGGTGGTCGGCGATGACGTATTCCCTGGCCCCGTTAGAGCGGGTGATGATGCGTGACTGTGCAGGGCCATACGAGTTGAACTCCACGGGCCACATCCAGACGGTGTTGGCGGGTTGACCGCAGAAGTTGCCTTGTACGCCGTTGTACGTAGCGAGCTGTTTGGCATCGGCACCTAAGAGTGTGTATGTCCATGCCAGTCCGTCGAGGGCGATGTTGTTGGACGTTGCATACTGACGCTTCTGCTCACGTTCTTGTAGGGGGCCAAAGCGGTAGCGGAAATCGTCTACGGGTTTTGTGGATGCATCGGGCAAGCACCCCTCGCCCCCTGCCACCATAGTTGCATCATGTTTGAGTGTGAAGCGTTCAACGAGGTTGAAGGCATCGTATGAGTACGTCTCGAGTCTTTGTGTTCGCATACCATCTGTTGTGCGGTCGCGCTGGCGCGTAAGCATGGCACCGTCGTCATCGTACGTCATGGCATCAGTAAAAGAATTTGCTACGCTTGTGACAGTGCGAAGGGTGTTTGGCTGGAGGGCAGAGCTCACAAGGCCGTAGGTATACGTTGTTGGATCCGGCGGTGTGCTGACGATGGCCTGGTTCATTGTACGGTTGCCGATACGATCGTAGTGATACTGACGTGAGGTTCCATAGTACGGAAGGTGGTTTCTTGTCCACCTACTTAGGCGCTGTACATCATCATACGTGTATTCATCATGATTCTTGCTTCCATCGGTATTTGTCCATTGCTCATAGATAAGTCCGGACGGCCAATATGAGAGTCGCTGCTCAAAAAGAGTTGTCGTGGGAGTTGTAAGTGGTTGTGTGACTGATCTCATCAGAGAACCAAGCTCGTTGTATTTGTAGCTGGTAGACACACCTGCCGTGGGATACCTTACGGAAGCAACGGCATCGGCCATGTCGTATGCTATCTCCATGTCAGCCGAATCTGTTTGCATTGGCGAACTGATAAGCGTTGGACGAACGGGCGTCATCGTCCTGTCATAGCCTTGGTTATTACGCATCGTCCATACCTTACTCACACGGCCATTCTCGTCATAGCCGTAAAACGTTGCATGCTGCCCCGTTGCATCTACAACATGAATGGCTGTGATTTTGTTCATCGAGTTGTAGCGGTAGTAGACCCCATCGAAACCTATGTTCTCAGTTAAGCGGAGCTGAACTTCTATTCTGCCCCGTTCGTCGTACGACCGTACGACGTAGTGAAACGGCTGACCCCCATGTGTACGATAGGCTACGATAGATGGGCGCCCCTTAAGATTACGAACTTCTCTTGTGTGTCCTATTTCACCTGAAGCACTACACTTGTAAATAGAGGTGGGGTTGTTTAGGCATATTTTTTTTAATACTAAAATGTAATAGGACTCAGATTAATAATTAATTCATCTAATTTTTTGATTTCTTCATCACTATAACTGGACTCATGAAGGGCATCCACCAGTTCTGTCTGTCGTGGCTGTCCAAATGTTAACCTGTAAAAGGCGAGTATCTTAATTAGATTATTGAACTTTTCTATGTCTCTGCTGAAAGGATACAAGGGCACAAACCTTTCTATCTTTATATCACTTAATGTTTCTGTATGCCAGAATGGTACTAAGTCGCATGAAAACTTTGCCTGTGCTTTTTCTTTTTCAGCATACTTGAATAAGGCAGCCCATATGCTATACTGGCTATTGGTATTACCTATCTGATCCCTGTATTTACTTGCCAGATTAAGCCTGATAACAAGTCCCTGATAGCGGTGAATTCTTCCTTCTCTTTGCTCAAAGTCAATTGGGTTAGATGGCAGATTCCAATGAAATATTTTTTTGCAATACAAATGAAAATCTAAGCCCTCCTGCCCAATGGAGGTGCTGGCTAATACAAATGGTCTGAAAGGTGAATTGAAGGCTTGACGAATATTTATTTGCCTACCTGCACCTTGTGCAGTATTAATTTTCTGAGTGCCAAAGTCTACTGCGTAATGTGACCTGATAGCTTTTCTCTTTGGTTTTTCTTTGGTTAGATTTTCTATAAATGTTGGATAATCCTCAATGTCTGAAGTGGCCGTTCTTACAGAAAGAATATCGGAAATAAAATCACTCAACTCAGTAGTGGATTGAATGTTTTCACCATTAATAAGGAGATACACAAATTCATCCAGCATAGCCTGGACATTGCCATCAATCATGTACTGTAATGCCCGTTCCCAATAGTCACCATCCTTTGTATGCAATCTTACGATGGCAATACTTTCAGGCTTATTGAACATGGTAAGAAAAGCGGATGACACATTGAATGCCGCATCAAATAAATCTTTTGACAATTCCTTGTGTCTTCTTTGGCTTCTTAAATAACATATAGCCGGTGAACCAATTGTAAGCTCAGCCAAATGCTCACAAATTATTTCCAGTTGCTCGTAGCTTAGTTTGCCTGCTGCAATGGGGTGCTGATTCATGTAAACAGCTTTTGCAAGTTCAAAATGTGTTTTCCGGCCGATACTTTCATCCTTATCAGAACCCATGCTTTCTGTATCAATCGAAAGTTCGGATGGAGGTATCCCTTTGGATAGCCACTCGGTTATTGCTTGGTTGTTCACACTTGCTTTGTCAAAAATGAGTGGAGCCAACCAATACCATTTTTGCCAATCACCTTCGCTACTTACATATTGATTAAGGTTAAGCTTTTTGAAAGTCGCTATCAACTGACTTTTAATTTCTGTTTTAATTTGTTGTACTGATTTTTTCTCTACAACATTTATTGCGGGGTCATACAGATTAGCAAGAAATAGACAAGGATAGGACAGTATGAAATTATTCATCTGTTGAGGTTCCTGTTCCTCTTTTAAAACCTTGAAAGTAAACTGCGGTCTTGGTGACCTTCTCTTTTGAAAGTAATAAGGTTTAAAGTTTTCTTTCTCCTTTTTCTCTCTATCAGAAATTGACTTCGGATTACCAATGGATAATCGTTCTGCCTCATACGAAACCAATGAGGCCACCATACGGGGCACTAATTTCCATGAAGAGAAAATCAATGTTTTTGAATAACCCCAACTGTCTTTAAATGCACCATCTAATTCATAGTATGGAATTGAAGGTGGTATCCACAAGTATTTCCAACCATTGTTGTGAACTGTTTCATCTAATAGCAAACGCAGCTTGGCGTTGGGAAGTGATTTTGCTCGTGGAGGTATAAGCGGTTTGTAATCGTTAATATCTTTCAGATTAACCCAGCCGTGCTTTGTTTGCTTTACCAATTGATTAAGTTGTGAATCTTCTGAAATCAGATTTCTAATTTTTTCTTTGTGCTGATAATTGTCTAAGAATGATAAAGCAAAAGGACAGGATTTTACATATTCCAATGGAACAGGCAGCGATGCTTTATGATCTTTATTTAGAAGTAAGGTTATTTGGTCTAAAATCACAAAATCATTGATGTCTTCCGGCTGAATAGAAAGAGGTTTATTTACATGCTTTATTAGTGCATCCCGATCATTGGATGCAAGCAGTTTCTCTGTTCTAACAATGCTTGTTCGGTATAAGGTCTCTAATTTATTTTTCAATCCTATTGCATTTGGCATTTGATCCTTTAACGTATCCGGATGACGCAAGAAACCGAATAATGCTCTACGGTCATGTTCATACTCCTTCCAAAATTCCACTGTTTTATCAGCCATCAAAAACTGAAGGACTGTAATAAATTCATTGTAATGCACTTCTCCATTCAGTTCATCAAAGTCATTGGTGTATGGCTTAAACGGGGTAGCTGACAGCATGAGGATTTTGGAATCCTCAAATGAAAATATGTCCCTTGCCAACTGGATAGCAGGACTTACTTCTTCTTTGTCGTCTTCATCGTTGCTACCTGTTTTGTCAATTAATTTCTTGTAGCGTTGAAATTCATCGAGGATATAAATATCGGCTTGTAAAAACTCTATACAAACTCTTGACAAAAGGAAACGCAATGAACTGATCAGCTCTTTACTAAAATTATAATTGTAATAGTTGTTTTTGCGAACGTTTAACTGGCAAAGGTTTTTTAGGAGGGTCCAATATTTTACAGGGTAGGTGATGCCTGCTGAATTGAATGATTTTGGTAAATCAGTTGGCCTGACCGTTTTATCCAATGCTTTTTTAAATTCACTATATACCTTTGGCCTGATTTTCTTTAACCTGGCTATTTCTTTTCCATTGTCGAAATGCTCTGCATACTGAATACGAGCCTCCCAATTTTCATCCTTAATTCTTTTGTTGCCTTTCAGTATCCATTTTAAACTATTGCTTAACGGCTTGAAATCGCTGTATGAATACAAGAGCCTATACAAAAGAACTCTTTCATCGGCTTTACCTGCATGGGTTTTATCGTCAAAAGATGTTGCAGGAGTAAAGGCTTTTATTCTGAATGGGAATTGTTCTACTTCCTTTGCTGATATGTATGCCAAGCCTGTTAAACGGTCGTCATCATCTGAATAATCAATGGCCAAATTATTGCCTGAAAAATTAAGCTTCCTTAAATTTTGCCTTGCCAATGCCTGATTAGAGCAGATATAAATAACATTGAAAACTTTTTTAGAAGCGGTTGGTGTAAACTGGTCAAATGCCTTTGCAATGATACCTTTTGCTACAATGGTTTTGCCCAAGCCTACTTCATCGGCAATCAGCATTTTGCTCCTGCCTTTTACATACAACTGTTCAAAAACGTAATCCACTGTTTTTAACTGGAAGTCTTTTAGCCCTGCTAATGTTTCTTGTATTTTTTCCTTCATTATTAATTTTTGTTTTTAATAAAGGTTTGAAATACATTCCAGAAGTCGTCAAACTCTGCTGTTATGATAGGCTCGTCAGAGTCGGTTGTTTCTTCTTTCAGGCGTTGAATTAAAGTATCAATTGATTTTAGCCTATCCGGAAAACGGCTGGATGCGATAAGTAATTTTTCGTAAACGGGTGAGCCTGTAAAAGCCCATGCATCATTTCTGTTGGCAGTTGCTTTATTCCTTTTTCCAATGGCATTGCCAATGAGGTCGGTTTCTTCACCTGTCAATAGGAAAGTGAGGTATTTTAGAAACTTCTCTCTGCTGTCAATGATGGCTGAGAATATTTTATTGAGCCTGCTGTTTGGCAGGTCAATTTCCATTGGGAGCAAAAACTGACTGTGAACATTTCCATCTTTTGCAATTTCAAATACTAAAAATATACTCAATGCTGTTTCAGCATATCCACTGAAACTATCAATGCTATTTATTTCCCACGGCTTAATGACTTCACCTGCTTTTTGGTTTTCTGGCAAAGGCTTTACCTTTACTTCAAATCCTTTGGGCAAAGTCAATTGACTTGCATCAATATGTATTGAAAGTTTGTACGCTGTGCCGCACTCAATTAATGCTGCTGTGCCTTTTATAGGAAGCTGCGTTAAATCGTATTTGATTTTACGGATGGCTGAATCAATATTCTTTTGTTCTTCTACCGAAACTCTTGCTTCAAAAGCGTATGGGGTGAATAACGTAATGCCTTCTGATTTGGCAGGATCCGTTAGTGCTTTAAAAATGTCTTTTGTTTTTAAGCCAGCCAAACTCCCCGCCTTGAATTCAACCATGAATTCAACATTCCTACCTTGAGCAGGGTCGCTGCAATTGGCTGAACCTAAATACCAATATGGCACACGGTCCTTCATAGCTACAAAAAGCTTAGCGTGTAAACTCTGTGCAAGTGGAGCCGCACCATCATCTTCTAATTCCTGATAATACTCTGCTTCTTGAAAGAAGGTGGAGAACTGCCAACAGTCGAATAAGCTCAGCATATCCGCATCCACAGAATCCAATTCCTCTTTTCTGCTTAACAGATAAGGCGTTTTGGTGGTGGCCTCATAGATACCGTTTAATGTTGTTCTGTCAACGAATGGAGATACAATCAGCATTTCATCCCATGTTGTTTTGGCTGCTGTAATAGGATTGGTGTAAGGCTTACCGGTTTCGGTATTGGTTATGCCTACCGGAACAAATTTGAAAGCATTAAATTTTTCAGGCAGGTCAAATTTCACTTTCAGTAAATCATTCAGAAATACAGCTGGTATGGTTTTCTTTCCTGTAGTGTTCAGGTATTGTAAAAAATGAACCAGTGGTTTATTCTTTGACTGCTCTTTGTCTGACACTTCACCATCCGTTGCAAATGCCATATCCCAATCACGGGCAAAGGTTAGGTTGCGGCTTGTAACCAATACTCTGTACTTTGGTGTTAATCCTTTGCTCTCATAACGTATCACCCAAACTTTTGGGTGAAATGAACTAGCATAGTGAGGCATGGTTACGGGCTGAATACCTTTTTCCCAATACGCCATCAGGTGATGGTATTTCTGTGGTACTTTCAACTGTCCGTTTTGATAGTAGACCGTTATTTTGCAGGCTGCTTTAGTAATTGCATCCAGCATATCGTACCTCAATTCATCTGCATTGCCGTCTAATTTTTGAGAATAGAATAAGGCCACAGGCAATATCATCAGGGCCTCGAGGTCTAAGGAATAAGATGTGCCAATAGCATAGGATAACTCATAACCATCGGGTGGAATAAGTTGATCGCCATAATCTATTCTATTGTGTTTTGGGTGCAGCATGTTAACTGGCGATTCCTGTTCTAATATCTTGTAAAATGGTTCGTGCCTGAAAAAAGCGATAATCAAAATGCCTTAATCCAAGCCAGTTGTTTTCTTTTACATCGTCTGTTTTTTTCCAACGCAATCGGGCTTTGCTACCCTTCACCGTTGCTTCCTGTTGCTCAATCAGTGTATTTCTTTTCTTTAAATCTTTAAAACCGCTTTGTGTTTGTTTCCACCAATCCTTTACAAACTGAGCCGTTGTTGCTCTAGTGGTGGTGGCATCATCAGGATTGAAGTTTGAATAGTCGAGCATATTATCCTCAATGTTATCTATCCATTCCTGAAACTCCTTGTCAAAGTGATTGCTATTGAAAACATTGTGGTGCAATTGGCAATTGTAGGCCAAATGTGCCCCATACATTAATTCAGAAAAATCATGAGCCAAAATGAGTATTGCTTTTAGATTATCTGAAAGTGGAAGTGGCAAGGCCGCTTTTGCAAACTGCATGAAGTTTTTAGCCTGTATAAATATGTTCCAGAGCTTGTCATTCTTCAATAGTTCAGCGATCAATTTATTTTTGGCTATGGAAATAATTCGGTCCTGGAAAAACTCGGCTTCGTCGTTATGTAAATCGAGGTTGAGATTGTCGTTCCAGTTTAATCGTGGAGCCACTCTGATACGAAAAATATTTTCATGCTCTGCGTCAGCATCATCGCCTGTTGTATCGTCTCCCTGCTGAACTGAAGAAAGCAATGTTTCCATTGAAGGATTTACTGACTGTCTTAAAAAACTATCTGCTGCCAATCCCTGTGTATTGATGAATTGATAGGTGTATAGCCCATTCCAATAAATAGCTGATGGCCGCCTTACGATTTTGTTTGGTTTTCTTTTACTGATGCCTATTACGCCATTGCCTTCCTGATACTCATATTTTTCAGCCAGTGCCCACATGATTTCGTACTCTTTATCCTCCAGAAATTTTGAAGGTGTTTTGCCTCTACGTTGTGCAGATTTGGTGGCCTGATAATCGTAAAGAATGTAAGGAATGATGAAAAAATATTTTGCACGGGTTTGGATGGTAGAGATACCCGGAAATAATTGATTGGCCAATGCATCACGGATAGTACCCATCCCTAACTCGTCCACCATGCCTTCCGGACGCAGTAGGTCTAAAACCGAGCCTACGCGGTTTCTGTCGTTGGTTGAAAAGTCTATCCAGCCTATTGATGCCATAGAATTAATTTCATCTTTATAATGTACTTATTGCGAATACTAAAAATGGCTCTTTTGATTTTGCCGAAGCGTTGGCTTCGTGTGTCGGGGCAAAACCAAATGCGCCATTTGTGCTGGTTAAAATTGTTTTAAAAAAAGTGCGGTTGTGGGAGATGAAAACAGTGGGTCGGAAAGAGTGTCGGCTTACACGTTGTCCATTTGCAATATGGTCTGTATGTTTTTGGTTACCTGTCAAAATGGTTTACTTTATCTTGTTTGTCTATCCGCGTAATTGTTGTACTGTCGTCATTTTACAATTGCCTACAACTCTCTTAAACACCTACATCTTCTTCTCTTATCCATCGGGGTGTGGGAGGATAGACCTGACAAATGTAGGAGTTATTTCGAAGTTGAGATTCTTAGGTCGTCGAATGGACTAAGGATGTTCTACAGGGCTTGGTTACTTGGATATTGCGACGAAGCTGACCCTCAAGGAGGAGTATGTCCAAAAGCTAGTTGAAAATCACAGAGACCCCAAGCATGATTTCAACTAAGAAATGGACACAGTCAATAGAAAGAACCCTGATATCGTCAGTAAGACCGTCAGTAAACAAATACATACACTAGCTAACCTCTTTTGCATATATACACTTACGGCATGAGTTATCTTGTCCCAACGGGATCACAGATAATGTTAATTCAGGATACGTAGAGATAGATGGAATGTGGGTTATCAAGCTAGATATAGGCCTTACGGCTCATTCTACGGA
>Ga0209591_10002315_pt1 | contig 22933 bp, 24 predicted proteins | sample MAT01_FD_187207 | JGI IMG/M metagenome (GOLD analysis project Ga0209591, IMG submission 187207) | Freshwater microbial communities from Lake Fryxell liftoff mats and glacier meltwater in Antarctica - MAT-01 (SPAdes) (version 2) | ecosystem: Environmental > Aquatic > Freshwater > Ice > Liftoff... | reverse complement strand
TCATAATATTGTTCTGATGTTTCTTCTGTAAACAATCCTTTGTTATACAGATTAAGAAATATCTCCTGCGAAGTCTGATGATGAATAGGCTCACTCGTGCGATGATAAATATCGAAAGACATTCCCAACTTATTAAAGCAATCGCGAATCAAGGCATCATACTTGTCAATAATTGCTTTTGGAGTAGTGTTCTCTTTAAGTGCCTGGTTTGGGATTGCGGTACCATGTTCGTCACTGCCACAAATAAAAACCACATCTCTTCCCATCAACCTCAAATACCGGGCATACACATCTGATGGAATATAAGCACCCGCCAAATGACCAATGTGTTTGGGGCCATTAACATAAGGTAATGCTGCAGTAACAGTATAACGTTTAAACAACTTTTGACTCATAAGAAGAAATATCGAGAATTCTAATCCGCAAAGATGCTAAAAGTGAAGGTAATTTAATGGACTAAGCTGCTGTTTTGGATTTAAGGGCATCTCTAAGAACCTCATTACCTCAACCCGTTTGCCCCTTCTCCAAAAGAGAAGGGTAAGCGGAGTTTTTAGAGGTGCCCTTAAGCAATCTTCCACTCTGAATCATCCTGATTGCGCTTCATTTCTTTCTCGCGTCTTTCCTTTTCTTTGAGGCGTTGGACTTCAAGTTCTTTTCGTTTTTCAAGAATTGGAGTGATGTCTGCCGGTAACAGAACCATAAACGTTGATCCGTTTTCGGAACTATTGATCAACCACACCTCGCCACCTAGTTGCTGAGTAGCCAATCTGGAAAGATATAAACCAATTCCACCAGTTTCGGAACGCTCTGAGGCGCGAACAAACAAATGAAAAATCTGACCTTGATCACGCGGATTTATTCCAATTCCGTTATCCTCTACTGTAATCTGAATCCGCCTCCGTTTACTATAACCAACCTTTATCCGCACAAAGGGTGTAACTCTATCGGAGGTGTTGTAAAACTTAAAGGCATTGTCGATCAGGTTTTCAAGCACAATTCGAATCAAGTGCAAGTCAGAAGTTAAATCGATCGTTGGATCAATGGACTGTTCAATCACCATTTTCGGTGGAATACCTTTTTCCCTCGCTATCTCCAGAATTTCTTCAACTACTTTAGCAAGGACAATTTCAGTGGGTTCAATTTCGGCATGGTTAATTTGATTAACAATTAACAGGCGAGTCAGGATAGCGTTTAATTTCGCAGCAGTAATATCCAGACGGCCAATATACTCCAGTGCTAACTGATCTTTCACATCAAGGATAGCAACGTTACAAACACCCTTAAGCGTAACCAAAGGACCACGAATGTCGTGCGAGGTGCGATATACGAAATTGTCCAGCTCTTCATTAACCTGTTGCAGGTTTTCATTGGATTCAAATAAGTCCTGCGTTTTTTCCTGCACACGTTTATCCAACTCTTCGTTGGTGATAGTGAGTTGTTTATTCTGCTCTTCGATCACCCGTTTGGCTTCGCTGAGTGCTGCGTTATGTACATGTTGCCTGCGGTTAGCCCAGAGCAATACTATGGCAAGCAATATGATTAGTATAGAGACCAAGACGATGAAAAAATACTGTAAGCGCTGCCGCTGAAGTTGTTCGTCTTTTAGTTTTATGTTTTCTTCGTTCAATCGGATCGTTTTAATATTTTCTCTTTGCTCATAGTTAGTTTGGACTCGAGCTAGATTTTTTATTAAATCTTCTCCGTAAATACTGTCCTTAAGCTGAATGTATTTGCCTTGAAAAGTCGAAGCAGCCTCATAATTTAAAATAAGCGTATATGTTCTAGATAGCTCTTTGTAAATAGTTATCAGGAGTTCAGCATAGCCAGAGCCTTGCGCTAAGTTATTCGCTTCATTTAGGTACTCAATACTATTTGGAAAGTCTTTTAATTCTCGCTCAATAATTCCAAGTTTAACAAGGTTTTCTATTACATATTGAGTGTCATTTTGGTCTCTGGATATTTTTAAAGAAGTGTTGAAAAAAAATACTGATTTTTCAAAGTCTCTCATACTTAGGTAAGCTCTACCTAAACCAAAGTTAGCCTCCTCAAGGATAGATTTAGAGCAATTTTCTTTGCAGTTGTCAAGAGCCTCATTAAAAGACTCAATCGCTTTAGCAGATTCGCCTTTTTCATTGTAGCATAATCCAATGTTGATTAATATTTTATCGACATCCTTAAAATCTTTCAATTCATTCTTTATCTCATAGGATTGCAGATAATTCTCAAGTGCTTTATCAATATTGCGAAGCTTAAAATAGACAAGACCAATATTATTTTTTGCAGTTCCAATACTTCTTTTATCGCCCTCCGTTTCTCGGATTTCTAAAGACTTAAAATGGTAACTCAAAGACGAGTCATACTTACCAAGATACATATAAGCTATGGCTGCATTATTATATAAAAATTTAGTGGTAGTTTTAAGCGTAGGATATCTTTGCTGATTTCGTTCAGATATCTTAATTGCTTTATTGAGAATCCTAATAACCTCATCATTTCTGCCAAGATCATCTAACGAATACGCAATCATTCGCCCTCCCTCTACCATTCTTACAGAGTCACCTATTGCTTCGGCTTGATCATAGGCCGCTTGAGCATACTTTAATGCTTGTTCGAAATCGTTTCGATTTGTTACCTTAAAAAGTTCATTCAAAATATTAAACCTGATAGTGTCTCGAGATGATTTCAAAAGCAATTTGAGGGAATCAACATTCGTGGGATTTTGAGAAACGGAAGAATACGATAAGAATAAAAGCCCTGGGAGTGCGACAGCTAAAGTTATCTGCTTTATATAATTAAGGTACTTGAACAAGATCGATCTTATATTAGATAGAATTGATTTAATTTTGATTCCGAATTTTGTTTCACAATTTATGATTAAACAAATCAATTAAAAAACCAAAAGACAAAATATTGCTTATGAAAAAAATTATTTACTCCCTAATCCTGGTGGCTATCTGTTTTTCAACCCTCACTTCTTGTACTGAAGAAGAAGTAAAACCACAAACTGAAATAGATAATAGTGGTGGAAAGGCAATTAAAGAATAAATATCAATCCAAAACTATAAATCCAAATGAAAAAAATCATCTACTCTCTATTACTTGTTGCTATCTGTTTTTCAACTTTCACTTCTTGCACCGAAGAAGAAGTAAAACCACAAACCGAAATAGACAACAGTGGTGGTAAACCAATTAAAGAATAAAAATTAACTCCAAACTATCAAATCTAAAATGAAAAGATTAATCTACTCTCTAATCCTTGTGGTCATCTGTTTTTCAACCTTCACTTCTTGTACAGAAGAAGAAGTAAAACCACAAACTGAAATAGATAACAGTGGCGGTAAAGCAATTAAAGAATAATGACAACCTCAACTTTCAATATCATGAAAAAAAGAATAATAATTTTATTAGGTGCTACAGTAGTAATCTTGTCTACAGCTTTTGCCTTTAACGACAATACTTCCTCAACTAAAACTTTAGCTAAAGAGGAGAAAACAACAGCTTCAAAGAACAGTGGCGGTTTTGTATTGGAAGACGCTGATCAGTGGAAATAATCTGATCTTAACCAGTCTTCTTCAAAAAATAATCTACTCCGATACCTAAATTTAAAGGTATCGAGAAGTAACCATGTATTTTGGTAGAATAATCACACGTTACGCTTGTGCGTAAACTATGTGTGCAAACTTCTCTTAATCTGTTGGATTGGCCGTCTAACGTACTGACGGTCTGACCCCTTGCCAGTTGAAGGCTTAAAACCTCAGGTTTGATTTAATTCCTTTTTGTCAAAAAGACACCTGTTTATTTCATTTCTGAATGAAATGTTACATCGCTTTTGGAGCTAACTTTTCTAGTTTATAATTAGTTCAAAGGGCATTCGCGCCTGGGTACCCTGAAAGGACTTTAACTTTTTAAGTTGTTGATAGGTGCTATACTGGTCACCCAAACTCTCCTTCAAAGCTTTTGTTTCGGCATTTTCTTCCATGCCCATTATCAACTCTTGAATGAATGATTTCTGCACTGGATAGAATCGCATTTTATAATCACCACTAACGCCAGCCTTATCAACGGCAATTGTTACTGCATCTTCAAAGTTGCCTAGCACGTCTACCAAGCCAATCTGTTTTGCTTGCGCACCCGTCCACACTCTGCCCGAAGCAATCTTCTTTAATGACTCCACTGACATGCCTCGCCCGTCAGCTGCTTTCTTAGTAAATGATTCATAGATGTCCTCCGTTCTCTTTTGCCAGATTGCCTTCTCAACAGAAGTCAATGGTCGTGTTACCGTTACCATCTCACCTATTTCACCAGTCTTCACTTCTTCAAATGTGATTCCCAATTTCGAATCGAGAAAACTACTCATATCAAACAACACACTGAACACGCCAATTGAACCGGTGATGGTTGTTGGCTGCGCTACGATAGTATCACAGGCCATCGCCAAATAATAACCACCTGACGCTGCATAATCACTCATGGATGCAATCACCGGTTTTACTTCTGAGGCTAACTTAATCTCGCGCCACATCACATCCGATGCCAGCGCACTTCCACCTGGCGAGTTGATACGAACCACAATGGCTTTCACTTTATCATTCGTGCGCGCTTTTCTTAATTCTTCAGCAAACGTATCGGAACCAATTAAACCATTCGAAGCTTTGCCAGGCATGATGTCACCATCAGCAACAATTATAGCAATTTCATTTTTAGATGTTGAATACGAAGTAAAACTTTTTTTATACTTACTGTATTTGAGAAAGGCGATGTCGTCATCCTTGCCAATACTTAATCTGTTCCGCAAGTCTGCCTGCACCTGATCATAATAATAGAGCGAGTCAATCAAACCCAACTTCAACGCAGAGCTCGTATTGGTTACCAACATTTTATTTGATATCTCGCGCAAGCGATCCAAATCAATATTGCGGCTTGACGAAATATCATTCAGTATAACGGTATTAATATCAGAGATTAATTCATTTAGCTGCAATTTATTTTCGGCACTCATGTGATCAAGTATGAAAGGCTCCACGGCACTTTTAAAATCGCCCACTCTAAACACCTGCGGTTTGATCTCAAGTTTGTCAAAAAGCTTTTTGAAGAACGAAACTTCAACCGCCAGTCCATTAAATTCAATTTCGCCTTCAGGATTCAAGAATACTTTGTCGGCAACAGAAACAATATAATATGCCTGCTCTGTATAGAATTCGCTATAAGCCACAATCCATTTGCCTGAAGTTTTAAAATCGGCAAGCGCTTGCCTGATTTCGCGGGCTACGCCATAGCCGGCCATAAACATGCTCACATCTAAATAGATTCCTTTAATGTTTGGATCTGACTTGGCGTGTTCAATGGAGCGCTTCAAGGGCAACAATCCAATGGAGGATACAGCACCCGGTATCGGTAATCCTTCAAACGGATTTTCAATCTCATTTTCCGTAATCGGAACGTCTAATTTAAGATGTAGGACTGAATTTTCTTTTACAGTAGTTACCGTATCGCTACTTGATAAGTTAGTGGCTATGCCGATTATCAAAAATACTGCGAGTAAACAAAAGATAATAAACGCTACCAACGAGCCGAGGCATGAGGCCAGAAATGCTTTAAAGAAATTCATACGTCAAAATTAAGCGCCAAAATTACTGAAAGGTTATCCGTAAAGAAACACCTTCACTATCTTTCCGGCCAAATGAAATCAGGCAGTGTGACTTTGCTCTTAGGCAGCAACTTAGGAAACCGAAAAAAGACCCTTAGGCAGGCCTGTGTGCTTATTGAGAAGCGAATCGGAACCTTATTGTTACTATCATCTTATTATGAAAGTGAGCCGTGGGGCAAAACAGATCAACCTGATTTTCTAAATCAAGCCTTGATGGTGGAGACTAAACTTTCACCACCAGCTGTGCTCGCTGAAGCGCTTTCCATTGAGCGGGAATTGGGAAGAATACGAAATGAAAAATGGGGTATGCGCACCATTGATATTGATTTGCTCTATGCAGAAACTACAATCATAAATTCTGAGCGTCTGGTTATACCTCATGCTGGTATAGCTGAAAGACGATTCGTTTTAGAGCCGCTAGTCGAAATTATTCCGCACTTTATTCACCCAATATTGAATAAAAATCAGAAGCAACTTCTGGATGAATGTAAAGACCCTCTTAAAGTAAAAAAGATTTAAAGACTTGAAACTTCTGCCTGTGGAGCAATCTTTTTTACCAACCCTTGCAACACTTTACCGGGGCCACATTCAATAAAGTTGGTTCCACCATTCTGCACCATCTTTTGCACTAACTGAGTCCAACGCACAGGCGCAGTTAATTGGTCAATCAGGTTTTTCTTAATAACCAAAATATCCATTGACGGCAACGCATTTACATTTTGATAAACCGGACACACAGGATTTATAAACTGCGTGGAATCAATGGCAGCAGCTAATTCTTCGCGAGCGGGTTCCATTAAAGGTGAGTGAAAAGCTCCGCCTACCTGCAACGGCAATGCCCGCTTGGCTCCTGCTGCTTTTAATTTTTCACACGCTATTTCTATTCCTTTTATTGAACCTGAAATAACCAATTGACCCGGACAATTATAATTGGCCGCCACTACAATCTCTTCTTTTATAGATGCACAAACTTCCTCCACAACATGATCTTCTAAACCTAAAATAGCAGCCATGGTTGAGGGATTAATCTCACACGCCCTTTGCATGGCCATTGCGCGCTTGTAAACAAGTTTAAGTCCGTCTTCAAATGAAAGCGTTTTGTTAGCAACTAATGCCGAAAATTCGCCAAGCGAATGGCCGGCCACCATTTCTGGTTGGATTGCATCTTGCGCTAACGCAGTAATTACAGAATGAATAAAGACAGCAGGCTGAGTAACCTTAGTCTGTTTCAATTCATCGGCTGTGCCATTGAACATGATCTCAGTTATTTTATAACCAAGAATGGCATCTGCTTTTTCAAAAAGTGTTTTAGCGGTTGCATTGGTGTCAAAAAAATCTTTGCCCATGCCTACAAACTGTGCGCCTTGTCCAGGAAAAATAAAAGCTTTCATGTGTTAATAATTGTTTTGTTTAATGTCACATGTAATTCGCATATTAATTATAATACTCATTGGTATAGTATTCTCTCTGCTCATTTCATAATTGAGTGTAATTCAGAAATCCGATCGTGAGTTTACGAGTTGGAATAATAACATCAAAATTCTATAAAATAAATCAGGCAATAAAGCGCGATTTCAATTCCGGAGTTGGAATCATACACGCATCTTTTTTACCAAACCATTTATAGCGATTGCTTGCAATCCAATTGTAGACACCATTCCGTATAAAGGCAGGAATAATCATAAATGCATACAACATAGGCCACAACCCGCGCAGGTGACGAGTAATTTCCAATGCAGCATTGCTCTTTTGATAAACCTTATTATTATGAATAAGTAAAACACTATTGAAGTCAGTAACGGGTAAGTTAAACTCATGCAGCAAATTCTTTCCTAATTCTGATTGCAAGGATGCAAATCTAAAAACCGATTTTGAATCTCTTTTAATTATGAAAAGCACCGAACTACTGCACAGATTGCATACGCCATCAAATAAAATGAGCGGTTGTATTAGCGAATCAGGTGTACCCATCCCTTAAAGGTTTGCTTTTGAGTGGCCGGGTTTACCACATCAAACGTAACGTCTGCACTATAGTAGTATACCCCACCTGTTAATTCCTTCCCATTGTCATCTCTACCATCCCAATCAAGGTAAATGGAGCGTTCCCCACCTGAATTGTAACTGTAGACTTGTTTTCCCCATCTATTAAAAACTGAAAATTCAACTCCAAGTACAAATCGAGCGCAGCGTGTGCGCAGATCAGCTAAATCCTGTCCACAAGGGCCAATACCACCTTCGCCAATCTCACTCGAAATTCTATCGCTATAGGCGCTGAACAGGTCGTTGCACCGATCTCCATTTGGAGTAAATACATTGGGCAATTCATAATAAGGGCAATTATCAAAACAAAATTCCTCGCTGAATTCACTTGGATTGTTTGCGCGATCTAGTGCCCGAATTTTATAACAGGCGGCAAAGGATGGCAGGTTGCTATCAACAAAAAAAGTATCCGTAACCATGGCGATTAGTGAAAACTCATCCTCTGTTGCATTAGCCTTGTTTGCTTTATAAATTTCATAACTCCGAATGTCTTCCTTGCACACTTGATCAGTCGGTCGCCTCCACGTAAGTGTATTGCTGTAAAAATTTATTCCACATGAAGAAGTCTGCAAATACTGTGAGCAATCTCGAGCTACGATAGCAAGTTCGGGTTTGCAGGGCGGGTCAATATCATTTGGTTGGGCGCACGCGATCTGAGAAAAATTAATTAAGGGCTCTTTAATTTTTGGATTGCCATAAGCACCCCGGGTCATTACTTTATAACAATAGACTTTAGAATTATCCAACGGAGTATTAAGGTACTGCCCAGAATCCACATAGTGAAACTGAAACTGATTGACATCAACACTATCGATTAATGTCAACCCACCTTCAACAGAATTTTCAGGGCCTCTATAAATCAAGTGTTTTGGGTAATCCTGAGTTTGATTCGACCAGGGCACATCGGCATTCCAGTTTAACACAATCTGTAAAAACTGTGAGGTTGGTTCTAGCCTAACAGTAGATGCAGTTTGTGAAACATCAATTCGAGTATCGTTGCTTGCAAAAGCCGTGACGCGATAGTTATAAATCTTATTTTTAGTATCAATGCCTGAGTCTGTAAACACGGTATCGGCTCGCCTTCCCGGGAAGGCTTGAGTAATTCCTATATCACCCGAAAATCCTTCCGCTCGTTGCACTTCATACGTATAGGGCGGTGGAAATTGAATTAAACTTGCATCAAAAGGGGGTGTCCATCGCACCGTAACCTTTCCATCAGTTGCATCGGTTAAATCGACCGTAACGTTGGTAATGACTGGTGCATCGGCCAAAATTGGGGGTAAGCATATTTCTTGCGATATATAACTTTCTCCACCACCAGGCTGAGGGAACAAAGCAACAAGTCGATAACAATATTGAGCACCCACAGCCAATCCGCGGCCGTTGTTCGTGTCTGTAAAACCAGTTGTACCAATAGCCACTTCTCTGATTAGCGAATATCCAAGAAAATCGGGCATACCTGTAACGCACACTGGCGGAGTATAAACAAATCGATCTACCCTGCGCCAAATCTGCATCGTCACTGCCTTTGATTTACATAAATAATCATCCCATTTTAAGGCGACCGATCGGGCACCCAGATCAACCACAGGGGCTTGCCACACAGGCGCTGGCCCAACAACTCGAATGTTCCAGGTTTTAAATTGAACGAGAGACGGACCATTCTGAGATTTATCACTTATTTTAAATACAACCTGATAAGGCTGGTCCTTAATATGATTGCAGGTAGTTTGCCAGTTTAATGTAAGTTTTGCATTTACCCCCGGAGCTGTATCTTGAAACCTGGCCGGGTTAGGCGTAAATGTGGCTGGCGAAGGATTAACACTAAAGATTTCTGAGAATGCCTCTATCTTTACGCTGTCAAAGTCAGGATCCGTTCCAAACACATCAATAGAAATGGGCGCACCTGCTTCCACACAAATATCTGGTGGCACTTGCAATTCGGGGCGTTTGTTCAGGCAGTCTTCAATGATAATCTGCATATCACGAATTACATAGCCAATCTGCACCCAATTGCCTCTTACCCTTCTCCACTCTTTGATTATGAAGGCTATATTATATTCGCCTGGGGCACCCGGGGCATCCCAAAGTAAAGTTCCAGTTGTTGGATTAATTGAAAACGTTGGTGTGCTGCTACCAGCTTCATTAGCTGTTCCATAATTAAGCCCTATAGAGGAGTAGAATTTTTGCACGTTGGGATCTAAATATCCAAACACATTAGTATCCTTTTCTCTTTTCGGAATTGTTAACTCAAATGAAATGCTATCACCGTCTGGGTCGAAAGCACCAGGATTATGGAAAAATGCAGCCCCTGTGCAACCTTTATCTACTGGCGGCACTAACAAAACCGGAGTGTTGCTGCAACCTAAGAAAGGATCAATGGTTATGGAAGTTTCTATGTAAAATCGAGTGTCTACTGAATTAGTCATGTTCAATACACCCGCATTTCGATTCGCTTCCAGGTAACTAATTACATAGCGGCCCGGCCCTCCATAAGTATGGGTTACTGTGTAGGCTACAAACCCAACTTCAGGCCCCAGATCAGGCCTTAATGTATTATCAATTGTTGGCGTTGTAAGCGGCTTGCTCCCATCACCAAAATCTAAAATACCATCTCCAAACTTAATCGGTGAACCTGTATCGGTGTAAATATTAATGGTGATTTTGAACGTGAGACCTGTGCAATTAAGACGCTCAAGTGTAATTTCTCCTGCACGCAAATGAGTAGCCAGTAACTGCGTATGCGCAACCATCGCTAACACAACCACACCCATCATTTTACCGATCCAAGAAATTAATCTCTTCTTTCCCATTAAATTTAAGCTACGCTGTTACAACACTCAAAAATAAGATTAGGTTACAAATAACCACAAATACCAATCTTGAAAAAGTCTTTTTCGATTGATGAACGCCCAATTTCGCAAATTATTTGATGACTAATACCGAATCCGCAATTTGACGCACCTTATTAAATTTAAAATATCCTAAATTTAGCATTTAAGTCTATGAGAGTTGTTAAAGAGATTCCATACCCCCACTTTAAAATCACTATTTTTAATTGGAATAACCGCTACCTGATTAAACTCGAAGCAGGATCATTCGAGCAAACCTATAAAATAAGCGAACTTGATGTTGTAAGTGAAGATGACTTGCTCAACTTACTCGATGAAGATTTTCTAACCCAAGCCGTGGTACGCTTTGATGAAATGGCCAAAAGCCTTTCTCTGGCTGTTGCAAGGCACGAATAATTTGATTTTTGTGTTTGAATGTGCACCGATTAACTTTGGCCTCTTGGGCTGGCTATAATTAGAAGATGGAAATACTGGACGAAAAAAAGAATAAGAACAAAAAATACAAACCCATTCTCGGTGGTATTCCCGACTGGCCTGTCTATCAGCTAAGCAAAAACCGAAAAGAGTTTGTTGAGGAGGTAGCCCATAAATCATTTGAGCGAATCAAGCAGTTAAGACCAAACGCTAAACAACTTATTAGCGACCTTGAAGCTACTGCTTACCGCGAACAAAATCGCATAAAGCGTAACCGCTGGCGCGTAGATCCAAAAGATGATTCAAAATTTTGGTCAAACATTAAAAACGAACTGGTTGAGTTAAGCTCAAAAAATACAGAAGAAATTAATGCCACAGCCGATTCTATTCTTGAACGGATAGTATTGCGCTATGCCAACGAGATAGCAGGCAATTTTAAACCAAACTCCTATCGCGTTACGCGCGAACTTATAAAATTTTGGTTTCAACGACTGTTAAATGGAGCTCGGGTAAAAAAGTTCGGTGCGTTTTTTCGCAATCAATATACGCTGCGCGATAAAATACAAATTGTTGGCAAAGTAAAAATGTTGCGGAAACTTGCCACGGAAGGTACTGTGGTGATGGTGCCTACGCATTTCAGTAACCTCGATTCTATTTTAATTGGTTGGGTCATCCACTCCTGCGGCTTACCGGCATTTATCTATGGTGCGGGTCTCAATCTATTCAACATAAAGATTTTCGCTTACTTTATGAATAGCCTTGGTGCTTACAAAGTAGATAGAAGAAAAAAGAACCTCCCCTACTTGGAGACGTTGAAAATGTATTCTAGCCTGGCTGTCCAAAAAGGCGCCCATAGTTTATTTTTTCCAGGTGGCACGCGCTCACGATCAGGATTGATTGAAAAACAATTAAAACTTGGATTGCTTAGCACTGCCATTGAAGCCCAGCGCAACCTTTATCTGGAAAATCCAGAAGGCCCGGTGCGTAAAATATTTATTGTGCCCGTTACGCTTAACTACAACTTTGTATTGGAAGCTCCGGATATGATTGAAGATTATCTGCACGTAAAAGGCCAGGATAAATATTTTCCTGAACAGGATAAATACGGCAGTATGCAGTTAATCCGCTTTCTGTTTAAATTTTTCACGAAAGGCTCGAATATTTCCGTTTCTATTGGTACAGGCTTGGATGTACTCGGCAATTATATTGACGAGGAAGGCAACAGCATTGACAATCAAGGTCGCATCATTGACACCAAAGATTATTTCATTTCAAATGATAATGTAACAACTGATAAACAGCGCGAAGATGAATACACGCGCATGCTTAGCCAGCGCATTGTAAAAGAGTATCATCGCATCAACCGCGTATTTGCCAGCCACCTGGCCGCCTTTGTTGCTTTTGAAATGTGGCAGAAAAAGTTTCCCATGTTAGACCTATTTAGTTTGCTTCGTTTACCAGAAGAAGATCTTGAATTGGATTATGTGGAGTTTAAAGAAACTTTTAAGCGTGCTCGAAAAAAGATTTACGAACTAAAAGCGGAAGGAAATGTTCGTCATGCTACACACCTAAAGGGGAATGCCGATGAAGTTATTAAACTGGGTGTAGAAAACGTTGGTATTTTTCATTTAAAGCGTCCGCTTCTTTTTAACAAGAAAGGAAATATAATAACCCGCGACCTTACTGTACTTTACTATTACCATAACCGTTTGGTTGGCTATGACCTCGAGTCCTGCATCTGACAAACCTGTTGGGGTAATTGGTGCCGGCAATTTCGGAACGGTGATTGCAAATATTTTAGCAATTAATAGAAAAGTTATTCTGTATGCACGCAACGAGCAAATGGTTGCCGACATGCATGCAAAACGAGAAAGCAAAGGCTATGCGCTTCACCCGCACGTAGAACCAACCCATGACATAGCCATGCTGGCGAGCCGGTGTGATGTAATTTTTCCAATGGTACCATCATTGCACTTTCGTGCGATGATGAAACAACTGTCGCCATACCTTCATCCTTATCATATTCTTATCCATGGCACCAAAGGTTTTGACGTAATACTTCCAGAAGGCCAAACGATAGAAAGCATCTCTAAACTCACAAGAGAGCATGTAAAAACGATGAGTGAGGTTATTCAGGAAGAAAGTGTTGTGGTGCGCGTAGGATGTTTAGCAGGTCCCAATCTATCCAAAGAATTGGCCCAGCGCCAACCCGGAGCAACCGTAGTAGCTAGCCACTTTAATGAGGTAAAGCAACTTGGTAAAAAACTTTTACGCAACGATCGGTTTCAGGTTTATGAAAACGATGACATTGTTGGAGTTGAAATAGCCGGGGTACTAAAAAACATCATTGCCATTGCCTCAGGCGCGTTGAGTGGCCTTGGTTATGGAGAAAACGCAAAGGGTTTATTAATAAGCCGTGGTGCGGTAGAAATGGTTTATCTAGGTCGTGCTTTAGGTGGCGACTTAAAAGCATTTTTAGGAGTTGCCGGAATTGGTGACTTGGTAACTACATGCAATAGCCCGATGAGCAGGAACTTTACCGTTGGCTATCGATTGGCAAAAGGAGAAAAGTTAGATGACATCCTGGCCGATATGTCGGAAATTGCAGAAGGTATTAATACGGTTCGCATCGCAAAGAAATGTGCTGACCATTATAAAGTTCGCGCCTTGATTACTGACCGGCTTTATAAAGTTTTATTTGAAGGGATGACGGTAGAAGAAGCCTTGGATTTTTTGATGCGTTACCCGTTAAACGTGGATATTGATTTTCTCTAAGCGACTGTTATCCTAACACAGCTTTTATTTTTTCACTAATTTCTTTCATCCGCTCAGCCTCAACTGAAATTTTAGGTTTGGTAAAATTAATATCGCCCATCACATTCAAAGGCACTAAATGAATATGCGTATGTGGAACTTCCAAACCAATCACTGCTACACCAATGCGCTTGCATGAAATTACCTTCTTCAATCCTAACGCTACTTTTCTTGCAAAGATCATTAAGTCGGCAAGTGTTGCTTCATCCAAATCAAAAATATAATCGATTTCAGTTTTAGGAACAATCAAGGTATGCCCTTCAACTAACGGCATCACATCTAAAAATGCAATGAAGCGATCATCTTCAGCTACAATGTAGCCGGGAATTTCGCGGTTAATAATTTTTGTAAAAATGGAAGCCATACTTAATGCGGTCTTATGCTGTGATGTCAAGGACTTCAAATTCCATTTCTCCGGCTGGTGTTTTTATAACTACCTTATCGCCTTTCTTTTTTCCAAGCAATCCTTTACCAATTGGTGATTGAGTTGAAATTTTGCCGGCCTTTAAATCTGCTTCTTCTTCCGATACGAGCATGTAAGTAACGGAAGCCCCGTTCTTCTTATTTTTAATAGTTGCCTTTGATAAAATAGAAACGGCTGAGGTATCTATTTTCGTTTCGTCTAATAAACGAGCTCCACTCATTAAGTTTTCTAGCTGTGCAATTTTTGCTTCAAGATGTCCTTGTGCATCTTTGGCCGCATCATACTCCGCATTCTCGCTCAAGTCACCTTTATCGCGAGCTTCTGCTATTTGCTTAGCAATATCCGATCTTCCTTTGGCCTTCAAGGTTGCCAACTCATTGGTAATCCTATCCAATCCCTCTTTTGTGTAGTAAGAAATTTTACTCATAAGAATTTAATTTTAACAATTCACCACGTTCATTCTCCTCGTTTCAACTGGAGGTATAAAAAGAAACAACGGCTTCCTGTGGGAGCCGTTGTTTAATCTTATCACAAAACTAATTTTTTAATTTACTAAAACAAAATCAGGCTCCTACCAACTCGGGCATAATCATTTTCACTTCTTCCAATAATTCGTCATCAAATTTTGCGAGGTATAAGGTTTTTGCTTTTGTTAGCTGCTCAAGAGTAAGTCCCTTAGCCCCGCGCAAATCAGCCTTATACAAACTTGCATTTTCAAAATCGGCACCCATCAAATAGCTACCCGATAAGTTTGCTTCCATCAGAAAGGCATTCTTAAAATTCGTTTTAATTAAAAAAGCGTTTTCAAATTGCGATTTAATCAAAAAAGCATCTTTAAAATTTGCACCGCTGGCGTAAGCACCTTTTAGGTAGGCTTGATTCAAATTTGAATTTTCAAAATTGGTTTGGTTCAAGCGAGTGTTTTCCAGATTGGTTTCAATCAAGGATGAGTTGGAAAAATTAGCGGAGTTTAAGTTCGATCCCTTTAGGTTAACGTAGTTCAAATTGGTACGCGATAAATAGCAATTCACCAAATTAATGTCGTGAATTTTATGTCGGTTCAATCGCTTTATATTTCCCACGGTACGAAAGGCCGCTTCATCCGACTCCCACAAACGAAAGTCATCAATCTCATCGCGATAAAACCGAATACGTTGCCGGGTTTCCCCATTTTGGTTTAACCAGAAAAGCAGGATACCAATGATCGCGATATCGAAAATCATGCCGTGTGCCTCAGCTAATATCTGAGGCCAGAAATTACCGAAATCATTGATGTAATAAGGCAAACTCAACGAGAGTACAAGCAAAGTAACTCCAGCCAAAACAACGGTTGCTGTGAGTATTGGCCTTTCAACTATAATATTGAACTGCTCTTGAGCCCTGTGTTTTATTTTCTTGTAGCTCGCCATTAGTTTGCAATTCTTAAGATCAAGTTACCTTATTTAGTTAATTGTTATAGCTTAGGGGCATCTCTAAAACCATTTGCTTTCATTACCTCAACCCCTGCCCCCTCTACCAAAAGAGAAGGGTAAGCGGAGTTTTTAGAGATGCCCTTAAAATAGACTTCAAATAAACTCATAATTTATCAAATGCCTAGGGCAAAAAAGTAACGAATTAATCAATTCATTACTTCTGTACATAACCTCTATTAAAATTTATAAGAGCAAATGAATAGTTAGGAAGTATATAGCCAACCCAAGCAAATCATTTGTTGTTGTAATAAATGGGCCTGATGCCAAAGCCGGATTAAAACCTAACTTATTTAAAATGAGTGGCGTAACCGTTCCAATAAAAGAAGCAAAGACCACAACAAAGAAAAGCGCGATAGAAACAACCAGATTTAATGCATCATGACCAAATACCACCCAAGTAATTCCAAAAACAACCAAAGCAAGAGCTAAACCATTTAATAAGGCAACACTAAAAACTTTCAACAGCCTTTTCCATAGACCCTCATTAACAAAACTAGGGTTGGCTAAACTTTGCACTACAAGAGATGAAGATTGAATCCCTACATTGCCACCGGTTGCTTGTATCAAAGGAATAAAAAAAGCAATGGCGGTTATCTTGGCAATCTCCATTTCAAAGAAACCCATAAACCGCGCACTCACCATGCCACCCAAAATTCCAATAAAAAGCCAAGGCAAACGAGCTCGGGTGTTTCTCCAAACACTATCATCTTCTTCCACATCTTCGGTTATACCCGACATGATTTGTCTTTCCTCCTCGGCTTGCTCGGTAATCACATCCACAATATCATCAATAGTAATGCGACCAACCAGATGTCCTTCCACGTTCACCACGGGAACAGATTCTAAGTCATATTTACTCATGATTTCAGCCACCTCGCTGTCTTCAAGGTAAGTTTCTACTGACACGATATCATCATCCAGAATATCTTTCACGATGGTGCGCGAATCTGATAATATTAATTTTTGCAGTGATACTCGGCCTAATAACTTAGTTGAATCATCAATAACATAAACGGCATAGAATTTTGAAACATGCTCGGCTTGCTTTCGAATTTCCTCCACACATTGCACCACGGTCCAATAATCTTTGGCCGTAATTAACTCTTTGGCCATTAACCCACCCGCTACGTGCTCATCGTAGCGAAGCAGATCAATAACTTGCGATTTCAAATCGGTATCCAACCGAGCAATTATTTCTTCACTGATCTTTATAGGCAGCTCATTCAGAATATCAGCGGCATCATCTGAATCTAATTGATTGACCACTTCCGTAATTTCCGAGGCGGCATAAATGGTTAAAAAACTTTTGCGCGTATCGGTATCCAGATCATTGATAATTTTTGCGCGAACTTCTAAGGAAAGTAAATCCAATACGTGTTTAGATTCCTCGCTACTAAATTCATAAAGGAGTGACGTGATGTCGGCCGGGTTTATCTCTTCAAGGCTTTCCTGAATAAACGTATTGTCGAGCGCATCCAGCGCATGCTGAAAGCGATCGCGAAACTCTTTATTCAATGCAAATTCAACGGCCTTCACGGGAGTTTTCTAATTGTTGGGTAAGGAAAACGAATTGTTCTACATCCAATTGTTCGGCTCGTTTATCCAATAACGGATGACCCAAAAAAGAGGCAGGCAAATTTAGAACTTTCAGTGCGTTGCGCAAGGTTTTACGCCTGGTTTGAAAAGCCTGCTTTACCACAACTTTAAACAGTACCTCATCACACGCTAACCGCAATCGATTATTACGCGTAAGCCTAATAACCGCAGACATTACTTTAGGTGGCGGAAAGAAAACACCCGGAGGAACCTTAAACAAGTAGTCAATATCATAATACGCCTGAAGTAGCACACTTAAAATTCCATACGTTTTGCTTCCGGGTTTTTCAGCTATGCGATCCGCCACTTCTTTTTGAAGCATACAAACTACCTGATTAACCTGATTGCGATGGTCAAGCACTTTGAAAAATATTTGCGATGAAATGTTGTATGGGAAATTTCCAATGACCTGAATACTACCCTTAAAGAGTTGAGTCAAATCCAGGTTTAAAAAATCAGCTTCAATAATTTTTTCCTTCAAAGCTGGAAAATGTTCTTTCAGATAAGGGATCGACTCACGATCAATTTCCACTAATTTCAAATCAACAGGTTTTTGTATTAGAAATTCAGTAAGCACCCCTGTGCCAGGTCCTATTTCAATTACCTGATCCCCGGTTTGCGAAAGAATAAGTGAATCAACAATGCGCGCAGCAATATTCTTGTCTTTGAGAAAGTGCTGACCGAGATGTTTTTTTGGGCGAACCATTTATTTCACTACTGATCACTCAGCCACTGGTTGATAATTCAGCAAACTACGGAGTATAAAATCAAAACAAGAAATTTCCCTTAACTTGCAGAAGAAGTAATTTCAATTTTCTTACCATGACTCATCCGCAAACAATAGATAAACCCCGCATTGGAATCACACTTGGCGACCTTAATGGCATTGGCCCGGAGGTAGTTATCAAAGCATTATCCGATAGTAGATTGTTAAATTTAATGACACCCGTTGTATATGGGTCAACAAAGGTTCTTTCCTTTTACAGGAAGTTGATGAACCTGGAAGAATTTAACTACAGCGTTGTAAAAACAAAAGGTCAGTTATTCTCAAAAACTGTAAACGTGGTTAACTGTTGGGAGGACGCTTATGAAATAAACCCAGGGCAGCCTTCAAAGCAAACTGCTAAGGCTGCTTTGCTTTGTTTAAAGAAAGCAGTAGAAGAAGTAAAGGAAGGCTTGATTGATGGCTTTGTAACCGGCCCCATCGATAAAAACACAATTCATGGTGAAGACTTTCCTTTTCAGGGGCATACCGAATATTTAACACAAGAATTTAACGCTGGCGAAAGCCTCATGTTAATGGTTGGCAACAATCTTAAAGTTGGCTTGGTAACAGAGCATATTCCCCTTAAGGACGTTCCATCTTTTATTACTAAAGAGCGCGTTGAGTTAAAGATTCGATTGATGGAACTTACATTGAAAAATGATTTTTTAATCAATAAACCAAAAATTGCCGTCTTGGGTCTCAACCCGCATGCAGGTGATGAAGGGTTGATTGGCAATGAAGAAATTGAAGTTATTAAACCTGTTATTCAGGATCTGAAAACCAAAGGGAAGCTAATTTTTGGTCCGTTTCCTGCCGATGGTTTTTTTGCAACCGGCCAACACATCAAGTATGATGGAATCATTGCGATGTATCACGATCAAGGCCTTATTGCTTTTAAGGCTCTTTCGTTTGGGTCAGGCATAAACTATACGGCCGGGTTGCCTCATGTGCGCACCTCACCAGATCATGGTACGGCCTACAACCTGGCGGGTAAAAATGAAGCCAGCGAGAGTTCAATGCGCGAGGCAATGTATGTGGCCTGCGACATTATTCGAAATAGGAAAGCATTTTTGGTAGAAAAATAAATGAACCTTACATGGTATAATAACTTCTTATCTTATTTACCCACATAAACGGGCAATATGTGTTAGATTTGAAAGAACAGAATGGGAATTTGATGGATATCGTTACCAAAAAGAAGCTTAATATTTTGATTCAATTAGCGGAAGCTGACAAGCATTTTGCCAAAGCCGAGCGCGAGATGATAATGAAAATTGCTCAGGATCGAAAATTTCCTGAAGAGGACGTAAATCAGCTAATTCGAAATCCAGAACCAATTGATTCCCTAGGTGCCCTTTCAAACGATCAAAAATTCGACTATTTAATGGATTGTATAGAACTGATCTTTGCCGATCAGAAAGTATTTGAAAGTGAAGTAATTTTTACAAAAAGCATTGCTATCAAACTTGGATTTAAGAAAAACGTAGTCGATTTCTTAGTTGAAAATTCGGGAAAGAAGCCAAAAGAAGAATTAAAGTCATGGGCTTTCAGTAATTACTGGTAGAATCTATGTTTTTAAGGCGTTTATCATGCAAAAGGGCAAAATTCCGGCAGATGAAAGACGTAAATCCAATAAATACTGATAAATTTGCCCGCTCATTTTAAAAACCTTAAAAAGCATAGGGTTGAGAGATTTTAATGTTAATATCATCGGGTTGAGTAGAAAGACCCATCTTTTTGATTTTGAATTGAAAGATGGATTTTTTGAAAAATATGGAAGCGAGGTTGTTTCCAAAGGCCATTTTGATGTTCACATAGTTCTCGAAAAAAAGGAGACGTTCATTGATGTTGAGTTTAAAATTTCTGGTACTGCCCAACTTGTGTGCGACCGATCACTGGAGTTATTTGATTTTACAATCAAACAAACCCGGAAGATCATGTTCAAGTATGGTGAAGAAGCCCAAGAAGTGAGCGATGAAATCATGATTATTACCCAAGATCAGGTAAGCCTTGACCTTGGACAATTTATTTATGAGTTCATTGCATTATCAATACCAATAAAGAAAATTCATCCCACCCTTAGAACTGAGGATGAAGATGAAAGTGAGTTTAAAATGATTTATAGTACATCGGTGGATGAGGAGGAAACTCCGGAAGAAACAGATCCACGATGGGAAAAATTGAAAAAGTTAAAATAAACAATTTAGGTTATGCCAAATCCAAAACGAAAGACCTCGAAAACACGCAGAGATAAGAGAAGAACTCATTATAAAGGAACTGCAAAACAATTTACTATTTGCCCTACAACAGGCGAAAGTCATTTACCGCACCGCGCTTTCTGGCATGAAGGAAAGTTGTTTTACAAAGGCAATGTGGTAATGGAAAAAGAGGTATTGGCTTAATACGCCATGATTACATCTCAAAAACAAAAAAGTAATTTCATTTTTGCTTGTCTTATTGGCAAACAAACGAGTTGAGATACGCACATTTCAGTAAGCCCGATTGAAAAATTCAGTCGGGCATTTGTTTTTTAAAGCACACGGCAAAATGCCGCCCAATATATGAGTAAACTAAGAGCTGCAATCACGGGTGTAGGAGGTTATGTGCCAGATTACATTCTGACAAATCAGGAGTTAGAGAAAATGGTTGAAACCAACGATGAGTGGATTACCTCACGAACTGGAATTAAGGAGAGAAGAATTCTGAAAGGCGAAAATCAAGGGGTGAGTGTGATGGGCATTGCTGCCGTTAAAGATTTGCTTGCGAAGACAAAGATTGATCCCAAAGAAATTGACCTTATCATTTTTGCAACCGTAACGGCTGATATGACCTTTCCGGCAACGGCTAACATTGTAGCTACAGCTGTTGGCGCAACCAATGCATTCAGTTACGATATGGGTGCAGCGTGTTCAGGTTTTCTGTATGCATTAGCAACTGGCTCGAGTTTTATTCAATCGGGCATGTATAAAAAAGTAGTTGTAATTGGTGGCGATAAAATGTCGGCCATTGTTGACTACACCGATCGCACAACGTGTATCATCTTTGGCGATGGCGCAGGATGTGTTTTATTAGAGCCAACAACTGAAGATGTTGGCGTAATGGATTACATGCTAAAAAGTGATGGTAGTGGCGAAGCCTATCTTCACATGAAAGCAGGTGGCAGCCGCGTGCCAGCATCGCATGAAACTATTGATAGCCACAAGCATTTTGTTTATCAGGAAGGCTCAGCAGTTTATAAGTTTGCTGTTACCAACATGGCAGATATCTCTGCTCAGTTGGCGCAAAGAAATAAGCTAACAGCAGATACTATTGATTGGCTTGTGCCCCATCAGGCAAACAAACGAATCATTGATGCAACTGCGAGTCGTGTGGGAATAAGTGAAGATAAAGTTTTGATGAATATTGAGCGTTACGGTAATACCACTGCAGGAACAATTCCGCTACTCTTGTGGGATTTTGAGAAGAAGCTTAAGAAAGGCGATAATTTGTTGATGGCCGCTTTCGGAGGTGGTTTTACCTGGGGTTCCGTTTATGTAAAATGGGCGTACAATAGCAACTAGAATTTACCGCTAACACTATTAAATTGTTATTAATTATTTCATTTGTAAATTAAAGTCTTAATTTTTTTATGGCAACTGTTTCTGACCTTAGTAAAGGGAATTACATTCGATACAATGGTGAAATTGTGCAAGTTGAAGAACTTCAACATCGCACTCCTGGTAACCTGCGTGCATTTTATCAGGTAAAAATGAGAAGCGTGAGAACTGGTAAAATTGTTGAAAATCGTTTTCGTCCGGGCGAATCAGTTGATCAATTGCGTGTTGAAACAAAAGAGTATCAATATCTTTATCAGGATGGTGATAGCTTGGTGTGCATGGATAATACAACATTCGAACAAGTATATATTGATAAGGAACTACTTGGCCAGTCAGTCAACTACATAAAAGAAGGTGTTACGTTGTTGATTGCATTTGAGGATGGCTCAAATCCAATAACTGCTGAGCCGCCATCGCATGTGGTTGTAACTGTCACTTATACCGAACCCGGACTTGCCGGTGATACGGCAACCCGAACTCTTAAAGCTGCTACCATTGATACAGGAGCCGAAATACGAGTTCCATTGTTTGTAAACACTGGTGACACTATAAAAATTAAAACCGACACTGGTGAATATGTAGAACGTGTTAAAGAATAATCATGGCAACAAGAAAAGTAACTCCAAAGAAAACAACCGGATCTGCTGACCCTAAAAAACAATCTGACATGAAAACTTCTGAAATCAGAGACCTTATCGACTTCATCGCACATTCAGGCCTTAATGAAGTGGATATCGAAACTCAGGAATTAAAACTTCGCGTAAAACGCGATCCAGATCAAAAAGTACTTAAGTCATCGGCTTCGGTAATGACTGCCCCTGTTGCTTTGCAAACAGTGCCTATTGCAGCCACCCAAGCTACCGCTGCAAAAGCTGAAAAGCCTGCTGCCTCAAGCACAACCGTTGAGATAAAGTCACCAATGATTGGCACTTTCTACAGGACTTCCAATCCCGATTCGCCACCGTTCGTTTCTGTTGGTGATAAAATCACAAAAGGACAAACCGTTTGCATCATTGAAGCAATGAAACTATTCAATGAAATTGAATCCGAAGTATCAGGCACACTTGTAAAAGTGATGGTTGAGAATTCTTCACCCGTTGAATACGATCAAGTTCTGTTTATTGTTGAACCCGATTAACTTATAAGATTTAACATTCAAGATTCAAAATTAATCTCTCAATCTTGAATCTTGAATCTTGAATCTTTGAATTAACCTTATGTTTAAGAAAATATTAATTGCAAACAGAGGAGAAATTGCATTGCGAGTTATCCGCACGTGCAAAGAGATGGATATTAAAACGGTAGCCGTCTA
>Ga0209591_10002314_pt1 | contig 22934 bp, 20 predicted proteins | sample MAT01_FD_187207 | JGI IMG/M metagenome (GOLD analysis project Ga0209591, IMG submission 187207) | Freshwater microbial communities from Lake Fryxell liftoff mats and glacier meltwater in Antarctica - MAT-01 (SPAdes) (version 2) | ecosystem: Environmental > Aquatic > Freshwater > Ice > Liftoff... | reverse complement strand
GACCCCGGCGGCAGGACCCGCTCCTGCGGAAAAGTTACCCGTCCGACCGGCAGCGCACCCTTGCCGAAGGGACACCTGAACACCTATCCGGCAACCGGCTATACGATGGAGTTTTCACCCAAGGGCGACCTCCTCGCTTTGGCAACCGGAGGCAAGTTGGCCCTACTCGAGATTCCCAGTCTTCGCACCCGGACCAACCTGAGCATTGAGTCGGGGATTTCGCTGATGCGCTTTACCCCAAGTGGCGATGGGCTGCTGTTAGCATTCTTGGATAATAGGGTGCAAGTCTTGAGCTTGGCCGACATGAAGAGTCGCTTCAGCACTCAAGTCCCCGCCAACCCGGGCGGGCTTTCCGACATTCAGTTTAGCGCGGACGGGCTGCGCTTCGTGACCGCTGGAAGGGACAATAGAGTCCGGCTCTTTCGAACGGAAAATGGCGGTCAGATTACCCAACCTCTTGATCATCGCAAACCCGTTATTCGTGCCTGGTTTAGCCACGACGGAGAGCGGCTCTTTACGATGACAGAGAATTCACTGTTTCGCATCTGGGATCTGACCACGCTGCCTTCTCCTAGGCAGATCCGTAGTCCGAAGGTCAAAGTCCAAATGATTGCCCAGCCGTGGAATTCCGGTGATGTCGGCGTGCCGATTGGCGTGGAACCGGAGTCTTCCATCCGGTCGGAAAACTTGTGGGGTACTGCATCGATCCCGCCGGTTATTCCGGGATGGATTCCCGGTTTCCTGGAAATGTGGAGTGGACTTAAGTTGGACGCACGTGGAAGGGGTGTATTTGTGTCCCAGGCAGAGATCCCAGCGCTCCGTGAGCGGCTGGCGGGTTTGAGCAATCCTGACCTATTTGAACGATTCGCCCGGTGGGCCATCACCCCTTCAACGATTCGACCCAAGGCTCCGTATACCTCGCCCGGTCGGACCGTGTCTGAACTTATTGCGGAGAACTCACCCGAAAGTCTTCGCGAGGCGTTATGGCTGGCCCCATCCAATGGCCTCGCCCTCTCCCGCCATGCTTGGACCTTGCTGAACGCTCAGCGCTGGAATTCCGGCGAGTAGCCCCTAGGCCTCGACTACGATTTCTACAGCCGACGTGCCCTCGAACTTTCACCCGAGCAGCCGGAGGTGTGGTTGACCCGGATTGATCTGCTTCACGTCACCGGACGCAGCGCCGAGGCCTTGGAGGTCGCTCTTCAAGCGAGCCGCCGATTGCCCAATCAGGCTTCCACCTGGGATGCATCCGCTACTCAGATGGAAGGCGTGGGGCGATTCGAAGAGGCGCTGGCTGATCTTGAATTGGCTGGAAAACTTGCTTTGGGTGAAAGAGGGAGCAACCCGAACCTTCAAGCTCGATTCCATTCGCAACGGGCGCGGCTTTTGCGAGGTCTGGGTCGGGAGACTGAAGCCAAAGAAGCTGATTCGAAAGCAGGGCTGGTCGCCGCCACTCTGCCGCAAATCGATGACTGGCCTGCCTGGGGTGGCAACGATCCGGGTCGCAACATGTATTCTACAGCGACGGTCGTGCCGGATCGATTTGATGCGGGCCGCCTGATCAGGGGAACCGAGGAGGTCGACCTGGCCACCACTCGCAATGTCCGGTGGGTTGCCAAACTCGGCAGCCAATCCCACGGAAGCATCGCCGTGTCGGGAGGCCGAATTTTTGTCGGCACCAACAACGAATCACTGCGGGACCCACGAAACAAGGGCGACCGCAGCATTCTCCTTTGTCTCGATGAACAAGACGGGCACCTCTTATGGCAGTTGGTCGTACCCAAACTTAAAACAGGCAAAGTCAATGACTGGGAAAGCCTCGGCTTCGTCTCCTCTCCCCATGTGGTCGGAAATCGGCTCTACGTGGTCACGACGCGGGCCGAAGTACTTTGCCTCGACGTCCAAGGAATGGCCGATGGAAACGACGGACCGTTCGTGGACTAGGCCGGCTACGTGGTGCAGGACCTCCGCGTGTCGCCGATCGAACCCGGACCGCGCGACGCCGACATCATCTGGCGCTACGATCTGATGGAGAAATTGGGAGTGTTCCCACATAATGCCTCGACATCGTCGCCCCTCGTCGTGGAAGAGAAGGTGTTCGTCGGCACGGGCAACGGCATGGATTGGACGCATACCAATATTCCATCGCCGTCGTCACCCACCTTGATCGCGCTGGATCGTAATACCGGCAGATTGGTCGGTGAAGACGATGCTAACATTGGCCCGCGAATTCTCCATGGCTCCTGGGGTTCGCCATCTGCTGGAGCGGTCTTTGGACGCCAGTTGGTGTTCTTCGGCGGACCGGATGGGTGGTGCTACGCCTTTGACGCGAAGCCATCCCCTGGCGAAGACGATTTGAACTTTCTGAAGACCGCCTGGAAGGTCGATTGCAACCCGCCCGAATATAAAGTGAAAGACGGCAAACCAATCCGGTATACCGCCGCCGCTGGCATCAGCGAAATCATCGCCACGCCGGTCTTTTACCTAATCGCATCTATGTCGCCACCGGGCAAGATCCCGAACACGGTGAGGGGGTCGGCAACCTGGTCTGCATTGACGCCACGAAGAGCGGTGACATCACGCAAACGGGAATCCTCTGGCGGAACAAGTCGATCAAACGTTCCCTTTCGGTCGTTTCGATCGATCCAGTGACCGGCCTGCTGTTCTTGTCGGACTTTTCGGGGTTCGTCCATTGTCTGAACAGTGAAACCGGCGCGACCTACTGGACCCACGATATGAGAGCACACATCTGGCCGGGCGGCACCCTGGTCGCGGATGGCAAGGTGTACCTCGGTGACGAGGATGGAGACTTCGTTGTGCTGGCCGCCGGCAAGCGGAAACAAATCATCAGCGAGTGCAATCTCGGCGCTCCCATCTATTCCACCCCGATCGTTGCCAACGGAGTGCTTTATGTTCAGTCAAGCACCCATCTTTTCGCGGTTCAGGATTTGAGCCTAGCCCGGGCTACCGCCACCGAGCCGCGGGAGAGGCAGGGCGAAGTTTTCGAAGGAACCTTCCCACGACCGGCCTCCCGGACAGAACCGCGCACGCCTTAATTGCCGCTCTATGAGACCGACGGTCTGAAGCGACTCCAACTCTCTTGGCGCTTCAATTTTTTAGGCATACTTCTCTTCCAGAAATCGCGCGGCCGACGCCAACAAATCAGCCACCAAATGAATGAAACCCAAGAAATCTTGGGAGTCTTGCCAGTTTGGGGACGTTTGCGGGTTGGGTGAGCCCTGTTCTCGTGCCATTTCCACGGGGAGGGAGCCCAAATTTCTTCGGTAATCCGGGCACTCGTTTCCGGCTTCTGCCTGTGGGTAGTCCTTGACCCCACCCAAGCCTATGAAAGCAAAGTACCTCATTTTCTGTTTGCCGGTCGCGGTTCTCATCACTGGCATGGTCTCTACGATAGCGGATGCCCCGCCAACGACCGTGTCCGTGTGTTCTCCGGATGGAACTCACGTCGCCGCGTCAACCTCTCGCGGCGACATTCAATATGTTCGCGCCAGCGACGGAACTTTGGAGCGGACCCTTTACCTTTGCGATGTCCAAGCCCTCGCCTTCTCAGAAGACAGTCAAGTGTTGGCCGCCGTCGGAGGAGGGCGGTTTCACCCGAGCAAGATCAAGCTCTGGCGGGTCGAGGACGGAAAACAGCTCGGCGAAATCGTGATCGCTAGTGAGGGCGTCCAGAAGCTGGCGGTTTCGACCGACGGAAGCCTGGTCATGGGTACCAGCGCCACGGTCGGGTGGATGCCTGGCTCGTGGCCGACGGAAAACCTTGGTGGTCGCGCACCTTTGCCTCCGCGGTTCAGTCGCTGACCGTCGCGCCCGGGCGCGGAACCGTCGTGGTGCGGCTCGCGGGGGGTGCCAGAAAGGAGCTCGACCTCGCCACCGGTCGCAACGTCCGATCCGTCGTAATGACGGAGACCAAAGCGATTGGACCGGCGACTACCAAATGACGTCACGCCTCATGTCAGCGGGGAAGGGTGAAGGGCGACCGGGAAGTGATGGGGTGAGGAATTGCTGAACTTTTAAGGGCTAACTTGGGAAGGCTTCGACTTTCTCTGCGGCCCGCTGGTTGACCCCTAGTGGAGGCTTCACCCGATCCACTCAGCCCTCTCCCTCCTACCCTTTTCCAGCTGAATCAGCCCTGACTGCGGTGATTGTGATTTCGGGATCCTGCTTGACCTCTAGAACGACTGGAAACAGCGTCAACCCAGACTTCAACCGAGATCGCCGCCCCTTAACCCAAGGCAGCGACTGGACATTCTAATATAGTTCTTATTGGTTCACTGAAGCCAACCGATCGGCCCGCTCCTTCCATTTAACCATGAGAATCCTCCTTTGGCGTTCGTGTGCCTAACGTCCTTCGCGTTGCCATGGTAACCTGCCCTTCCACCCGGCTCCGCCCCGATCCACCCAGCGACTTGATCACTCCGCCCCGCATTCTCTCTCGACCCTGGTGCACCCTCCAGGCCTCGATTCCACTCGGGATTCTTCTGGCCCAGATTTGGAGGGTTACGGCAGCTGAACCCTCCGCGTTGGACCCAGCTTCGGCCGCTCTCGAACAACTGCGGGCCGCCAACCAGGCCCGCACCGAGCTGGCCCGCGACGTCGCGAAGTGGCAGGTCGAACGAGAACGCTTAGCAGCCATCGTCTCCGCCACCGAGGCGGAACGGGATCGGCTGAAGGCCGATGCGGAAGCGGACGAGAAAAAGGCCGAAGCGGCCCGACTCGAGCTCGCAACTCTGGGTGCTGGCAGCGATTTGGAATTGGTTCGCGGGATACTCACCGCGGGCGCCGCGGTCCAATTGGATCAGTTGCGCGCCCTCGCGACCCAACTTCCTCCGGGAGTCGTGTCGCTGCCGCCAGCCGGCGAGAGTGCCGTCGATTTTGACACCATCATCAAGACGGTGGAGGCCGCCGAGCGGGCGGCTGCCGGCGTGGCCGTGGAAGTCGTCACGGGCCGACTGGAAGGAAAAGACGTGGCCGTAAAACTCCTGCGCGTCTCCGGAGCCGCCGCGTGGTGGGTTTCGCTCGAAGGAAACCAGGCCGGAACGAGTTTCCGGCGGCAAGGTGTCTTGGAACTGACCTCGGCCGCGCGCGATGAAGATCGCAAAGCCATTACTCAGGCGGTGAACATCTCCGAAGGTCGGCTAACCCCGGCGTTACTCGTCTTGCCTTGGGAACCGTTCACCCTGGGAGGCTCCCGATGATTCGCTTCCTGAGTGTCACCTTGCTGGTGGGCCAGATCGTTTGCCGGCTCACGGCGGCTGACCTTCCTGCCTTAGCCGCCGGCAGCCGCCAGATGGCCGAAAGCGCGCTGGAACGTGCGCGCACCGTGATCGCCGAAGAGCGACGGACCCTACTGGAACAGGTGCAAGCGGCCCACCGCGGTGCCGAAACAGCTCGCCAACGTGCGCTGCAGGCGACGCAGCACCGCAAGGATCGCGACACCGAACTGGCCCAACGGCGCAAGGAACAAAAGAACGAACAAACTTCCGTCCGCAGTCTGGCCGATCGGGCCATCGCCGCCGCCCGCATTCCCGCCGAACAGTCCCGAAAATTGGCTACAGCGCCGCCGGGTGAAGGGGCCGCGGCTGCCCTCGCTGCCGTCGACGCCCGGATCGCCGCCCTGCCCGCCCAGCTCGGGGCGCGCCTGGCTCCGGAACCTGTCATCACCCGGGAAGGGCAACTGCTCGATGTTCCCGTACTCCGCCTGGGACTGGCTCGCGCTCTCGCTCTGGGCGAGGTGGATTCAACGCGCGGCATCCTCACGCTGGCCGGCGACGGAATTCACTGGCGCATCATCGGCCCACCCCTGCCCCCACTGCCCGCGGCCACGCGCGGACAATTGCCGACTGCCCTACTGTTAGATCCCGACGGCACCGCCGCCGCTCGCCCAACCGTCGCCCATCGAACCCTCGCGCAATGGGTCAAGGCTGGCCGCGCCTGGATTTGGCCCATCATCTTCGCCTTCGCGGTGGGGTTGGCAGTCAGTGTGTGGCGTTCGATTGCGATGTTTCTTTCCCGGATTGATCCCCGGCGTCTGCTCCAGGTCGCCGACCTCATGCACCGCCACCAAACCGAACAGGCGCGGGCCTTGGTTGCCGGACGCGCCACCTCCTTGGACCGCGTGTTGGCCACGGGGATTGAAGCTTCGACGCGTCCGCGTGAAGTCCGCGAAGCCGCCCTCGAGCAGGCCTTGATCGCCGAAACCCCCGCGTTGCAGCGCGGCCTTGGGGTCATCGTGGTCCTGGCTAGCATCGCCCCGTTGCTTGGACTCCTGGGCACGGTGACCGGCATGATCGACATGTTCGGCGTCATCGCCCAACAAGGTTCCGGTAACGCGAAATCGTTGTCGGGAGCTATTTCGGAGGCGCTGATCTGTACCCAGGCCGGCATGATTACCGCCATTCCACTGCTGTTAATCCATGCCGCCCTTTCCCGGTTGGCCGATCGACGCCTGCTCCTGCTCGAAGAGGCAGCCTGTGGCCTTCTGGGATTGGCCGAACACGGCGAACCCCGCCAAGAACCCCGGCTCCCGGGAAACCGAACATGAACTTCTTCTGGCTCAAAACCGTGGAATGGTGGTCGGGCGGGGAACTGCTCATGCCGGTTATGCTCACGACGGCCTTTGCCTTGTACACCTGCGTCGGCGAACGCCTCTGGGTTCTCTATGGACCCGCCTCCCACCTGGGTCGACGCGCCGATGAATTACAGGGCTTGATCGAAGCGGATCACGCCCAGGACCGAGACCTCACCTGGCGACAATGGGTGGCTCGTTATGTCGCCGCGGCGGAGGAGGCGGAACTCACCCGCGGGTTTCTGTTGATCCGCGTACTGACGCTTTGTCTTCCCCTTCTCGGGTTGTTGGGAACGGTGACCGGCATGGTGGATACCTTTGGTTCCCTGGCCGTCGAGCGGAGCGGCGCGAGTGGATCCGCCCAACAGGCCAGTGCCGGCATCGGCCTGGCGCTCACCGCCACCCAATACGGCATGGCTCTCGCGATCCCGGCCGTGGTGGCGGAATGGTTGCTCCGGCGCCGCGTGGAGGACCTGGTCCATCATCGCGAGGTGACCGCCTCCGGATTGATCGCCGGCGGGAGGAACCCCTGATGATCCGACGTCGTTCCCGCTCGACCGGCACCGGGCACGTTGAGCTCAACGTCATTCCACTCATCGACGTCGTGTTTTTTCTGTTGGTTTTCTACGTGATCAGCACGTCGTTCGACGCCGTTGAAGCCGTGTCTATCGAGCGTCCCGAATCGACCCGAGCGACGCAGGTTCAAACCGGTTTCGTCCCGCTCGCCATCGTCAAATCGGGCGCGATACTGCTGGGCGCAACGGTGGTGGATTTGGCGGCGGTTCCGGACGCGGTCCGCACCGCCCTCGAACGTGCGAACTCCACTCGCATTCTGGTGATCGCGGATCGCGAGGTTCCCACCGGACTGTTGCTCAAGGTCATGGACGCGTGTCACTCCGGAGGCGCCACGGCCGTGGATGTCGCCGCCAACCGAGACGGAAACTGAATGGCCGCCAGCCCGCTCTACCCGACTCCATCGGCACTCCCCAGCACGCGCTTGGTGCGGCAACAGCGCAAGGCGTCCGGCTGGTGGCTGGGAGTGGCTCTAGCTCTGCTCACCAACACCGCGGTGATCGCCCTCCTCGTCAAGGTCAGCCAGGTCGCAGTGGAACTTACTCCCGCACCGGCGTTGGCCCAAAAGATCAAGACGGTCGAACCGCCCGAGGAAGAGCCCGCTCCCGTCGAATCATTAACCACGGAAACCGAGGCCGAAGCGATCAGCGACCCGGTCGAAGTCGCGCCACCGGTCCCCGTCTTCATGCCCGCACTCGAAGCGGGGACCCGTGGAACCGATCCGACCTTTGCCTTGCCGGAATTGCCGAGCCTGGGGGATTTTTCAGCGCTCCCCTTCAGCGTTCCCCGCTTCTCCGCCCTCGTCAGCAGCGCGCCGCTCGACCTTCCCCAGATCACGGCCACTCCCGTCACGCCGAGGACTAACACGGTGGTCCGCGTTACCCGCAGTGCCTCTCGCCAGGGAGATTTCGATCTCGGCCGATTTTTCCCCCGAGCGGCCCGGATCGACGGCCTGGAAGGTCAAACCACGATCGAGCTCGAACTGGATGCCCGCGGCGCAGTGCTACAGGTCACGGTGCTGGCCAGTTCGCCGCCCCAAGTTTTTGATCAAGCCGCCGAAAAAGCAGTACGGGCCATGCGCTTCACCCCGGCGGAACGGGACGGCCAACCGGTGGGCAGCAATCACCGAATGATTTTGGATTGGAAATTAAAACGATGAGCATCTGGCGTTGGATAGGATGGGGCAGTTTGGTGGTCGCGCTCACCGCGGCCGAATCGACCGTCCCCGTTTCCCCGGAGCTGGCCAAGGCCTTGACCGCCGCCCAGGAGCAAAGCGATCCGCTCAAAGGCCTAGCGGAATTGGAACCACACAAGGAGTCAGGAAACGTCTGGGTTCATCTGCTCCGCGGCCAACTGCTATCGCGTTTGGCCCGGGACGGCGAGGCGGCCCAACGCGCCACCCGGCAACGCGAGGCCGAAGCGGCCTTCCAGGCGGCCCTGGCGCTCGACGGACAGCTGCGTCAGGCCCGACTGGGTTTGGCTCAATTGGCGGCGGACCGCGGTGACTGGACCCAAGCCAGCGTGGAACTGGGTGAGGCCTTGGACTGGAACGGGGCCACCCGTTCGGAATTACTCTTCGCCGCCAACGTGGCCATTCAAGCCAATGACTGGCGCGCGGCCACCGTGCTCCTCGAACAGGGCATTGTCCGATTCCCCGCTGAACCTGCCTTTCGTCGTATGGAACTGGCAGCCCTGGTGCGGGGCGGTCGACCCGAGGAGGCTCGACAAGCCGTCCGCGCGTTGCTCGCCCGCACGCCCGATGACGCCGAACTGTGGCGTCATCTCGCCTGGGCGGCTCACGAACTACAGGACGAGCCCCAAGCCCTCGCCGCCCGGGAGCTGGCTCTCTTGGCCCAACCTGATAATCGCGCTAGCCGTCGGGACTTGGCGGCCGCCCAACTGAACCAGCAACAGCCCCAGGCGGCCTTCCTCACCCTGCGCCCCCTGATCGGCGATCCTCCCACGCCCGAAGCTCTCCGCGACATTCCTCTGATGGAACTGGCGGTTCGAGTCGCGGCCGACGCCGGTGAAACCGCTCTGGGCCGCACCTGGGCCGCGGCGGTCCCACCGACATCACGCACGCGGACACTACGCCTGTTTTCTGCTCAATTGGCGCTTCGTCAAAAGGATCCCCAGGCCGCCTCGACCGCCCTCGCTGAACTGGTCGCCCAAGGTGAAAAAGACGCCGCCGTGTTGGTGTGGGCCGGCCAGGTAGCGGAGCAGGCCGGCGATGCGCCCGCCGCCGAAAGTTTCTACACACTGTCCGCGAGCAGCGATCAACCCGCCGGAGCCATCGCCAGCTTGCGTCTGGTTGGACTCTATTTGAAGCAATCGCGACGCGATGACGCCCGAATCATCTTGGCCACCCATCTGATTAAGCATCCCGACGACGCCTCGGCCCAAGCTCTCAAGGCGAGCCTGGACCGGAGCCCTAAATAACGAACCGCGAACTCCGCGGGCCACTTTCCGGGAGAATTAACCCCAATTCCAGGCCAATTCACCCCGCCGGAAGTGCCAACTACCGGCCGAATGCCTACAGTTGGCTTCGCCCATGAATCGGCCTTCGTTTCCAGCCCGGACGCTCGTCGTCATTCCAGCGCTCAATGAAGCGGACTGCGTGCGACCCACTGTTTTGAGCTGGCTTCGCCTGGGTTTCCAGCGAATCCGGGTGGTGGACAATGGCAGCACCGACTCCACCGCCGCGGTCGCCCGGGAATTGGGAGCCGAGGTTGTGACGGAGCCGCAGCGAGGCTACGGGGCCGCCGCCTGGCGCGGAGTACACGAGAGCCCGGCGGACTGCGAGTACGTGCTGTTCAGTTCCGCCGATGGCAGCGACCGTCTTGATCCCTCAGATCTGGCGGCCTGGCAAACCGCGATTGATCTGGGTGCCGACCTCGTCCTGGGCGACCGCACGGCCCGAGCGGAGGCGCGGCAGCATCTAAAGCTCATTCAGCGGTGGGGCAACTGGGTCCAATGCACCGGCATCGCCCTCGGCTGGGGTCGACGCTTTCGGGATATGGGTTCTCTGCGCCTAATACGACGCTCCGCCCTGACCCGGCTGCGTCTGCGCGACCGGGGATTCGGCTGGAATATCGAGATGCAAGTCCGAGTGCTGGAATTGAAGCTGCACTGCGTCGAACTGCCGGTGGGCTACTTCCCCCGAGCGGCCGGGGTCTCCAAAATCTCAGGAAATTTCGTTGGTTCCTGGCGGGCCGGCCGCGGAATTCTGCAAATGCTGCTCCAATTGGCCTGGCTTCGGCGCCATCCCCTCGCGCAGTTTCCCGGTGAATCCAATGGCCAGGCCATCACCCCGACCGGTCCGGTCCAATAAAATTCGGGTCAACGGTGTCTTCCGAGTGGAGCTGTTGTTCCCCGAATGATAGCCACTAGCGAATGACCTCCACCGCCCAACTCCTCGCGCTGCACCTGGCCGGCGCCGTGAGCCTCGGCGCGTGGACCGCCCTGGCCTGGATCGCCGCGCATCCCGCCCCCGGAATCGTCGGCCAGGTCCTCGCCGTGATCGCCGTGGCCTGGGGCGCCCTCGCCTGGATTTGGAACCGGGTAGAAGCCGTCCACAGTCGACGTTGGACGTGGGTCATTCTGGCGTGGGCGGCCTTGTTCCGGGTGTGCGGTTTGGTCTCGGAGCCCGTTCTGGAGGACGACCATTTCCGTTTCCTTTGGGACGGCCGACAACTCATCGAGACGGGAAATCCGTACGCCGCCCCGCCTAGTGCGTTCTTCCCTGCCACCGAACTTCCACCAAAATGGAGCACCATTCTGGATCAGGTGAATCATCCGCAGGTCCCGACGCTCTACGGACCGGTCTGCCAATTCGCCTTTGGTGCCAGCTACCTGCTCGCACCCGGTCAACTCTGGCCGTGGAAACTGATCTTGCTGGCGGCGGAGGCTCTGCTGATCGGGCTAATTTGGCACGCCGGCGGTGATCGGGCGGGTTGGTTCGCTGCCTGGTGTCCCTTGGCGGTGTTCGAGTCGAGCTTCAACGCGCATCCGGATTTGCTCGCGGTGGGCTTGATGGTGGCGGGCTTGGTCGCGGCCCAAAACCGACCGGATTCCGGACGATTCCCCTGGGGAGCGGTGCTCCTCGGCCTGGCCGTGGCGACTAAGGTATTCGCCCTCGTGCTGGTGCCCTTTGCGCTGGTGCACCGGCCCCGGCGCGAAGTCTGGGCCTGGGGCCTGACCGTCGCCCTCGCCTATGCCCCGTTTTGGATTCAAGGCAGCTGGGCCGACCTGGCTGGTCTCCGAGCATTTGCCGGCGAATGGGAATTCAACTCAGCGGGATATGCCCTGGCGAAACTCTTAGTTGCAGCCGGGACTGCGCGCGTCGTTTGTGCGGCCGTTTTTCTGTTCGTTTGGTTGATCCTCCTGTGGCGGTGGTGGCGTCGCGGATTCCATCCGGACCGCTGGCCGCCCGGAGACCTGGTGTTCGGCGCGCTCCTGTTCTGCTCGGCCACGATCAACCCGTGGTACCTGCTCTGGCTGCTTCCGTTCGTAGCGCGACGCCGATCCCGCACCGGCACAGTCGCGCTGGCCGCGGTCGGTCTCAGTTACCTTACGGGCCTGAATTTAGGCTTGGAACAGCTTGGATCCTTCGACCACCCACTCTGGGTCCGCCCCCTCGAGTTCGGCATGATTGCCGGGGCCGCCCTCTTCGACTGGTGGCGTCCCTCGGCCTCAGCGGCTCGTCGGTAACGCGTCGCCAATCCTTCCGGCAACGTCAGAGCGCCCAGGGAACTGACCGACTCCAAGCGGGCCCGAGTGTTGTAAGCGTTCCCCGATCATTTGCCTCAGATGCCGGGCAAAATGCGGAGAAGTCCGGACCAAAAAATTGAAACGGCACTGATCAATTGCCACGAGGCGACACGCGGTCTTGGCCACGGCGGTCAAGCTCCGCGGCGAACCATCCACCACGGCCATTTCACCCAGAACCTCGCCAGGCCCGGCCGTTCTGACGGGCCGTTCATTATCCAGTAAATCAACGGAACCCTCGGTGACCACATACACTTCGTCACCCGCCTCGCCCACATGAAAGATCACCTCACCCGGGCCGAAAGTCAGGTGATTCAGTTCGCTGGGAAATTCATCCAGGGAGTTCATGGAGATAGATGGAATTAACGATCAAGGGAGTACCGAGAACGTGGTATCGCGGGAAGCAGGCCCTGCCTATGGACCGAAAGGTGAACTTCCTCCGGCGTCGTGGTGGAGCCTTCGATGAAGGCGATCACTCCCCTGGGTCTTCATCTCCTGGCCCAGCCTCCCGCTCAGGTCGCTCTCTCAAAATGAGAACTGCGGCGCGTCTCGTGATCTCCCTCCTTCGCCAAGCATACTTATAAAAATAGCCTGATTTATGGCGCCCCTGGTCCCTGGTTTCCTCCTTTATGAGCGTGAAGCCGGCCTACAACTTACGCCCGCCCGACAAACTCCTTGCCCAACAAATCGGGATCATGAAAATCCTTGAGTGACTTCCCTTCAGACTCCACCCCCAAACCCAACCTCAGTCGAAACTTTGGAAAGGGCGCTGAGAATCAATCTTGGGCGATCCGCCTACGGGACCTTCGCAGAAATTGGGGCTGGACAAGAAGTTGCCCGCTGGTTCTTTCGGGCTGGGGGCGCTTCTGGCACGGTGGCCAAATCGGTTTCGGCATACGACATGGCCATCAGCTCCGCGATTTACGGAGCGTCCAAACGTTTTGTCAGCCGAGAGCGCCTGCAACAAATGCTGCGACATGAGCTGGACCAATTGGTCGAAAGCCTCAGCGAAAAACGGAAGTCTGAAACAAGGCTCTTCGCCTTTGCCAACACGGTCGCCACCCAAAGCTTTCATCCGCGCGACGAATGCGATGGTTGGATGGGCCTGCGCTTCCAAAACGAGATCGGTGGGCCCCCGTCGGAAGTGTTGGTTCATGTCCGGATGCACGATCCCGAAGCGGTGCAGCAGCAGGAGGCGCTCGGAATCATCGGTGTCAATTTTGTGGACGCCACCCTCAACTGGACCGGCGACGTTCGGCAGTTCCTGGAACAACTGGCCGGGCAGGTTGCGGGATCGCGAATCGAGGTGGACATGATCCAGTTAGACGGGCCGGCGTTTTCCAAGGTGGACAACCGGCACGCCAGCCTCCTCTTGGTGGAACTCGGACTGGCCCAGTCCGCCATGTTTCTCGTGGATGGCACGATTGTTCAGGCGTCGGAGATTCTCTACGCCAAGCGCGTGCTCGTGGATCGCGGAACGTTTCGTCCACCCACCCTCGCCAATGAAGATCGCCTCGCTTGCGCGAAGATGCACTTCGGGGAAGAAACGGGCGGGGACAAGGGGGATTTAGTGGTGGTCACCGAAATGACCCTCGTTCAGATCGGGGAGCCGGGTTTGGTCGATGCGGATGACTTCCTGGCGCGTGTCGATCTCCTGAGGTCGCTGGGCCACGCAGTTCTGATTTCCAACGTACCCCAGTACCACCGACTCGCTGCCTTTCTCGGGCGATACACCAAGAAAGCGGTCGGCCTCGTCCTCGGTCTCGGAGAGTTTCGTCGTATGCTGCACGAGGAAGCTCATCCGGATTTGTCCGGCGGCCTGCTGGAATCGGTCGGTCGTCTCTTTCGGAATGATCTCCGGATTTTCGTCTTTCCGGAATGGAACCCCGAGACCGGACAGCCAATGGCGCTCGCCGACCTCCATTTCGAGGGCGAGTCCATTCACCTTTTCCGCTACCTGATGGAGAAGGGCCGAGTCAGAGATATCACTGGATACCGGCCCGAATCGCTTCAGATTTACGCTAGGGATGTCCTCCGCCAACTCCGTTCAGGCTCCCAGGACTGGGAACTGCAGGTCCCCCCTTGCGTCGCCGAGATGATTAGGAAGCGAAAGCTCCTGGGCTACACACCACCCGCGATCGGCAGTCCACATTCCTAACTAATCCTCTTTCCTCCCCTTTCATCAGGCTCTATTCGAAGTTCATTCATGTATAATGATACCATTCAGTCTCGCTTCTCCCACGCGGAATTTCGAGAACTATGTTTTTCCATTATTGAACAGGCGGCGTGGTCACTCGCAGCGCGCAAGCCAGGCGGTCAGCCGAAAATGCAGTTGGCAAGGGCTTGGACCAGCCGACGTGACGCGATCACCACCAACGTTCGCGATTGGGATATCACCTTTGGTGGGGTCGCCAACGACATCGACAAGGTCCTCGGCGATTTGGTCCACGGCGCACCAGAAACCTATACGCCGGCACCGCTCAACGACGTCTGCCACCTCGCCGCAATACTCGAAACTGCGGATTTGGAGGCCGCTCCGTCGGCCGCTAAACCGCTGTTCACACTCTCCGTCAACAACGGTCAATTCGTCCTAAAATTTGAGCAGAAACTGGAACAGGCAGGGCGCCAATCCATGTCCGATTCCGAATGGGCCGGGCTCTCCAGACCACAGTCGTTCCTTGCTGCGGTGAGCCAGATGTGTGGGAGACATCGCAAACCACCGACTTCGGAAACGGGTTATCCCCCGGTAGATACCCTGGCATTGGAACGTGGCGTCCAGTTGGTTGAGCGCGGCATTCTGCCCCCCAGGGCCTTTGCACCCATCCAGACATCCGATCTTCGTCCAGCCTTCCAAACCTACTTATCCCTCGCGGATCCAGGACCTGGCCATCTCGAGGTGACGACCCGTCGCCAGGACCTCCTTGAAGGCACCATGGTCCATATCGAGTACATCGACCGGGGCAAAATTACCGATAAGAGCAAGACCGAAGCGTATCGGATTCCCAGCATCCGGCACGTGGCACGAATCCGCCTGGTGGTGGGCGACGCGACCCCGTGCACCGTGTACATCGGTCGCCCCGTGTTCGAGAGCCGTCGATTCGAGAACGACGTGCTCAAAAGCGCCCACACCATCGCTGCCGCCTGTTCGGCGATGTTTGGACTCGGCATCGCCGACTGCAAAATTGCGATGGATGGCATGACCGCCAGCGAGTCGGTCTTGTTCATGGAGGCGGTGGCGGGGAACACCATCCGGGATACGGCCACCCAGCGTTTGTCGGCAGCCTTCAATCTGAATTCGCCGCTGACCGACGACCGGGACAAGGCTCACCAACCCAAAATCGTCACTGATCGCCTTGAGATCGCCCGCCTCTCCATCAAACTCGCGTCCTCATCCTCAGGACGGTTCGATAAAGTAACTTGGGACGGCGCATCCGACGGAGCAAGCCTACCCCTCATCCCCAACCAATTATCTCCTCTGGAGTTGTTCGGCTTGGTCCATGAGGCGCACTCCAGGGGGTTGGAAACGTACATTTCCGCCGGAATGGACGCGGGCAACATGGGTTCCGTGACCGAAGTCGGGGTTGGGGGAGTCGGCATTGGGACCAAGCTGCATTTCCGGGACACGGGGGCAATTGGCCGGATCAACGATCAGGAGGTCGCCAAGGTCCTCGCGAACCGGAACTTTGCCGCCCTCCGCCCCCCAGCGCAGGCCGCATCCCTGCTCGCCCGGCTTGACTGGCTGTATTTCGAAATCCACCAGACCAAAGCCTTCGCTAGCCTCCGCAAGCAGGTAGGTGAATTGAGGACATCCTTGTTCCAAGGCCTCGAATCGTACTGGCAAAGTCCCAATGAATCGGACCGGATCAGTATGCATCCGGTTATAAAGCAACTTCTGGAGGCAGCCCGTCGGGATTGGGTGAAGTTGGTCGAGGGGATCTCACCCCAGCACACACCCGCCGCAGTGCGTCCGGAACTTCGAACTCTGAGCGCCGGCGAAGCAACATTGGGCATCGCCGACCTCTTGGTCCACCCGCTCAAGCACAAGGCGATGTTGTTTGTGGCCGCCGCTCGCCGTGAGGAAGAGTTGCGCCGTTCGGGCGCACCGCAACTGGACGCCCCGCTGATTTCCCCAGAGCGAGTTCGGGAACTTGAGGCGCTCATTGCAGCGAACGACTTGGTCGGCATTCAGGCCTGGTTTCTGAATTGATTGGAGAGACTGATGAGCGACCCTGCTAATCTTGCGGACGACCCGAGGCTCCACCTTTGCGTGACGCCGGCCATCCAAGTTCGGACCCTGGCCCTAATCCTAGATCGTGTTCGCTGCGGGGCGTCGCGGGGCGAGCGCCCGGTGGTCGAGGTGGACCTCGACCTTTGTGCCCTCTGCCCCGTCCACCGCACCCGGGCCGCGCTGGAAACGGTGGCTAGTGAATTCGGAATCGAGGAGTTCCGGGAAGCCGAGACGCTCGACCCGCTTCCCGGATACTCCGACGAGGCCTGGTTGCGCTTCATCCAACTGCACTCATTGGAAGGCCGGTATCCCCACCTGGAATGGATGCGCGAGGGCAAGCCCTCCAGACAGCCCGGGACTCCGTTCGCCCGGTTCCATTCCCTTTATTGGGCATCCGATGGCCTGATCGAGGATTCACCGACTCCGGGCTTGGGCTCCTTTGTCCACCGGGTCGAATCCGCGGGCGGGCGGGTGGTCTTCCTATCCGGCCGCTGGAGAAAGGAGCAGATTCCCCCCAGCATCCATGCCCTCCGGCGGGCCGGAATTGCCCAACCCGCGCTGGTCATTGGAAACCCTTGGCACGAGACTCTGGTCACTGATCCGGCGGCCGCGGTATCCGATTCACGCATCAAGGCCTGGCACCAGCAGCAGATCTGCCGCGACTTCGGTCGTCCGGTCGCCATCTTTGACGACCGGGCCACCAATCGAACGGCCATCCAGAACGCGTTGGGAGGGACCCCCCTGGGCGTCGCCGTCGCCATTCCCGGGTTCACCTGCGACACCGCAACCGAATCAGCACCCCTGCGCATCTCCACTTTTGAACAGTTCGACGACTCCGTCGGCACGGGTCCGGTCCGACCGCACATTCAGGAACACTATCCCCACCTCGGGATCGGTGCTCCCTGGCGTGGCCTCTACGAAGGCCTCGGCCGCAATCAACTCCCTTACGTTCTTCCCAGGATGTCAGGGACAAACACCACGCCCCTGTTTGGCGACTGGATCGAGCGGCACGCCGAGGCAAGCCTCATCGAGGAGGAGTTTCTCGACCGCTGCGCCGACCTCATTCCTCGGGCGATGCTGGATCAGTTCACCTCGTCAATGGGCGAAGCCCTCGCCCTTGCCAGTCGGGGATTGGCCCATCCCTATCCCGACTCGGCGTCCGGGGAGTCGGAACTCCGGCGTGTCCTCATCGCCGCCTGGCTCCATTCGCGTGACATTGAGGTCCTGATGTCCTCACTGGGATACATCACCCCCTCGGCCGGTCGCCACGACTTGGTCGAGTGGGTCTCCTCCAACGAAATCATCGCCCTGCTGCTTCCCTCTCACGAGCCCGAACAATCCATTATCCGGGCTCGCGGCTACAGCCCTTGGCTGACTCGTTGGGCGGAAACCCTCTCGCGGGACACTCCCGTCAATGTCGGACTCCTGAATCCCGCCCTCTTAGTGAGTTTCTCGCGGTGGACCCCGGTCCAGGAAGGCCCCCAGGATGCCATGGATGTCCATCGGCTTTCCGACCATCACGACGGAGACCTCGGCGAGCGCTACAATCCGATTGAAGCCACGGTCAACAACCTCCTGCATCAGCGGGAAGGAATTCACGGCGTGAGGAAGGAACCCGTGGTGCCTTGGCGGCAATTGTCAGTCCAACTGCAGCGGGACACCGGCGCTGAATCCCAGGCCAAGTGTTCCATCGGCCGAGAGATCGTGCGGGACGCCGCCCGGATCGGCTCCCGCCTCGAACGAGCGGGAATGCTCACCCCGTGGGGGTTGGTCCGGGGCTGGACTTTCGACTAGAAAGCCACTCGCAGTCAGCGTTGCCCCTTGCCCGTCCGCACGTCTTTGAGGTCTCCGTGGTCCTTGACGAGTGCGCCCAGATAAGGAAGCCGGGACAGATCCAAATTCTGAAGTGTGGCTGCCTCGATTCCGCCAGCGCCCGCCAGCACCCGTAGCCACACCAGGAACTCCGCCGTGCTGGGAATTTTTCGGAGTCCTTTCTCCCGGAGGGACAGAAACTTGTCCATGGCCACCCTAACCACTCCATCCCCGAGACTTTGAAACTCCTCTTTGCGGCTCTCCAGGATCTGGTCCAACCAGGCCGGCGTGAACTCGATGTGGTGATAGACGCATCGCCGCAGGAAGGGCTCCGGAAGCCGTCGCTCACTGTTGGACGTGATGACCACAATCGGACGATTCTTGGACTCTGCCACCACCTGCTCACCAGTCTCCGGACAGGTGATCCTCATCTGATCCAACTCATGAAGCAGGTCGTTGGGAAAATCCCGCGGGGCCTTGTCGATCTCGTCAATCAGCACCACCCGCGGCTTTCCCTCTTCCTGGGCTGAGGCGATGGCCTCCCACAACACTTCCTTCTTCCGAAACTTCTTTTTGTCCAAGGGTCCGGGAGACCCGCCCTTGACATTGGCCTCATGGAAATACTGCACCGTGTCAAAGCTGTAGAGTAAATCCCGCGCCTGGCTCACGGACCGGACCTGAAAATGCAGCACCTCGCCCAGCTTCAGTTTCCAGGCGATGTAGTAAGCCGCCTGCGTTTTCCCGGTTCCCGGATCGCCCGTCACCAAAAGGGGATCGCCAACGCACAGAGCGCAGTTGATGGCCACCGCCAACTCATCGCCGGGAACGAAGCGCGGCGCCTCATCTTCGTGGCTTCGCTGGCGAGCGAGGCAAGGGCGGCCCCCGAGGGCCAGTTTCCCCTCGATTTGAGCGGGCGAGTTTGACGCCAAAAGGTCAAAATCAGACGTAGGCATAGGATTGAGCAACTCTATCGGCTATCGGTCGGACGGCTCCGAAGTTTGTTAATCCATTCGTTCCAATCCAGCGGTACTCCCTCCCGGAGCAGCTGCTTCAACACCGCCAGAATCTGGATGTAGTGTCCGCCCGTGAACTCCATGATGGCCGTGATGACTTCGTCAAAACGCTGATCTTGCGGAAATCCGAAGTCATTATGACCGCAAAAGCGGGCTAGATCATCCTCGGGAACCAGGTCTAATGGGTCCAAAACATGACATCCCACACGCGTGGTCGGGGTGTTAAACCCGCGCTCCAGTCGATGCTCGCCGACGATTTCATTCGTGAGCGAGATGACCTCCTGTACCGGAACCTCGTACGAGACCGCAAGAATGCCTCGTTGATTCGAATCCAGGCACCCCAAGACCTCGCGTTCCCAGAACTCCAGGTACGATTTAAGATAGGCAGGAGGAAGCTGTTGAGCCGAGTGTAGGGGAACGTGCCGAAAATAGAATACCACCCGCCCGGAAACACCGGCTTTTCTTTGCAACCGGCCTGGAAGCTCAACCAAGCTGGCGATCTCAAGGGCCTTGAGGTACATTGCCCTAAATAAAGCAACCGTGTCTTCACCTTGCGGAAACTGATCAGGCCACGCCAACGGAATTGAGGTTTGCCTGGAGCGGTTCAATAAACGGAGCGGCAACTCCGTCTCCAAACGCTGGTGAAAGTGATTCAAGCCCGACTGGTCGTCCCCCACCAGCACGAAGGCGGTACCTCGGAGTCGCGAATGATCGAGCATCATGGTCACGGCGTTCAACACGACCCCAATGTTCTTGGTTCGATCCATCAAGTTCTCCCAGTTGGGATCGATGCCCCGCGCAGCCAGTTGCTCCCAACTGCCGTAGCCCACATAAAGGGAGACCGAGCACCAGTGAGGCTGCTGGAAATTCCCCCAGTCAGTCCCGGAAGAGCGATACAAATTGCGGACGCTCGTTTCCGGATTCCGAGCCATCCGAAGGACATCGAACCAAAACTGGACCGCTTGCTTCCTTGCCGGGGACTGAAAGACCCTGGCGCGATGGGTCAAGACCGCATCGAACCGCCGACCCAGCTGCCAACCAATCCCGGTGGGACCGCCGTCGTCGCCGTGGCAACAGTTCACATACACCAGGTTCGGCCGCTGGCCATCCGGCGACAGAAGGTTTGCGAATTGAACCACGTCGATTGCTTCCCCTTTTCCCTCGTTCCCTTCGAAAAGCAGCCTCAAAGCCCCGGTTATTGTCTTCAGACCATGACCATAGAAATACACCGCATCGGGAACGCGAACCGCCATGTAGTCCCTCAGTTCCGTGACCGTCCGCACAACCCGTAGAAGTTTTCCTTCCTCGAATCCCGAATCTCCGTCACTGAGCCGCTTCACCAAGTCTGCAACATGTTCTTTCGCGTCAGTCGGTCTATCGCGCAGCGGATCCGGCGCGATCACCAGGAATTGATGCGTCTGAGAAAACCGGACAGTTTTCTGCTCAAAGTCCGGCTGGGCGCTGACAGCGATCGTCCAGTTCCCATTCACCGCGAAACCGCGTTCCCAAACCAGCAAAGTCCAAGGGAGGCTGAGAAAGAATGAATCCCTGGTTTTGATCACCAACCGGACTGAATCCGCCGTGTTCAGTTCGTAACGTCGTTCGCTATTCAGCTCACTGAACAGTTGATCGGCAAAGTATTGCCCCAACACCAATTGGCCACGGTCGTCAAGCGGGCGCAAATCCCCCCCGTTCCCGTCCGCCGGATCAAACTGCGCGAGCATTTCGACCAAATCGCCGAGTTTCCAGTTCTTGTCCCCAATCTGCACCGTGTCGGTTGAAGCCAGTTTGGGGGCATTCAGCTGCACTGGTGGCACACCTGGACGTTCCGGGTATCGAAGGCGCCCGACGGAACCGTTCTCAAGTTCGGCGATGAGGAAAAGGTGCTTCCCGGGATCGCTTGTCATGGTATCGGGCGCTCCTCCAACGCGCCGGCCGGAGCCTTCGCGGCAAACCCGTTGCCACTACCAACACCGGCCGGCGCCACCGGCTTTGCCATCGCGGAACTTCCCTTCGATGGACTGGACACAGGCCTGGTCCGGCGCGGCTCTAGCGGGCTCGCACCGGAGCTGATGAGAGGCGAAAGCCCAGGTTGTCGTTCCGGTTCGACGGTTGGTTCCCGTGGCGCTACGCGCACCGCAGGTTCCTCGCGGAGTTCCTCCAACTGCCGCCGCGGATGACCCGGTTCGCCCCGTTCGGCCCATGCCCAAAGTCGCTCGGGAAAGGCGCGGCGACGCTCACCGAAATTTCCGGTGCCGTCCACGAAGGCCGCCCAGGCGGCTAGTTTTTCCTGGAGGTTCACGCCGGACATCTGGCCTTGCGCCCAGGCGCGGTGGCAGCCACGGACGCTTCGCCGCAGGCGCCGTATCGCCTCCCGCTTCAACGCCGTGCGCTGCGGCCAGATTCGGTACCCCAGAAAATCCACGCCGTGGGACGTGTGGTGAACGCCGGATCCCGGCTTGAACCTGAGTTCCAAGGCCTCCGCGGCGAAGCTCTCCAGCCGCTTCCAGCTTTCCAGGAGGGTGGGCCGGTCGTCAGACCAGACGATCACGTCGTCCATGTAGCGGACATATCCCGGCATCCGAAGCTCTTCCTTGCAAAATCGGTCCATGGGCGAAAGGTAATCGTTGGCAAAATGTTGCGACGTCAACGCGCCAATGGGAAGCCCCTTTCCAGGCTCGGAGTGATGATGATCGACGATCTGCGAGAACAGGGACACCAGATGTGATTCGCGAAACTTTCCGGCCAGCCGGCGCTGGAGAATCGCCTGGTCGATCCGCTCAAAGTAGTTGCGAACGTCCAGCTTCAGGTACCAGTCATGCCGCCTCATGAAGATCTCCGCGCGGCGAATCGCGGCGAGCCGGCCTTTTCCCACGCGGCAGGCGAAGGTGTCGGCAATCAATCCCCGCTCGAACACCGCCTCACAACAGTTCATGAGGGCATGATGCAGCACCCGCTCGCGGAACGGAGGCGCATGGATGGTGCGAATCTTGGGGTCCCGGATGACGAAACGCCGGCTGGACCCCAGGTCCAGCCGTCCTTCGGCCAGCTCCGCCTGGAGCCGCGCCAGTTCCCCGTCAAGTTGCCTGGCGAAGGCGACAACCGAAGGACGTTCTCGCTTGCCTCTCGCGGCCCGCCAAAACGCCAGTCGCAGGTTCCCGTGGTCGAGGATTCGCGGCAGCAGATCTCCCTGCCGTTTCATCCGCCCCTCCCGGTTGCGGTTTCCGAAGGGGACGACGGACCCGCCCTGGTGTCCGTTGGGATCCCGAATGCCTCCGCCAGCACCTTCAGCACAAGCTCACCGTACTTCGCCAGCCGGGCTTCACCCACGCCGCGGATCGTTGCCAGTTGGGCCCGGCTGGCGACTCGCTTCTGCACCATTTCGGCCAACTGCTCGTTGCTGAACAGAGTGAATGGCGGAAGCTTCTCCGCCTCCGCAGCCTCCTTGCGAACCACCCGAAGCTTCGAGAATACGGCGAATTCCTCCGGCGAAAGCACCTCCTTGTAGTCCACTTTCGGCCCACTGAATGAACGCTCCCCCGCTTCCGCCGTTTCCAGATACTCGACGCAGAAGCTCCAGGAGGCCTCGCCGGCCGGAGTCTGATGAAACTGGCGCTCCACTGCGAGCACCCGATGGCTTCGCAGAAATAGATTCAATTCACGCTCCCCCTCAGCGGCGTGGCGCACCGGAATCGTGAATACGCGGAAGGGCATGACTTCTGGGATTGGGAACCCTAGAGGCGCCTCGGAGGCGAGCGTTTTCTTAAGAATTTCTCCAAAAAGGACCGCAACCTGCCGACAGCCACGTCACGCGTCTTGGCTTCGCCGGACGTCGGCAGGGTTGCTCGCCCGACGCTTCCTAGTGAGAAGCGAAAGCCCAGGCTGTCGTTCCGGTCCGACGGAGGGTACCCGTGGCGCTCCGCGCACCGCGGGTCCCTCGCGGAGTTCCACC
>Ga0209591_10002312_pt1 | contig 22947 bp, 21 predicted proteins | sample MAT01_FD_187207 | JGI IMG/M metagenome (GOLD analysis project Ga0209591, IMG submission 187207) | Freshwater microbial communities from Lake Fryxell liftoff mats and glacier meltwater in Antarctica - MAT-01 (SPAdes) (version 2) | ecosystem: Environmental > Aquatic > Freshwater > Ice > Liftoff... | reverse complement strand
TTGGCTTACCAAAACATCCAGGAATATGACAAAAGCTTTGATTGGTGGAAAAAGACAATCGGTTATGAGGAAGCTTCTAGAGAAGACTTTTTGAATTTCCTGTTGGCTGCTATGAAGGCCGAAAACGGACTTTCCTCTCAGGAACTTTTGGCGGGAAGTCCTTTCAAAGAATCAGCATTCCCTGAGATTGACTTCAACAAAATCAGGGAACTGAACAATAAAAAGGCTAATGTAAAGCTTGTCCAACCAAAAGGAATCAACAGTGATGGATCTGATTTTAGGTTAGCGGAAGATGTGACAGGCAACAAATACTTTACCAGTGACAGGGGTTCGGTCTATCCTTCCGAAAAACCAGCCGTTAGGTTGGATGCCAAAAGCAATGTTTTCAGTGAAGAAAAAAGTGATCTGAACGACCGGGAGTTTTTCGGGATATACCGCTATTCAAACAGTGATGACCTTGAAAAAATGACTTTCGATGTACCTGGAGGACTTGTATATTCAGATCCAACTCTTATGGAAAGCAAAAATCTCCTTTTCTACACCACTTTCAGAAACATCAGGAAAGTGAAGAAAACGAGGGAATTTGAAGTCAATCCTGAAATATATTTCAGCAAAATCTCTTCCGGGGGCAAACTTTCAGATACCAAAGCTTTCCCATTTAATGACGCCATCAAGTATGGAGTGATGCATCCTTTTGTAGATGAAAAATCAAAAAAAATATATTTCGCGTCCGATATGCCTGGAGGATCAGGGGGATTTGACCTCTACTATGTGACTTATGACGACGATTTGAACATGGGCAAAGCAGTCAATCTCGGCCCTTCCGTGAATACAGCAGATAACGAAAGCCATCCTTTTATAATGGGAGAAAAATTCCATTTTTCATCAAAAGGACATTCTGGTTTGGGGGGAATGGATATTTTTCAGGCCAATTTCAGCAATGGAACCATCAGCAATATGGAAAACATGGGCGTGCCCTTCAATTCACCGAGGGATGATTTTGGTTATTTCATCACACCGAAAGGCAAGCGGTATCTCTCATCCGACAGAAAGGGAGGTATGGGAATGGATGACATTTACCAGATTGAGGACCTGAACAAATATCTTTTGGCTAGGGTGATTGATTGTAATGGAAACATCATTTCCGAGGAGTTTGAAACAACGTTGACAATCAGAAATCAAAACGAAAATCTTCCCACAAAAAGGAACGCAAAATCGGAACTGTTGGGAGACCTTCTTCCTGAAACTGACTATGATTTGACAATAAGCAAAAAGGGGTATTTCAAAATCCATGACAATGAAATAACCACAAAAGGATTGCAGGGAGATACTTTGAGGAGAGAATACAGACTAGCTCCTATTCCTTACAATATGCCCGTATTTGTTGATATCGTGTATTACGATCTGGACAAATCTCAGATCAGGACAAACGCACAACCTACCCTAGACAAAATCGGAGAGTTGATGAACAGGTATAGCTTCATCGACCTCAAAGTCGGTTCTCACACAGATGCCCGCGCCAGCAAAGAATACAATCAGGCCTTGTCGGAGAAGCGCGCTGATGCAGTGAAAGCATATCTTGCCAAATACAACATTCCCGAAAGCAGGGTGAAACTAGATTGGTTTGGGGAAGAAAACCGCACCAACGACTGCGGAGACGGGGTGCCTTGTCCTGAGACAGAACACCAGCTGAACAGACGGAGTGAGCTTGTTCTCGAAGCATTTCCTGACAAAAACATCGATTATGACATGCCTGCAGAATTGATGGGCAAAGACATCTGCGATCCAGCGGCGCTGTTTTCTGCTTTGAACCATGATGTCCCAACCATCTATTTCGACTTTGACAAAGCCAATCTCAGACCGGTTCACAAAACAGAATTGGAACGTCTGTCCTTATTCCTTCATAGAATGAACAGCTTAAACCTTCAGATAGAAGGGCATACCGATCAGCGCGGCAATGAGGAGTATAATATGAAATTGTCAGAACGCCGGGCGAAAGCGGTCATGGATTACCTTGTCAAAAGAGGGATTGAAGTGGAGAGGATGAGTAGCGAATGGTTGGGCAAAACGAAACCAGTTCATGATTGTGGTGCGGTACCTTGTACTGAAGCCATGCATCAGATGAATAGAAGAACAGAATTACACCTCAAATAATTATAATAGGTTCTTATTTTTTTAGCTTTAATTGAAGAGTTATTCGATAGAAAAAGAGTCTCCTTCTGGGGGACTTTTTTTGTTTTATATATTTCATGGTAAGGTTTTCTCAAAAATTTTGCTCTTTAGAATTAGCGTCATAGATCCCTTTCCCAATCCCAGAAATCGAAAAAGAAATTATGGTATCACATTCAGAGGCCGCCTATTTTGTAAAACAAAAATGGTGAATCCAGAAATATGTTTATTTCTGAATTCACCTTTAAATTTCCCAAATCCCAAAAAATTCCTGTTCGTTTCCTTCCATGCAGTTGGGAAAAAAAATACTTGCTGAAAGTGTTTAACGATTCACTGACAAAACCCCTTCATTTCCTTCTACGAGATTCTTTCCTGTGGCGGCAGAAGCTACCATTTTCAAGAAATTAATCATCTTGTTCCCATCAGTGTCCCAATAATATGCATTGGAAGGTTTGACTTTAACAATTGAGATATTCGGGTCGTCTTTACCGCCCGGGAACCAAGCTTTGAGTACCGGTGACCATAGCTCGTCGATCATATCTCTGTCAAAAATTATCTCGGCCTCGCCGTTTACGATCATGAAGCTGTCTTTTCCCGGATGTGAATAAAAAAGCTGAACATTATTGTTCTGTTCAATTTCCTTGTTCTTATCACTATCCGCGTTGCTGAAAAACCAGATATTCCCTTCGTCACAAACTTTTTGAGTGCTCATTGGTCTGCAAGAAGCCCCATCATCTGTCTTTAAATTAGTACAGAACATACAGATATCAATTGCTTCGGCTAGCTCCCTCAATTTGAATATGGCATCCTCATTCCTAAGATTTGTTATTCCACTCATAAACTCTCAGATTATAATATTATTTCATTTTATCACATTCCTCTTTACATGCTTTTGCCTCCTCAAGATGGGTCCTTAAACCCGGAAGTTGCTCAGAAGCCCATGTTCTGATTTCTGGATTTTCGGAGTCGGAAGCTGCTTTTTCATACAATCCAATCGCATCTTCGTGGTGCTCAACCATCATTTTGCTGTACTTTTTACCAAACTCGTTACCTGTTTCATCCTCAAGTTTTTCGTAAGCATCTTGCGAATTTTCCGTGGCTGAAGTGGGAATGGCAATTGAATTTGATTGTGCCAATACCTCAAGTTCTGTCATTGATTTGGAATGGTCTGATTCCATCATCTTGCCCAGATCTTTGACATGGGAAGAAGTACCTTTTTGTTGGGCTAATTTTCCCAGACTGATTGCTTCCATTTGCATTTCCGCCGCTTCCATCAAAAACTTGGCATCATTGTCATTATCGACAACAACAATTGCTTGATCATCGATGGCTGATTTTGACATGTTTTCGTCTTCAGCGACTTCCATTGAATCGACTGTTTTATTTTCCGAACAAGATGATGCAAGGAAAAAGGTTCCTGCTATGCACATAGAATACACCAGGATTGATTTAAAATTGATTAGATTTTTCATAAAATAGTTTGGTTTAGTTTCATAAAATAAGCAGGGGATTGGTTAAAACCCCTTGCATAAGGCATTGAGGGGATTTTACCAGTGAATTTCTTCACCACGGTTAGTTCTCCAATTGTTTTCCAAATATTTGGCATCTTCCTCATTTCTTGGAGTTACAGAAATGACAACGTTGCCTTCTTTGATCCCTGATTCGTATAGTTTAGCCCTTGCTTCCGGGATACCAGAACCAACCAAGGCCCCTATAACTCCACCTGCAAGTCCGCCAGCACCAGCTCCTGCCAATCCTGCAGCTATTGGTCCGGCGATCAAAATCCCCAGTCCAGGAATCACCACACTCGTACCGATCGCAGCGATCACACCTGCAATTGCACCTATTGTTCCTCCAATGGCTGATCCTTTTCCTGCATGTTCTGCCGCTTTGGTTCCGATTTCAGTTTCTTCGGCAGCATTGTCAGTATAATGGGTTTTTCGGGTTTCATCAGACATGACCAAGTTGATGTCATCTTTTGAATACCCTCTTTCATTTAAGGCATCGTAAGCATTTTCTGTGCTATCACGGTCTCGGAACATGCCCGTCAATACCCTTTTTTCAGAAGTCCTACCGTGTAGTACTTCATTCTGATTTCTTGAATTTTCCATTTTTAAATTTATTTGAGATTAATTGATTGAGATTTTTATGTTACCCTTGTTAGCTGCACTGGCCCAAAAGAAAGTATATGATTACAAATACGACAATTGTCCCTAAGCATCCACCGCCCATTTTTTTTGCGCCGTATCCTGCTATCAATCCTTTGAATATATTATTCATATTGGTTTCTAACTTATGCTGTTTCTTCAGCAGCGTCCACGTTGACTGCGTCCATGGCAACATCAGATAATTTCAGATCGGCTTCTTTTTCTTCCTGTAACGTTGTTTCCAACATTTCAGCTACCTTATCCAATCCCAATGTTTCCGCAAACTGACGAAGTGTTCCGTATGTTGCTATTTCATAATGCTCCACTTTTTGGGCAGCCGAGATGATGCCGGCATCACGCATAGAACCTTCTTCACAAGACTCCATGATTTCCGAAGCCTCCTTGATCAGTCCTTCCATTGCTTCGCATTTTTTTCCTTCGGCCTTCACATCGATCAAAGAGAATACTTCTTCCAATCGGCTAACATGACCCTTGGTTTCTTCAAGGTGGTCGGTCAATGCCGAATTCAACTCTTCTGAGGTGGCATTTTTGATCATTTTCGGCATTGCCTTGACCAAAGCATTTTCTGCCCAGTAAATATCCTTCAATTCATCCTCAAATAATTTCATCAGTTGGGATGACTGCATGGAAGCTTTCTTGCCTGATTTGGATTTCTCTGATCCCGAATTGGAACTTGAAGAATTGGTTTTTTTACTTTCCATTTTTTTGTGGTTGATTGGTTATAGATTAAAACTTAAAATTTATTTTACGTGAGTGTGATTATTTCTTCTTGTCAGATTCGTAATTCATTTCTGATAGGACCCCTTTTTTCTTGTCAGTTGTATCCTTCTTTTTTTGTTGGTCAGGATTTTCGTTTAATTTTGACAATACACCGGTATTTTTATTTGGCGGATTCTTTTCATTAGTTTTCATAATAATGTTTTATATATTTTTCAAATTTATACAATACAAAATTCGATAAATAGGTCCCGGAATAATTACACATTAATTTAAATTTGTTATAAAATTTGAGTGAAAAAACTCAATCGCAAATACTTTTAAAAAGCTAAAAATTTAGATTGGGGAGGTATCAATCTGTCTTGAATCACCTAATGGACCGATTGTCTTATTTTTTTGGATGGACTGACATTGTTTGAATTCTTGTAAAATCCTCCCATTCTTTTCCACCGACGGTTACCCTAAAGGACCCACTTTCAATTAGTTTCGAATCCATAAACCAAATTGACTGATGAGAAAAATTTACCTGATTTGTTTCCTTTCCCTTTTTGTCGGTTCGGCCATCGGTCAGGATCAACCTTCAAAAGGCAATTATGAACTTGCAGCGAGGTTTTCACCTGAAAAGCTCAAAAAGATGATCTTTACCACCGAAGTGGACGCACATTGGCTAAAAAAATCTGACAGGTTTTGGTACGAATATGAAACTTCCTCCGGCAAAAACTGGTACATCGTCAACCCGTCTACCAAATCCAAAAACCAGCTTTTTGACAAAGACAAGCTGGCAGCAGAGATTACCAAAATCGTTAAAGACCCCTTTGACGGGCAGCACTTGGACATCAGCAATCTCAAATTTTTGGAGGATGAAAACAATATCCAGTTTAAAATCAAAAGCACGCAGGATGTGATGAAAAAAGATTGGGAAGAAATAAAAGCCAAAAACAAAAGCGCAAAGGATTCTTTGGAAAAGAAAACATATGTATTCCGCTTTGATCTTAATACCCAACAGCTGACCGAAGTCAAAGATCCTGAGGAAGAAGCCAAAAGGCTGGCTTGGGCCAACATCGCTCCAGATTCCTCTAAGATCGTATTCGTAAAAAATGAAAACCTTTATTGGATGGACAAAGCCAATTTCAAAAAAGCCATCAAAGATGAAAAGGACAGTACCATCGTGGAAACGCAACTTACAACGGATGGTGAAAAAGACTTCGGGTACGGAAGTGGTTTTGGACGCGGGGAAGACAATGTGGAAGAAGAAAAAAAGAAAAATGACAGAAAGCGCGCCGGTATCCTTTGGTCTGCGAATTCAGGGGAATTTATATTGACAAAAACCGATCAAAGAAAGATCAAAGACCTTTGGGTAATACACAATACACGCGATCCAAGACCGACTTTGGAAACTTACAAATATTCCATGCCGGGCGAAAAAGAGCAACCCATCTCCTACTTGATCCATTATTCCTTCGGCTCAGAAAAAATGTCCAGTCTCGAAATCGCCACCTTCAAGGACCAGACTTTGGGACTTTGGTCTGAAAGCTTTCCTGCTTCCGCCAGAGATGATGAGTTCAAGCCGGTAAAATGGCTTGGAGATGAGAACTTTTTCTATTTTTCTATTTCGTCAAGAGATTTGAAAAAAGTAGATATCGGCCGGTGGAATATCAAAGAAGGCAAAAAAGAAATCCTTGTTGAAGAACGAAGTAATACCTATATCGACATTGCTAAACCGGAGATCATCGCCAATGGAACTGAAATTATCCATTGGTCAGAACGGGATGGATGGGGACATTTTTACCTCTATGACACCAAAGGCAATCTGAAAAGACAGCTGACTTCAGGCCCTTTTCATACCGAAAGCATAGACAGGATTGACGGGAAAGGAAGGTTTCTCTATTTCACTGCCAATGGCAAAGAAAAAGGAGAAGACCCCTATTATGAGCATTTGTACAAAGTCAGCCTCAACGGTGGGTCGATTTCTTTGTTGAATCCGGGAGATTTCAACCATAGCACCTCGATGAATGACAAAGCTACTTTTTTCGTCACCAATTACTCTAGGGTGAACACAATTCCTGCTTCTGGACTTTTTGACGCCTTGGGCAAAAAAGTAATGGATATGGAAACAGCAGACTTGAGTTCGCTTTTTGCAGCCGGTTACCAATTCCCGGAACCTTTCAAAGTGAAAGCAGATGATGGTATTACGGATTTGTTTGGGGCGATGTACAAGCCATTTGATTTTGACAGCACCAAATCCTATCCGGTCATCGAGTATGTGTATCCGGGCCCTCAGACCGAAGCTGTAAACAAATCCTTTGGAAGAGGAATGGATAGAATCGACCGTTTGGCACAGTTCGGATTTGTGGTGGTGACAGTTGGAAACAGGGGTGGACATCCCGGCAGGTCCAAGTGGTACCACAACTATGGCTATAACAACCTGAGAGATTACGGGTTGGCGGACAAAAAAGCGACCATAGAGCAATTGGCCGACAGACACACATACATTGACAAATCCAGGGTAGGCATCCATGGACATTCTGGAGGCGGATTCATGTCCACTGCGGCGATGTTGGTCTATCCTGATTTCTTCAAGGTGGCAGTTTCGAGTGCAGGTAACCATGAAAACAACATCTACAACCGTTGGTGGTCCGAAAAACACCATGGTGTCAAAGAGCAGATTTCTCCTAAAGGGGATACTACTTTCGTCTATCAAATTGAAAAGAATCCCGATCTGGCCAAAAACCTGAAAGGAAAACTATTGCTTGTGACAGGTGATGTGGACAATAATGTGCATCCTGCCAATACTATCCGCATGGCAAATGCCCTGATCAAAGCCAATAAACGATTTGACTTTATCATCCTCCCCAGTCAGAGACACGGTTTTGGGGACATGACAGAATATTTCTTCTGGAGAATGGGCGATTACTTTGTGCAGCATCTTTTGGGCGACAATACTCCTCCACCGGTGGACATGATGGAAGTCCAAAGGGAAAAGGCTTTGACGAAGTAAATGGGTTGTAAAAAATCGGGTTATAAAAACCAAGGACCTCTCGGTAAATCCGGTCTCCTTGGTTTTTTTCAATTTTTTTGAAAATTGGTTAAACCTAATGTCCTGATTTTGGTGTTAAGACTTTAAATGTTTTCTATTTTTAAAATCTAAAATACATTAAACCGAACTAACATGAAAAGAAAAGCGACAGCCGTATGGCAAGGAACAGGAAAAGAAGGCAAAGGAAATCTGACAACACAAACAGGTGTTTTGGATAAAACCCAATACTCATTTTCTTCCAGATTTGAAGAAGGTAAAGGGACTAATCCCGAAGAGTTGGTGGCTGCAGCCCACGCCGGATGCTTTGCCATGAAACTGAGTTTTAATCTCACCGGAGCTGAATTTCCGCCAAAAGAACTTCATGTCGAAGGAACAATTACGCTAGAAGATGGTGCCATCAAGCAATCCAAGTTGGTCCTGACCGCCAAAGTGGAAGGCATTTCGGAAGAAAAATTTGCTGAATTGGTAAAAGATGCTGAGAAAAACTGTCCAATCTCAAAGTTATTGAATACAGAAATCGTGGTGGAATATACCCTCAATTAAGGCTTCGCTTAAAAGGATTCACATCCCGCATGTTTCTCATTTTCAGGTTTGACCCAATCTGAAAATTGATAAAGATGCGGGATTTTAATTTTTCTCTCTGACCTGAGCAAAGGACAACAACTTGGCAATGACCACTGCAGGATACAAAATCCCAAAAGTCGATAAAAATACAGATAACATTTTTGCTCCCATATTGGCCGGAATAAAATCTCCAAAACCGACCGTGGTCACACTGACCAGACTGAAGTAAATGTAATTCCCGAAATCACTGTCGTTTCCTTCAAAAGTCAATTCACCAGAAATCGAATCTCCACTTGATAAATGTATCAATTCAAATCCAAATGAACCCATCAGCGCCACAAGCAAATAAACATTGATAGCACCGATGACCCTATAAAGGTTTACTTCATTGTCTCTAAACAATAACCTGAAGTTGATCACAGTAAAAACCATAAGATTCAGTAAAATAACGACCCTTTCTTCGAAGTAAAACCCATATGGATTTTCACTGAACCTGACCATTCTCAATATCAAGTGCACGACAACCATTACAGCCGCAACGATAAAATACCCCCTTTCTCTGGCAGAAAACATCCCAATCACAAAAAGCATGATGAACATGGCATTCAAAAAATAGGTTGAGTCATCCTTTTTATCGATCAAAACCGGTAGAAAAAACACCGTAAACAAAAGCATCACCAACAGGGTGATGAAAGAGGCGTCAGACTCCCAGTATTTTTTGGATTTTTCAAGAATTGCTTTCATAGACTATTACTTCAAACCGGATGAAAGACAAAATGTAGCAGATATTTTTGTCTTACAAAAATGGGGACACCCGATTTTTCTCTTCCAATTTCTTCAGAAAAAAAATCCCGGACTTTCGACCGGGATTCTTGATTTAAGCCGCATTCCTCGCCGCATTGATAATGCCGAACATCGTCCGCAAAATCAGCTTTTGCAATACAGGATCATCTTCGCCTTTGTCGAGCATGGTCTGGATGGCGTATTGCTGTATCGTGATGACCGGCAGCACAATTTTTTCACGGATAGCAATGGATTCCTTTGATGTAGGGTTGTCCTGAAGCAGGGTATCTGTTCCGGATACTTCCAAAAGCATCTGTATAGACCTCTGATATTCTTCAAACATCAGGTTCCAAAGGTCACTATATTTTGGATTTTCCTTGAGGTACGCTGTTGACTTGTAGAATGACTTGGCCAATGACTGCATCGAATTCCCCAATAAAGTTCTGAAGAAAAGCGAATCGTTATATAGCTGTCTGGCCTCGGAAAATTTACCCACTTTCTTCAAAGCTTCCAATGAAGCGCCAACACCAAAGAACCCGGGGATATTTTGCTTCATCTGGGCCCAAGAACCTACAAAAGGAATGGCCCGTAAATCCTCAAATTTCAATCCAGTATCCTTTCCTCTTTTCAAAGGACGGGAACCGACATTGACCTGTCCAAAATATTTGAGTGGGGTCACATGCTCGAGGTAAGGCAAGAACTGGGGATGGTTTTTGAAATCCCTATAAAATTGGTATGAGAAATCAGCCATTTGATCTATCAAAGCCCGCTGACCTGCGTTGAGGGTTTTTTCGGATGAGTGATACAATTCGTTTTCGACACCAGCGCAAAGCAATTGCTCCAAGTTATAAGTACAGGAAACGGGTTTGCCGTAATTGGCAGAAATGGTCTGTCCCTGGATCGTCACCTGGATTTCCTCATTTTCCACTTGAGGACCTAAGGAAGCGTAGAAATTATGCATGTTACCACCACCTCTGGCCGGAGGTCCTCCCCTTCCATCAAAAAACACCACACTGATTTCATTCAATCTGGAAACTTTCGTCAATTCCTCTTTGGCTAGCAGGATAGACCAGTTGGCACGGATGTAGCCTCCGTCCTTGGTACCATCCGAAAACCCCAGCATGATCGTCTGTTTTGATTTCCTATTCTCCAAATGTTTGCGGTAAGCATCATTTTGGTACAATTGCTCCATGATGATGGGCGCCTTTGCAAGGTCATCGATGGTCTCAAAAAGAGGAACTATGTCCAATGGAAGTATTTCCGAATCCTGGCCAAGTGTCAATTGTGCCAATCTGAATACCTCCAAAACATGCAATGCAGACTGACAATTGGAAATAATATACCGGTGCAGCCCGTCTTCGCCATTGTTTTTCTGAACGGTTTTGATCGCCTCAAAACTCCTCATCATGTCCTGATGAAATTCATCCTCAAAAGTGGAAATTTCAGGAAGGCTTTCTATTCCTTGAATAAAGGTGATTTTCTCCTCGTAGCCCAGCTTATGATAAGCCTGCAGGGCTTCTTTTCCCATTTGGTTCTCTATGATTTCATCCCAAAGTCCATCATGTTTGCGGCTGTCCTGACGGACGTCCATATTGGCAAAATGGAATCCAAAAATTTTTACTTTTAAAATAAACTCATCCAACTGGTCCAAGAACAGGCCATCGTGGAATTCAATCAGGCCTTTTCTTGCCTCCATCAGGTCCGAAATCAATTCTTCTTTGGTTCGATAAAAGTTTTGGTTGTCAAAAAGTGAAGCGAACAGCCCGTTTTCAATCTTGACCATGATGGGCTCGACATTTTTGAAAGTCAGCCTTCTTTTGAGTTTTCTAACATCCCGGTAATAGCACCTTACAATCGATTTTTGCAGTTTTTCAGCCACTTTCACGGTAGTGTCATGGGTGACAAAAGGGTTGCCATCACGGTCTCCTCCCGGCCAAAATCCGACTTTGAGCAATCCCGGATTATCCCATTGGTCAATGGGAATATCGAGGCTGTTCAGTAATCGGGTCAGGATATCGGGCATGCTTTGGTAAAAAACATTCACAAGAAACCATACCAGACTCACCGCTTCATCGAGAGGAGTTGGTTTATCTTTATTGATGAACCCGGTTTTGCCCAACTGCTGCAGCAGCAAATTGATATTGCCAAGGTCGTTGTCTCTGATGGCGGTTTCAAGATCGGTGATGATACCGAGCACATTGCCGGGATAAAACTGCGTGGGATGGGCTGTCAGTGTCAACCTGACGGAGAAGTTTTTCAGTTTTTCGATCAAAGCTTCCCGCTTTCTGTCATTGTCGACGCGGGTGATCAATGCCTTGACACTTCCTTTACCTTTGTTATCGTGTATTTTTTCAAAGGCAGCATCCTCAATGGAATCAAATAATACTACCTGCCTTTCGACATATTGGACCATTTTAAAAAGTAAATCATGGCGCTCCTCCTCAGAATTCTTCACCATCATTTCATTAAAAAATCCTCTGATGATTTCTTTTGGGGTTTTGTCTTTGTCGAATCCTTCCTGACATTTGCTGGATAAAATCGGCAGCAAAGTCCCTGTTCGATGGATGTCACTGAAGGGCAGATCCAAAAAAAGACTATTGTAAATCGTAAATCTTTTGGATACCTCGGTATGATAATTGGTTTTTAACATGATCAGGTCAATAGGTTTAATAGGCGTGAATTTAGCAAAAAATAATAATTCAGGATAGTTTTAGACACAATCGTCAATAAAATCATCTTTCTATTAACTATTTTTCAAAAAACAAGGACATTTTTTTTAAAATTTGCCAAAGAATCGTTTACATTAAACCACTTAAAATCAAAGAACGAAAATTCTAATCTGGAATTAATTCGTATTTTTGAACCAAACATTTAAAAATTTGAAAATTCAGCGTTTATGCTTATAGCTGTCATTTTGGGGTTTATTTTTGCCTTATGTGTTCCTTTTTTTACTAGGTTTTTCAAAAAAACAATTCCATTTGTATATTCTCTCCTTCCTCTTTCCCTGTTCATTTACTTTTTCCAGTTTCTGGGGAAAATAAAAAACCAAGGGCACATTCTGTTTAAGTATGAATGGGTTCCGAGTATCGGCATTGATCTTTCTTTTAGGCTTGATGGATTGTCACTGCTTTTTGCATTGATGATCACAGGAATCGGAGCTTTGGTATTCATTTATACTATTTATTATCTCAAAGGACACGAATACCTTGACAGGTTTTATGGTTACCTGTCCATGTTCATGGCCTCGATGCTTGGTGTGGTCCTTTCAGACAACCTGATGACCATGTTTATTTTTTGGGAGTTGACAAGCATCAGTTCTTATTTCCTGATTGGATTCAATAATGAGGATCCAGCTTCAAGAAAATCTGCCCTCACGGCCCTTAGCATTACAGGATTGGGGGGTTTGGTGATGCTGTCGGGAATTATCCTTTTACAGGCGGTTGGAGGAAGCTATTCCTTTACAGAATTACTCAATTCCTCTGAAGCCATCAAAGACAGCAGTGCATATGGTTGGATAATTTCCCTTTTGTTTGTTGGTGCTTTTACCAAATCAGCACAGTTCCCTTTTCACTTTTGGCTTCCGGGGGCAATGAAAGCACCCACTCCTGTCAGCACTTACCTCCACTCCGCTACCATGGTAAAAGCAGGTATTTATCTTTTGGCAAGGTTTACACCGCTATTGGGAGATACCTTTTGGTGGAACGGGACATTGGTGACAGTAGGAGCTATCACGATGGTCTATGCTGCCATCCATTCGGTCTTAAGGGTGGATCTAAAAAGTATATTGGCCTATTCCACTATTTCAGCCTTGGGTATTTTGGTTTTCCTGATCGGAATAGGAACAGAAAAAGCACTTTTGGCAGCAGGTATTTTCATTCTAGCCCATGCTTTGTATAAGGCTGCACTTTTCCTGATTACCGGAATCATTGACCATGAAACAGGCTCAAGGGATGTCACCAAATTGGCTGGTTTGCAGCGTGTGATGATGCCCGTTGCAATAGCAGGTTTCCTGGCCTCACTGTCCAGTGCAGGAGTCCCTTTTTTATTGGGATTCATCAGCAAAGAAGTCATGTATGAGGCAACTTTACAGTTTGGTGATTGGGCAATAATCCTGACGGCATTGGCTGTCTTGACAAAAATTCTCCTCCTAGTTGCGGGGTTTTGGGCGGGGATCAGACCTTTTACAGGAAATCTTCCATCGGAATTTGAAAAAGCCAAATTGCCTTCTTCTTTGCTTTGGGTTCCGCCACTCCTTCTCGGGATTTTAAGTCTGGGTTTTGGGGCTTTTCCTTCCTTAATAGGGCAGTCATTGATTCAGCCTGTTTTCAGCAGCATGTCCGGCACTGATACTGTCGTCCAACTCAAGCTCTGGCATGGTTTCAACCTGGTCTTGCTGCTGAGTATTTTCACCTTGGTGACAGGTGGAGTGTTGTTTTGGTTCTTGAAACCTTCTGCCGAGCTGTTCCAAAAAACCCTCCGTTTCGAATTGATTTCTCCCCAAAATATCATTAAAGGCGGAAGTAAAATGTTTGGTTCATTCGCAGGTACATGGACAAGATTTTTTCAAAATGGCTATTTGAGAAATTACGTGATTACCATTTTGGCGTTTTTGACTTTGCTGATGGCTTATCGCTTATTTTGGGGGGTCAATATCTACATTGACTGGAATCAGATTTCCCCGGTCTCCCACTATGAGATCATTGTGGTTGCACTGATGATCATTTCCATCCTTTTTGCCATTTCTACCAATTCAAGGACAACATCTATTGTTGCGCTTGGCGTAATTGGTTTTGCAAATTGCCTATTTTTCCTGTTTTATTCCGCACCGGACCTGGCTATGACCCAGTTTTCCATAGACTCGCTGACTGTATTGTTGTTTATGCTTGTGCTTGTCAAACTTCCCAAAAACAAATCTTTTTCATCCAATATAATGAAATTTAGGGATGCGATGCTTTCGCTTTTGTTCGGAACTTTGATAGCAATTTTGACTTTGGTAGTTTTCGAAGAACCCTCCACCACAGAGGTCTCCAAATACTTTGCCGAAAATGCCTATGTACTTGCCAAAGGCCGAAACGTGGTCAATGTGATTTTGGTTGATTACCGGGGCTTTGATACCATGGTAGAAATTGTAGTTCTGGTAATTGCTGCAGTAGGTGTCTACAGCTTGATGAAACTTGACCTCAACCCATCCAAAAAAGAGTTATGAAATCGTTAATATTCAAAACTGCATCGGCTTATCTTCTTCCGCTATTGCTGTTGTTTTCTATTTTCATCCTGTTACGGGGCCATTACCTTCCGGGCGGAGGATTTGTGGGTGGACTGATGGCTTCCATTGCCTTTTTGGTCCATTCTTTTGCTTTCGGACTAAAAGAAACCCAAAACATCATCAAGATAAATCCAGGATTTTTGATGCCTATCGGACTTGTTTTGGCTGTTGGTGCAGCTATTGCCCCGTTCTTTGTCGATGCTCCCATTCTTACAGGTTTATGGTTTGAAGGGCCTTTTAGGTTTATCGGAATGGTAGGCTCAGCGCTTTTCTTTGACATCGGCGTGTATCTGGTTGTCATCGGGGCGACACTCACCATCATGTTTTCAATTACTGACACAGTTTGACATGGAAATATTACTTATCATCATCATCGGTTTACTTCATGCAGGCGGGCTTTATATGTTGCTGCGCAGGAGTATGTTCAAAATGATTATTGGATTGATCCTATTGGGAAACGGTGCCAATCTTTTGATTTTCCTTTTGGGGAAATTGGTCAAAGGAAAACCCCCTGTTATGGAAGACGGTATGAAAGTTTTTGCCGATATCTATGCAGATCCTTTACCGCAGGCTTTGGTTTTGACGGCCATCGTGATCGGATTTGGCCTCCAATCTTTTGCAATAATATTGATCAAAAGGGTTTACAATGTGCTCAATACTGATGACTTGGACGACCTTAACTCAACTGATGAGGAAATATGAGTAATTCGATGATAGTATTGCCCATCATTTTCCAGTTTATTGCCGGGACGATTTTGTTGTTTTTCTGGCAAAGATCGAATATCCAAAAGGTTCTCAGTATCCTTTTCTCCATGATAGGACTGGCTATCGGCATCTGGCTCTTTTTGCTGGTTTGGGAAAATGGAATCATGGTCACCCAATCCGGTGGTTGGAAAGCTCCTTTTGGAATCAGCTTTGTTGCGGACACTTTTGGAGTGACCATGGTCATGTTGTCTTCCATTTCGGGCTTGGCGGTATCCATTTTTTCAGCCGGGAGTATGAGAAAGGAAAGACTTGATTTCGGGTTTTTCCCGATTTTCCACTTTCTCATTATGGGCCTTCAAGGTGCATTTCTTACAGGTGATATTTTCAACCTGTACGTATGGTTTGAGGTTGTCATCATTGCTTCTTTTGTGCTGTTGACATTGGGAGGAAAAAAATCCCAATTGGAAGGTGCCATTAAGTATGTATCCCTTAACCTCCTAGCTTCCACTTTATTCTTGATCGCAATTGGTTTCATCTATGGGTTGACAGGTTCGCTCAATATGGCCGACCTTGCCATCAAGCTGGACAATGTTCAAAACCGTGGGTTGGTAAGTGTCACCTCCGGAATTTTTCTGGTTGCGTTTGGAATCAAATCCGCCATCTTTCCAATGTACTTTTGGCTGCCTGCATCATACCATACACCTCCTCCTGCCGTTTCTGCAATATTTGCAGGCCTGCTCACAAAATTGGGCATTTACGCCATGTTGAGAACATTTACATTGCTGTTTGGAGGCGATGAATTTATGGGAGACATCATGGTTGTCCTCGCTGCCCTGACGATTTTATCCGGTGGATTGGGAGCTCTGCTCAACCAGAATATGGGGAAAATTTTCGGTTACCTTATTATATGTCATATCGGATTCTTGATCGCCGGCTTGGGGATGCATAATGAGCTGGCCATCATGGGCACGGTTTTTTATCTCATCCACGACATCATAGTCAAAACTAACCTATTCCTTGTTTCAGGATTGATCCTCAAAATCAACGGCACACAGGATATCAGAGAACTTGGAGGCATGTACAAAAACTTTCCTTTACTGTCTTTGTTGATGGCAATCCCATTGTTTTCCTTGGTTGGAATCCCTCCCCTGTCAGGATTTTGGGCCAAAATATTCCTGATTCAGGCAGGCTTGGAGACAAAGGATTATGTATTGATAGGATTTATTGTCTTGGGAAGTTTTCTTACCTTATGGGTAATTGTTAGGCTGTGGGGAGAAGTATTCTGGAAAAAAGGAGAACATCTCCCCAAAAAAGCAAATGGACTATATTTCAGCCAAATGTCCAAAACCGATCAATGGCTTATGGTATTTCCGATTGTGTTGCTATCGGGAATTTCGCTTTATACAGGTTTTGGTGCTGAAAATATCATTATCCTTTCCCAAAGAATATCCTCAGAACTGATGAATCCTTCAGATTATATTGAAGCAGTATTGGGACTTAAAACCACGAATCCATGACAAAATCTCTGTTTTTGAGCAACCTGATTTTGGCCATCATTTGGGTTTTGGCCACCGGAACCTTGACGGAAGAAAATTTCCTTTTTGGTTTTTTCATCAGCTTTATGATTTTATGGGTTATCACCTATAAAAAAGAAGAAAGGAAATATTTTACCATGATTCCAAAGCTTTTTGGATTTGGAGCGTTTGTTCTTTGGGAAATCACCAAAGCCAATTTCCAATCTGTCAAGAAATCATTCTATCCAAAATCCAAATTGGAACCAGCCATCGTAAAAGTCCCGCTTGATGCGAAGACAGATATGGAAATCACTTTCTTGGCAAATATCATCTCACTCACTCCGGGAACATTGATTATGGATGTGTCAGACGACAAAAAGGTAATCTACGTCCATGTCATGCATCTTATAGACAAAGAGGATTTTATAAAAGAAATCAAAGCTAAATTTGAAAAACCCTTATTGGAATTAATGCGATGAGCCTACACGACTATCTTAATTGGATCATTGTCCCAATTCTTGGGTTATCAGTGATTTTGGTATTTATCAGATTCCTGAAAGGACCAAGCCTTCCTGACAGGGTTATTGCACTGGACATGCTGATATTGATATCCATATGCATCATCGCAGTCTATAGTATCCAAACTTCGCAAAATACATTCCTGGATGTAGCCATGCTTTTTGCATTGGTAGCTTTCCTGAGTACAGCTGCCTATGCATTTTATTTAGAACAAAGAGTTAGAAAATGAAAGATATCCTAATCATGATATTGTCTACGTTCGGGGCTTTATTTATCCTGTCCTCCGCATTGGGTTTGCTCAAAAAGCCGGATGTGTACTTAAGGATATCTGTAACAGCCAAAGCTTCCACCTTGGGAATAAGTCTGATACTTGCTTCTGCGGCCATTTTTTTCAATGACTTTTCGGTGACTACCCGGGTAGTCGCCATTATTTTATTTGTGTTTCTGACCATATCTATCGGAGGGCATTTGCTCGCAAGGGCAGCATACTTCACCAAAACCCCAATTTGGAAAGGTACCAAGATCGATGACCTTGCAGGTCAATATGATGAAGTAACCCATGAACTATACAGTGAAAAATACCATTCATCCATCAAACCTGAAAAATCAGAAAACAATATCTGAAAATGAAAAAATCCTCCTTCATCTTCCTCCTTTTAATTTCGATATTCATGAACTATTCTTGTGATGAATCTCCCCGCGAAGAAAAAATCGAGACTGTGTATTCCTTTCTTTTGGGAGCCTACACAGATTCCGAAGACCAAGGGATTGGCTTACTCACCTTCTATCCCGAAACCAATGTCCTTCAAACCCAAATATTGGCGGCCGGAATTGCCAGTCCATCATTTGTGATCAGCAACAGGGCGCAGACTTTGGTCTTTGCTGTGGAAGAAATTGGTGGTGAAAACGGAGGAAAAGTAAAATCATTCAAGTTTGACAGACAAAACAATACCTTGGAATTAGTAGACACCAAGGACACTTTTGGAGATCATCCCTGTTATTTGAGTCTCGATGCCAAAGAAGAAATATTGGTTGTAGGGAATTATTCAGGGGGAAATTTTTCGGCCTATAAAATCAAGGACGGCCTCTTGACCCATGTTCAGACCTATCAGCACGAGGGACAAAGCATCGATCCAGCCAGACAGGAAAAGGCGCATGTACACAGTACGGTTTTCCACCCAAATGGCAAACAATTGTTGGTAGGGGACTTGGGAACAGATAAGATCCACCTCTATGATTTCAACCCGACTTATACTGTCCCTTTCAATAATTCAAATCCGGGGTATTTGGAAGTCGCAGCGGGTTCCGGACCAAGGCATCTTACTGTCCATCCAAGTGGGAGCCCTGTGTATCTGATCCATGAAATGACCGCCGAGCTCGGTGTATATCGCTTTGAATCAGGAAAAATGTCCCAAATCCAAGTTTTACCATTGACCGGTGAAGATTTCGTAGGAAACGTAGGGGCGTCAGAAGTCAGGATTTCTCCTGATGCCAAGTTTGTATATGCGTCCAACAGAGGTGATGCCAATGAGATTACAGTCTTTGAAATTGGAAAAACAGGGGAATTGACTTTTGTGGAAAGGGTCAAGACCGGAGGTGAAAACCCAAGAAACTTCGTTATAACAAGCGACGGAAAATTTCTATTGGCAGCCAACCAAGGTTCAGATTCAATCATTGTTTTTGAAAGAAACTTAAATACAGGGAAGCTTAAGAAAACTGGAGCCGAAACGAAATTTTATAAACCTACTTATTTTTATAGATTGGATTGAGTCCGAAATATTAGACTGATTCCAGAATATTACGCACCACAAATTTAAATCTCCTTCTAGTTATTTTAAAAAACTTTTAAAATAATTTAACTCATTCGTTTTATATATAAAAAGTATCCTTAGATTTGACGAAATATTAATTCAATACAATTTATCATGAACACAGGAAAAGTTAAGTTTTTTAATGAGTCCAAAGGATTCGGTTTTATCGTTGACAATGAGTCTTCTAAAGAGTATTTCGTTCACATCACTGGTTTGATTGACGAAATCAGAGAAGATGACGAAGTTACTTTCGACCTCAAAGAAGGTAGAAAAGGCCTAAATGCAGTGAATGTAAAGGTAGTTTAATCTATATACAACACATTGACATCTAGTGAAATTAACCCCGAGAAATCGGGGTTTTTTTTTGTCCATAACTTTTGGATCATATCCCCCACTCTTCAAATCCATACCGGATTTCCCCTCTCTCTATTGTCAATGGAGAATCAATGTTATTATGATAAAGCTGACCAGTGCCCAATCCATGGAAAATAGTATGATGATAGGTTGACGCAAACTGTGCTATGGCATTCAGTCCGATATTACTTTCAAGGGCTGAAGTCATCCACCAACCTATCCCCAAGGATTCTGCCAATCCAATCCATTCCCTACTAGAACCAATACCTCCAACCAAGGTCGGCTTGAGGATGATGTAGTGGGGCTTGATTTTTTCCAATAACTCCCTTTTTTTATTAAAATCATGAATCCCGATCAATTCTTCATCCAAGGCAATTGGCAAGGGAGTCAGCTTGCACAGATTTGCCATTTCGGAAATCTGACCCGGCCTGATAGGCTGTTCCATGCTGTGCAGGTCAAATTCCTGAATTCTTTCCAATTTGGTCAAAGCCTTTGCAGGGGAAAATGCGCCATTTGCATCGACTCTGAGTATCACCTGCTCAGCGCTATGCCTTTCTCTGATGTAACCTAGCAATTCACATTCCTGCCCAAAATCAATGGCTCCGATTTTCATCTTGATGCAATTGTACCCTTCAGCAAGTTTCTTGTCAATCTGATCCAGCATAAATTCTTTTTCACCCATCCATATCAGGCCATTGATCGGGATGGATTTGCCCCCATTATAAAAAGGAGTATCAAAAATCAACTTTTTGCCGCCATGCAGCAAGTCTAATAAGGCCATCTCCATTGCAAACCGTATGCTAGGAAAATTTTCGGGAATATGTGTTTTTACCCAATCCAAAATCTCCTTTTCGCTTCCCAAAACTGGAGAACCAGAAAGGTTTTCACAGAATGTTGACAGTTTTTTTTCAAAGTCCAACACATCATCTATACTTAATTTTGGTAATGGGGCAGCTTCTCCCCAACCTACAATCTCGGGTTCCTTGGCGGAAACAGCTTTGATGAAATAAGTTGTTTTATCTTTCAATACCCCGCGGGAAGTACCGGCCTCAAATCTGAATCTCAACAAATGCGGCTGATATGAAAAATGAATATCTTTTAAAACTCCTTCCATAAGGTATATATTGCGCTTCGCTTCTGAAAATCACCCATGACAAAGCTTAAAGCCATTGAGGATATTAAATTATCTGATTACGAATATACCCTTCCTGAGGAAAAAATCGCAAAATTCCCGCTTGAAAACCGGGCAGATTCCAAGTTGCTCCAATACAGAACAGGCAAAATCTCCCACCACCGATTTTTTGAAATTCCCAATTTCATTCCTGAGGGAAGTATGATGGTCTTCAACAATACGAAAGTCATCCCCGCCAGACTTATTTTTCAAAAAGAATCGGGCGCAAAAATCGAGATTTTCCTATTAAAACCACTCCAGCCCAGTACTGTTATCAATGAGGTCATGCTAAATACCTCCTCGGTGATCTGGGAAACTTTCATCGGCAAGCTGAAAAAATGGAGAGAAAATGAAATCCTGCAAGGGCAAATCACCATTCATGGCAAAACAGAAATCATCAATGCGAGAATTGTAGACCGAGCCGAAAAACAGGTTGAATTTACTTGGACGGGAAACAAAATCCCGTTTGTTTCAATTGTTGAAGCCGCCGGAGAAGTTCCAATTCCTCCATATTTGAACAGAAAAGCCACAGCCGAAGACAAATCCAGATATCAAACTGTTTACTCCAAAAAAGAAGGGGCAGTCGCGGCCCCGACTGCAGGACTTCATTTTACTGAAGAAGTCTTGGAAAAACTGGAGGAGATCGGCATAAAAAAGGAATTTTTGACACTTCATGTCAGCGCAGGAACGTTTCAGCCTGTCAAGGAAGAATTAGTGGCTTTCCACCCAATGCACAGTGAACAGATGGTTTTTGAGTTTGAGACCATCCAAAATTTAGCAAAACAAAAAGAAAAGATCACCGCTGTCGGAACCACCTCGATGAGGTCTCTTGAAAGTTTATATTGGTTTGGGGTCATGTTGAAATCGGAAGAAAAACCAACCTTCCAAATCCCTAAACTCTATCCTTATTTTGATTTTGAGAATTTGCCGGAAAGAAAAGAAAGTTTCGAGGCAATTTTAGAATATATGACACAAAAAAATCTTAATGAAATCACCGGATCTACAGAAATTTTGATCATGCCCGGTTATGATTTCAAGGTTTGTGATGCGCTGATTACTAACTTTCACCAACCTTCTTCTACTTTGATCCTATTGATTGCCGCATTTACAAAAAGTAATTGGAGAAAAATATACAACGAAGCTTTGGAAAACGACTATAGGTTTTTGAGTTATGGTGACAGCAGTTTAATTTGGGGTGATGAAAGTTAATCGGTGCCTCCGGAACCAAGTTTTTTGATTCCGTTAATCAAATCTTGAAAATAAGTCCTGCCCACCGGCACAGAATCATTTCCAATTACAACTTCTCGGGGATTAATACTTTTGATCTCATCCAGGCGTACGATGTAACTTTTATGGATTCTGAAGAATTCGTCCAAAGGAAGCACGGATTCGAATTCCTTTAAGATATTTCGGAGAGAAAAAACTTGCGTCCTCGTCACCAAAGTAGTGTAATTGCCATCCCCTTTGAGCCAAAGGATATCTATCCATTTGACTTTGACCAAATTCCCTTTGTTTCGGATAAAGACGCCATCTTTAATTAAAAAACTTTCAACATTTCCATTAGAATTGTGTCCATCCACATGCCAATCCTTTTCATTTTTTATTTCTTTCAGCGTTTCTTTCATTACCTAAATTATTTGGTATTTTCAATCAAATAACATCTTGTTTGAGGAATTGTTTTGAGGGAAAATCAAATCAGATAGAATCTGATTCATTGATAGTTTTGGTGTTTTTTCTGATAATCTGATCCAGGTCATCCGCCAAAACCTTAATATAGGAAAAGTATTTTTGGTTTTCTTTATCCAATTGCTTTTTATCCACCAATTCCAACAAACCAAGTATTGAGGACAGTGGGGAGCGGAGGGTTATCGATTGTGAATACAAAATTTCCTTAAGGATATTGTTTTGATCCAAAAGTTTGGAAAAGCCAACATGACTGTCATGAATATCTTTGTTGCTATAAATAAAACCGATTGCCTTTTTATTCAAATTTATCACGGGAAAAAACTCATGTTTAAAGAGCCTTTCTTCAGAATTTTCACCGGAATAAATTGGTTGTTCAAATGATATGTGCTTGCCGCCAATGATATCCTCTAAGTTGGAAAGTACCTTTTCTTCCATTCCCGGAAGCAAAAAATGGAGGAATTTTTGGCCTTCTTTTAAGTCCTT
>Ga0209591_10002311_pt1 | contig 22954 bp, 25 predicted proteins | sample MAT01_FD_187207 | JGI IMG/M metagenome (GOLD analysis project Ga0209591, IMG submission 187207) | Freshwater microbial communities from Lake Fryxell liftoff mats and glacier meltwater in Antarctica - MAT-01 (SPAdes) (version 2) | ecosystem: Environmental > Aquatic > Freshwater > Ice > Liftoff... | reverse complement strand
GTGGTGAGCGCTTATCGTTTGCGTCGTTTTATGATGGTGACTGGAGACCGGCGCTGTACGTCGTTCACTAACAGGAATAAAAACTGGCGGTGGTTGATGGTTAACGATTGGCGATATGATCAACGGCTAGGCTAGCATGATGACCACGGTAATGAAAAAGCAAATGTACGCGTTGAAATTAAAAATTAGATAGCCGTTTGAGCGGTCATGCCCAAACAACAAGCCAAAACCCAGTGCGAAAACGAGCCGGAATGGTGCACATAATCCAAACATTTAAGTCCTCAGTTCTCGTTCCCATCGCTATTTTGCTATCCTAGTCGCTTCCTGATGACAACCTTCTGTTCTTAATTCTTCTTAACGAATTGCTAGTTTGCCTGTACCTGGAAATATTCGGCGAGTATTTTTATGTGGCTTTTGCTCAGCTCGCGCTTTCCGTTGTATATCTCGCTCGCACGTCAGACCAATCACGGGGATAAGCAATATTTTCATAGTGCAGAATTAAAATACCGAGCGCTTCCAGATATAGCTCTTCGTCAAACTCAAGAGTTCGCGAATGCAGTTTTTCCACGACGTTAATGGCACTATTAAGGCGACAAAATTTTACGACTGAGAGAGGTCAATAAAAATAGGTGAAGAGTCTGAAGTCAGGCCTAAAATACCAAGCGACATTGTAAAACCATTTAGTGAAGTAAGGCCCATATAGAAATCACAAAAAGAAAGCAGGAGCCGACGCCCAATGCCACATAAGCAATCATTGCCCATTCAACAGTGGTGCTTCCCGGTCTCGATTGAGAAGGGTCAGTTGGATTGTAAAACGCTGGAACTACGCGCTTTTTATCACAATCGGCTTGAATTGCCGCGACATGTTGCGGTGTAATTTTGTTTGATTCAATTTCGGAGGCCAAGTAAGATTTGCCTGCCACCACATATTTGTATGTGATTTTGAGATCCTTGTATTTGCCGGAATCAGTGGTCGCTCCGACAAGTAAGGCCTCGGTCTTTGTCCACTTGCGTTCCGGCTCCATGTGCATCGCCGAATACGTAGACCCTATTGCCGCCATTAAGCCTGCGGCAGCTAACACATAATAACCACCACGAGCATGCCTCGCTTGTCTGACTTCATTGCTTGGATTTATGTCATTCATTTACTTTGATAATCCACCTCAACTTGAAAGCCATCTTACAGGAGAGTTCTGGCAAAATATTGGCAATCTTGGTGTTTCCTGACCAAGATTCGCAGCCATTGTCAGATTAGTACCCTTACGGGGTTAGACCGCTAACGCTCCTCAATTCCAAGCTTCGCAATCAGCCACTTCTTCACGCGCGGAAAATACTTATAGAGGTTATCGGTGTTCTCGTTGTGACCACCCATCATCGAGCCGAACATTTCAGCGCATGTCTCGCGAGCGCCCCAATCATCGAGCTTCGTAAACTCTGCCATTTTGGCGTGTGCATCGGCAGGCATTGCAGTCTTGTCCGCTTCGTACTCTTTTCTCAACTCGGGGTCTTTAGACAACGTCATCGCGTCACCGTCAAGCACCTGGAACAACATGTCACCGACCTGAAGCTGTATGTAAGCGGGCGCACGCGCCGGGCCCAAATCGGTTGTGCCGCGTTTTTTCGGGCGCTCGTATACGCACATATCAACGCCGCCATAAATGCGACCAGGTTGTTCCGCCAGAGTTGGTCGCGGATCTGTTTCAGGTAAATCTTTCACGCTATCTGGCCATCTATCAATCATGTTTGGCGAGATGATGACTCGTGCCGCGGTTTGATCTAGCTTTGCGCGAAGAGGTGCAGGCAGCGCCAAAATTGCATTTTTAACTGCTTGAATGCTCGCCTCACTAACGGCTGGGTGGTTAAAGCCTGGAGGATTTACGACAATACGATTCAAAAGAGTTGTGTTAGGGGAGCCCGGAGCATTCGGCGCGGTTGCCGTGCCGACAGGTGGTGTCGTTGTCACCGGCACCTCATCTATACAGCCGGTTATGGCACCGCATGTAATACTAATTGCCAGAGCAAATTTTGCAAATTGGGCAATGCGTGTTTCGTTATTTTTCACAAGAAGTCTCCATAAGCGGCTTAGAATTTTTGTCCAGATATAGCAAAATCATTTGTTTCCAGTACGGCCAGTCATGGGCAAACCCATCCCAGGTGATGAAAGCGTGCGGCAATTTCTTTTCCGTCATTGTTTCAGATAATAGTCTACTGCCTTCATAAAGCGGGTCTGTCCGCCCAATGGGAAAAATCATTTCGACATCAACAAGCTTTTCAATCTGTGCCTTAGTCAACGAATTGAGTAAAAGCACAGGGTTGCTTTGTATGACATTGTCGTCGCTATAGTGATGAATCCAATCGAATACATTATACGGCGCACTCATCTGCACGAAATCATAAGGACCGCTCATAGCGAGACACTTATTAAAGTTTTGAGGGAATCTCAGCGTGAGATTCATGGCGTGATACGCACCCATGCTGGCTCCCAGTGCGATCACATAGGCGTTATCGTTAAGCTTTTTCGTGAACGGCAATACTTCTTCGATGATGTAATCGTGATATTGAAGATGCCGTTTGGCTCTATCGCCTGGCTGCACCTGCATGTTCCACCAGCTTTCGGCGTCGACGCTGTCGACACAGAAGACTTGAAGATCGCCGCGCTCGATCTGCGGCCCCAGAGTCTCGATCATTTCGCGATTTTCCCAGTCGTAAAAGCGCCCGCACGAGGTGGGAAAGACAATCACTCGCGCTCCGGAATGGCCGAAGACCAGCAGCTCCATATCACGATTGAGATTGGGGCTATGCCATTTAATATATTCTCTGTTCATTTTTGCGGCTCTTCTACGCTAACAGCTTCCACCTTGCCATTAAAACCAAAGTTGTCAATTGCTGGGCTGGTTGTGGAAAGCTTAATTGTACTTGAGATCACTACGACTTCAATTTTGAGGATACTATTGCATAGCTTGGTTCTCTGGTAATTTGGTATGGAGCAGTCTGCAAATAGAGCGTCTTTCTGGTCACAATTTTGGTTGGCTGTCTTTACGGCCTACTTCTTCGCTTCAGCGATTTTGCTCTATTTGAGCTCACTTATTCTCTTGCCGTACTGTTTCTTCTTCGATAAGAACAGACGCCTTTTGTCTTCCATAGCCTGCGTCTGGGGCTACCATTTTGTCAGGCTCAATCCTGGCTGGCGTTGTCATTTTGAAGGCATGGCCAATTTTCGCACGGGAGAGACTTACATAATTGTCGCCAATCACCAATCGATTGCCGACGTTTTTATGTTGTGTGGGCTGGCCCAGTCGTTTAAATGGGTATCGAAAGAGTCACTGTTCAAGCTGCCCTTTTTCGGCTGGAATATGTATCTCAAAAAAGACATAGCCATTCAGCGCGGGGATATGAGCAGCATTAAGGCAATGCTCGCTAGCTGTACTGAATGGCTGAAGAAGGGGGAAACAATCTTGATGTTTCCTGAAGGCACACGTTCTGAAGACGGAGAAATGATTCCCTTCCGTGATGGTAGTTTTCGCCTGGCGGTGCAGAATAATATTCCGATACTGCCAGTGGTGCTAAACGGTACCCGTGAGATATTGCCGAAACAAGTCCATCAACTGAAATTGTCTGCCCATGTACATGTGAAACTTTTACCGCCGGTTTATCCTTCGCAGTGCGACGATAGTGCCCCTGAGCTAAAGCGCTACGTGCATAATCTTATGAAAGAAACGCTAGCCGAAATGCGGCTGCCAAAGGCGCTTTGAAGGAAGCAGATCGATTTAGACAGCAGGGGCGCCGATGACCCAGATTTGGCTACGGGTCTGATCAACCTTGGTGCTCATTTGCATTGTATTGAGAGGTTCGAAGACGCTGAGCGGTGCTACAAAGGAGCCGCTCTCGATAGTCGAGAAGAAGTGCGGCGAAGAGCACGATAGAACAGCCAGAATATTGAACATGTTGGCTTTGGTTTATTGTGATGGGTGGGTCTTTGGCGAAGCGATTCCGCTAGAGGAGGTACAGCCCGATAGGAATAAAATCCCGCCAAGCAGGCAGTCCCCTGTCTGTTTACGTGTTTCCTGCAGCGGATTAATTGACGGCGGGAGGAGGACACGAGTGCCTTCCTTCCGCCGTTCAGCGCGTTAACCGCAGCAGCTAGACTTGTCGTTCGTTTTGTCGGTTTTTTCTACCTTCGCTTGTTGTTCTTCATTGCATGCTTTGTCGACTTTTTTGTCAGCAACTGAAACCGAAGAATGGCAGTCTGATTCTTTTGCTACTTCTTCGTCCGACGGCTTCTTCTCTTTTTTGATTTCCATTTGTGGCCTCCACCTGCTTCACACGACCCACAGGCATTAATATAGCCTTAGCCATGTCATCGTCTGCGACGCAACCACAATCATAAGGTTCCTTAGATTGCGGATAAGTGCGGTAAATGAATCCGGTTCTACAATAGATAAGAGATGAATTTCTATGGTAGAACCAAATTCTGAGAGCTTCTCGAAGCCCCCAGAGAATTGATTTCGTATCCCTGTAAAGTTCTGGCTTCTAAGTCATTTGTGCCATTTTCTTGCAACTTTCGGCACAATCACGACACTCGGCCGCACAATCCTTCATTTTCTTATCGTTGCCCATTGCTTCGCAGCTTGCTGCACAGGCATTACAGATCTCAGCACAAAAGGCACATGATTTCGCATGCGATGTAGACTTCCGAGAAAGAAAATCGGCGCTGGTTTTGCATGCCAAAATGCAATCTTTCAGTGTGTTGATGTGTTTTGCTTCGGCATGCTTGCCTCCTTTCTTTTTGCAGTAGACTAGGGTGTCTTGACACATTTTCTGGCACTTGCGGCATGTCGATTCACATGATTCCATAGTCACCGATGTTGAACTTTTTTGAGCGACCGCTGGAGACGCTGATAGCAACACATTTACGGCTGTAAAGGCTACAATGGTAGCTAGCAACGAAATTAAAGCAGTGATTTTTTTCATTAACTTTTCCTTTTAACTAACGATTATTCAACAGAGTGAGGAACAAGGGTAAAGTTCCTGAGATGGTCAAAGATTAATGTGATTTTCTCTAGTTTCATCGTGTTTCTCCTGTTTACGCCCTGCTTTAGCTTCCGCCGGTAGCAAAAGTCAGGCGTGCCTGCGCTAAGCGATATTTGTAATTGGCTTGAAGTAAATCTAGTCGAGCTTGTATGAGCTTCACCGATGCGTCGAAATCCTCCATCGCTATGGCTTTGCCAACCACGTATCTTGTATGAAGCAAGCGCTGATCCTCCGAATCAGAGACCAGTTATGTTGCTTCCCAGTCTGTACTGCCGAAACAAGTCCATCAACTGAAATTGTCTGCCCATGTAGATCTAAAACTTCTCCCGCCGAAATGCGGCTGCCGGCGAAAGATAAGTAGCTGAAAGCCAGACCTAGCAAGGTTAATTCAAGTCAACATGATCACTCATATTTTCACCGCTTCATCGAACAGTCGCTCCAGTGTTTTCTGAAGTATGCAATGCCACTGTCGCTTGGATAACCGATCGGAAGCTGTGAACAACGAGCCTGTGGTACCATCACGACATCTGAAAACAGAGAAGTATTATCATTAGCGACTCAAAAATAGATCGTAGCGCAATTGTAGTCGGAGGTGGTTTCGGCGGTCTGGCCGCAGCTATTCGCCTGCTTGCGCTAGGATATCGTGTCAAACTCATAGACCGTCTCAGTAAGCTCGGTGGTAGAGCATTTGTCTTTCACAAAGAAGGATATACTTTTGATGCCGGACCAACTGTAATTACGGCTCCTTTTCTGATTGAGGAGCTGTTCAAGCTTCATGGGCGTAGACTGGAAGATTATGTGTCGCTCGTGCCGGTCTACCCATGGTATCGCATTCGCTTTGATGACGGCACCTATTTCAACTATGGTGGCACGCAGACCCAAATTGAGTCGGAGATAGCCAGGGTGAGTCCTGGCGACGTGCAAGGATATCGCAGGCTGGTGGCCCAGAGTCGAGATATTTTTGATGTAGGGTTCGTGCAGTTGGGTGACAAACCATTTTCCTCGGTTGCTTCGATGGTGGCAGTCGCTCCAAATATGATTCGGCTTAAAAGTTTTTTGTCTGTATATCAGATGGTCAGCTTGTATATCAAAAGTGAAAAGCTTCGCCAGGTATTTAGTTTTCAACCATTGCTGGTGGGAGGCAACCCCTTTACCACCACTAGCATTTATTCACTGATACAGCATGTCGAACGGCAATGGGGAGTGTTCTATGCCATGGGAGGCACCGGTGCAATAGTGTCGGCAATGGAGAAGCTAATCAGAGAATTAGGCGGCGAAATACTTCTCGACACCACCGTAGATGAGATTATGGCGGACGGAGGAAAAGCTCTGGGAGTCGCCACTGCCGATGGTGCCAAGCATGTGGCTGATCTGGTTGTAGTAAACGGCGATCCTCCCTTCGTGTACAGTAAGCTCTTAAAAGGAACAGTACGCAAAAAGTGGACTGACAAAAAAATCGAGAAACTGCAATACTCGATGGGTTTATTCGTTCTGTATTTTGGTACTAGCAAACAGTATGAGACAACGGCCCACCATAGCATTCTTCTCGGCAAGCGCTATAAAGAGCTGCTGAAAGATATCTTCGACCGTAAAGTGTTGGCTGAAGACTTTAGCCTCTATCTTCACATTCCTTCAAGGACTGATCCTTCTATGGCTCCGCCGGGGAAGGACTGTATGTACGTGCTATGCCCGGTGCCAAATCTTCAGTCTGGCGTGGACTGGCAGGTGGAGGGCCCACGACTGAGGGATAGAATAGTCAGTTATCTCGAAGAAACTGAGTTACCGGAATTGAGTAAATACATAGAAGCAGACTTTTATGTCACTCCTGAATACTTCCAATCAGAATTGCTTACGGCCTATGGTACTGGCTTCTCGGTGCAGCCGCTGCTTACACAGTCGGCTTACTTCAGATTTCACAATAAGTCTGAAGAACTTGAGAATTTATTTTTTGTCGGTGCCGGCACGCACCCTGGAGCGGGAATGCCCGGTGTCTTGTGCTCGGCAAAAGTTCTGCAAAATTTATTGAGTCCGGGCAGTCTTGAGAGAGATGCTGGCGGAAACAAACAATATGATAGTCACGCAAAAGTAGTCAATTAAAAGTGAAAAAATGAGCTGATTTTTCAGGCCAGATCTTGCGTGAGGTTCTGGCGTTCGGAGAAAAACATCTCGACAAACATGTGGGGCACGGTCAGAGCACTGAGCAGATAGAAGACGGTTCTAATCTGACTGGCGAATAGCTGCTCGCCACCTACCATCGCGCAACCTAACTTAGCATACAGAAAATAAATCAAAAGTGCTATTGACCAGCTACCTAAAGTCAGTGGCAGGGCGATCTTGATAAACTTGATCAGGCCATGTTGAAAGTCTGGAGCATCTAAGCCGGCTATTAGTTTAAGACATTGTCGGAGTGAGTGCCACCAGCAGAAGTAAATGCTGAAGGAGAGAAGTGGTGGGAGAACTATATAACACAGAATCAAAGACAATCCGGAGATGCTCATAGATAGACCTTTTGTGCTCTTCTGATTAATGGCGTTCACGATGCCTATGCTGAGTGATACCACGGTCAGACCGACTACAACAAAGCCGACAAACTGCAACACTACATTGAGTTGCATTGAAAATTCGACTTGAGAACCAGTCAGAAAAGTGAACATCTGACCGACTTCTTTGGCATGAAGAAAGCATGGGCCAAGCACTGGCAAAACGCCCCACAATAGTCTGGCGACGGCTGGCAGGTCGGTGTCTTCGTCCATGGCAAAATGCAGGCAAGAGACACTGAGGAAGCTGACCAGCATCGGACCTGGGTCGTGCAACCATGTGAAAATGACCAGGGCAGCCAGACCGAGATAAAGCAGTCCAAAGAGCAAAAGGCGCCAAAGAATTAATTGTCCAGTCTTATCAGTGTGAAATCGCAGATGGTCCAGGGCACCATGGCAAATACCAAAGAAGGCGACGTTGAGAACGAAAAACAATACTTGCCATTGCAGGTCTTTGATCAAAAAAAACATTGGTAATATGGACAATCCTGTCGCCATAGCAGCGACACGGCGGTGCACCACATTCCAGTCTTCTAGCTTGTTCATAACAGACAAGTTTTAGCCATGATCGCGCCTAGCTCAAGTTTTTTTGGCATTGCCGAGACAATAGCCGAGTCGTCCGCCAGTGAAGAATTATCGCAAAGAAAGCGGACGACGATATCTGGGTCTACCTGCGCAAAAAGAGAATTAAGTAGCATTGGGCCATCGCTTGGTCGTTGCTTCAGATAGGTTAGGAGTACAGTGTCTAAAAGTCTTGCCTTTTTGCTTAGTGTTTCCGGGGGAGAGGGTAATTCATTTTGCTTCAGCGAGTGCGCGAGTGTTTCGGAGAAACGGTGAATCGCCGCAAATGCGTAACCGGTGGAGGGGCGCACTAGGCCCGCCCTCATGCCAAGGAGATAGTGGCGTGGATTTGGTTGCGCAAGCGAAATTGCATGCATAGGTATGCAACCGCGTTCAATATGCAGTTGCTCAAATGTGTGTACGCCGAACTCCTGGGCCAGATGTTTAAGCACCAGGCGGTGATGTTCTTCTTGGGAGAAGTTATCTAAACCGATGTAGACCGACTCTACCAGAGCTTCCGTCGGAGAAAATGGCAGGAGATAATAAAAATGAAAGCCACCACCGACCTCTTCGCCGCTGAAGTCCATGAGCGTCACGCAGCTGTCGTCAAACACGCCTTTGTCTAAGCGAATATGTAATCCATAGAAATCTTGTTTGAATTCATTCCCTCGAGTCTGCGGAGGCCGGCTATCGAAGAGCACCTTACTCGATAAAATGCGCTGGTCAGTTTTTACAGTGACAAGGCCGCTGCCGTATTCTGTGGCTGTGACATTTTCGCCGAAATACAGATTTACCTTTGGGGATTTTTCCAGGTGACTGATTCTGCTTTCATAATAATCCTCGGACAAAACTGCACAGTAAGGATACCGCTTGCTCGAGCAAAGATTGGTTTTGCCCTTATAACGCACTTTCCATTTCTGCCAGGACTTCTTTTGTGGGACGCTGAGAGACTTTGGCGCATTGTTCCAGAAGCACCATACATGGTCGCGCTGATAGTTCTGACGGGGCTCGATCAGACAAAGCGTTTTATCTGGCGAAGAATCAATCAAGCATTTTGCCAGTGAGAGCCCTGCCAGTCCAGCGCCTGCTATTACATAGTCAAAGTCGTTCATGGGCATACGGCATCAAAACTGGCTATGCCTCGGAGGCACTCATGCAATTCCTGGCGATGACCGGGCAGTTCTTCCACCCGGCCATAGGCAGGGAAGATGAAGGATGCTACAGCGTGGAGAAGGCATCCGGTCTTTACTAGCGGCCCGGTGCTGACCCGTTCTTGCAAGCAGCGATCAGGTCTGGCCAAAATCATTTGGCCGATTTTGCCATAGCCCCGACTGGCCGCGAGGATACCCAGACGGGTTGAGGCGGGCAGACGACACATACCCCTGTCTGAGCTCTCATAATAGGCCTTCGACATTACGATGATATGTCGCACAGCCTCTGCTATAGCCGCCCGAGCCTGATCGTCTTGCTCCAATGCAGCTCCGATCAGCTGGCGATTGACCAGGTCGGCAGGTAGATAAATGCGGCCTGAGATGAAGTCTTCTTTGACGTCTCGAGCTATGTTGGTCAGCTGCATGGCAATGCCCAGGTCTATCGCCGCAGCTGCGGTGTCCTGGTCAGTCACTCCCAACATGAAACACACCATCAGACCCACCGTGCCTGCTACCTGGTAGCAATATCGCAATAATTCTTGCTCAGACCCGATCTGCTCGAGAAAGATGTCTTTCTTAACTCCCCTGACCAATTCCAATGGCAACTCCAGTGGAATGTTGCACTCTTCAGCCAACTGTAGGAAATTAGTTACTGGTGTCAGGGATGAGCTCTTTCTTTCTAAGTCACGCTTGATGTTTTCGAGCAACATAGATGCCTGCTCTGTATCACAACATTCGTCGGCGCAATCGTCGACGTATCGGCAGAAAGTATAGAGGGTCTCAAAATTGAGTCTGATAGAAGCGGGAAAAAATGCTGCGGCGAAAGCAAAGGTTTTGCCGCGATGGGACATAGCCAATGACTGCCATTCTGAGTGATTAGTGGATACATCCGCTCGCAATCTCATCACTTCCTTGAGAGGCTTTCTGGATCTGTGAGTGCTTACTAGTGAGAATAACCATGACGATAGCACTCAAGAGAGGTTAATGCACCTGGGGCCGGTTCATTGTGGCTAATGAATTTTACTTGAGCGGGCCATGACCTTGATTAGTCATGGCCCGCTCATTCACTGATTGTCTGTTACGAGTCAGATTTTCTAGTTGAAAAATTGACTTGTTCATCCTCTGTCAACAGGCAGACTCCTGGCTAAGGCATCTCTAGGCCAGAGATGCCTTAGCCACTTGAGCGTCTCCGGCAAATCCATCTGCTTCAGACTTGGCCATTGCAATCATGTAGATGTAGATGCCTAGACCAACTTTGGCAACGATATCTGCAATTGTGTAGCCGACCTGCAAACCGCACTGGGCCACATCTCCAGAGAGTCCTACCATCGGTGCCAGATAGGCGATAGGATAGAAGGCCCACGTGATCAGTAAGAGACCTCTGGCATTTCCCACTAACTTTTTCACCTCGTCCGACTGTCTGCTGTAGGCCTGGGTGAACTCGGTGAAAAGAGTGACCATGATGATCGACCAGGGCACCATAGATAGACCCCAGAAAATCCACCTTGTGGTGGTTACCTGAGAGATTTCTCCGGGATATCCCAGCAGAATCATGAGCGCTGCAGCTGACGAAAGTTTCAAGATCAGTTTCCGAGACACCTCAGGTTGCAGTGCCAGGACAGCAACGAGCTCTATGACCAGAAGCGGCACTGTCAGTAGCCAATCGGCGTACCTGTACGCATCATTGAAAGGCATGCCGCTGGCGATGTAGATGCCGTTTGTGAGAGTGTATGCGTGAGTGAAGCTGTCGTGGATACGGAAATAGTGGTAGCAGGCAATTGATGGCACCAGAGCGCTGACCAGCAGAGCTGGTCTGTATTTGTGAGCCACCTGGCTTCGTGAGTAAAAGAAAAACAGTGCGCCGGCGAGCATGGCTGCGCAGCACAGGGACATCACATTCGTGATCAGGCTATATTCGGTAGCCGTTAAGTTAGGCATAGAAATTTCCTCGATGTCGGTAAGTTGGATCTGGATGACAATTTGTAAGGCCAACTCTCACAAAACCATACTAGAACAGCCTATGTGAACGGATAGTGAACAGTGAGGAAGGTCAAGATCGGCGAGAGCTTTTGTTGCCACCGCTCACGGTGTTAGAATTACAACATACGATCGAATGGTTTATCGAAAAGTGGAAAACTGGTATGGAATGTATGTTTCGAAGATGCGTCTTCTTTAGCTTACTCCTGGCAATCTTGTTTGCAAGATCGACAGTTGCTAATCCTGTTGTTAGTTCACCATCCTCTGAGATGCTGGAGGCAATTAAGTTGGGCGATGCTTTTTTACCTTCTCTTAAGCGCAAGTCTCGCGACATGAAGTTGATTGAAGTCAAAAATGTTTTTGGAGGGAAGCCAAATCAATGGCGCCTGACTTACAAGGAACGCTCTTCGCTACCTCGTGAAACGGGTGGTCCGGGCGCTTTAGGCGGGGAGTTATTGATTGACGTCAATCTCGATGAAAAAATCGCAAAGTTCGCAGGAAGCGGCGAGTAGCAGGATTCGCTACGCACCACTGTCGGCACATCATGGACCTTCTATCGGTTTCTTACACCATCCAGATAGGACGAAATCAGCAAACTTACTTGTTTGCAAAAACGACTTCGCTATCCCTGCGACGGTTTCTTCGGAGACCTCACAACCTGATCTGTACATGACTTTGGTGTTGTCATTCTTCAAGCGTTCAAATCCGGATTTCATTTTGGCTGGTTGACCATTGGCTACATTCGTCTCCCAGATGAGCGCGGCCGCGAACAACTTACCTGCAGGTGTTCCTGTGGTCATCATGTTTTCGACTTCCGAAGGTTCCAACTTGCGCAAATTACTGCGAATGTGATCATATGCCGCGTAGACAGTGTTCTTTGTCGCCTGGCCCAACACTTCACCGTAAGTGAAAGTTTTCGCTTGTTTGAGAAGCGCCATATCACTTGAGAGTTCACCAGCCATAGCGCCTAGTATTGTTGCTTGCATCAGGAGTAGGAAAAAATAGCAGCTCTGGCAATTGTGCGGAATACCTGGCGAGCGGGAAATTGCAACCCGATCGAAATCACTTATCGAGACCACTGAACAAATCATTGATACCAGACTCAACAGCTTGGTCCATATTGAGCGCTTGGAACGAAGAAACTGCCTTCAATCCTTCGGGAACTTTGAGCCAATCTTTCTGTGCCTCGACAATTTTGCAATTATTGGTAACCACGACTGTGGTCTTGGAACGGCCCAAACAAGCATAACCGTAGTTCAACGGCACTAGTGGCACCAAAGGCACGCCGTCAATCTTCTCTAGAATATGATAAATAGCGACAGGCACGTGCAGATCAACACCTACAAATTCAGCTTTACGGGGAAATCTATCACTGAATCTCTTACCTTGGAACAAATCGATCTGCTGTTTTGTCCACGCCTCAGTCGTACTGCATGTCTGGCAGAGCAAGCCGTTAACTTCTTTAGACCCACTAGCCACAAGAGGAAACTTTGATGACGCAGGAAGGCCAGCCAATGTAAGGCTCTTGAGCATGATGTCAGACGGAGCGAACTTTTCTAAAGTTGGTTTCCAAACAGCATTAGCTCGCAGATTGAAAGCAACCGCATCAAAACGTGGTGCCCTAGCAATCACCGTTATTCCAGAGCGGGGGCATTCAGCACGCAAGCCGTTTTTACTAAGATAAACATCAATATCGCCAAAGACAATGCCATGTTGTTGCAACCTCCAAACTTGACTTGGCCCCGGTTCTCTTCCCCTAATCAAATCAGCAAAGCCAGCCTGATGGCTAGCTGAAGCGGTGGCCTCTGGTGGCGCAGCGACAACAGGCGCCAGCGAGAAACAAAGAAAAGCAGCGAGCAATATATTTACGGGAGCCAAAACTGAAACTTTCACTAAAACAGACACCTTCGCCTCATCGCACCGCTAGAAAAAGATACGGCAGAAACGCTTAAGTTTCAAACGGTTCGTCACCTTCTTTATTGAAGCAGATTTTTGTAACACTAAAAAGAACTGAATATGTTTATCGACTTATGCTCAATCTCTTACTGTTAGAAAGCTTGAAATTATGGGCATGTTAAGTGATTGATGGCCAGATGTCGAGTTTGGCTCAGAGCTGAGGGCATCTTCACTGTTTTGGGGTGCGCTTATTGAGATACTCTAAACCCGCCAAACAAACCGATAAACCAAACAAACAACGTCGTTCTTCTGGAGCCGTGCTAGTTGAAGCGGTCCTCTCGACTTGTATTTTATTGCCTATCATAATTTTGACTATATGGGCCTGGATTGAAATTTCCTATGCCTACATCATTGGCATGAACATGACTGAGGCAGCTAATCTTGCCGCACGAGCTCTGGCGGCAGAATATTATCGAGATCCCACTATTGCTCAAGACCTACTCAAGCAAAATCTTATACTTTCCCGCATTCGCATTGACAATATGGTCTCGAGCAATGCGCAATTCAAAATTCCTGACAATGGCTGGCAGATCAAGAAAGCCATCCTCAGCTCACCTGAGTCTGTAACCGTGACATGCACTTACACTCCGGGCGAGGGAGAGCCACCCCTTCCTAACTTTCCAAATCCCGACCCGCTCAATTTACGCCAGAAGATCAACATCAGTTCGTCGGCTACGGCCTTTGTTTACTAAACCAGCAACCAAAGGTAGTTATTTTGAGATCACGCCGTCGAAATCGTTCTGATGATGCCCAGATGATGCCTGAATTTACGGCCTCTCTAATGATGATTGTGCCGCTTATCGTAATTGCTGTTTATGTGATGATTGAAGCCAGTGAAGCGTATGTTATTCACTGCACCTTGAAGCAAGCCGCTAGCACTGCTGCTCGAAAACTAGCTATGGCATACGGTCTTGACCCAAAACATACCGTCGCGCACTGGAGCGAAATTGTTTCGTCAATTAATTACCCAGCGGTGGTTAGCAGCTATAAGCAGTTTGAACTTGCCGGCCAGGGCTTTAATGAAACAACCAATCCACCAACCGTTACTGTAAAAGTGCATTTTGTCTCAGACCTGTATGGATGCAAGCACTTTCCGGAACCAGATTTGCTTGGCTTAGGCAAAGGCTTCGAAATTGTGGCCGAATCTACCTGTCGCCTGGAGTAAATATTGGCGCTAACCAACTAAAGAGCCCGTAAAAGGCCCAAATAAATATGGCATGATGGTAATTGAGTTCTGGAGTCACAGGCAACAATAGAGACAGACTGTAAGCAGAAGGTATCGCTAGTGCGTATGACTAACCGGTTCGTCATCAAACTCTTAAAAAAGGACATATATGTCCGCAATGAAAAGGGTGCACTTAGCTCGCTATTTTTAGTAGCTCTAATTTTTGCCTTGTTAGTGCTTGGTTCAATTGCTGTAGATTTTGTTCATGGTTTTCATATTCGCAAGCAATTGCAGGTGGCTGCCGATTCAGGAGCTCTGGCCGGCGCCTATATGCTGACGACTCCGGCACCCAGCCAGTTTCAACAAAAAAAAGCCAGAGGTTGGGCACTAGAGATGGTCGGGCGCAACACCTCTGATAATCAACCATTAATCGATGATGGTCAAACTGTTGCCGTTAGCGTCGATGTAAATGCCAGGCCGATGAAGTTTCCCCATACCTGCGAAGTGACAATTACCCGGCAGATGCCAACGATATTCGCTAGATTCGTTGGTTTTCCCAGTTTTCCTATCAGCGCCCGTGCTCTGGGCGGAGCTTACGCTGGCTTGCGCACGGTCTCACCCAACCAGCTAATGCCAATTGGCATTTCTTCCAAGGCTGCCAGTGGAATTTTGCAACTCGACCCCAACAAGCCCAAGCAAAATGCTACCTGGATCTCCAACTGGAATGGAATGGGAAATCCCAGTCTGGATGTAGGCAACAGCCCGCTAGACGTTAACGGAACTGGCGATGTTGCAATGATGAGTTCGTTGGTTGGATGCACTTTCTTCTGCCCTGTGGTCAAAGCGTCGAATGACGACGGCCCAATGCCAAAAAAGCAAGAAATTCTAGGCACCACCCGAGTCACTTTGAAAAAGGTCAAGGGACCAAGTGATATCGAAGTACAAATCTCTGGTGGTGGCATTCTGAGAGGACGGCCAGGATTTCCTAACTTGCCAACTGCCAGCTCAGATGATTTGCAATTTGCTTTAAACATGCAATCATGGCGGATTCTTCTTATAGACAAGGATGCTGCTGAGCCCCGGTAGTGACCATTTAGATATCCGTTTTCTCTTAGGGTCAGCTTCCATTGACTCATCCTTTTGACTGAGCAAAATTGGTCTGATAAAGCATCGCGCTGTCATACCGCCGATTGATTTGCTTCCGAGCTAAACACTAGATACTGTGGCATAGATGAATAGCAACGGAAAATGATTTAGAAATACAGCAGGAGCGAAACAAATGAAGGTTTTGGTCGCCATTGACGACGCCATTTCGGCGAAGGTGGTCTGTCAGTTTGTGTCAAATCACAAGTGGCCTAACGACACTGAATTGCTCTTTGCCCATGTAATCGATCCGACTGGTTATGATCTTGATAATATTGCATTCAGCGATATTGTCCATCTGAATGTAACTGAGGCGGAAAGTGAGGCGCAGAATCTTCTCAATGGCCTGGCAGCAGCAATCAAGTTGAGCCATCCGAAAGTTCATTGCCAGGCTCAGATTGTCAAAGGAGAGCCGGCGGATGCAATCATCAAGCTCACTCAATCGTGGAAGGCTGATCTTTTAGTAGCGGGATCACACGGCCGTTCGGGTTTTAAAAGAATCCTGCTCGGTAGTGTTTCGATGACGCTTCTGGCTAAAGCACAGTGTTCAGTGCTCCTGGTCAAACCTGATTTAGTTCAAAGCGATGAAAGCATGAATGCGGCAAATAAAGAGAGTACACCAATTATTGGCAGAATTATAATAGCGATTGATGAAAGTGAAGTCTCAGATAAACTTGTAGATTTTGTCACCCAGCATATCTGGTCTAAAGCTGCACAGTTCAAGATCATTTCTGTAGTTCAGTACGCCCATACCATAGGTGTTTATCCTCCACCCGATTTAGCCGGGCGCTTGGGCGCTATTCTAGAGGGGCGCCGGACGCATATGGCAAAAGCAGTAGAGAGACTTCAGCTGGCGTTGCCCAAGCACAGTGTAATGTCAGAAATTGTGGAAGGGGATCCGAAACAAGAAATTTCCGAGTTTGCAGAACACTGGTATGCCAGTTTGATAATTATTGGGCACCACAACCGCAAAGGCCTAGAAAAATTGTTCGGCAGCACTTCTCTGGCAACTTTTTGTCATGCTCAATGCTCAGTGTTAATGATCAAAAGCTAGGCTGGGAGCAAGATATCTATCGCTTTGGCATAAAAATCAAACTCTTTGATGTTTACCCCCTTAAGTCAGTAGCTTTTTGCCAATTACTGCCACATCTGCATTAGTCGGCAGGTCAGATTTCACTTTGTCAACAAGTTGATCTATGGTGCTTTTCCGAGGGCATCTCAAAGTCCCTTTTTCTTCGCTTGCCGCTCAAGCCGGCTGACAGAAAGATACAGACCGGCATTGCCGAGGAACAGCAATCCCGAAAATATAGCGCCCGGTATGGCGCTAGCAAGATTGCCTGAAAGGTGAGCTTCCAATGATGCGGTCAAAAGCCACATTTGAACAATCAACAGCACAACCGTTAAAGACAAACATCCATCAATAGCAACTATATACTGATGGCGACTACTGTGTTTCGGAGAAAAATTACTCATGGCCTATCTCTATGCCAACTGCGATCAATAGTCCATCTTGGCGCTCAAGCTTGATGCGGGGCAACGGTCGCGGTGGCGGCCCTTTAATTACCGCTCCTGTTTCAACAGAGAACGTCCCTTCATGACACGGACATTCAAGCCGTTTCGTTTTACCGGAGTAGTACACGGGGCATGAAAGGTGCGTGCACTTTTGCGTGTAAGCTACGAACTGATCCTGGTCTGTATGCACCATAATACAAGGGTCATTGTCTGTCGGATAGCGAAAAAGCTTTACGCTTCCAACCGGAAGGCTGGCGTCGCCAACAACTTTTCTTGGAAAAATCGGAACTTTATCCCACAATGGCTTGGCAAGAATCCACAAGTTACCAACAAACATTCCGAGACTTGTGAGCGTCAAGAATTTAGTAAACTGCCGTCGGTTTACCACAGCCTCGTGAGAGGACTCAATCGAAAACTCATCTTTCCATAGTGGTTCTGTATCAGATTCTTTGTGTGTCATTACTTTCGCCCTTTTCCCAAATGTAATCGACAACGTCGATAGAGATTTCGTCGGTGTCTTCAGGAACCATCATGAAAACCTTTGTGGTAACTGTCTGATTGCCAAATTGAAAAACATTTGTCGGCTTGAGTTTGCGTTCGCGCGTTATTTGCTCAATAGGAACGAATGCGAGCGCCTGACTGGGACAAACAGTGGCACACATCGGACGCTTGCCGACAGATGTGCGGTCGTAACACATATCGCATTTCATCATCTGATCGAGGCGGCTCATCATTTTAGGCACGCCGAAAGGACAACCCAACACGCAGTTTGAACAAGATACACATCTGGGCTTGAGAGAAGATTGCACAACGCCGTCTTCGGTTTTTTTAATAGCATCCGCTGGGCAGACTTGTGCACAAGTCGGATTGTCGCAGTGCATACAAACGGTAGGGACTGTGGCAATGCTGTTTGTGCGATCAAGAAAGTCAACTTGGATCATCGGATAACCACGATGCGTCTCACATTCCGAGCACGCGTTCTCGCATGCTTTGCAGCCAATGCATCGCGATGGGTCAATAAAGAATCCATACTCTGTCATTAATTGTCTCCTTTATTTGCCACCGCCCACGATGGCGCGGCTTCACTTTTCACAATTTGGCAGGCCGATACTTTGTATTCTGGAATTTTGCTTCGCGGGTCGATGGTGCGATGAGTGAGCTGATTAATGCTCTTATCGCCCGGCCAGTGATATGGCACAAAGACTGTGTCAGGACGAATAGTTTTGACGACCATAGCTCTGAAAGTAGCTACGCTTCTGCGAGTTTTGACAGCAACCCAGTCGCCGTCAGCGATACCATACTGCTGTGCTAGACGTGGATGAATTTCCAATCTGGGTTCTGGATACATATCAACCAGTGCGCCAATGCGGCGCGTTTGCGTGCCTGAAAGATACTGGCTTACAACACGTCCAGTGGTCAGGTAAATCGGGTACTCGTTGTTTACCGGATCTCCACTTTCTCGATATGGGGTGAGCAAGAAGCGCGCCTTACCGTCCTTATGTAAAAATTTTGCGTTCTCAAAAAGCCTTGGAGTACCAGGGTGATCCAGCGATGGACAAGGCCAGAAGACGCCCATTTGTTTGTCTATTTTCTCGTATGTGATGCCGTAATAATCGGCAATCCCTCCGCGTGATGCTTCGCGTAGCTCATCAAAAATCTCTCTGGAGCTCGTGTATGAGAAACGCTCAGCATTCCCAAGCCGTTTGGCGAGATCGCAAAAGATCTCCCAGTCCACACGAGCGTCGTCAGGAGGAGTAATGCATTTTTGGATGTGCAGCACTCGTCCTTCGACATTGGCGACCACGCCTTCGTCTTCTTCTTGTAGACTGCCAGCTAGCACGATATCGGCATAATGAGCAGTTTCTGACATGAATGGATCGATGATGCAAACAAATTCTGCCTTTTCCAGGGCCTCTTTGGTGAATTGTAGATGTGGAAGAGAAACGATAGGATTGAAGCAGATTGAGACCAGCGCTTTGATCTCCCCTTTGTGTAATGCATCCATAATTTCCATTGCAGAATAACCAGCGCGAGGAATTTCTTCTGGCTCAACCTTCCAGACTGATGCCACATGTTTGCGCCCTTCTTCGTCGTCAATCGATCGTTGCCCTGGGAGCTGATCGCATTTCTGCCCGTGTTCGCGACCGCCCTGACCATTGCCTTGCCCTGTGATCATCATACAGCCAGCGCCTTTGCGGCCAAAGTTGCCGGTAGCAAGACAGATGTTGATCAAAGCAGAGCAATTCTCTACGCCTTTCGATTGATGTTCGACACCACGAGCATGCAAGATCATTGCATTTTTGGCTTCGCCTAACCAGCGTGCCGCTTTCTCAATTGCTTCAGGCGGAACACCGGTAATTTCTGCCGCCATCTCGGGCGTATACTGTTTTACCGAATCGGCAACTTCGGCAAAGCCTAAAGTATGAGCGTCGATGAATTCTTGCTTGTGAAGCCCTTCGCGAAGAATGACATTCAAAATACTCATGTATAAAATTACATCGGTGCCGGGTCTGACCGGAAGGTAAAGATCGGTGTTGCGACTAATCGGCGTCATTCTTGGATCGACGATGATTAGCTTGCCACCATTGTCTTTCATTCTCCAGACATAGTCTGTGGTGATTGGCGAGCACTCTGCTGTATTTGATCCAGCGATCATGAGTACATCAGCAGATGGTATGTCCTCCCACGGGTTTGGTGAGCGATCCACACCGAAAGCGAGCTTGTATGCGGTCCCAGCTGAGACCATGCAAAGCCGTCCGTTGTAATCGACATGCCTTGTTCCGAGCGCGACACGAGCAAATTTACCGACAAGATAAGCTTTCTCTGTAGTGAGCGATGCGCCACCATATACGGCGACAGAGTCTTTCCCGTATTTTTTTTGGATTTCTTCAATTCGCGCTACGGTCTGACTGAGAGCAGCGTCCCATGTCACTTGCTTAAATCCGCTGTCAGTGCGCATCAATGGTCCAGGCAAGCGATCAGGGTGGTTGTTTTGCATATAGCGCTTTACACCCTTGGGACAGAGCATGCCTTCGTTAAATGGAAAATCTTCCCACGGTTCAAAACCAATCACTTTGTTGTCCCGTACTTTTAACTGTATCCCACACTGCTGACCACAAAAACAACAGTGTGTTTTTACAAGTTTCTCTGCTGGGTTTCTCGATTCGTCCTCCCATCCGCCCAGTGGCTCATAGTTTAACGATGGCCCATACAGTTCGATCAATTTCTCAATTGGAAGTGGAGGTTTAGCCATTCGTATTTTCCTTCAGCCTCATTTGTGCATTAGCCAAGGATTTACGCTTGCATGGAGGGCAAATCTCTTGCCAGGTCTTGGCCGGCCCGGGCATAGAGTAGTCGAAGCCTAACTGCGGCAAAATTTCGTTCAAATCGTCGATGTGCATTCGCGAAGCAAACCGTTCTCCGCAACGGACACAGAACGCTCCTGGGCCGCGTTCTCCCGCATCATGGTACAGCTTGACTCCAAGTTGTGCCGGTCGTTGGAAAATATGAAAGAACTTGCCAAAAGGCAAATAAATCAGTGCGCCGATTACTGTGATTGCATGCAGAATTGAGAGGAAGTCATAGAAAATACCATCAAAGTAAATGTTGGAGACGGTGAGTGCAAGGCCAGTAACTGAGATTGCAAATAGGATAATCAAAGGAACAAAATCCAACGCAAACGATTGCACTGCTTGAGCGCCTTGATCTCTCATCCGTCTGGATAGGGATAAAGTGACGCCGATGATAACCATGACAGCGGCGATATCCAGCACGTGAAACATAATCCAACCGAATAAACTGTGAACTGAAAATGGCACAGTCGGGAAACCGAATAAGTGCGGCACATATTGAGTTGGATCATCCGGTAAGGTGCCGAAGTGAATCCATCCAAAAACTAAGGGGAAAGTAACAGCAGCTGCTAATGTGCAGCCCCATGACAGGAATAGGTGCGTGATCCACCGCATTTTGGAACGACGGCGAATGAACGTTTGTGCAATCAGATGAGTGACTGAAACTTCAGACAACTTAATTATCGTTCTTGGAAATTCTTTGAAAAATAGCTGCCAGCCTCGTTGCCAGTAGCGTTTAGTCGGCGGCTTTTGAAGCCAAATGTAGTAGTGATAAGTGACGCCCCACGTGGCAAATATAGTTGCAAATGTGTAAATCACTAAGGCCGGATCGAAATTTTGCAACTTACGCGATCCGATCACGATGGACGCAATCAGGCATCCAGCAAAGAAAGTAGCGATAAAAGCAGCTCTGACTTGCTCCGCTGTACGCACTAAATGTGGTGGCAGTATTAAGTCTCGTTTCTCTTGCCGTGAGACAAAGACCTTTTGATTTGCCAGCAGCAATAAAAGCGAAAGAAGAGAGAGAAGCCCAAAGCACGGCCACATGACGCCGAGATACTGCTTAGAGGCTCCCAGCAAAAGTGGAGGGAAGAAACCGCCCAATCCGCCAAAGGCACCTACTAATCCGCTTACCGTCGCTACATGTTTTGGAAATATCTCGGGCACAAGCTTGAATACCGCTCCATTGCCAAGACCTAAAAATAATGCGCATCCAAGTGCACCCACAGTGAACGGCAATATGTTTGGCCACGCCAGCAGCGGCGCAAAAAGTGCAATGCCCAGAAAGACAGCCGAAAGAACTTTTGCCCCGCCAATTTGATCGCCAAGCCAGCCGCCTATTGGTCTCATTGTAGTGGCAAGGATGACAAAGACAGCGACACGCAGTCCGGCGTCGGCTCCATCTAGCTTGAATTCTTCTCGCAGTAGTGTTGGAAGGTAGATAGCAAAAGCAATGAAGCCGCCAAAGGTAAGGAAGTAAAATAGCGCGAGCAGCCATGAGAGGCGCTCAGTGACGAGCACCTTGCACATATCGGAAAAAGTTGCCGCCTTTACTTCGCCCGGCGCATCGCGGGCGATAAATGCGAACGCGATAGCCCATGCCCCTAAAAGAGCGGAAGTTCCATAAAAGACATTCTGCCAACCAAGCTGAGCTGCCACAACGGGCGACAGGAATACTGCAAGCGATTGTCCAATATTTCCTAGTCCATACAATCCCAGTACGCTGCCTTGTCTGGCAGGAGCAGTCCAGCGCGATACATAGCCTATGCCAACCGAGAATGATGAACCGGCAAGCCCCAGTGCGAATCCGGCACCAAGGATGATAGGCCATGAAGCTGCCGATGGTAATGCAGCGCATATAGCAGCACTACTAAGAAGCAATGCTGTAAAAACCATGCGGCCGCCAAATCTGTCTGTAAGCATCCCCATTGGTAGCCTGGCAAGCGAGCCTAACAAGACTGGTACGGCAACCAGCATAGCTGTCTGCGTACTTGACAAGGAGAGCAACTCTTTGAAGGTCGGTGCAAGTCCGCTAACCAGCCCCCACGCCATAAAACAAAGGGCAAAAGAAAAAGTAGCTATAGTCAAATGTAACTTTTCTTGCACGTGGGTCTATCTTCCAGCAATGAGATTTGATGATTTTCGCACACTGGCCAAGTCTAAATGGAGAAAGATTTCTTGATTTGACATGGCTGGACAGTCCTTCGCTGGGGAGCAAGCCGTTTGAATAGGCATGAAGCTTTTTCGCTAACTTTGTTGGCGCTTACATCAAATCCATCTTTCGGATGACAATTTTTGGTTGCTTCTCGGCCAAACTTTATTCGTCATGTGAAAGCCCTGTGGGGAATCTAAGGATGGTTATGCTCGACAAAGATAAAGAACGGCTGCGAAATATTGAAGGGCGGCTCCAGAACTGGATTTTTCCGCCTCAAGTCGTTATCGAACTTACAGCCCTCTGCAATTTTCGCTGTGTTCATTGCAACCATAAAGACTTAAAGCGTGTCAAAGGTTCAATGTCAGACATCCTCTTCGAAAAAATCATTGATGAAATTGTCGGAATCAATCCGGATA
>Ga0209591_10002309_pt1 | contig 22985 bp, 10 predicted proteins | sample MAT01_FD_187207 | JGI IMG/M metagenome (GOLD analysis project Ga0209591, IMG submission 187207) | Freshwater microbial communities from Lake Fryxell liftoff mats and glacier meltwater in Antarctica - MAT-01 (SPAdes) (version 2) | ecosystem: Environmental > Aquatic > Freshwater > Ice > Liftoff... | reverse complement strand
AGCTACAGATCGGTGACACTTTAGTTTTACATGCGGGGCAGATTGTGCCTGTGGACGGCACGATTATTACGGGTGTGGCCACGGTGGATCAACATATGTTAACCGGCGAAGCGCAGCCTGTCGAAAAGAAAGCGGGAGATGGAGTGCTCGCCTCCACGTTGGTCATCTCCGGCCAGGTTGATGTCGCTGTTGAAAAGACAAGCGCCGAGACGACAGCGGGGCAGATTGTCGCGATCCTCAATCGGACAGCGCAGGATAGTAAGCCCACGGCCGCCAAAGGGGTAGCCACGGCCGACCATTTAGTCATGCCGACGTTGGCGCTGAGTCTCATGAGCTTGCCCTTTATTGGTCCAGCGGGTGCGATTAGTGTCATTGGCGCCAATTCCATGTATACAAGCTATCTATCTGGTTCGCTGGCGATGTTGAATTTTCTCAATCTGGCGGCCAGCAGTGGCATTCTGGTTAAAGATGCCAGCGCATTGGAACAATTAAGCAATGTGGACACGATTGTCTTTGACAAGACCGGCACCCTAACGTTGGAGAGGCCCACTATTGCGCAAATTCATACCCTAAATGGTATGTCCGCAGAACAAGTATTGTTCTTTGCTGCCGCGGCCGAAGCACGCCAAACGCATCCGATTGCCCGCGCCATTCTGGATGCGGCAGCCGAGCTTGATATGCAGCTACCCGCCATTGATCAAGCACATTATGAAGTAGGGTACGGGCTCAAGGTGCGGCTGGTGTCGAATGGTTTAGAGTCTTCTCCGGATGAGGAGCCCACTGGGCATAACCCTTTGTCTTGTCATCCCCTCATTCGCGTCGGTAGTGGACGTTTTATGACGATGGAAGGGATTCCTTTACCGGCACAGATCCATACGCTGACAGAAGCGTGTCAGGCGCAAGGCCACTCGCTGGTAATGGTGGCGGTGGATGACGAACTGGTGGGCTGTATTGAATTGCAGCCCACAGTGCGACCAGAAGCGCAACAGATCATTCAGGGCTTGCGGGCGCGTGGCCTGGACCTCTACATTATCTCTGGTGATCAGGAAGCCCCGACCCGTAAACTGGCCCAAGATTTGGGGATGACGGGTTATTTTGCAAACACCCTACCCGAAGCCAAGGCCGATCTGGTTGCTCAGTTGCAAGCGGAAGCACGCCAAGTTTGCTTTATCGGCGACGGCATCAACGATGCGATTGCCATGCGTCAAGCACAAACATCCATCTCGTTGCGTGGGGCGACCACCGTCGCAACCGACACGGCACAGATCATCCTCATGGAAGGCAATCTCAACCAGTTGCTCCAGATCTTCCAGCTTGCCGAGGAATTTAAGCGTAACAGCAAACACAATATCCGCTTCACCACGGGGGTTAGCCTGGTGGCGGTGACGGGTATTCTGTTCGCCGGCTTTACGTTTGCCGCTACAGAAATTTTCTATTCGCTCTCTTTGTTTGGTGGCTTGGGCATTGCGATGAAACCACTGCTGGATCATCGAAAACAAGAGAAAGGAAAAGAGGCGTTAACGGCCTAAGGTCGCTTACTTTTGGGGTAAGCGGTTGTCACAATCCTATGTGCGGCTCGACACGGTGCGGGCTGCGCCCAATGGGCGCCCGCGGCTGGCGGAACTGGCTTACCGGTACGGGGGCGACTAGGTCAATTACGATTTCTGCAGTTTGCGCCGCGGCCACTAGGTTACGGTTTACGACGACGTTCTCAAGAAAAGAGCGCCGCAATCGATCATCTTCCAGTTGATTCGCAATTTTCTGTAACATCTGGTAGGCGGTGCCCAAAACTGTTCGCGCACGGGGGTCCCCCACTGCCTGGAGCACACGCACGCATGTCCAGTAGACGGCAAAAGGCTCATACGCCGCGGCCAGGCCATACTGCGCAAAGAGCGCCAGCGCAGCTTCAGCGTGGGGTACGGCAGCCGTTGCTTCGTTTTGGGCTAAACAGAGGGCCGCCAGACCGGCATATGCATCCGTCGGGCACGAGAACCAGTTTGCCCCTTTTTGGAGCGTGATGGCTTGTTGGTAACAGTCACCAGCAGCGGTAAAATCCCCCAGGTTGGCAAGGGCATGGCCCAAATTGATCTGCGCCCGCTGGATTACGAAATGATTCCCGGCACTTTGCGCCATCTGCAAGGCTAGCTGACAAGCAGTTTGTGCAGCAGCAGAATCGCCGCACAAACAGTGCAAACGTCCATAACTGGCATGCAACCAGCTTTCCCAATAGGGTATGTGCCGGGCTTGCGCTGGCGCAAGCCCTTGCCTATATTCCTGTTGCGCTGCGCTGTAGGCCCCTAACGCCACCAACAGGTCACCAACGTGGACCCAATCCTCGAACACGGGTTGTAAGGTGCGCTGTTGCAAATAGCGGTACGCCGCTTGATAGTCATGACCCGCTAGATAGAATAACCCCAGATTGCTGACGATGCGCACTTCCAGCGCGCGATTGGGCCGATGACGCAGACAATCCAGCGCTTCATGGAAATGCGGAATACCAGCCAGCGGATGCGTAGTCATGGTAAGCGCAATGCCCAAATCATTGAGACTTTCTGCGGTGAGTTGGGGCAAATTTGCCTGGCGCGCGTATGTACATGCTTGCTCGGACAGTGGGCGCATGGCGGCGTAGTCATGACGTGCTTGCGCGATGCGCGCCAACTCATGGTAAGCCGACCCTTGCAATGCCGGGTCAGCCAGGCTACATCCCAGGGCAAGGGCTTCATTCGCCCATGTCTCACCTTTTTTCACCTCACCCGACTGGGGATAAAGGCGATAAAACTGGGCAGTGTAACACAATAAGCGCGCCAGCAAACGCTGCGGTTGCATGACCCCGGGGGCGCGCGCGATGGCGTGACGGACCGTAGTTAGCGCTCCCTCCAAGAGCTGAATCGCTTCCGGGTACATACCTGCCGTCTGGTAAAAGTCTTGCAGGCTGCCCACGCTTATCTCCAGCAAGGCCAAGTTGCCCTGGTCAACGCTCCAGCGCCACGCGGTGCGCACATTATCTAGATCGGCCTGGATCTGTTCCATGGCCGTCGCATACGCGGCCGCGGTCTGCTCCTGTTCCAAGCGCGCCAAGAATTCCAGATAAAAGTGGGCATACTGCACGTATAGCGCGGCGCGTTGCTCAGGCAACTGCTGAAGCTTTTGTTGAGCAAAAGCATGTACCGTACGATGCATGGCATAACGTTCGTCTCCCACTTTGTTCAGTAAGGATTGGTCGAGGAGAGGCCGCAACAGTGCGCTGGTTGCGCCGGCAATGTCCTCGGCCGCCTCACGACCGAAGGAGCCGGGAAAGATCGAGAGCTTGGCCAGCAGCAGTTGCCCTTCCAGTGGAAGTAGGCGCCAAGAACGTTCGAAGACTGCCCCAAGCGTGCGCTGCTCGCGCGGTAAATCACGTGTGTCTGCCACCAAAACGTCCAGGCTCTTAGCGATCTTAGTGGCGAGCGTGCTGCAGTTCAGCAACAGCAACATACTAGTGGCCAGTTCGATCCCCAGTGGTAATCCCCCGACCAGTTGACAGATCTGCCCAACCGGACCAATGGTTTCAGCGCTGATGACAAAGGTGGGATCGAACTGCTGGGCGCGCTGCACAAACATGGCGACGGCTTCGCTCGCTCGCCAAGCCTCATCCTGGATGGCGCGGGTTGGGTTAACCTGGGCAGCTTCGACAGCGGCGCGATAAGCTGCCGCCGGCAGCGATAGATTTTCGAGGGTCAGCACCGTTTCCCCACGTACATTGAGGCGCGCGCGCGAAGTAATAAGTACTTTGAGCTGTGGCGCTTGGGTCAACAGTGTAACGATAGACGCGGTTCCCGCCAAAAGATGTTCGAAGTTATCCAGAATGAGCAGGAGTCGTCGCGTGCGCAAATAGGCTTGGAGTTGAACAGCAGGGGATACATCTGTCTCCAGTTTATATCCGATCTGTTCCGCAATGGTGCGCAGGATCGCTTCACCGGAGGGCGGGTCATCCACCAGCGTTTGCCCAGGTTGGACATTATCTGCTACAGCAATGTCCAAAAGCGACACAAAATAGATACCGTCGGGAAAATCTGCCGGTTGGGTGCGCAACAAACGCTGCCCCGCCGCCAGCGCGAGCGAGGTCTTGCCCATCCCACCTGGTCCAACAATGGTCAAGAGCCGACAGTCAACATCGCTAAGGCGTTGGCCAAGGTAGACCACTTCCTGGCGACGACCGACAAAGGCGCTCAGCGGTTGCGTAAGATTGGTAGGTATGGTATAGGGCGCTAGTTGATACAGCGTGGATGGCAGAGTGGATGGCAGAGTGGGGACAGGCAGTGGCTTGATGGTGACGCCGGTCGGCTTTTTTGCCATCTCCGGTCCCCGGTGCGCCACAATTACCTGCCCACTCACCTGGGTGCGTAGTTCAGTCAGCAGCGCCGTCAAGGCTGGTGAGGGGGTCATGTTGAACTCGTCGGCCAACATTTTCCGGTACCGTTCATAACGCTGCAAGGCCTCGGTGCGTCGGCCCACGGTAAGGAGCAACTGAACTTGCCGGGCATACGCCGCTTCGTTATGAGGTTCAATTTCTAACAGCCGGTCCAGACAAGCCAATGCCGGTTCGGTGGCGGCAGTGGCCGCATACGCCTCGCTCAACGCCAGCAGATTGGTGATCAGTTGCTTGCGCAGATATTCACGGCGCAACGTCGTCCACTCCTCAAACGGTTCCGACTGATGAATGTAAAAACCCGCAAGAAAATCCCCGCGATAGAGGTCAAGCGTGGCTTGCCACCCAGCCAAATCGGGCGCCGCCGCCCGCGCCTGGGCATGCTGCACGGCCGCCACCCCTTGCTGAAAGGCCACCACATCAATCGATTGAAGGTGCGCAGCCGGCAAGGCAACGGTGCGGTGTGTGATCGCCAGCCCATCACCCAACGCTTTGCGCAGCACCGAAAGCAGGTTGCGCAGCGAGTGTTTGGCGGTCGGTGTGGACGCCTCGGGCCACAACAGTGTGGCCAGGGTTTCTCGCCCCACCGGCTGCTCGGCCAGGGCCAGGTAATAGAGCAGCGCCAGCGCCTTGTGCGGCAAGGGTAATACGACCAGTTGCCCTTGCACGCGGAGTTCTGGATGCCCAAATAGACGAAGTTCTAGCATCGGTGACATAGATTTACCGTAAGCAGTGGATGAAGTGGCTAATTAGAAATGTATCGACTCATCTGTAAAGAATGTGCAAACTGGTGCGTTGTCCTTGCACAGAATTCCTGACGCAAGAACAACGGGTTGGGACACATCTGGCGAATGAACAATTTATATTAGTCAATTTATATTAGTCACTCATGTTACGCACCGGGAACGCCGCCATCCCTGGCGGCCTGGCGGCGTTCCCGGTGCGTAGCATCACTTAGTCAATTTTCGGGATTATAACAGGTAAATTTTATATCGTGTATTACACGAACCTTACGAAAAAAACATAAAAAGGCGCGTAGCAGCCTATGTAAGCGAATTAGAATGCGAACGCAGCCAAAAGTATGCTCCTATACAGCATACTTTTGGTTTATATGGTCGAGTTGTTTGCCCATTGGTAGGAATGCTTTACATAACATTACCTTAAGCAGAATAAACATATTATAGCATAACTCTTACCCTTTGCTCAATATTTGACGTAGCTTTGACGTAGCTTTGACGTTTATTTGACGCTTGTTAGGACGATTCGGATGCGCAGCTATGTTATCCTATATACAAATCTAGAGAACGCCAATAGAGGACATAAATCGCCACGCGGTAAATGAGACAAATCATGGGCACGGGGTATGCCTGAGGATGCAGTTCCTGGGCCAACGTGCCGCGCGATAACCTTTTTCGCGAAGCGTGTTTTTCGCGAAGCGTCTTACTTGCGCCGGCCACCTTTATTCTGGAGATGAGAGGGTTATGTTGCGCCTTGCTTAGCAGGGCGTAGCGTTGTCATCATCTGTCAATCGAGCCGATCCTTGTAGAGACGCGCCAAACTTGCTATCGCCCACGAGATCATGATTGATGTTAACGGTAAGATTATTCGGTACGCCCACATTTCACCTGGATACTCAGTCGCTCGCCCTGCTGGTCACGGGCCGAGCCGCGGCTTTGCTCATCTATTTGGCCGTTACGCGCCAAACGCAGCCCCGCGCGCTACTGACCGATTTGTTATGGGAGGATGTAGCAGAACAACAGGCCAGAACCAATTTGCGCTACTTACTAAGCCATTTACGCAAAACGGTGGGTGACTATGTTGTAGCTCAGGGCGAGACCGTTGCCTTCAATCAGGATCTGCCCCATTGGGTAGACGTGAACGCCTTTAGCACCTATATGCACACCGTGGCCACCCCGGCGCCGGCGGCCGTCGAACCGGAAATTCTCCAAGAGCTGCTCAATTTGTATACGGGCGAGTTCTTGAGTGGCTTTTCGACCGAGGGCGTGCCCATCTTTGAGCGTTGGCTGCTAGCCCAACGGCGCCACCTGCATGATCTGCTCGTGCAAGGGCTGCGCTTGCGCACCCAACAGCATCTCACGCAGGGCGAGTATGCCGAGGGCTTGGCGATCAATCACTATTTGCTCACGCTGGAACCGTGGCGCGAAGAAGCGCACCGCCAACGTATGCTGCTCTTGGCCCACAGCGGTCAACGTAGCGCTGCACTCCAACAATACACCAGCTGCTGTCAAGCACTCGCCGAAGAATTGGATGTTCCACCCATGTCACAGACCACCACCCTCTACGAACAGATCAAATCCGGACAATGGTTTGCCGCGCAATCAGCGCCGGGTCACCGCCATCCCTTGCCCGTTGCCATCACTGCCTTTCCAGAAGGAATGCCTCTGCATCGGCAAAATAGCGCGGCGCATCTGGCATCTCCCCCCCCCGCCGTGACGGCGCGACGCTGCGATCTAGGCGCCATGCCGGACGCCGCACACTTCTATGGCCGGCAAGCCGAACTCGCCACCCTGCACAGTTGGATCGGACAAGAAAATAGCCGGCTGGTTGCCGTGTTGGGCAACTGTGGGCAGGGCAAAACCGCACTAGCCGCTGCCTTTGTGCAAGACCTGCTCGCCGATGAACAAAGCCCAACTCATCGCTTTACCCAAGTGATCTGGCGTTCGCTCCATGGCGCGCCTTCCTGTATCGAAATCCTGCAAGGCTGGCTCCAACAACTGGAAGACAAAACAACGGATGCGCTGCCCTTAGCTTTTGACGAACTCGTCACACGCCTCTTTGCCATCCTGCAGGCGCGCCCTTGTCTACTGATATTGGATGGCGTGGAAGCGATCTTGGCCAGTTCAACTGGGCAAGAGTTGGGAAACACCGATGTGTACCGGCCGGGCTGTGCCGCTTATGACACACTCTTCCGTTTGCTGTTTCAACGCCGCCATCGCAGTTGTTTGTTGCTGACCAGCCGGGTCCGGCTGGCGGCGTTGAGCCAGGTGGATGAACGTAATGGCGCCTTCCACTGTTTGGAGCTAGAGGCGCTCACCCCAGCCGATGGAGCCGCATTGCTCGCGGCACAGCGGATTACCGGCCATCTAACCATCGCCCAACAGCTTCACCACCACTATGCCGGCAACCCGCTTTTGCTCCACCAAGCCGCCAACCTGATCTACGAGCTTTTTAGTGGCAATGGCGAGACATTTTTGCAAGAAGGACTGTTCTTTTTAGGCGACATCGGCGCTGGATTAACCCAGCAATTAGCTCTCCTCGCGCCCCTCGAACAACAGGTGCTGCAACGATTGGCGCAAGCAGGTCAACCGCTTTGTCGCCCAACCCTCTACGATCAATTGACGCCACGCCCCGCCAAACAGGTCTATTTTCATGCGTTGCAAAGCTTGCAGCGAGCATTTCTACTCCAGCAGACCGACAACCAGGTCAAATTGCCACCTCTGCTCGTGGCCTATCTGGCTGAACACACATTATCGGCTTAGGATCTAAGCTTATCCCCTAATCCTTGGCGTACCGAAAACCGCGTCCCCTAACTCGACGCGCTTTTCGGCACGCCTTTTCCATGCGAAGACCAACTCGAATCTGCTCACTTCAACTTGTCACCACCTACAGCCGCTTACACCCACATTGATTCCACGTTTGCGCCACGCGTCTTTGCTAGACTTATGACGAGAAATCATAACGGACAGTGACGACGGTGTCATCGACCGGATAGGTACCAGTACATATAGGTACAAGTAGACCTGTAGTTGCGAGTAAGTAAGTAGTACAGTGAATCAGGGATTGACGCGCCTTTCTTACTGTATCACCCTACTACTCACTTACTGGCTTATGCACCTACTGTACTAAATAAAAGGAGTGTATATGGTGGGTCTATTGACCATAACTGGTAGTGCCTCAGTGGTTGGTGTTTGGGCTTACAGGCGTTGGGGCGACAAAAAGCAGGCACGCCGAGAGCCAGGAGCCAGGCCAGCTTGGTGGCAAGCATCCTGGCAACGCGTGCAGGGCAGGGTGTGGCAATCTAGCCCGCCGGTTACCCCGCATAATCCGCCCGCACCACCACCAGAACCCATCGTTGATCGGCCATTTATGACACCCGAGCAAACTGCGGACATCCGCGCAACGATCCGATATGGGTTACACACCTCAACCCTAGCCCTGGGGGTGACCACGGTGGGGCGGATCTTCTTTCCACCTTTGCAGGTAGCCGGTCTGCCCTTGCTAGTCTATATGGGTGTCCCAGCCGCGCAGCAGGCTTATGGTCAGCTTAGGGATGAAGGGCGCCCCAGCCGTGCGTTAGCCGAAACCGTGGTATTGGCGGTCTGCCTGGCCGGCGGTTACTACTGGGTCGGCTCCCTTGGCTTCTGGCTCTACTACGGTGGCCGCGCCTTGTTGCCTTTCCGCCAACAAGGCGAAGACATTCAGCACCCAGCATGGTTGGTGCCCACAACGGCGTACTTGTGGAAAGATGGCACAGCCTGTGCTGTACCAACCGCGACCCTCGAGCCCGGTGACCAAGTGTTCCTTCACAGCGGCGAGATGGCGCCGGTCGATGGCCTGATTACCGAGGGTGTAGCCTGGTTGCGTCCCCAAGCGTTGTCATCCACTGCTTGTGGTCTGCGCAAAGGGGTGGGCGACAAGGTTACCGCGGCAGATATTGTTTTGGTTGGGCAGATTTGTGTGCGGGTAGCTCCAACCCCATAAGGGTCGAAGACAAAAAATAACAATATTCACAAGCTGACCCAAATCAGCCATCCGCGCCGTGACGAACTTGCCACCCCTGTCTCCCACAGTGGCCAGGCCGTGGGCATGAACTTACGGGCTGGCGTAACCTGGGACGTTCTGAATGACAAAACCGAGGCTCTCCGACGCAAATTCATCGGTGCCTTCGCCAACGCAGCAGCGCCTTGACATCCACGGGCAATGCCAGCAAGCAGCCGGCAAGCCACTCAGTGGGATGGTTGAACAGTTTTCACTATGTTAGTAGCCTACGCAGGAGAAACGCTTGATATGATGGTGATGACACGAATGACACAGACCGACAGTACTTGGACAACCTGGACTGTTCCTCGCCCCAAGCGCAAAGCGCGGCGGTTGTTAATTGATAAATTAGCCCAGCCGGCAACCGACCAAGACAGGGAGACGCAGTGCGATGACACAGCCGTTACGTTCCGCACTGCAGAGGATACGCCGCAGACAAATATCCGACCAGCCTATGTCAAGTTAGTGGACAGGGTGCAGTCGTTATTTGGCCAAGACCATATTCTGCGCTGGAGTGGTACGGCGCGCCAGCAACAATTATCCGAGATGCTTTCGACGGCAGATGTCCAAGCCAATAATCAAGTCCACCAGCAGGCTAATCTAGAACTGGGTGCTGGCGCCATCGCAACGGTGCTCGCCGGTGCCGGTTCGTTTGGTATACCATCGTTGAGTCTACTCAGCGTGCCGTTTTGTGTGTATGCGGCGGGCGGCCCAATCAAACGTTCGCTGCAAAAGCTGCGCCACGGCGAAACCACCACCGACTTGCTCGTGGCCCTTTCGACGGCGGGCAGTTTAGGGTGCGGTTATTTTTTTGCCGCGGGCCTGAATGTTTTTCTCTTCCGGATTGGGTCTAAACTGGAACTCGCCGTGAAAGATCACTCCAAGCAAAATCTGATCGATGCCTTTCGCCAACACGCAACGACTGTTTGGGTGTTAGTTGATGGTGTGGAGATCGAGCGGCCCTTTGCGTCCTTACAAAAAGGTGATGTGGTGATTGTCCACGCTGGCGAAACCGTGCCAGTGGATGGCGTCATCGTAGAAGGCGCGGCCTCGCTTGACCAGCGTATTCTCACTGGTGAAGCGAACCCGGTGGAGAAAATGACCGGTGATACGATCTTCGCGGCCACGCTGCTGATCGCAGGGCGGGTGGCGCTACGTGTGGAGAAAACTGGACAAGCGACTGCGGCCGGGCAGATTGGCAATATCCTCAACCAGACCGTGAGTTTCAAATCGAATGTCCAACTGCGCGGCCAAGCCTTGGCCGATCGCACGGTGACGCCAACGCTCTTGCTGGGCGTTGCCGCGGGCGCGTTGCTGGGCATTGAAAGTGGTATCGCTGTGATCTTTGCCCACTTTCGCAACCGCATCAGCATGGTGGTGCCGGTCAGCCTGCTCCACTTTTTGAACCGGGCCGCCCAAGCGCAAATCTTGATCAAGGATGGTCGTTCGCTCGATCTGTTGCAAAAAGTAGACACCCTAGTCTTTGACAAGACTGGCACCCTGACCGAAGACCAACCCCAGGTTTGCGCGATCCATGCCGTGATTGATCCGCAAGGGCAGCCAGGGTATCAGGAAGCGGAGATTCTCGCGTATGCCGCTGCCGCCGAATATAAGCAAACGCACCCGATTGCCCGCGCCATCCTGGCCGCCGCGCGTACACAACAGCTAACTGTGCCGCCGCTGGATCATGCGGCGTACAAAGTGGGCTATGGCCTGACCGTACAGGTGCAAGGGCGGCAGGTGCGCGTGGGCAGCGGCAATTTTATGCGGAGTGAAGAATTAAGCATTCCTGCCCACTTGCAAACTGTGCAAGGCCAGGTGCATGAGGAAGGGCACACATTAGTCATGGTGGCGGTTGATAATGCGGTGGTCGGCGCGATTGAACTAGCGCCGACCATCCGTCCCGAAGCCAAAGCGGTGATCCAGCAGTTGCGCCAACGCAAACAAATTAAGGCCATGTACATTATCTCTGGCGACTCGCTCATGCCGACGCAAGCACTGGCGCGTGAGCTGGGCATTGACCATGTCTTTGCCGAAGTCTTGCCCGAACAGAAAGCCGAGATCATCGCCCAGTTGCAGGCCGAAGGCAAATCGATCTGTTATATCGGCGACGGTATCAACGATGTGATTGCCTTGAAGAAGGCGCAAGTTTCGATTTCTTTGCGCGGCGCCGCCACTGTGGCTACTGACACGGCGCAGATTATCCTCATGGAACAGAGTTTGCGTCGGTTGCCCTACTTGTTCACATTAGCCGACGAATTTAGTCGCAATGTCAACCAGTGCCTGGCGGTGATGTTATCGATCACGGGCGTGAGTTTGGGGTCCATCTTTTTCTGGCACACCGGCATCGTTACTGCCATTGTGTTCATGCAAGTCAACTTATTTGCTAGTATGGCGACTGCCCTGGTGCCCATGTGGCGCGATTCGAAATCACCCGCCCCAAACCACGCGGCGGCAACGGAACGGATCGGTTGAACCACATGACAGGTTATACGCAGATCCATTTGAAAACGGAGTTTAAAGAAAAAGGATTTAGATAATGATAAAGCCTGTAGATGTTGTGGTGGTGGGTGGTGGTATGGTCGGCTGCCTGTCGGCCTACTATCTTAGCGAGGCGGGGATCAGCGTTGCCATCGTTGAATGCACCGGGGTCGGCGTCAAAGCTTCCGGGAACTCAGCCGGCGGGCTTAATCCGCTTCATGGCCCCGGCATTCCTGGACCCATGAGTGAGCTGGCGATGACATCGTTTACTTTGCACCTTGCACTATGGGACAGCTTACAACACGAAGGGGCGACTGGCTTTTTTCCGCGCCAGGTTAAGCGAATGTTCCTGGCTTTTGATCAGGCCGGTTTGGCTGCGTTCGAGGGGGCGCGTCAGTTATATACAAGGAGCAAGGGATTCTCGGCGCATTTGCTTGACGCCGAAGCGGTGAAAAAACTGGAGCACCGGGTCAATCCGGCGGTGTACGGGGCGCTTTATACTGAAGGTAACGCTGCCATCGAGGCACTTGCCTATAATCGGGCTATCGCGGATGCTGCACTGCGCCGCGGCGCCCAGTTGGTTGATGCCGCGGCAACTGGTCTGGTGTGCGATAGTGGTCGTGTCAGCGGTGTAGTGACCGACAAGGGGATCATTTCTTGTGGACAGGTCGTCATTACTACAGGCGCTTGGGGAGAGGAGCCGTCGCGCTGGTTGGGTGTATCGATCCCGGTTGAACCACTCAAGGGTGAGATGTTATTGGTTGACATCCCTGGGGCGCCGCTAGACTATGACATTAGTTATAACAACTTTTCGCTGTTTTGTCGAGGCCAAAATCAGGTTTGGATCGGCGCCACCGAGACATCGGAAGGGTACGATGAACGACCGACGGATCGGGCCTATCAGGCGCTGCTGGCGCGCGGCGTCCAGATTATGCCCACCCTTGCCGAGGCTAAAGTGCTTGAACACACTGTGGGCCTACGACCGGTCACGCCGGATGGGCTGCCGATTGTAGGCAAAGTGCCTGGCTACGAGAATGTTTATCTGAGTACGGGGGCAGGCAAGAAGGGGACGCTCATTTCCGCTGGCATGGGGAAGGCCATTGCTGATTTGATCACGCAAGGCCAGACGGCAATTTCAATCGAGGCGGCAGACCCCAGCCGTTTTTTCGGCGTGGTCGCTGACCCGCGCGCTTTGCGCAACCGTTGACGTGAATTGATCGCACGATAAAAGGTAATTGAGTATGGAACATTATTGTGTTCATTGTGGGAAGACATTTCAATTAGGGTACCAAGCATTTTGTGACGTTTGTGATGGGATGATTGACATGCGATATGACTTGAGCCGAGCCAAGCTGCACACCTCATCGCACCCATACGAGCGTTTCGCTGATCTGCTGCCGGTTCAGGATCCCGCGGGTTTGTTGCCTAAAAATGTTGCATATTCGCCGCTCGTGCATGCCAAAGGGCTAGGCAAGTTGCTTGGTATGCCGGCGTTGTATTTAAAGAATGAGACTGTTCACCCAACTGGCAGCACCAAGGACTGCATGGCGGCCGTGTCGCTGGCCTATCTTTGGGAGCAAGGCGTTAGATCGTTCTGTACATCGTCAACGGGGAACAGCTCTACGGCGTATGCCTATGCGATAATCAATTATCCAGAGATGCGTCTACATCTGTTTACCGCAGAAGATTTTGTGCAACGGGTTGCCTATGCGGATACCGATCAGGTAATGCATCACGTCTTGCGCGGCGCGAGTTTTGTGACTGCATCCAACTTTGCCGGTGTGTATGCCAAGCAAAACAATTGGGTGTATGAACGCGGTTTTTTCAATTTGGGACGACGTGAGGGCTTAAAAATGGCCTATTTGGAGGCTTGCGATCAGGCACCCCAACCGATCGACTGGTACTTCCAGGCCGTCTCGAGCGCGATGGGGGTTTACGGAACGTACAAAGGCGCCAAGGAGCTATTGGCCTTGCAACAAATTGAGCGGTTGCCGCGGTTGGTCTGTGCCCAACAGCAGAGCTGCGCACCGATGGCCCACGCCTGGGAAGATGGCTCGGCTGTGATCCGACCGGAGCATGTTGTCGCCAAACCGCATGGGATCGCCGAGGCGATTCTGCGTGGTGACCCCACCAAGGCGTATCCCTATGTCAGAGAAATCGTGATTGAAAGCAACGGGTGCTTTGTCGCTGTCAGCGAGCAGCAAATTCGTGATGCGCGCCGAATGCTCCAAGAGTTGGAGGGCATCTCCGCTTGCTTTGCCTCGGCTACCGCAGTGGCCGCGCTGATCCAATTGGTGCGTAACGGCGACTTCCCGTCCAACGACACGGTATTGGTCAATCTGACGGGGAGCGATCGTACACCCGAGCCGATTTCCCCGCGGATCCGTTGGTATCGCAAAATTGACAATGAATGGGTGCCAGAGGCCAACCCACCAGCATTAGCCGGGGTTGATCTAGCGCAGGCACAATTGCTTGTAAAAAATTAATCCGTGTTGTTGATAAGGGAAAGCAGTTATACGACACAGGGTGTTTAAATGGATGCAATAAATCCATCTATACTGAGCAAGGCAATAGATGATAACGATTTATACCATTTTCTCTCTGGTCGCAATATCATTTATGCCCTTCACAAGTATAAACACCCTGTGAATTTGACGAAGACGGGCAGCTGATTGCCAACCGGGCCGCACAAACATACCATCGGACAAAGCTTCTTTTTGTATTGCTATGAACCAGGCGGCAATCGTTTTGAAGCTGTGGCCGGCGGTTATTTGATCCTGGCGCCCGACTGGCAACCCGTCGTATGGACACAAGCAGAACGGGCAAAGGGCCAAGCCTGGGGCTTACAAACCGTCCAGTCGTGCCATACCTATGGCACGCCCCCGGTCGAGTAAAGCAAGATGCGCCATGTAAGGAGGTTCACAAAGTCAACTACCACCGCCAAAGTACGTACAGGCGCAGACAATCCGTAACAAGCAGATTATGGAAGAGCGCGATCCAGTCGTGCGGCAACGCAATCTCGACGATCTACGCCGCGCAGCCGAGAACCCGGAAAAGGCCAAGATGTTCATGCGGCGCGCGGCGTTGGTCGACAGCCTCAAATCAGCATCGACTGTTCAGTAAGATGTTATAGGAGAAGACCCATGTCATCTATTGTTGCCTTATTGCTGGTCGGCGCGGTTGTTTCAACCGCCATCAAAGTTGGCATCCTGGTGGTTGGGGTGAAAGCCTATCGCGCCAAACGCCAGGGTGCGCCTGATCCGACGGAGCCAACCAAGCATGCTGGGCAAACGGATGGCGCGTGATTCCGTTTTACTTATCTACCTGTTTCCCTGGTTCATGTTTTTCTGATTCGCTGATGTCTTCAATTCTACTGTACAAGGACGGCAAAGGGTGTTTATGCTACCAATTCCGATTTTAGTGTTAGCGAGTGGCACGTTATTGACCCGCATTGGCGTGGCGCGGCGCCAAGAACGACCGTTCCTGATCGACGTTCTATGTCCCCAACAGCCGACTTCTCGGAGCGACGATCCCAGACAAGTTTCCTCTGTGCTATCGCCTCTGTACAAACTCGGCGCGGATATCCACTCTGGGGTAAAAACGCGTCGGGAACTGCTCTTTGGCGATCAACGCACTCAACAGATGCAGGAATTTCGCAGTTCGAGGGACTCACTGAACGACCCTGAACACCGCGACGAACGAGCGGCGGAGGAAGCACATCTCAATCACCATTTCTGGGTGGCAAGCACAGGTACAGCCATTGCCGTCACCGGTCTGGTAACGCATACCGCCTTAGGTCCGCTGAGTATCCCTTTTACCCTTTACACCTGTGTTCCACTCGTCCAGGTCGTCTATCGCGGGATCACAGAGGAAAAGCGGTTGCGTGGACCGGTGGTTGACTTGGTTGCCATCGTGGCATCACTCAGTGCGCATTATTACACGCTCACCGCCGTTTCTTGTGCGCTGATGTGTGCGGCGGAAAAACTGGTCTATCGCACGCAAGATCGCTCGCACCGCGATATGGTGGGGGTCTTCCAACAACAACAACAGCAAGTCTGGCTGCTGCGCGACACACTGGAAGTGGAAGTGCCACTGGCAGACCTGCAACCTGGCGACATCATTGTGATCCATGCCGGCGGGGTGATCCCGGTAGACGGGGTGATTACGCAGGGTGGTGCCACCATCGACCAGCACATGCTCACCGGGGAAGCCCAACCCGTGGAAAAGGGTGTTGGCGATCCTGTGTTGGCGGCGACGTTGCTGTTGACGGGGCATATTCAAGTGTGCGTTGAGAAGGCTGGCAACGCTACGATCATGGCACAGATCGGCGCGGTGATGGGCGAAATTGAGGATTATCGCGAACGCCAAGAGCTACGCTGTGATAAGACAGCCGATCGCCTGGTATTGCCCACCTTAACCGCGGGGTTCTTGACGTTGGTGCGCTTGGGACGGATGAGCGCGGTTACCGTGGTCGGTGCCAACTTCACCGAAACGTTGCGCATCGCCTACCCACTGGGCGCACTCAGCTATCTCAACCTGGCGGCGCAGCGGGGCATCTTGGTCAAAGATGGACGTGCGTTGGAAATGCTCAGCCAAGTGGACACAGTGGTCTTCGACAAAACCGGCACCCTGACGCTCGAACAGCCTCACGTCGCCGTTCTCCATCCCTGTCCGGGCACGAGTGAAAAACAATTGTTGACTTATGCCGCCGCTGCTGAGTTTCGCCAAACGCATCCTATCGCCCGCGCCATTCTGGAGGCAGCCAGCCAACGCCAACTCCGCGTGCCGCCGATTGAGGAAGCAGCTTATGCAGTTGGCTACGGCATCAAGGTGCGGGTGGCGAATTACGAATTAAATGGCTCACCCCTCATCCGCGTGGGCAGCGCCCGTTACATGGTGCAAGAAGGGATTACACTTTCTGATGCGATTCAAGCGCTACAGGTGCGTTGCGATGCCCAAGGGCATTCGTTGGTCTATGTTGCCGTAGATGAGCAACTGGCCGGTACGCTGGAACTACACGCCACCATTCGTCCCGAAGTGCAAGCGCTTGTGCAGCAGTTGCGCCAACGCTCACTAAAACTCTATATTATTTCTGGTGACCGGGCGCAGCCGACCCAACAGTTGGCCGAGAGCTTGGACATGGACGGCTATTTTGCCGAGGTGTTGCCAGCCGACAAAGCCAAGTATGTTGAAAAGTTGCAAGATGAGGGGCGCAAGGTCTGCTTTATCGGCGATGGCATCAACGATGCGATTGCGCTCAAACAAGCGGATGTTTCGATCTCACTGCGCGGGGCGACGACGGTCGCCACCGACATCGCCCAGATCATTTTGATGGATCAAAGTTTGGGGCAACTGGATCATTTGTTTGACCTAGCGCACCAATTAAACGCCAATCTCAAGCGCAGCTTTGCCGCCATGATCATTCCCAGTTGTATCAATCTAGGGGGGGCGCTCTTTTTCCGTTTTGGCATTCGCAGCGCCATTGTCCTCTTTAACGCCAGTCTGTTGGCGGGCGTGGCCAATGGTCTAGCCCCAATGTTGACAGGCAAAAAGTTGAGCATCAGCAGCCAGCAATCACCCATTGCCAAGCCACAGGCTGCTATCGCTATTCAGCCAGTTACAATTCCACTTTTCCCCCACTTCAAGCGTTTGGAAGTGAGTGATCGTGCAGAGATTGAGGGATTTGTGCGCCAATTTCCACCCTATTCGCAACTCAGCTTTCCCAGCCTATTGGCTTATGATATTGCCGATGATACTGAAGTCTGTTGGCTGCATGGCAACCTGGTAGTGCGGCTGTTAGATTTTTACACGATGTGTCATTTTTACTCGTTCTTAGGGGTAAGGCAGGTGGCAGATACAATCCAGCAACTTCTGACCCAGGCGCAACAGGAAGGGATCACCGCGCAATTGATGATTGTGCCGGAAGCCTGTCTGCGTCCACAATGGCATGAACTCAACCAACAATTCACTATCTGCGAGGATCGTGCTTGCTTTGATTACATCCTTGCCACCGCCGCTTTGTGCCAATTAGATGTTGACACCAGCCAGCCTAAAGCCAAAGATCTGCACAAATTCCTCCGTAAATATCCTGGTGTCGTGGTAAAGGAGATCAACCTGTGCCAGCCCGCCATTCAAGAACAGGTGCAGTTACTCTTTTCCATCTGGGCAGACAAACGCCAGAAAGAGGCAGAAGGGACCGCAGTCGAAGCAACAGCCATCGAGCGCTTGCTGCGCTTTGCACCCCATCTCGCGCTGGTAACCGTGGGTGTCTACATTGCCGATCGGCTGGTTGCCTTCACCATCAACGAGGTGGTGCAAGATGGCTATTATATCGGTCATTTTGGCAAGTCCGATCCGGACTATCGTGGGTTGGGTCTCTACATGGAATGGGCAACGGCTAAGCTCATGGCGCAGGCCGGCTGCCAATATATGAACTATGAGGAAGATTTGGGTAGCCTAGGTCTGCGAGCCTACAAGGAATCTTTGCAGCCGATTGGTTATTTGAAAAAGTATACGATCTCTGCCAATCTCAAAACCTAGGATTGGTAGAAAAGCGCAGGAGCGATAACGGGTATGCATCTAACCAACCAATCAGCCAATCCGTGGTTCCGTACCAGTCAGCCCAAGCCCCAAGCTCGTTTACGCCTTTTTTGCTTTCCCTATGCGGGCGGTGCGGCTTCAATCTATCGCACCTGGCCGCAGCACCTGCCAGCGGACGTTGAAGTCTGCGCCGTGCAGTTGCCGGGCCGCGAAAATCGCATTCAGGAGCAACCGTTTAGCGATATGGGTGAACTGGTGGCGGCACTGCTTGCCAACTTGCTGCCCTATCTGGACAAGCCCTTTGCCCTCTTCGGTCACAGCATGGGTGCGCTCATCGCCTATGAAGTGGCCCAAGCCTTGCAGCGTGCTGGCAGTCCCCAGCCCAGCCAGATCTTTGTCTCCGGGCGGCGTGCCCCTACCTTGCCCGAACGCGATCCCCCTCTGCATGGGCAACCCACCGACGACGCGCTTTTGTTGGCCATCCAGCAGCGCTACAACAATCTGCCAGCGATCCTGTTACAGGATGCTGAACTGAAGGCGCTCTATGCCCCCCTTTTGCGTGCCGACTTTACCCTGGTGGAGCGCTATCAGCCCAGTAGCTTGGCACCGTTAGCTTGCCCCATTAGCGCCTTTGGCGGTGACGCCGATCCATTTGCCAGCGAAGCAGAATTGCAGGGTTGGCATTCGCTGATAGCCAGCCGCTTTGCGCTACAACTGTTTGCCGGCGCTCATTTTTATCTTCAGGAGCAAAGTGTACCCCTGCTGAAACGGATTGGCGAGCACCTCTGCTCTGCTGACGAACGGGCGTTCATTGGGCGCGCGATAATGCAAGCAGTGGACCGTCCTGGTTTACGCCAAGTCGTTTTACAGGGGCAGGGGGACTTGGGCAACGACCAGCCGATTGCGCCCACGAGCCCCTTTTGGGCCAACCTGCCGATCCCGCAACAGGATATTGGTAAGGCCAAGCAATTGTTGGCGGCCGCCGGCTATCCTGATGGCGTCAGCGTCACGTTAGTGATTGCCGAAATCGCCCCAAGCCTCGTTGCAGCGGCGGTGGCTTTGCAAGAAATGGTCAAGCCGGCCGGCATTACGATTGAACTGGAGCGGGTTGCCGTTGACGTATTCTGGGTGCAATACTCGATGCAAGTACCTTTTTTTATTTCCTATTGGTTTAACCCGCTGGACCCTGACCAGCTCCTCAGCACAGTCTATCAATCGACGGCGCCCTATAACGAATCTGGCTGGCAGAGTCCCGAACTGGATGCGCTGATCGAGGCCGGGCGCATCGAACCAGATCTGGCAAAACGCACGGCCATTTATGCCCAGGCGCAACAACTGATTAGCGAACAAGGTTGTGTGATCATTCCCTATTACCGCCCGCTGCTGGTCGCCGCCACGACTGCTGTGCAAAACCTGCGCCAAGAATTGGTCTACTCCGGCGCACGCGATGTATGGTTGGCGCCGGCATAACCAGGCCTTGGCCGGATGCTGCAGTAAGTCTTGCTCACCTAGTGCGCTTTGGCACCTGAAGCGGGCACCTGCGCCATCAATCACTGCGCGGCGATAGTTTTCCGGTCTTGCTCAGGCCAGCTGGTCAGCGGTGCGCCACGTTCATGCCACGTTCATGCCACACCCATTTGCTATCCTGGCAATCGCAGTCAAACACCGCGACCGCCGATTAAATTTATCAAACACAAGGAACCAACACCATGAACAAGACAAACGCAACCAATTACACACACCGAAACGAACGTGCCGTCAATGCGCCCAGCGCTGGCCTGCCCGTGCGCACCAACCTACGCGCCGGGCTGGCCTGGGATGATCTGGATGACCAGGCCGCCGCGTTGTGGGGCAAATTGACGGGCGCGGTCTCCAACGCCAGCCACGCGCTAACCGCCGGCGGCGATGCCAGCAAGCCGGCCGCCTAAAATCAAGTGATAACATCGCCAGCAGCAGGGCACAATTTCGACCATCAGTAGATCGCAGCGAAAGAGACGTTCTTTACCGTCGCGTCCAGCGGGCACCATGTTACAATAGAGAATGCCGGTAATTACCAATGTTTACGCGACCATCTGATACACCCCGTTCCGCGCAACGTTTTTTCGCGCCCGAAGTGATCCAGACTTCGGCAATGGATTGTGGGCCGGCGGCATTGAAGTGCTTACTGGAAGGCTTTGGCATTCCAGTAAGTTATGGCCGCTTGCGTGAAGCGTGCCAGACTGATGTAGATGGCACGTCGATCGACACGATTGAGGATATCGCGCGCCAACTGGGCCTGGCCGTAGAACAAGTGATGATGCCAGTCGATCATCTCTTTTTGTCTGCGTTGCCCAGTTTGCCGGCGTTAATAGTCGTGTTGCTGCCGGCTGGACATCCCCATTTTTTGGTGGTTTGGCGCACACACGGCGCCTTTGTGCAAGTGATGGACCCGGCCAATGGGCGACGTTGGCTGACGCAAGCACGCTTGCTCCAGGAAGTCTATCGCCATACCTTACCAATTGATGCAGAAAACTGGCTCGCCTGGGCTAATTCCGATGGCTTGCTGGTGCCCTTACAACAGCGTTTACAAAAGTTAGGGGTCGCCTCGGCAACCATCAACCACCTGGTTGCCGAGGCGACCCAGGATGATAGTTGGCTTGGGTTGGCCCTCCTCGATGCCGCCACGCGCCTGGTAACAGCCGTAGTAGCGGCTAAAGGGATCCAACCGGGGGCCGCCGCGGCTACCCTATTGGAAACGTTGCTCGCACAAGCTCATCAGCAAGGTAAAATGGATGAGGAGACAAGGCTTCGACGGGAGCTCAGCCGAACGAGACAAGGAGACAAAGAGGGAGCTTCGTCTGACAACCCCCTCTCCCTCTCTCCCGCCGCGCGCTACGCGAGTAGCAGCCAGGTGATCCCAGCCTCTTTTTGGGTTGTGCGTCCACTACCGCCGCCCCTGCCCACGCTTGCAGACGAGCCACCGACCGAACGATTGTTATTGCACGGCGCGGTGTTGGTGCGGGTTCTAGGCCGGGAGGATGCCGCGCTACCTATCGCCGAAGCACCTTCGGACGCGGCATTGGGCGAAGAGAAAGCGGCTGCGCCCCAACCCAGCTACCTTGCGCCTGAACTGGTCGCTGCACTGCAAGAAGCACCAGCCCGCCCGGAATGGGAAGTATGGCGCAGTTTACGCGCCGATGGCTTGCTGACCCCGTCGCTTTTACTGGTGGCCGCTACCTTGGCAACATTGGGCGTCCTGGTCGAGGCTACCCTCTTGCGCGGGCTACTCGATCTGGCCACAAAAGCGCAGTTGCCCAACCAGTCTTGGGCATCACCAGGAATTTATCTGCTCTTTATGGTGCTATTGGCCGCTTTGGAATTCCCGCTAAACAGCAATTTGGTGCGCATGGGGCGACGGTTGGAGACGCGCCTGCGCATCGCCTTTTTGACAAAACTGCCTCGGCTGAGCGATCGTTACTTTCACAGCCGCCTGATTTCCGATATGGCGCAGCGTGCGTACGGTTTACGCCAACTGCGCGAGCTACCTGGGCTGGCGCTGCGCGCCTACCGCACCGGTTTTCAATTGCTGCTGACGGCCGTGGGCATCAGTTGGCTTTCGCCGATCTGTGCGCCACTAGCGCTATTGGCCGTTGTCTGGTCTATGGGTTGTTCGCTGCTAGCGCAGTGGGTGCTAGCCGAGCAGGATAGTCGTATTCGCACCCAGGCGGCCGCCTTAACTCGCTTTTATCTGGATGGCTTGCTGGGCTTGATCCCCGTGCGCACTCACGCTGGGGAACGCGCCTTACGCCGTGAGCATGAGGGCATTTTAGTCAAATGGCTGGCGGCCAGCGAAACCTTTTTCCGCAGCGACCTACGCCTGCAAGCGGTGGAAGCGGTGGGCAGCTACGGCTGCACCGTGGCGATTGTCTTTTATTACCTGCTGCATGGTGGCGAAGCCAGCGGCGTGCTCTTGTTGCTCTATTGGGCACTTAATCTCTCTGGTCTGGGGCAATCCTTCACAACCACACTGCGCCAATACCCTGCCCAGCGCAACCATGTGCTGCGTGTGTTGGAACCGCTAGGGGCGCCAGAAGAGGGAGCAGAGGAGCAGAGGAGCAGAGGAGCGGGGGAGACCAACAACACCGTAGCAGACGATATCAAGAAAGATATTGGAAAAGATGAAGAGAGCGCTACGTTGTCACCCCCTCATCTTGTCACCTTATCATCGGCGGCCGTTGCCATCCAGATAGAGGGTGTCGCGGTGTTGGCCGGTGGACATACGATTCTGCACGACATCAATCTGGCGATTGGGGCTGGAGAGCATATAGCACTGGTCGGAGCGTCTGGGGCGGGGAAGTCGACTTTGGTGGGACTTTTGTTGGGCTGGCATCGCCCTGCCCAGGGCAAGGTATCGATCGATGGTGTGCCATTAACTGGAGAATTGCTGTCTAGATTACGCCAACAGACAGCCTGGGTCGATCCGGCAGTACAGGTGTGGAACCGCTCGCTGTGGGAGAATCTGCGCTATGGTGCCGCAGCCAGCTCGACAACCGGTGGCGACGATCCATCACTGGCACAAATAATGGAGCAGGCCGATCTCTACAGCGTGTTGGAAAGTTTACCCAACGGCTTACAGACATCCTTGGGTGAAGGCGGTGGATTGGTATCGGGCGGCGAGGGCCAACGTGTGCGTTTGGGCCGCGCCATGGCCCGTCCGGGCGTTCGACTAGCCATTCTGGATGAACCCTTTCGCGGTCTGGATCGTACCAAACGCCGCCAATTATTGCGCAATGCCCGC
>Ga0209591_10002308_pt1 | contig 22994 bp, 19 predicted proteins | sample MAT01_FD_187207 | JGI IMG/M metagenome (GOLD analysis project Ga0209591, IMG submission 187207) | Freshwater microbial communities from Lake Fryxell liftoff mats and glacier meltwater in Antarctica - MAT-01 (SPAdes) (version 2) | ecosystem: Environmental > Aquatic > Freshwater > Ice > Liftoff... | reverse complement strand
ATCTTTTGCGTGCGCATTGAATTCACGACGGCTTGATACTCGGCTTGCAGAGTCCCCTCGCGTCGGCTGCGCTGCTCGATCTCTTGGGTGATCTGTGTGGCGTGGTACAGATTGAACGCGGCGCCGGCCGCGCCGGCCGCCAATATTGCCGCCGTGACGCCGAAGATCGCAAGACGCACACGGCGGTATGAGGCGAAACGGCTGTCCGCGGGTGCCGCAAAGTGGTTTTCCAGTTTGCTGCGTGAATACAGATGGCAGAGGATTTCTTCAGCGTGCGACGAGGTTGGCGCTGGTGCAATCTTGAGCTTGGCGGCGACCTCGTTGATGTCGAGGAAACGATAACGCAACATCGGGTAGGTGCGAATGGCTTCTTGCATCATCGCCCGGTCACGCTCGTGTGCCAGCATGCAGACTTCCAGCGAGTCGGTCTCTGCAAAGTAGCGCAGGCTGTCCAGATATTGCCAGGTGCGGCTGGTCTCGGCGGCAATCAACTCGCCGACGGAGCGCGATTCGTCATACACGATCGGCGTAAGGCGGCTGAACTTGACCTGCTTGTCTTTGAAGTAGGTCTGCCGCAAACCGAAATCCGGAATGATGGTGACCAGCATCGTGTGTGGAAACGCGATATCGAGTTCCTTGAGAAGCCGACTCGACAACACCGCCGACGAATACACGCCTTCGAGCGGTACGCGATGGCGTTCCAGTAGCGCTATCAGTGGCTTTAGCAGATCTGCGTTGGTTACCGCATGCAAAAACACGCGATCGTCACGCCGCCCCTCGTCTTCGCGCCCCTGCACAATGGCGTGGCGATAGGGCGACGAGCGGTAAATTTGCCCGAGCTTGCGATCGAGCACGGCCTCCTGATCATTGCCGCGCAGATGTGGAATGGTATCGAGACGAAAATCTTCTTCGATTAGATCGGTGACGAGGTAGGTCGGCACGGCGGCCAGCTTATCGATATGCGCTTCAAACTCTGGCGTCTGCACGTCTGCGACGACAAAGTTCTCGCGCTCAACCAACTCGGCACCCTTGATGACCAGGGAGACCAGCTTGTCGTTGGTAAGGTACAAGAAATGCTTAGACACGCGTGTTCCTAGCGGATTGCCGTTTTGGCGATGACGTCATACATCGGCAAGAAAATCGTCATCAGGATGCCGATCAGGATGCCGCCAAGAACGACCGTGAGGGCCGGCTGGATCAGCTCCTGCAACTTCGACATCGTTTCCTTGACTTCGCGATTGTAGAAGTAGCTCACGTTCAGCAACGCCGTATCAAGGCCGCCCGTAGATTCGCCCACCTTCAGCATGCGCAACACCAGCGGCGGAAACAACCGGGCATTTTGGAAAGCCTGGGTAATACCGGTGCCGTCATTAATGTCGCGCCCGACCCGCTTCAAACCTTCCTCAAGCACCCGGTTGCCGACAATCTTTTCGGAAATCTGAATGCAATCCAGAACGCCCAACCCGGACTTGTACATCAGCGCAAAGTAGGTGGAAAAGCGCGCCAGAATGATCTTTTCGGTCAACGGCCCCATGATCGGCAGCTTCAAACTCAAGGCGTCAATCTTGTAGCGAAACTGCTCGTTTGTTTTGGCCAGCACGAACAGGACGACACCACTGATCAGAGGCAAGCCAAGACACAGGTACCAGAATTGCTTCATAAAGGCCGACACCGCGATCAGCGCCAAGGTCGCTTTTGGCGGATTCGGCGTCAATGCCTTCATGGTGATGGCCAGTTGCGGTACCAGAAAAATCATCAGCGCAAACACCACCCCGGTGATAACGGTGCCGGCAAAAACCGGATACATCATCGCCTTCTTGACCTGTGAGGCGAGTTCGTCCTGCCACTTCAGGTTTTCCGTCAGCTGCGTCAATACTTCGGGCAATTGCCCGGCGCGCTCGCCAGTCTGCACCAGCGCCACGAACACCGTATCAAACGCCTGCGGATGATTTGCCATCGCGTCCGAAAGTTTCAGACCGCCCTCGATATCCTCCACCAAGCTTGCCACGATTTGCTTGAATGAAGGATCCTCCAAGGTGTCGCGCAGATCGCACAGCGCCTCGATAATCGGAACCCCCGCGCGCAACAGCTGATCCATGTGGAAACAAAATGTGATGATCTCCTTGCGGGAGATTCTTCGAGCACGAGATAGTGCGGATTTCTTGATCGACTCAAAGCGGATCAGGTCCATCTCCATGCGCTTGAGACGCAACTCTAGATCGATCGGGTTTGAGGCATCGATGTTGCCAGTCTGTATCTGGCCCTCATGATCAATCGCGCGATAGCTGAACGTTGCCATATACGGTTCGCCTAGTCGATACGGTCGGTCAGGTCGACGATGCGCGAGATCTCATCGAGATCCGTATCGCCGAGCAGAACGCGATTGATGGCATCCTCGGCAAGCGTCCGGAAGCCGCGCTTGCGCGCCGATTCGCGGATCTCACGGCCGGTCGCGCGTCGCGCGATCAGGTCGTCGATCTCGCCGTCCATGCGGAACAGCTCCATGATCGCAAGACGACCCTTGTAGCCGGTGTTATCGCAGACTTCACAGCCAACATGATTAAAAATTTGCCCTTTCCAGTCGCCATCAACGCCGAGAATACGACGCGTCCCTTCGTCTTCCGGCTGAAACGGCTGCTTGCATTTGCCACACAATCGCCGGATGAGGCGCTGCGCCACGACACCGATAATATTGCCGGACATGATGTCGGGCAGCACACCGAGATCTTGCAGACGCGGGATCGCGCCGATCGCTGAATTAGTGTGAAGCGTTGAATACACCTGATGGCCGGTCATGGCGGCGCGAAACGCCATTTCGGCCGTATCCTGATCGCGAATCTCACCGACCAGAATCACGTCCGGATCCTGACGCATCATTGAACGAATACCGCTGGCGAAATCAAGCTTTGCCATTTCATTGACCGAGGTCTGGCGAATCATCGCCATCGGATACTCGACCGGGTCTTCCAGCGTCATGATGTTGACGCCTTCGGTATTGACATGATTCAAAATCGAATAGAGCGTCGTGGTCTTGCCCGAGCCGGTCGGCCCGGTCACCAGAATAATGCCTTCGGGGCGCGCCATCATGAGGCGCAACATCTTCAGCTCATCTTCCTGCAGGCCCAGATCTTCCAGTGGCACGATGCCCTTTTGCCGGTCGAGAATACGCAGAACAAGGTTCTCGCCGTGGGTGGTGGGCTGCGCGGCAACGCGAAAATCAACCGAGCGTCCCGACAGGGTCAGCGAAATACGCCCGTCCTGCGGTGCGCGTGTTTCGGCAATGTTCATGCCCGAGATGACCTTGAGGCGCACCACCATCGCGCTCCAGTAATTCTTATGCAGCGAGCGGATTTGTCGAAGTACGCCGTCAATGCGGTAACGGATGCGCAGAAATCCCTGCTCCGGCTCGAAGTGGATATCGGACGCGTTGCGCTTCACCGCGTCTGCCAACAACGCGTCCACCAAACGAACCACCGGCTGGCTGTATTCATCAAAGTCGGTCGCGAGGCTTTGATAGTCGATTTCGCCGGTTTCGATTTCATTCAGGATGCCGTCAATCGACAACTCGAATCCGTAGTGCTGTTCGATGGCGATGGCGATATCGGATTCGCGCGCCAGCACCTGCTCAATGCGTACGTCCTCGCGGATCAGCGCGCGAATCTGGTCGATGGCCACCACATTGGTCGGGTCGGCGACCGCCAGCATGAGTTTGCGTGATGTGCGGTCAAAGTCGACTGGCAATACTTGGTATCGCTTGGCGATATCTTTTGGCACCATCGACAGCGCTTCGTGGTCGATGATGGTGTTTGACAGATCGACGGCCACCTGCCCGAGGCTCTCCGACAACGTGTCGCGAATGGTTGCTTCGGTGACAAACCCGAGCGTAACCAGCATCTTGCCCAGTGGCGCCTTTGTCTTGCGCTGCTCGGTAAGGGCGATGTTGAGCTGATCTTGCGAAATGACGCCGCGCGCGAGCAGCGATTGTCCGAGCGGTAACTGGGAGATTGGCGCACTCATCGGATTGATTTCGACAAATTGGGTGGTGAAGAAAGCAAAGCTGGGTTCCTGGTGGAAAGGCGAAGCGTCATTGGCCGATTGTAGCAATCACGGATTTAGTGGCGTGACCGCTGGAGGTGCCGCGTTAGCGATTGCCGGTGTCCCCGTTGTTAGTGGTGGTCCGCCTGTTGGAAAGCGCCGTAATCCGGCGATCCACGGCAGCCGTATCAAATTGACCTTTGCTGGTTGCCGCGAGCGCCCGTTTGTAGAAATCTGCCGCTGCCGCACCCTGCCCGAGGTGATCGAGGCTTACCGCGAGGTTGTAACTGTAGTCGGCGTTTTGCGGCTGCAGGCGCGCGGCTTCAAAATAGGCCTGCTGCGCTTCGCGCCAGCGTCGAGTCTCCGCGAAAAGGTTGCCAAGCAGAAAATGCGCATTTGCCGCATTCGGGTCCTGGCGGATCAGCGTACGCAGCGCCGTCTCTTGTTCGGCAGCAGATCGCGGCGCACCGCTGCTGGCTGCGCCGGGGCCGCCACCCAAGACAATCAACGCCGCATTCGCCGTTGAATTTCGGGGGTCAATTTCGAGCACGCGTTGGTAGTGCCGGATAGCGAGCGCGAAGTCGGCAGATTCACCGCCGCGCGCCGCGGCGGTGGCAAAGCCCAGGTGAGCATCCGCGCTGTTGGTGTTGACGGAAATCGCCTCTGCGTATTTACGTTTGGCCAAAGCATAGTCGCCAGAGGCAAGCGCCGCGTAGCCGGCGCTTAGTGCAGGACTGATTTGCGGAGCGCTCGATGGCTTCGCGAGTGCCAGTTTGACTCTGGTGGTGCCGTCTGCACCGGCAGGCGGCAGGGCTTCGATGCGACGCGCAATGGCCTCGCGTGGTGTCATGGGTTCGATCTTCGCGATGGTCGGCGCACGCGCCTCTCGCAGCTGGGTTGCCGGTGGCGGCAGCAGCGGTGGCAGCGGCGCGTCAACTTCCGGGACGGGGCCGGCCGTGACGGGATTGGCGGCAGTGTTGGTCGACGCTTGCTCGTTGGCGGTGCCCGGTTGCGCAGGCGCGGCTTGGGGGGGTGTCTGGGGTAGTGCTGCGGGAGCGGGTGTTGAAACGGCGACGTTGGCTGGGCTCGGTGCAGGCGAGCGTGCCATTCCGGGCCGTGAGATGCGGTTCATCTCATTCCACACATACCAGCCACCTGCGCCCAGCCCGGAGAGCAGCACGCCGATCAGCGGTAGCGCCCACTTCGCCTTTGAACCCAAGCCTGGCTTGGCCGATTGTTTGACGGCAAAGGCGTTCTTGATCGCTTCGCGATTTGACGAGTCCAGCGCTGGATTTGCCGGTAGGGTGGGGATGGCATCCGGCCCTGCCGTCGCGGCGCGCGGGCCGCTCTCGATCGCATACAGTTCCAGCGCGGGCATGGCGGGTGCCGGCAAGATCGGCTCGGTTGGCACGCTTGAGGTTCGTGCGGCGCGAAATGCCGCCGTGGCAGCGGACGTCTGGGCTGGTGCCTGACGCGCTTGTTTGGAAACGGGGATGCCAAGTTCACTTGCCAACAGCGCTTCCATGGTCATGGGAGGTGCCCCGCCGTGTGAATCGTCAGATGGGGAGGGCGCGGGGACAGCGGCGGGATTACGTGCAGAAAGCGAAACAGGATCGACACCGCGCGACTCCACAACTTCGAGCGCCAGTCGCTGAGACGAAGCTTGCGGCACGGTCGATTCGCTGGCAATTTCAGCTGGCGCGCCCGTGCTATCAAGCACTGGCGGCGGCGTGGCTGATGCAGCTACTGGTGCCGCATGAGTTGGCGCAGACCCCGCTGCTGGCGGGTTGCTGCCATCGGCGATTGGCGGTGACGATCCGGTTGCTGCCTCGGCTTTCGCGCGCTTGGCATCTTCCGCACGTTTCAGCGCATCGAGGAGCAGGCTCATTTAAGACTATTCCTTCGGTTTGGAAAGCCCTGGAATACCCGAATTATCCAGATTGACTGTCGGCTCGGCTTCCTTGAAAAAGCGTCCGTCCGGCAGGTAGCGCTTGTATTCGCTCATGTCTGTTTCGACGCTGGCGTCCTTGATGACGACTGGACGGATAAAGACCACCAGCTCCGATTTTTTACCGGCGTCGTTGCGGTAACTGACGGCGTCACCGAAGATGGGAATTCTGGAGAGTATTGGCAGCCCGTCGCGCGTGGCCTTGAAACTATCTTGCATGAGACCACCCAAGACGGCGGTCTGGCCTGAGGCGACGCGCAGTACGGTTTCAAACTCACGCGTCTGGATCACTGGAATGCGGCTGGGGATCTGGGTTGACGTGGTGCCCAGCACCGGGCTGCTATTGACGATGATGAGGCCCGGGTTCGGATCCTGAATCTGTCCGACAATCTTAGTGATGCTGGGGCGGATATTGAGCGTGACGACGTCGTTCTCACCGATTTGCGGCGTCACACTCAACACCAGACCTTCTGGAACGATGTTCGGTGTTGACTCATACGATGGCGCGGTGTTGCCGCTTGTGCTGGTCTGTCCTGCGGTGGTTTTAATCGTGAAATAGACCGCGTTCTCGACCACCTTCATCACAGAGGTCTGGTTGTTCAACGTCGTCGTACGTGGACTTGAAAGGACCTTTGCCGTACCGAACGAACTTAGGAGCGTCAACGCGCTCTTGATGCTGCCTCCCACTGCGGCGTTGGGATTTGAGAAGCCTACCGAGAAAAAATTGTTGGCCAAATTGGTTGTTCCGTTGGCCGTCACGTTGGTTTGTGTGAATTGCTGCCGGAATGTATAGCCAAGACCTTGCAGCCCGACTGCCGACCAGTCAACGCCTGATTGATAGCCGTCGTTGAGTTCAATCTCGACGATGGTTGCTTCAATCAGCACCTGCCGCTTGGCGGCACCTGCAACCAGCTCGATAAATTGCCCGATCTTTTCGTGCTGCCGGGAGGTGGCCCTGACCGAAATGGTGCCGGTCTCGGCGTTCACAATGACAGAGGCGGCCTCACGGAAAGTCAGCGTCTGTGTGCTTTGCTCGTTTTGCGCCTGCACTTCGCCCGGGCTGAGTGTGGTTGTCTGGGCGCGACCAGACGTTCGGGCTGCGGCGGGCTGTGTGCGGCTGGTTGCGGTATTCGAGCCTTGGGTCTGCGCACGTACCACCGTTTCCGAGCTGCCTTCCGGCAACTGTTTGTCTGTTTCGCGCAGCAAATCCTTGATGTTCTTTTCCAGGTTTTCCCAGAATCGGTTCTTCGACGTATTGGTGATTGTGAGTTGTGACGAATTCTGTCCACTGGAGCCACCGGCAGCACCGCCACCACCGATGCCGGAGGGACCAACGACTTGCGTCTGCACACCAAATTTTCCGTCCATGTCACGGTTGATGTTGACGTAGTCAACCCGGTACAGCTTCAGAAACGGCGTATCAGGCATGACCGAAAGATTTGGCCCGTCGGCCTCCCATCGCATGTCGATTTGTCGGGACATGCGCGTCAAAATCTGGCGGATGGTCTGATCGATGGCGTTCAGCGTGACGCGGCCCTCGATGCCTGGGAAGATGTCGATGTTGATGCCGGTGTCGCGGCTCATCGCCAGCAAGATCTCCCGAGCGGGAACGTCAATCACCGTCACCGAATAGCGCTTTTCATCGACGACCGGCTTGGGCGGAGGCGGGATCGGTACTTGGCGTACTGGAGCGGGAAGCGATGCACGCGTTGAATCAATAGGGCCCTCGGCACTCTTCCGCAGATGGCTGTCAATCTTGGCCACGGGGCTGGTGCCACAGCCGCTCATGGCAAGGGTAATGCCTGAGAATAATAGCGCCGCCACGAGTCGACCCGATGTCGCCGCCATGAACCGCCGACTACCGTCGATTGGGCATGCAACGCGCGCAATTCCGACGCGCGTGGAACAACTGGCGCTGGTTCGCATCGAAGAAGTGAATCGAGAATTCGGGCGCAATGGAGAGATCATTTAGGGGGTCGTCAAGGCTGTTCAGAATACCGGCAACAACGCCCGCAGACGGGCAAACTCGAGCCTTTTTTCCGCCAGTCAGATTCGCAAGGTACTTTTTTGTTCGATACCATTGACTTTATATGCGGATTTGCCAATAAAAGCAATGGCTTGTGCGGTAATCTGAAACCAAACTTGCAGATTCGGCGCGGAGTGCGATCGGTACTATTACGGCACCTTGCGACGGTCGTCGCGAACCGCCTGAAACGAGCGTGCGTAGGGCCGGAATTGCATCAGTTTTGGCGGCAACGCGGAAAGTTCGGCACTCGCCTCGGCCCGATCGGTGTAATTGCCGTAAAGCACGCTGACTTTCGGGTTCTCCGCAGTGCCTGACAGGTACACCATGATGCGGTCGGGGTTGAGTTCTCGGCTCGCTGCGCGCAGATAGGCCTCAATCCCAGCGCGTTCGCGCTCATCGGCGGTCAGTAGCTGGACCGAAAAGCGCGTACCGGGCTGTTTGTCAATGCGTGCCATGTCGGCCGCCAGCCGGGCGCCGAGCCAATCTCTTAGTGCGGCGGCAGGGACTGATGTTGGAGTTGACGGGCGCGCAGTCTCGCTTGAGGTTGGTGCCGCAGGCATCGGCGGCGTGATGGCAACTGGCGCGGCGGCGGGTTTGGCAGCCAACTCCCCGGCCTTGGTCGGCAAGGCGACGGGTTGGACGCTGGGCGCGGGCGAAGATTGCGCGCCGGCAGCGCCAAGCGTGGGCGTCGATTTGTCCGCTGCGGCCTTCGTTTCATTGCCGTCGCCTTTGGCGGCAATGATGGTATCTGCGCCAGGCGCTGCCTGAGAGTTGATCGGCGCGATCACATTGGTCGCGCCAGCGACCGGCTGGAGAAAATCGGCTTTGGTTGCTCGACCTGCGACAAAGCCGATGACGAGGCCGGCTATCATTGCCGCGACGCTCGCCAACACCACCGCGCCGCGACGTTTGCCGCTATTCTGGGCGACGATCTGTGTGTCCGAAATGGCGGCTCGCACCAGATCCGGCGTGACCGTGTGCGTGCCAGCGGCAAACGCGGCGAGCAAAGTTTTGTCGCAGTAAATGTTGATCCGTCGGGTCAGTCCCTCGGAGGCTTCGGCGATCAATTTGAGGGCGTCGGCGGTGAATAACTCGGGGCCCTTGTAGCCAGCCGCGCGCAGCCGGAAGTCAACGTAGTCCTTGATATCGCGCGGCGGCAGGGGCAGCAACCTGAAGCTATGCGTAATGCGTTCGCGCAACTGGCGCATGTTTTGCAACGACAGATGCTGGTCAAGCTCCGGTTGACCAAACAGCACGATTTGCATCAGTTTGAAGTGACTGGTCTCAAGATTCGACAACAGCCGAATTTCTTCCAGCGTCTCGAGCGGCATGGCATGCGCTTCATCGATCAGCGCCACGACTTGCCGCCCCTCGGCGTGAATTTCGATCAGCTTCTCCTGCAGCGCGCGGATCAGCTTGGTGGTCGACATGCCGGCCGTCTCAAGATCGAGATCGCCGGCGATGGTGGCGAGCATTTCATCGCGCGAGAGCGACGGTACGGCGAGGTAAATGGTTTCGACCGACGGCGGCAGGCGCTCCATCAATACCCGGCAGAGCATCGTCTTGCCAGCGCCAACCTCGCCCGTTACCTTGACGATCCCCTCGCCGCTGGTGATTGAATAAAGCAGGGCTTCAAGCGTCTCGCCACGGCTGGCGCCGGAGAAGAAAAACTCGGTGTGGGGTGTGATTTTGAAGGGGGCTTCGGTCAAGCCGAAATGTTCGAGATACATCGTCATAGCGGTGTCAGCTTGTCTCGCCGGTTGTTCTTGATTGGCCGCGTGATTGCCCAACGGGGCATCTAACGCAAGTGGAGTTTATCACCGCGCGTTTCGCCTCTCAGTCACGATTCAGGTGTCTCAACGGTGATATCTTTTGTCATGCCGAGCGGCCGCAGTACTTCAAGTCGACTGTACAGCGTTGATCGTGAAATGCCGAGAATCTTTGCCGCCTGACTCATGTTGCCGCCGGCAATGTCGATGGCCGCGTCGATGTACTTCAACTCAACTTCGGCGAGTTTGCCGTCCAGTCTGAACAGCGCGCTCGCGGTGATTTCAGCCTTCGGGTCGAGCGCCGGTGCGCCAACTTCAATGGCATCGTTGACGCTAGGCAATTCGAACTCCTGCGCCAATTCCATAGCGTTCACCACATAGCCCGAGTGTTTCGCCATGAGCCGGATGACGACATTCTTGAGCTCACGGACGTTGCCCGGAAAGTCATACGCCAGCCAAGCCGCGCGCGCGCTTTCGTCCAAGGTAAAACCTTGCGCATCATGCGATGCGGCGTATTGCCTCGAGAAGAACTCAAGCAAACGCAGCTTGTCGTCGCCCAGTTCCCGCAGGGCGGGCACGGCGACAGAAAAAACCGAAAGCCGATGATAAAGATCGGCGCGAAATCGCCCGGCTTTGACCTCAGTGCGCAGGTCGCGATTGGTCGCCGCGATAATGCGTGCCTTCGACTTGCGCGCTTGCGTTTCGCCGACGCGCTGGAATTCACCATTTTCGAGTACCCGCAGCAGCTTGGGCTGCAACTCCAGCGAAAGTTCGCCGATTTCATCGAGAAACAACGTCCCTTCGTCGGCATCCTCGAAATAGCCGGTCTTGGCGACCGACGCGCCGGTGAAAGCGCCCTTCGCATGGCCAAACAGTGTTGCTTCCATCAAGTTCGCCGAAATAGCCGCACAGTTGAGCGCCAAGAACGGCAGCTTTCCGCGCGGGCTAAGATAGTGGAGCGCCTCAGCGACCCGCTCCTTACCGCTGCCCGAGGGGCCTTCGACGAGCGCGGGATAGGACGAGGACGCATACAGGTCGATCTGGCTCTTGAGTTTGCGCATCGGCGGGCTTTCGCCAATCAGACCGGCAGCGAGTGGGTCGCCATCTTCCCAATCTGCCGCGGCACCGCGCAATTGTTCGAGCAGAAGCTGCTTGAGCCGCGAAGGCTCGCAAGGTTTTGGCACCAGGTCAGCGGCGCCGAGGGCCCGCGCCCTGCGCGCGTTGGATTCTTCATTCTGCCCGGTTAGAACCAGAATACGGATGTCGGGCGACCAGGCGAGCAGGTCTCCAACCAGCTTGAAGCCTTCTGTCGGTTGGTTCGGTAGCGGTGGCAGCCCGAGATCAATCAGAGCGAGCTGGGGAAAAAAATCACCATTTCGCAACAGGGTCATCGCCGCTGCTCTGGACTCGCAAAACCTTACCGAAAAATCGTCTGCGAGCGAAAATGAGATCGCTTCCGCGATCAATGGGTCGTCGTCGACCACCAGCAATGCTGGTTTTGAGTTGGCGCTGGATGCTCGCAGATTTTTAGCGGTGGCTCGCAACATGGTTTGACGGTAGTTTCTGATTTCGAGCATTGCAAGGGAGGTGACAGCATAACCGACTCCAACCGTGACGAAAATTGCGCAACTTTGTCCCGCGAGGTAGAGCGGCGTATTGGCATGACAAACTTGCGCGCAATCCGGCTATTAGGGAACCTCTGATTAAGTCCATTTCGTCGCTTCGATTTTTGCCAAATGAGGTTGTTGCTCACGCAACAAATTCTGCTTGCATATCAGACATATGCGGCGTCGATTTTCTTGCGAGTTTGGCAACTGCGGCGCCTAGTCTGACTTAGAACTGAACCTAATCAGACGTTCCTTAGACAGGTAACATGGTTATTCCGATGATAAAATAGGCGACTTGAACATCTTCTGTTCGATGTGGTCTTAGCGTTGCGCGATGTCGAGCTAGTCGCGACCCGGTAGCCGCGTTCGCGTTGATGCAAACGCGCATTGGCGCAATGATTGGTGTCGCGATTTATGGATTTTGCAACAATTTTCAGCTAATTCGTCTGATACCGCGTTGCATTACGCGGTGCAACGGTTGTAATCGTCGATTCATATGAAACCCTCCACACAATGTGGTCGGTGAGCGGCCCATCTGCCGAATAAAACAGGTCATGCGTTCTACATCTTCTTCGCACAAATCAATCGCCACCCAAGGCAACTTTGTTGAAATTAGCAATGTTGATTTCGCCTTTGGTAAGCGGCAAATTCTGAAGGGAATTTCGTTGTCGGTGCCAAAGGGCCGGGTGGTCGCCATCATGGGCGGGTCTGGCTGCGGCAAAACAACGCTGCTACGTCTGATCGGTGGGCAACTCAAGCCGTCATCAGGAACGGTGCGGGTTGATAATCAGGTGGTTGCTGACATTGACCCGGAAGCGCTATACGCGTTGCGGCGCAAAATGGGCATGCTGTTCCAGTTCGGCGCGTTATTCACCGATATGAGCGTTTTTGACAACATTGCCTTCCAGTTGCGCGAGCATACCGAATTGCCCGAAGACATGATTCGCGATTTGGTGTTGATGAAACTTGATGCGGTGGGGTTACGCGGCGCCTCAAAACTGTTCCCGTCAGAACTTTCCGGCGGTATGGCTCGACGCGTGGCGCTCGCGCGTGCAGTGGCACTTGATCCGGAATTGGTGATGTATGACGAGCCGTTTGCCGGACTCGATCCAATTTCGCTCGCGGCTGTCGGGCAAACCATCCGCCGCTTGAACGACGCACTGGGTGCGACCTCGATTGTGGTTACCCACGACATTCTCGAATCGTTGCAAATCGTCGATTACCTGTATTTCATCGCTAACGGAAGTATTGTCGGTCAGGGTACGCCGGATGAGATTCGCGCCTCCACCGAGCCATTCATCAGACAGTTTGTTCACGCCGAGTTGGATGGCCCGGTGCCGTTTCACTATCCCGCGTCGAAGTACGAAGATGACCTCGACCTGCAGGCACACAAGGTCGTTGGAGTGCCACCATGATTGGCGGCGTTCGCAAGCTCGGTGCGCAGGGGGTTGAAGCGATCTGGCGGGCCGGTGCGATGGCGCGCTTTTTCTGGCTGGTGCTGTTGCATTCGGGAACCAGCTTTCGCAGGTTCAGCCTGATCATCCGCGAGATCTATTTTTCCGGCGTGATGTCGCTGGTCATCATCATGGTGTCCGGACTGTTTGTCGGCATGGTGCTCGGGCTGCAGGGCTTCGAAACGCTGCAAAAATATGGCGCTGAAGAGACCATGGGCGTGTTGGTCGCGCTGTCACTGGTGCGTGAACTTGGGCCGGTTGTGGCGGCGTTGCTGTTTGCCAGCCGGGCCGGTTCGGCGGTGACAGCCGAGATTGGATTGATGAAGGCGACCGAGCAACTAAAGGCCATGGACATGATGGCCATAGACCCGATCGCGCGAGTGGTAGCGCCACGGTTTTGGGCGGGTGTGTTTTCCATGCCGCTGCTGGCCGCATTGTTCTCCGCCATGGGCATATTCGGCGGATACATTGTTGCGGTGGCGGTGGTCGGCATTGATCCGGGCGTGTTTTGGGCCAACATGCAGGCGGCAGTGGACTTTCGCTACGACATTTTGAACGGCGTCATCAAGTCGATCGCCTTCGGTATCGCGATATCCATCATCGCGACCTTTGAGGGATTCGATGCCGACCCGACGGCGGAAGGCGTTTCGAGGGCAACGACGAGGACCGTAGTGAAATCGGCGTTGACGGTGTTGGTGATCGATTTGATCTTGACGGCATTCATGATTCGCGGTCTTTAGCCCGCAGAGCCATGCCTGCTGTATGTCGAATGTGTTGAAGTAGAGAGGAAACAATGGATCGAAAAACTATTGATATTTGGGTTGGAATCTTCATGCTGATCGGAATCGGCGCGTTGCTGTTTCTGGCACTGAAGGTTGGCAACCTCGGCAGCGAGCGTAACGGTGCCACCTACAGCGTCGAGGCACGCTTCGAAAATATTGGCGGCCTGAAGATGAAGGCACCGGTGAAAAGCGCCGGTGTGCTGGTGGGACGCGTCAGCGACATTCGGCTCGACCCGGACAAGTTTCAGGCGGTAGCAACACTGACACTCGATAAGCGCTTTGAGTTTCCGAAGGATACCGGTGCGTCGATATTGACCTCGGGCCTGCTTGGCGAGGTCTATATCGGCCTCGATGCGGGTGGCGACGACAAGAAACTCGCACAAGGCGACCGTATTACCATTACGCAGTCGGCGGTGGTACTGGAGCGGCTGATCGGCCAATTTCTCTTCAGCAAGGCGGCAGACGGCCCTGAAAAGAAATAATCACCCGGCGAAGGCCGGGCAAGTTAGCCCGCTTGCGGTGTAAACGAACTTTCTCGGCGCGCGTTATAGCGTTTCAACAAAAATTACGACGGAATCAACATGTTCAGAAAACTAGTTTTGTCCGCGGCGATCTTCGCCTTTGTCAACGCGGCGTATGCCCAGGAAGCGGCGCCGGACGAACTCGTTCGCAAGAGCACCAGCGAAGTATTGGCGATGCTCAAGGCGGACAAAGACCTTGCTGCCGGCGATCCGGTAAAAGTTGAGAAACTTGCGGACGAAAAAATCCTTCCGTACTTCAACTTTCAACGTATGACGCAGCTGGCGGTCGGGCGCGGTTGGCGCGATGCGACAGAGGCGCAGAAGGCGTCGCTGATCAATGAGTTCCGTAAGCTGCTGGTACGTACATATTCCTCTTCCCTCTCGCAGTTTCGTAATCAGCAGATTGAGGTACGTCCGCTCAAGATCGGCGCCGGCGAAACCGAGGTGATCGTCAAAACCACCATCGCCCAGCAGGGCGCGCCGGGCATTCCAATCGATTACTCGATGGAAAAGACCAAAGATGGATGGAAGGTGTTTGATGTGTTGATTGACGGCGTTTCGCTCGTCACCAACTATCGGTCTTCGTTTGCCACGGAGATCAAGAACGGCGGTGTCGACGGCCTTGTGAAGTCGCTATCGGACCGCAACGCCAAAAACGCGGCCAAGAAATAGCGACATGTCGACCAGCGTTAAACAGGTGGGGCCACCCAGTTTTTCGTCCACCGTGGTGGGGGAAGTGTTGGTGCTGGACGGCCCGTTGAATCTTGCCTCGATGGCCGCCCGTCTGGCTGAAACCGAAGCTTATGCCAACCAGACCAGTTTGCCCGAATGTCTGACCATTGATTTTCAGAAGGTGGATGAGATTGACTCGTCGGGCGTCGCCTTGTTGTTGCATTGGCGTCGCGAGGCCGCAAAACGGGGCAAGTCGCTCAGATATGTACACCTGCCTCCCAATCTTGTGGAGCTCGCGGAGCTTTATGGTGTGGCCGAGCTGATCCAGTGCCCCACCCAGCGAAGCGCCGCATAGCAGCGCAGATCGCCTCCACCCGCGCCCTCGTTTGAGGGCGCTGCTGTTTTTGCCGACGCCATTGCATGATCGCCATTGAAATCCGTGAAGTGCGCAAACGCTTTGGCTCACTGGAGGCGTTGGCGGGCGTGTCGCTGTCGGTTGACCAAGGCGAGTTTTTCGCCCTGTTGGGCCCGAACGGCGCGGGCAAGACTACCTTGATTTCGGCGCTGGCCGGCTTGACCAGGGTTGATAGCGGTACGCTCGCTGTGATGGGGCACGATGTTGAAAAAGGCTACAAGCAAGCCCGCAAAGCACTCGGAATCGTCCCGCAGGAAATTGTCTTTGACCCGTTTTTTTCGGTACGCGAAACGCTGCGCTTTCAAGCCGGATATTTTGGAATCGCACGCGGCGCAGCGCTTGACGCTTGGATTGACGAGTTACTGGCGAATCTGTCGCTGACAGACAAAGCGGACAACAACATGCGGCAGTTGTCGGGCGGCATGAAGCGGCGGGTGCTGGTAGCGCAGGCGCTGATTCACCGCCCACCGGTGATCGTGCTTGATGAGCCCACGGCCGGCGTTGATGTCGAGCTCAGGCAGACGCTCTGGGCGTTTATTCGACGACTTAACCACGACGGCCACACCATCCTGCTCACCACGCACTACCTTGAGGAAGCCCAGCAACTTTGCTCACGCATCGCAATGATGAAGTCCGGCAGCATCGTGGCGCTGGATACGACCGAACACTTGCTCAACGCTTTTTCAGAACGCGTGCTGAAAGTGATTGTGGCAGGTGATTTGCCGGCGGCGCTGGCCGCCAGGCGCACCCGGCAAGTCGACGCGTGGCAGCATTTTTCGATCCACGATTACGCCGATGTTGAAGCTCTCCTTGGGGAGTTTCGCGCCGCCGGGGTTTCCATCTTGAAAATGGAAGTCTCCGAGCCAGATCTGGAAGAAGTGTTTCTGAAGGTGATGCACAAATGATCGGCTTTCAGACGTTGCTGCGCAAAGAAATTCTGCGGTTCTGGAAGGGGCAAGTGAGCGGCTGGAGCAGGGCCTGCCCCGGACTCGATCCGGGGGCCCCGCGCGCAGCGTGGGACGTGACGCCGGCGAGCGCCGCCGATCCTTCCGTAGGTACGGGAGGAGCGCGATCATGATCGGCTTTCAGACGTTGCTGCGCAAAGAAATTCTGCGGTTTTGGAAGGTCGGGTTTCAGACCGTTGCCTCGCCGGTGCTGACGGCGATCTTGTATTTGCTGATCTTCTCGCATGTGATGGCGGGCACCAAGGCGGCGTTCGAGGGGGTGAGCTACGAGCAGTTCCTGATCCCCGGCTTGGCAATGATGGCGATGCTGCAAAACGCGTTCGCCAACACGTCTTCCTCGCTGATTCAGTCGAAGATTACCGGCAACATCCTGTTCATCCTGCTGCCGCCGTTATCGCACTGGGACTTCTACGGCGCCTACGTGCTGGCCGCGATGGTGCGGGCACTCGCCGTCGGTTTGGGAGTATTCGTTGTCGGTTTGTTGATGGCAAACATTCCGGTGCACAACGCGGTCTGGATTGTTGCGTTCGCCGTCATGGGAAGCGCGATGCTTGGTGCAATGGGCATGATCGCAGGACTGTGGGCGGACAAGTTTGATCAAATGGCAACCTTTCAGAATTTCATCATCATGCCGCTGACGTTTTTTTCGGGCGTTTTCTACTCGATTCATTCGCTGCCCGGGTTCTGGCAGGTGCTTTCGCACTTCAATCCATTCTTCTATCTGATCGACGGGTTTCGGTATGGATTCTTCGGCAAATCCGACGTTTCAGTGTGGCTTTCGTTCGGCGTCACAAGTTTTGCATTCTTATGCCTCTCGGCGGTGACACTTGCCCTGCTAAAATCAGGCTACAAACTAAGGCAATGAATATGGTCACTCCTGAACAGATCGAAGGCTACCTGCAAGACAAACTTGACTGCGAATACCTCACGGTCGCCGGTGACGGCGCCCACTTCGAGGCGGTCATCGTGTCGTCATTGTTCGATGGCAAGTCGCGGGTGGCGCGGCACCAAGTGGTTTACGGCGCCCTCGGCGACCGTATGCGCGAAGAGATCCATGCCTTATCAATGAAGACGCTGACGCCTGCCGAATGGCACGCACAGTCCGCCAGTCTCTAGCCCCCAGTCCCCAGCACTCCAAGGAAACTCCATGCAAAAACTCAAAATCCGGGGCGGCAAGGCGCTCAACGGATCGGTCCGCATTTCCGGTGCCAAGAACGCAGCGCTGCCGATCATTTCCGCTGCGCTGCTATCGGCCGAACCGCTGGCATTGACCAACGTGCCGCAGCTCAACGACATCGGCACCATGGTGAAACTGCTCGCGCAAATGGGCGTGGTCGCCGAACGTAAGGGCGAATCGCTGACCCTGTCAGCAGCCAGCATCGTGGAAAAGGTCGCGCCGTATGAAATGGTCAAAACCATGCGCGCTTCCATCCTGGTGCTGGGGCCGCTGCTCGCTCGCTTTGGTCACGCCAAGGTTTCGCTGCCGGGCGGCTGCGCAATCGGCGCGCGCCCCGTCGATCTGCACATCAAAGGGCTGGAGGCGATGGGCGCCACCATCACCATTGAAGCTGGCTACATTTTGGCCAGCGCCACCAAGCTCAAAGGCGCACGTATCCTGATGGAAACGGTGACCGTCACCGGTACCGAGAACCTCATGATGGCGGCGTGTCTCGCCGACGGCACAACGGTGCTGGAGAACGCTGCACGCGAGCCAGAAGTTGTCGATCTCGCGCGGTGCCTGATTGCCATGGGTGCCAAGATCAGCGGGCACGGCACCGACAAGATCAGCATCGTCGGCGTTGATCGCCTGCATGGTGCCAGCTACGCCGTCATGCCGGATCGAATTGAAACCGGTACGTTTCTGGCCGCCGTTGCCGCGACGGGCGGCGACGTCACGTTAACCAACGCCGCGCCCGATACGCTCGACGCGGTGATCGACCGCCTGCGCGATTCTGGCGCCACCATCACGGCTACTGCTGACACCTTGCGCATCGTCGCCAACAAGCGTCCGGCACCCATCAGTCTCAAAACGGCACCGTACCCTGCGTTCCCGACCGACATGCAGGCGCAGTTCATCGCGCTCAACTGCATCGCGAGCGGCACCGCAGTGGTGACCGAAACGATTTTTGAAAACCGCTTCATGCACGTTCAGGAACTGGTGCGGCTGGGTGCCAAGATCGACATCGAGGGCAACACGGCCATCGTGCACGGCGTGGCCAAACTGACCGGTGCATCAGTCATGGCGACCGACCTGCGTGCGTCTGCTTGTCTGGTGATCGCCGGCCTGGTGGCTGAAGGCGACACCATCATTGATCGCATTTACCACCTCGATCGTGGTTACGACCATATTGAAGCCAAACTAACCGCGATCGGCGCGCAAATCGAGCGCGTGGACTAGCCGACCCGAGCCAACTGAAGAGAAAAAACTTGATCACCATCGCGCTATCGAAAGGCCGCATTTTCGAAGACACGCTGCCGCTGTTGGCAGCGGCCGGGCTGCGTCCGAACGAAGACCCGGAAAAATCACGCAAGCTCATCATCGCCACCAACCGGGCCGATGTTCGCGTTGTGATTGTGCGGGCGTCCGATGTCCCTACTTACGTCCAGTACGGCGCGGCCGATTTGGGCGTTGCGGGTAAAGACGTGTTGCTCGAGTCAAATACGCAAGGCATCTACCAGCCGCTCGACCTGAACATCGGCAAGTGCCGCATGATGGTCGCGGTCAGAAATGGCTACGACTACGCCGCTGCCGTCACGCGCGGCGCACGGTTAAACGTCGCGACCAAATACGTCGAAACCGCGCGCCAACACTTTGCGTCAAAAGGTATGCACGTCAATTTGATCAAGCTGTACGGCTCAATGGAACTGGCACCCTTGACCGGCTTGGCCGACGCCATTGTTGATCTGGTCTCGACCGGCAGCACGCTCAAGGCCAACGACTTGATTGCGGTCGAAGAGATCATGCCGATTTCATCAAGGCTGATCGTTAATCGTGCCGCGCTCAAACTAAAGCACACGCAGATTCAGCCGCTGATAGACGCGTTCGAAAAGGCCGCGTTGGGCAAAGCCTGAGAATTGAAAGTCGTTCATTGGCGGGCGTTTTCAGACAAAATGTGCTGGAAGTGCCCGTCTTTGCTAGAGTTTTACCTTAGAGACTCACTGAACCATCATTTGACCCACCTATGTTGAAGATTCGCAAACTCCAATCGAGCAGTGCCACGTTCGAGGCAGAACTGTCGTCGCTGCTCGCCTTTGAATCCGCACAAGACCCGCAACTCGAACAGCGCGTGCGGGACATTCTGCTCGACGTAAAAACACGCGGTGATGCGGCGTTGTTGGAAACAACGGCAAAGTTCGACCGCTGGACACCAGCCTCCGTGACCGCGCTGGAGGTTGACCGCGCGAGCATGCAACGCGCCTTGGCGGGATTGGATCAGACCGTGCGCGCGGCGCTTGAGACTGCAGCGGGGCGTATCCGCAGCTACCACGAGCGTCAGTTGCAGCCTTCGTGGCAATACACAGAAGCCGACGGCACGGTGTTGGGGCAGCAGATCACGCCAATCGACCGCGCCGGCCTCTACGTTCCGGGTGGCAAGGCGGCGTATCCGTCGTCGGTATTGATGAATGCCGTGGCGGCCAAAGTGGCGGGCGTGAAAGAGCTCATCATGGTCACACCAACGCCGGACGGCGTGGTCAACGATACGGTGCTCGCCGCCGCCGCATTGGCGGGTGTTGACAGGGTGTTCCGCGTTGGCGGCGCGCAGGCGGTCGGCGCACTTGCGTACGGCACCGCGACCATTCCTGCGGTCGACAAGATCGTCGGTCCCGGTAACGCGTATGTTGCGGCCGCCAAGCGCTTTGTGTTTGGCGTGGTTGGCATCGATATGGTCGCCGGACCATCGGAGATTCTGATCATCGCCGATGGCAAGACTGATCCGCATTGGGTGGCGATGGATTTGTTTTCACAGGCCGAGCACGATGAGCTCGCGCAGGCGATTCTGCTTTGTCCGGACGCTGCCTACGTCGATCGGGTGGAAGCCGCCATGAACAGTTTGCTCGCAACCATGCCGCGCGCTGACATCATCCGCGCCTCGCTTGGCAATCGTGGTGCGCTAATCACGGTGCGCGACCTCGACGAGGCGTGTGAGATGTCGAACCGCATCGCACCGGAGCATCTGGAACTGTCAGTGGCCGACGCTGACGCGTTGCTCCCGAAACTGCGGCACGCGGGCGCGATTTTTATGGGCCCATATTCGTCGGAGTCGATTGGCGACTATTGCGCTGGCCCCAATCACGTATTACCCACATCACGCACGGCGCGCTTCTCGTCGCCGCTCGGCGTTTATGATTTTCAGAAGCGCTCATCGATCATCAAGGTCTCGTCGGCCAGCGCTTCGACGCTGGGGCGTGTGGCGGCGACGCTGGCGCGCAGCGAAGGCCTCGAAGCGCACGCGCAGTCGGCCGACTTGCGGTTGGGCAAATGAGCGCGGCTATTGTCGCGCAGGTGATTCGCGAGGAGATCGCGGCGTTGTCGGCGTATCACGTGCAAGACGCGGCGGGCTACATCAAGCTCGACGCGATGGAGAATCCGTTCGCGCTACCAGCGGGATTGCGTCAAGGGTTGGCCGACCATTTAGCTTCGGCGGCGATCAACCGGTATCCGGATCCGGCGGCAGCCGATCTCAAGGCGGCGCTGCGTCGTGCGATGAACGTTCCGGCCAATCTTGATATCCTGCTGGGCAATGGCTCGGATGAAATCATCCAGATGCTGGCCATGGCTTGCTCCAAGCCTCGTGCCAAACTGTTGTCAGTAGAGCCCGCGTTCGTTATGTTCAAAATGATCGCAACGTTTTGCGCGATGGATTACGTTGGCGTGCCCCTGAAGTTAGCTGATTTCAGCCTCGATGAAACAGCCATGCTCGCCGCGATTGAAAAGCACCAACCGGCGCTCACCTTTCTGGCGTATCCGAACAACCCGACCGGCAACCTGTTCGACCCGGCAGTGATTCGCAACATCATTCGCGCCTCACCCGGTCTGGTGGTGATCGATGAAGCGTACTTTGCGTTCTCATCGGGGTCGTTTCTTAGCGAGATCGACCAGTATCCGAACGCCGTGCTGATGCGTACCGTATCCAAACTTGGACTGGCTGGCGCGCGTCTGGGAATGTTGATCGGCGCTTCAAACTGGTTGTCGCAAATCGACAAGGTGCGTCTGCCGTACAACATCAATAGCTTTACGCAGTCGGCAGCGACTTATCTGCTTGACCACGCGGACGAGTTCACCCGCCAGACGACGGTGTTGGTTGCCGAGCGTATGCTGATGGCGGAGCGTCTGGCCGCATTGTTCGCGCGCCACCCCGGGGCGGCACAATTCCCCTCGGAGGCGAATTTCATTCTGATGCGGGTGCCAAACGCCGCGCACGTTTTTGCCGAACTCAAGGCGCGCAAAATTCTGGTTAAAAACACCAGCCAGTCGCATGCATTGCTTCACGACACACTCCGCATTACTATCGGCTTGCCCGACGAGAACAGCGCTTTTCTGGCTGCACTGACAGACATACTGGAACCCCGCCATGCGTAACGCCACCGTTGTTCGCAATACCAAAGAGACGCAGATCACTGCAACCGTCAATCTGGATGGCACCGGCGTGTCGAATTTGCATTCGGGCGTGCCGTTTCTCGACCATATGCTCGACCAGATTGCGCGCCACGGCATGATCGATATCGAGCTCAACGCGACCGGTGACATCGAGATTGATGATCACCACACCGTTGAAGATGTCGGCATTACGCTCGGGCAGGCATTCACCAAGGCGCTTGGTGACAAGGTTGGCATCCGCCGCTACGGTCATGCTTACGTGCCGCTCGATGAAGCGTTGTCGCGTGTTGTGATTGACCTCTCCGGGCGCCCCGGGTTGACCATGAAGGTTGATTTCACACGCTCGCGCATTGCCGAGTTCGATGTTGATTTGTTCTACGAATTCTTCCAGGGCTTTGTCAATCACGCACTGTGTACCCTGCATATCGACAATCTGCGTGGCGCCAATGCGCACCATCAGGCTGAAACGGTATTCAAGGCATTTGGCCGCGCACTGCGTATGGCGTGTGAAGCGGATGCGCGGGCGGCAGGCATCCTGCCCTCGACCAAGGGCAGTTTGTAAGCCACCATCAAGGCGCGCCGACCATGAACCTGCTGCGCGCCGCGCTCTCCGTTTCAGCAATGACGTTCCTGTCGCGGCTGACCGGGCTTGCGCGCGAAGTGATCGGCTTCAGTTTGTTTGGCGCAGGCGCGGCGATGGATGCGTTTCAGGTTGCCTGGCGGATTCCTAATTTCTTGCGGCGGTTGTTTGCCGAGGGGGCGTTTAGTCAGGCGTTCGTCCCCATCATCGCCGAATACAAAGCCCGGCGCGGGTTGGAGGAAACGCAGGCGCTCGGTAACCGCGTGGCGACCGTGTTGGGCGTGGTGTTGTTCGTCGTCACCTTGGCCGGCGTGATCGCCGCACCGCTGCTTGTTTATGCGACGGCGTCCGGATTTGCCGCTGATCCGGCCAAGTTCGACCTCACCACGCAAATGGTGCGCATCACCTTCCCGTACATCTTCTTCATTTCGTTGGTGGCCCTCGCGGCCGGCATTCTGAATACCTTCAGCGCGTTCAAGACGCCGGCCTTCACGCCGGTATTACTGAATCTCTCGGTGATCGGCGCGGCGATCTTTCTGACCAAGTATGTCAATCCGCCGATTCTCGCGCTCGCTTGGGGCACCTTCATTGGCGGCGTGGTGCAGCTCGCCGCCAATGAAG
>Ga0209591_10002302_pt1 | contig 23022 bp, 21 predicted proteins | sample MAT01_FD_187207 | JGI IMG/M metagenome (GOLD analysis project Ga0209591, IMG submission 187207) | Freshwater microbial communities from Lake Fryxell liftoff mats and glacier meltwater in Antarctica - MAT-01 (SPAdes) (version 2) | ecosystem: Environmental > Aquatic > Freshwater > Ice > Liftoff... | reverse complement strand
AACGGCGGCGTCCGCCGCCGGTAGGTCGCCCGCACCGCGGCCACGATCTCCGGTGTCGGCTCCGGCCACGACCGCGGCTGCACGGACATCAGCATCCACCATCCCACGGCCGGGGACAGGGAAGACCAACCGCCAAACAATCATGCATCCAAGATCAACGCAGACACCGACAACACGCCGGACCGTCCACGCCCAATTGGCCAGCAGGGTCGGGTATGGCAGGAGCGTTAGTAGTGCAGCCCTTGGCCACTGCCCCGCATCGCGGTCGAACTCATGCGCCGGGTGACGTCAACGTGTTGCCAGCACCTGCCAAAAGGGGGCATCGGAGTGAACGAAACGCTCTCGTTGGAGGCCGTACCCTGCCAGCATCGGCCTCTCATGGCGTCAGCCCGAGCCCGAACCCGGAGCCGCGCGGGCCGGACTCCAGCACCCCGCCATCAACCGCACCGTCGAGGCAGTCGCCCGCGCATCGGTGGTCCTGGGGTCGAGGAGCGGGTCAGGGGGAGCGGTGGCGGGGGAGGGCCAGGGGGACGGCCGTCGCCAGGAGCGCGGCGGGCAGGAGGAAGCCGGCCACCGGGTCGGCGGCGTAGACCGGGGTGATCGCGAGCGGGGCCACTGCCCCGCCACCGAAGCGGACGGCCTGCACCGTCGACATGGACCCGCCGGGGTTGGCCGCCGTCGATCCGAGCACCAGGGTGTTGATCCCGACGAGGACGAGTTGTGTGGCCACCCCGCCCAGCGTCCAGACCGCGGCGACCAGCCACACCGCGGGCGCGAGGCCCACCCCGACCACCACCAGGACCCCGAGTGCCGCGCCGAGGCGCACGCAGCGCCGCGGACCGATCCGGTCGACCCCGCCGCCCACCAGTCGCGCCGTCAGCAGCCCGGCGACGCCGAGCCCGGTCAGCACCGACCCGCGGGCACCGGCACCGAGGGCGAACTCGTCCTCCAGCCGCAGTGCGACCAGGAAGTTCAGCCCCGCCAGGCAGCCCCAGCCGACGGCGGCGACCACACCGAGGCGCAGCACGTCCGGACGCCATGCGCTGCGCAGCCGCGGCCGCTGCCCGTCGCCGGCGTCACCGGGTGGGATGCCCGCGACGCCCAGCAGCACCGCCACCAGCGCCACCCCACCGAAAGCGAACCGCCAGTCGAACTCCGCAGCCAGCCCGCCGACCAGCGGTGCCGAGGTCTGACCGGCCGCCTGCAGTGCGCCGAACCATCCCAGTGAGCGACCCAGCCGCCCGGGCGGAGCGGCGGCGGCCAGCGCGGCGAGCAGCAGTGGGGTGGTGAACGCGTTGGCGACGCCTTGCAGGGCTCGGGCGGCGAGGAACAGCGGCCAGGTCGTCGCGATCACGCAGGCGACCGACGCGACCATGTACAGGGCGTAGGCGGCGGCGACGGTGCGCCGCCGCCCCCAGCGTTCGCCCCACGTCCCGGACACGAGCATCACGGCCGCGAACGGCAGCAGGTACGCGGTGACCGACATCGACGCCGTGCTCGCCGACACCCCGAAGGTGGCGCCCATCTCCGGCAACATCGCCACTGTGACGCCCCCGCCGAACGGGCCGAGGAACGCACCCCCGTACAGACCCGCCCGGGCGAGGCCGTGCGTCGGCGCGGCCGGGCTCAGTTGCCCATGCCCCCGGTGCCCCGGCGCCGCAGGTAGCGCTCGAAGTCGGCCGCGATCGCGTCACCGTCGGCCTCGGGGAGCGGTGCGTCGGCCGCGTCCAGGGAGGCCTGCACCTCGAGCTGGCGGACGTACTCGCGCACCTCGTCGTCGGCCTCGGCCATCTCCGAGATGGTGCGCTCCCACTCCTCGGCCTGCTCGGGCAGCGCACCGAGGGGCACCTCGACGTCGAGGACCTCCTCGACGCGGTGCAGCAGCGCCACGGCCGCCTTGGGCACGCGCGCCTGCGAGACGTAGTGCGGCACGGCCGCCCAGAACGAGACCGCCGGGATCCCCGCCTCCACACAGGCGTTCTGGAACACCCCGACGATGCCGGTCGGTCCCTGGTAGGTCGACGGCTCGACCTGCAGCTCGCCGGCCGACGACCTGTCGTAGGAGATGCCGCTGACCGGGGTGGGCCGCGTGTGGGGTGTGTCGGTCAGAAGGGCGCCGAGTGTAATGACCTTCGTCACTCCCAGCCGCTCCACGTAGCCCAGCAGCTCCCGGCAGAACGCGCGCCACCGGATGTTCGGCTCGATCCCGTTGACCAGCACGACGTGACGCTCGGTGCCCGGCAGGGTGGCCACGGACAGTCGCGTGGTCTGCCACTCGATCTTCCTGGTGACGCCGTCGGCGTGGCGGACATGTGGCCTCGTGACCTGGAAGTCGTAGTACTCCTCGGGATCGATCGAGAGCAGCGGCTCGGCGTCCCAACTCAACTCGAGGTGCTCCAGGGCGGTGCTGGCGGCCTCGCCGGCGTCGTTCCATCCCTCGAACGCGGCGATCATCACCGGGTCGACGAGGCGGGGCAGTTCGGTCTCCGCTCCGGGTTCCGGCTGGCGATCGGTCATCGGACCAGCCTACGGGCGCGCCCGCCGTCACGACGGACGCCTCCCCCGGCCGACTACCGTATCTCCCGTGCCACTCGAGATGAGCAATGTGCAGCCGCACAAGTTCGACACCAGTTTCCTGGACACCCTCGACGAGCGGGTGCTGATCGCCGACGGCGCGATGGGCACGATGCTTCAGTCGGCCGACCTTGTCCTGGACGACTTCGCCGGATTGGAGGGGTGCAACGAGATCCTCAACGACACCCGCCCCGATGTGGTGCGGCACATCCACCGCGCCTACTTCGAGGCCGGCGCGGACGCGGTGGAGACCAACACGTTCGGGGCGAACCTGCCCAACCTCGCCGACTACGACATCCCGGAGCGGATCCACGAACTGGCCCTGAAGGGTGCGCAGCTCGCGCGGGAGGTCGCCGACGAGATGTCCACGCCCGACCGGCCGCGCTACGTCCTGGGGTCGGTCGGGCCCGGAACGAAGCTCCCGACGCTGGGCCACGCCACGTTCGCCAGCCTGCGCGACGCCTATGCCGAGTGCGGGCGCGGCCTGCTCGCCGGCGGCGCGGACGCGATCCTCATCGAGACCTGCCAGGACCTGTTGCAGGTCAAGGCGGCGGTGCTCGGCATGAAGCGGGCGATGACGGCCGAGGGTCGCCGCATCCCCCTGATCACGCAGGTCTCCATGGAGACCACCGGCACGATGCTGCTGGGCTCGGAGATCGGTGCGGCGCTCACGGCGCTCGAACCCCTCGGCATCGACCTGATCGGCCTGAACTGCTCCACCGGCCCCGCCGAGATGAGCGAGCACCTGCGCACGCTGAGCAAGCACGCGCGCATCCCCCTGTCGGTCATGCCCAACGCGGGCCTGCCGGTGCTCGGCCCGAAGGGCGCGGAGTACCCGCTCGACGCCGACGGGCTGGCCGAGGCGCTCGCGACGTTCGTCCGCGATTACGGGCTGCGGCTCGTCGGCGGCTGCTGCGGCACGACGCCCGCCCACGTCACCGCCGTCACCGAGGCCGTCCGCAACGTCGTGCCCGCCCGGCGCCACCCGCGTCCGGAGCCCGGTCTGAGTTCGCTGTACGCGCCGGTCCCGTTCCGCCAGGACACGTCCGTGCTCATGATCGGCGAGCGCACCAACGCCAACGGTTCCAAGAAGTTCCGCGACGCGATGCTGGAGGACGACTGGGAGGCCTGCGTCGGGATCGCCCGCGACCAGACCCGCGACGGCGCGCATCTCATCGACCTGTGCATCGACTACGTCGGCCGCGACGGAGTCGACGACATGGCGGAGCTGGCCGGACGCCTGGCCACGGCGTCGACCCTGCCGGTGATGCTCGACTCCACCGAGCCCGAGGTGCTGCGCGCCGGGCTGGAGCGCCTCGGCGGCCGATCGATCATCAACTCGGTCAACTACGAGGACGGCGACGGTCCCGACTCGCGCTTCCAGCGTGCGATGGAACTGGTCCGCGAGCACGGCGCGGCCGTCGTGGCGCTCTGCATCGACGAGGAGGGCCAGGCCCGCACCGCGGAGTGGAAGGTGCGGGTGGCCGACCGGCTGATCCGCGACCTGACCACCAACCACGGCATGCACGTCGAGGACATCGTCGTCGACACCCTCACCTTCCCGATCACGACCGGGCAGGAGGAGGTGCGCCGCGACGCGCTGGAGACCATCGGGGCCATCCGCGAGCTCAAGCGCCGCCACCCCGACGTGCAGACCACCCTCGGGGTCTCCAACGTGTCGTTCGGGCTCAACGCCGCCGCGCGCCAGGTGCTCAACTCGGTGTTCCTGCACGAGTGCGTGAACGCCGGCCTGGACACCGCGATCGTGTCCGCGGCGAAGATCCTGCCGATGGCCAAGATCGACGACGAGAAGCGCTCGGTCGCGCTCGACCTGGTCTACGACCGCCGCCGCGATGACTACGACCCGCTCAATCGGTTCATGGAGCTCTTCGAGGGGGTGACCGCGTCCTCCGCGCGCGCCAGCCGGGCCGAGGAGCTCGCCGGACTCCCGCTGTTCGAGCGCCTGGAGCGACGCATCGTCGACGGTGAGCGCATCGGCCTCGAGGTCGACCTCGATGAGGCCCTGACCTCCCGCCCCGCTCTGGAGATCATCAACGACACCCTGCTGTCGGGCATGAAGACCGTGGGTGAGCTCTTCGGCTCCGGGCAGATGCAGCTGCCGTTCGTGCTGGCCAGCGCCGAGGTGATGAAGAACGCGGTGGCGCACCTGGAGCCGCACATGGAACGCGCCGAGGACGACACGGGCAAGGGCACGATCGTGCTGGCCACGGTCAAGGGCGACGTGCACGACATCGGCAAGAACCTCGTCGACATCATCCTGACGAACAACGGCTACACCGTCGTCAACCTCGGCATCAAGCAGCCGATCTCGACGATGCTCACCGCGGCGGAGGAGCACCGAGCCGACGCGATCGGCATGTCCGGCCTGCTCGTCAAGTCGACGGTGATCATGAAGGAGAATCTCCAGGAGATGAACTCCCGGGGTGTCGCCGCGACACTCCCGGTGCTGCTCGGTGGTGCGGCGCTCACCCGCTCGTATGTGGAGAACGACCTCCAGGAGGTCTACGAGGGCCGCGTCGCCTACGCCAGGGACGCGTTCGAGGGCCTGCGCCTGATGGACGCCACCATGGCGCGCCGCCGCGGCGAGGTCCCCGAGACCACCCCGGAGGAGGAGGCCGCCAAGGCCGAGCGCAAGGCCCGCCACGACAAGTCCCAGCGGGTCGCGGCGAAGCGCAAGGCCGCCGAGGCGCTGGTGGCCGGCCCGATGCCGGACCGATCCGACGTCACGGTCGACAACCCGCTGCCCGCCCCGCCGTTCTGGGGGACCCGGGTCGTCAGGGGTGTCGCGCTGGGCGAGTACTCCGGCATGGTCGACGAGCGCGCGCTGTTCCTGGGCCAGTGGGGGCTGCGCGGCACGAAGGGCGCCGACGGACCGAGCTACGAGGAGCTGGTGGAGACCGAGGGCCGTCCACGGATGCGGTACTGGCTCGACCGGCTCGCCACCGAGGGCGTCCTCGCGCACGCCGCGGTCGTCTACGGCTACTTCCCGGCGGTCTCCTCGGGTGATGCGCTGGTCGTGCTCACCGATCCGGTGCCGGACGCGCCGGAACGCTACCGGCTCGCGTTCCCGCGCCAGCGCCGCGACCGGCACCTGTGCCTGGCCGACTTCTGGCGCCCGCGGTCGGTCGCGATCGGGCGCGGCGAGGTCGACGTGCTGCCCCTGAACCTGGTGACGATGGGCCAGGCGATCGCCGACTACGCGAACGAGCTGTTCGAGAAGGACGCCTACCGCGACTACCTGGAGGTCCACGGCCTGGGCGTGCAGCTGACCGAGGCGCTGGCCGAGTTCTGGCACCGCCGCATCCGTGAGGAGCTGGTGTTCCCGGCCGGCGGCGCGGTGGCCGCCGAGGACCCGTCGAACGTCGAGGAGTTCTTCAAGCTCGGCTACCGGGGTGCCCGCTACTCGCTCGGCTACGGCGCCTGCCCCAACCTCGAGGACCGCGCCAAGATCGTCGACCTGCTCCAGCCGGGCCGGATCGGCGTGGAACTCTCCGAGGAGCTGCAGCTGCACCCCGAGCAGTCCACCGACGCGCTGGTGGCCCACCATCCGGAGGCGAAGTACTTCAATGCAGGGTGACGCGGCCCGCCGGAGCGCGGGCGAGCGGCGGCACGGGCACACGATCTCCCACGAGGGCCCGCTGGCCGTGCTGTGGGACATGGACGGCACACTGGTTGACTCCGAGAAGGTGTGGACGGTCTCCCTCGCCGACGCGGCTCGGGAGCTGGGCGGCACGCTGAGCTCGGCGGCGCGGTCGGCGATCATCGGGTCCGACCTCCGACGGACCCTCATGATCATGTTCGACGATCTCGGCCTGCCTCGCGAGCCCGACCGGATGGCGCGGGCCGAGCAGGTGATCCTCACGCGCACGGCCGAGCTGTTCGCCGACGGCCTGGAGTCGCGACCGGGGGCGCAGGAGGCGCTGCGCAACGTCCGTGCCGCCGGGTGGCCGACGGCCCTGGTCACCAACACCGGCCGCGCACTCACCGAGCTCGCACTCGACGGGATCGGACGCGAGCACTTCACCGTCACGGTCTGCGGGGACGAGGTCCCGCGCGCCAAGCCCGATCCCGACCCCTACCTCCGGGCCGCCGAGCTGCTCGGTGTGCCCGCGAGCGCGTGCCTCGCGGTGGAGGACTCACCCACCGGGGCGCTGGCGGCGGAGCGCGCCGGCGCCGCGGTGCTGGTGGTGCCGTGCGAGATCCCGGTACCGGGTGGGCCACGACGCGTCCACCGCGACTCCCTCGTTGACCTCACCGCCGACGAGGTGCGCGCCGACTACGCGCGAGCCATCGCCGACTGCGCAGCGTGATGACGGCCCGTGGACCGTTCGTCCCGACCGGGGGGCCTCTCGACGAGGCGTCGCGCACACCGGTGTCACACCGCCGGCGCCACCGGGCGCACAAGACTGACCGGGCGCAGCACGATCGCGGTGCTCATCAGGCCGGCTCACGCACGACGTCCGACACTGATGCGGTGAAGGGTGACACGAGGTGAAGACCTTTGATGGCCTGTTCGCCGAGCTGAGCGAGAAGGCATCGACCCGCCCCGCCGGATCGGGCACCGTGTCGGCGCTGGATGCCGGTGTCCATGAGCAGGGCAAGAAGGTGCTCGAGGAGGCCGGCGAGGTGTGGCTGGCGGCCGAGCACGAGCCCGACGCGGCGCTGGCCGAAGAGGTCTCGCAGCTGCTCTACCGGGTCCAGGTCCTCATGCTGGGTCGGGGTATCACCCTGGAGGACGTCTACAAGTTCCTCTAGATCAACAGCTGCATCGTCGGCAGCGCACGCACTATCGAGGAGGCGTCATGTTGCGCATCGCACTGCCCAACAAGGGCACTCTGGCCGAACCTGCGGCCACCATGATGCGCGAGGGCGGTTACCAGCAGCGTACCGACGCCCGCGACCTCAGCATTTTCGACGAGGAGAACGAGATCGAGTTCTTCTACCTGCGACCCAAGGACATCGCCACCTACGTCGGCTCCGGTGACCTGCACCTGGGCATCACCGGTGCGGACCTGATGGACGAGTCGGGCAGCCAGGTGAAAGCAGTGATCAAGCTGGGGTTCGGGGTGTCGAAGTTCCGGTTCGCCGCGCCGGCGGGTGGCATCGAGGGCCGGGACTGGGTGCTCGAGGACCTCGAGGGCAAGAAGATCGCCACCTCCTACCCCCGACTCGTGCGGGCGCACCTGGCGCGCAACCGGGTGCGTGCCGACATCATCAAGCTCGACGGCGCGGTGGAGATCTCCGTGCAGCTCGGCCTCGCCGACGCCATCGCCGACGTGGTGTCCTCGGGCCGCACCCTGCGCCAGCACAGCCTCATGCCGTTCGGCGACCCGATCGCGGAGTCCCAGGCCACCCTCATCGAGCGGGAGCCGCGTCCCGACCGGGAGGAGACCGTCGAGGCGAAGTCCGAGAAGGTCGTCTTCACCGAACGTCTGCGGGGCGTCGTCTACGCCCGTCAGTACCTGATGGTCGACTACGACTGCCCCGCGAACGTCCTGGAGCAGGCCAAACGGATCGCTCCCGGCATGCAGGCCCCCACCGTGTCCCGGCTCACCGAGGACGGCTGGTTCGGCGTGCGGACCATGGTGCGCAAGAACAGCGCCAACAAGGTGATGGACGATCTCGCCACGCTCGGCGCGCGCGCGATCCTGACCTCGGAGATCCGCTCCTGCCGTGCGGTGGACGGCCGCAACGGCGACTGACGGGCGGCTGCCTGCCCGCGCCACTACCGTGGGCGCACCAGGAGGCCCTGGGCCGAACGCCCCGTGTGGCCGCGCTCGTCGAACAGCAGGCCGGACACCGTGCCGAGCCCGGTGGGCCCGACGACGGTCTGCGCGTCGACGCCCATCCAGTCACCGACGGGCATGCGGTGCAGGTGCATCGTCAGCTCGGTGTTGACGAACAACCACTCACGGATGTCGAGCGGAGCGGCAGCACCGTTGCCCGAGTCGGCCACCACGGCGAGTCGCTGCAGTGGCGAGGGGTCCTCGTCCGCCACCAGCGCCACCCGCTGGCGCGCCCACACCGCGCCCCGTCCGGGATCGCCGAGCCACCCGTGAAGCCAGCGCCATTCCAGGGTGTCGATGAAGCCGGGCAACCAGCCGTCGGGGCGTCCGTCGCGGGGTATGGCCTGCTCCGGCGGGGCCAGCGGCGCCGTCTCGCCGAGCGCGACCGCGGCGGTGTCGCCGGTGGCGAGGCGCCACGCCCGGGCCCGCAGCACCGCGCGGCCGCCCACCGTCATCTCCGCGGCGAGCAACTCCACCGCCCGTCCCGGGCGCTCGACGGCGGCCCGAACGGTCACCTCGCCCGCCGGAACCGGCCCGAGCACCTCGACCGTGATGCGGGAGAGCTGGGTGCCCTCCCGGGGGTCGCACCGCTCCAGCGCGCGGACCAGCAACGCCGACGGCGGCCCGACGTGCTGGGCATCGGCGAACCACGGCCCGGTGGTGGAGAAGGTGGCGGAGAACCTCTCGCCCTCGGGGCCGTCGAGGGCCAGGTAGTAGGGCTCGAGTGCGGGGTCGGCGGCCACGTCACCGATCATGCCTCGCCGCGCGGGACGACACGCGGCCCGGGCAGGCATCGCGGCTCGCTCAGCGGGCTCGCTCGGGGGCTCCCGCACTGGCTTTCACCCTGCGGCTCACCCGGCGGCTCACCCGGCGCGGTCGACCGTCGTCTCCTCGGCGCTGGCCGCGGCCGGGTCCTCCGGCCAGCCCGGATACTCCGGCGGGGTGCCGTCCCACGCCGGGCACAGCGCCTTGTGGCTGCACCAGTCGCACAGCCGGCTGGGGTTGGGGCGGAAGTCACCGGTACGGCCGGCCGCGAGGATGGCGACCCAGATGGCGTCGAGAGTGCGCTCGAAGCGGCGGAGTTCCGCCTCGTCCGGCTCGTAGGTCAAGGACTCGGTGTCGGCGAGGTAGAGCAGGCGCAGCTGGGTGGGAACGATGCCGCGCAGGTGCAGCAGAGCCAGCGCGTAGAACTTCATCTGGAACAGCGCCCGCGCCTCGGCGACCTGACGCGGCGCCGCCCCCGTCTTGTAGTCGATCACCCGGAGCTGCCCGGTGGGCGCCACGTCGATGCGGTCGATGTAGCCCCGCAGGAGCAGGCCCGAGTCGAGCTCGGTCTCCACGAGGAGCTCCCGGGCCTCCGGCTCGAGACGGCGCGGATCCTCGAGCCGGAAATAGGCCTCCAGCAGCGCGCCCGCGGACTCCAACCACCCGGGCAGCTCGGGGTCGTCGGAGCCGGTGAACAGCTGGCCGACGAGCTCGGGCTCCAGCGCCGTCAGCTCCTCCCACGCCGGTGACACCATCGCCCGGGCCGCGGCGGGCACCCGCTGGACCGCCGGCAGCTCGTAGAGCCGCTCCAGCACCGCGTGCACCACGGTGCCCCTGACCTGAGCGCGGGTGGGCCGTTCGGGGAGCCGGTCGATCGCGCGGAAGCGGTAGAGCAGAGGGCACTGCTTGAAGTCCCCCGCCCGCGACGGCGACAGGGCCGGCCGGCGCCATGGGCGTGCGGCGGGACCGGCGGGATCGGCGCCGGGATCGGCGGGGGCCGCTGCGAGGGAGTCCGACACGGTCGTGAGGGTAGGTGAGCGCACCGACACTCCCGGTCGGCGCGGACCCCCTCCCGGCGGGGGCCGGGCACCCCGTAGGTTTTTCTTGATGAACAGGATCCGCACAGCGCTCGTCGGCGCCACACTCGCCGTCGCTCTGGGTTCCTGCGCCGGCGGGGGAGCCCGGGCCCAGGCCGAGGAGGCCTTCCGCAGCTACTACGAGGCGCAGCTCGCCCGGGACTTCACCGCCGTCTGCGCGGTCAACGCGCCGGAGACGACCGCGCGGCTGCTCGAGACGTTGGCGACCAAGGGCGTCAAGGCGCCCACCTGCGAAGACGCGTTCGCGGCGATCTTCGCCGAGCCCGGCGCGGCCCAGACGGCCGACGGGATCGCCTCCAGCGTCCAGATCCAGGAGGTCGCGGTCACCGGGGAGGACGTCGAGATCACCTGGACGGCCACCCTCGACGGGGAACCCCGCAAGAGCACCAACACACTGCGCCGGATCGACGGCCGCTGGCTGCTGGTACCCACATGAGCACGGCACCCGGTGCGCGCGAGGTGAGGGCGACACCGTTGCGTTGGCCGGCGATGAAGACCTCTCGTACCCTGCTCGCCCTCGCTGTTGCCACCGCGCTCACGGCCTGCGCCGGGCCCGCACCCACCGGCGACCCGGTCGCCGCCCCGGACGCGGGTGTTGCGACCACATCGGCCCCGCCCGCGGCGGAGCGCCAGCCGTCGGTCGGTGAGGAGGCCGAGGTGGAGGAGACGTTCCGGCGCTACTACGAGGCTCTGCTGGGGCGCGACTACCGGACCGCGTGCGAGATCAACGCCCCGGAGACGACGAGCACCCTCATCGAGACCCTCACCATCCAAGGCGTCACGGTGGGTACCTGCGAGGAGGCCTACAGCACCGTCTACGCCATCCCCGGCGCCGCCGAGACGGCCGACCGGATCGCGACCGGCGCTCGGATCCAGGGCGTCGCCGTCGATGGCGACACCGCCACGGTCAGCTGGTCGGCCGAGGCGCAGGGCCAGCGCCGGACCGTGGACAGCGGCTTCCGCCGCCTGGACGGCCGGTGGCGGCTCCTGTCCGCCACCGGCTGATCGGTCCCCACTAGCGTTACCCCCCGTGTCCGAACCCCTGCCACCCACCGACGTGCCAGCCCCTGACGTGGATGCCCGCTCCGCTGACCCCTCGCCGGGGGCGGAGGCACGATCCACCGTCGCTGCACGAGGTGGCCCGTTCCGTCCGGGGGACCGGGTGCAGCTGACCGACCCGAAGGGCCGCCACTACACGGTCACCCTGGAGGTGGGCGGGCAGTACCACACACACCGCGGCGGACTGGAGCACGACCAGTTGCTCGGCAAGCCGGAGGGCAGCCTCGTCGTCTCACCGGTGGGCACGCCCTATCTCGCGTTGCGCCCACGGCTCGCCGACTACGTGCTGTCGATGCCCCGCGGCGCGCAGGTGATCTACCCGAAGGACGCCGCCCAGATCCTGATGTGGGGCGATGTGTTCCCGGGGGCACGGGTGCTGGAGGCCGGTGCCGGGTCGGGGGCCCTGACCTGTTCGCTGCTGCAGGCAGTCGGACCGACGGGCACCGTCCTGTCCTACGAGGTCCGGGCCGACCACGCCGAGCACGCCGAGCGCAACGTCCGCCAGTTCTTCGGCGCCGCTCCACCCAACTGGACCTTGCGGGTGCAGGATCTGCAGAAGCACGACGGCGTCGCCGAGCCTGTCGACCGGGCCGTTCTCGACATGCTGGCGCCCTGGGAACAGATCGACACCGTCGCGGCGTCCCTCATCCCGGGCGGGGTGCTCGTCGGCTATGTGGCCACCACGACCCAGCTGTCCCGGCTTGTCGAGGACCTGCGCGAGCAGCAGTGCTGGACGGAGCCCCAGGCGTGGGAATGCCTGGTCAGGCCCTGGCACGTCGTCGGTCTCGCGGTCCGGCCCGACCACCGGATGCAGGGCCACACCGCGTTCCTGGTGACGGCGCGGCGACTCGCCGACGGGGTGTCCCCACCGCGTCCCCAGCGCAGGCCCACCGGGCGCTGAACCCGCCGGATCTCCCCGCTGAGCGGTGGATCACCGGTTCGCCGCGGGCCGCGATCCCCATTCGCAGGTACCGTGTGGAAACGGAACACGGAGGGAGGACGCCGTGAACCCCTACGACGGTCCCGGCAGACGTGAACCAGGTGGCCCTCATGACGGCGGGGAACTCAGCCCCGCGGAGGCCACCGCGCAGATCCGCTTCCTCGAGGAGGAGGTGGGTCTACTTCGCCGTAAGCTCACGGAGTCGCCGCGCCAGGCGCGCGTCCTCGAGCAGCGGTTGGCGGAGGCGGCCAGCAGGCTCGCGCAGCTCTCGGCACGCAACGAGAAGCTGACCGAGACGCTCAAGGAGGCCCGCGGACAGCTGGTGGCGCTCCGTGAGGAGGTCGACCGGCTCGCCCAGCCGCCCAGCGGCTACGGCGTGTTCCTGGCGCGGTACCCCGACGAGACGGTGGACGTGTTCACCTCGGGGCGTCGGATGCGGGTCGCCGTCTCGCCCGCGGTGTCCACCGAGGAGCTGCAGAGCGGTCAGACGGTGCGCCTGAACGAGGCGCTGACGGTCGTCGAGGCCGGGGACTACGAGCGCATCGGCGAGGTCTGCGGCCTGCGCGAGGTCCTGTCCGAGCCCACCAAGGACGGGCTCGCGGGTCGCGCGCTCGTCGTCGGGCACGCCGACGAGGAGCGGGTCGTCTGGCTGGCGGCGCCGCTGATCCGCACCGACGACAACCCCGGCGCCGTGCCACTCAAGTCCGGCGACTCGCTGCTGGTCGACACGAAGGCCGGCTACGCCTACGAGCGGGTGCCCAAGGCCGAGGTCGAGGACCTCGTGCTGGAGGAGGTGCCCGACGTCGACTACTCCGACATCGGTGGCCTGTTCCGTCAGATCGAGCAGATCCGCGACGCCGTGGAGCTGCCGTTCCTGCACGCGGAGCTGTTCAAGGAGTACGAGCTGCGCCCGCCCAAGGGCGTTCTGCTCTACGGCCCTCCCGGCTGCGGCAAGACGCTGATCGCCAAGGCGGTGGCCAACTCGCTGGCCAAGAAGATCGCCGCAGTCCGGGGTGACGACCCCAAGGAGGGTCGCGCGTTCTTCCTCAACATCAAGGGTCCGGAGCTGCTCAACAAGTTCGTCGGCGAGACCGAGCGGCACATCCGGCTGATCTTCCAGCGCGCGCGGGAGAAGGCTTCGGCGGGCACCCCGGTGATCGTGTTCTTCGACGAGATGGACTCGATCTTCCGCACGCGCGGGTCCGGCGTGTCGTCCGACGTCGAGACCACGATCGTGCCCCAGCTCCTCGCCGAGATCGACGGCGTCGAGGGCCTGGAGAACGTGATCGTCATCGGGGCGTCCAACCGCGAGGACATGATCGACCCCGCGATCCTGCGGCCGGGACGCCTCGACGTCAAGATCAAGATTGAGCGGCCGGACGCCGAGGCGGCGCAGGACATCTTCTCCAAGTACCTGACTTCCACGCTGCCGATCCACATCGACGACATCGCGGAGTTCGGTGGCAACCGCAAGGCCTGCATCGACGCGATGATCGAGCGGGTCGTCGAGCGGATGTACGACGAGACCGAGGAGAACAGGTTCCTGGAGGTCACCTACGCCAACGGTGACAAGGAGATCCTGTACTTCAAGGACTTCAACTCCGGTGCCATGATTCAGAACATCGTCGACCGGGGTAAGAAGTCGGCGATCAAGGCGGTGCTCGAGTCCGGCCAGCCGGGCCTGCGGGTGCAGCACCTGCTCGACGCGATCGTCGACGAGTTCGCGGAGAACGAGGACCTGCCCAACACCACGAACCCCGACGACTGGGCGCGGATCTCGGGCAAGAAGGGGGAGCGGATCGTCTACATCCGCACGCTGGTCACCGGCAAGAACGACGCCACCGGCCGCGCGATCGACACCGCGTCGAACACCGGCCAGTACCTGTAGCTCGCCACGCCGACGGGCCCTGACGCGCATCCCGCGTCGGGCCCGTCGGCGCGCCGGTGCGCGGCAGTGATCACCGGTTCGGCGCGTTTCCGGTCGGATCCGGCCGGGCTCCGCGCCGAACCGATGATCACCGCACCGGATGTCCGATCTGATCACGACATCCGCGGCAGGGACCTCTAGCGTCCCGCTCCATGACGATCGAGGTACAGCTGGGCGTGGTCGGGATCCTGGTGGCGGACATGGCGCGGGCACTTGCCTTCTACCGACGGCTGGGGTTGGACACGCCGGTGTCCGCGGACGACGAACCGCACGTCGAGGTCGCGCTGGCCGGCGGGATGCGCCTCGCGTTCGACACCGACGACACGATCCGCTCGTTCCACCCCGGGTGGACGCCGCCCCCGGCGGGGGCGGGCCGCATGAGCCTCGCCTTCGCGCTCCCGGACCCGGCGGGCGTCGATGCGCTCCACGCCGAGCTGACCGCAGCCGGGTACCACGGTGAGCTCGCCCCGTTCGACGCGTTCTGGGGGCAGCGCTACGCCGTGATCCACGATCCCGACGGCAACACCGTGGACCTGTTCGCCCCGCTCGCGACCTGACCCGGCGACACCCCCGCCCACGCCCGGACCTCGCGCGAGAGGTGCGGCTGGTCGGCGTGGCCGGCGCGGGCGGCGACCCCGGCGGGGGGAATCCCGGCGTGGAGCAGCGCGACGGCCCTTCGGAAGCGCAGCACCCGCCGGAGCACGGCGGGGCCGTAGCCGAACGCGGCGACACAGCGGCGGTGCAGCGACCTGGTGGTCCAGCCGAGCGCGTCGGCGGCGTCCACCGCCGACGCGCCCGCGCCGAGCCGGACGGCGACGGCCCGTACCGCGACGGCCGGTGGCCGACCGGGCAGGGCCCATGCGAGATCGGCCAGCACCGCCGACGGAGCGGCACCGAGCTCCAACCGATCGGTGGCCCGGCGTACGGCGTCGCGGTGCAGGTCCCGGCGCCGGTGCCGCTGCGCGGCCTGGTCGAGTGCGGCTGGACGGCATCGCTCACGCCGCGGGAGTCTCCGCAGGTCCACGACGTGCTGCCCGACGGCTGTATGGACCTGGTCTGGACCGGCACCGAACTCCTCGTCGCCGGACCGGACACGGGGCCGCATCCCGTTCGTCGCGAGCCGGGCGTGGCCTCCGCCGGCCTGCGGTTCGCTCCCGGGCCCGAACCGGGGTCCGACCGGGAAGGCCCGCCGGTCGACCCGCGCAGAGGTCCGGACGGCCGACATCGCCGACCTCCCGGTCGGGTCTGTTGACAACATCGAGGGCATGGCCTGGGGCCCGGACCGCGCCGACGGCTCCCGCACCCTGGTGCTGGTCAGCGACGACAACTTCGCCCCGACCCAGGTCACCCAGTTCGTCACGGTCGCCGTGCGCTGACCACGAGGGTCATGCGGGTCGGAAGGGCCCGGATCCGGGCGAGCGGCACTCTCGCGCGAACCTATCGCCCGAGAGTGCCGCTCGCGTGGGGGTCATGATGGTTCGCGCCTGCGCAGGGCGCACGCAGACCCCGACTCGCGCGCATGCAGACCCCGACTCGCGCGCACGCAGACCCCGACTCGCGGGCTTGCGGGCCGACTCGCGTGCGCGTTGTGCAGGGGGCGGCCGGCTGCGGGAGCTGATCGAACCGCTTGTCCGTGGGCCGCCGGATAGTCTCGGGGCATGACTGTGCTCGTCGAGGCCGGCTCGTGACCGCCCGCCGGATCATGGGTACCGAGATCGAGTACGGGATCTCGGTACCCGGTGACCCCACCGCCAACCCGGTGATCACCTCCACGCAGGTGGTGCTGGCCTACGCCGCGGCCGCCGACATCCCGCGCTCGCGCCGGGCCCGCTGGGACTACGAGGTGGAGTCGCCGCTGCGCGACGCCCGCGGGTTCGACCTGTCCGCCCCCACCCTGCACGCCCCCAACGACTCCGAGCTCGACGACCTCGGCGCCGCCAACGTCATCCTCACCAACGGCGCGCGGCTCTACGTCGACCACGCCCACCCCGAGTTCTCCACGCCGGAGGTCACCACACCGCGCGACATCGTGGTCTGGGACAAGGCGGGGGAGCGGGTGATGGAGGAGGCCGCGATGCGCTCGGCCACCGTGCCGGGAGCGCCGCGGATCCAGCTCTACAAGAACAACGTCGACGGCAAGGGCGCCAGCTACGGCTCCCACGAGAACTACCTGATGGCGCGGTCCACCACGTTCCCGGCGATCGTGTCCGGGCTGACGCCGTTCTTCGTGACGCGCCAGGTCATCTGCGGGGCCGGCCGGGTGGGGCTCGGCGCGTCCGGTGACGAGGCGGGATACCAGCTCGCGCAGCGCAGCGACTACATCGAGGTCGAGGTCGGCCTGGAGACCACGCTCAAGCGCGGCATCATCAACACCCGCGACGAGCCGCACGCCGACGCCGACAAGTACCGCCGCCTGCACGTGATCATCGGCGACGCCAACATGAGCGAGTACTCCACCCTCCTGAAGGTCGGGACGGCCGCGCTGGTGCTCGACATGATCGAGTCCGGTGTGCGGTTCGACGAGCTGCGCCTCGCCGAGCCCGTCCGCTCGGTGCACAGGATCAGCCACGATCCCACCCTGAAGACCACGGTCGAACTCGCCGACGGGCGGAAGATGACCGGCCTGGACGTCCAGCGAGCGTACTTCGAGAAGGCCCGCAAGCACGTCGAGAACACCATGGGTGCCGACGTCGACGACGCCACCGCCGAGGTGCTCGCGCTCTGGGGCGAGGTGCTCGACGACCTGGACCGCGACCCGCTGAGCACCGCCGACCGGTTGGACTGGACGGCGAAGCTGCGCCTGTTGGAGGGCTACCGCGAGCGCGACGGGCTCACCTGGGACGCCCCGCGGCTGCAGCTCGTCGACCTGCAGTACGCCGACGTGCGGATAGCGAAGGGCCTCTACAATCGACTCGCCACCCGCGGTTCGATGAAGCGCCTGGTCAGCGAGGAGGACGTGATCGCGGCCATGCGCACACCGCCGGAGGACACCCGCGCCTACTTCCGGGGTCGCTGCCTGGAGCGGTACCCCGCCGAGGTCGCCGCCGCGTCGTGGGACTCGGTGATCTTCGACCTGGGGCGGGAGTCGCTGGTCCGGATCCCGACACTGGAGCCGCTGCGGGGCACGAAGCGCCACGTCGGGGAGCTGATCGACAACTCCCGGACGGCCGAGGAGCTCGTCGAGGCCCTCACCCGGGGTTGACCGCGACCCGCCCGTCTTCACGGGTGTGACGGCGGGCGTGTCGCGACTCGGCTGGGTAGTGTTCAACTACCGGACCCCGGAACGCCGCACGCGAGTCGTCGCCCGGGCCGCGAGGAGGAGAGGCAGCACATGTCGCAGGAGCAGACGAAGCGTCAGGGCGGCGGCGGCGGGGACGACGACGAGGGTGCCGACGCCGCGGCGGCCGGCCAGGAGCGCCGTGAGAAGCTCGGCGAGGACGTCGACACGATCCTCGACGAGATCGACGACGTGCTGGAGGAGAACGCCGAGGACTTCGTCCGGGCCTACGTCCAGAAGGGCGGCGAGTAGCCGCACCGCCCCGCCTGCTCCACCTGTTCGACCGCACCCGCACGAGGAGAGGCACGCACCAGACCATGTCGTTCTCGGAGCGCACCACGCGCGCCCCCGGCCTGGACGCGTTCCTCGCGCCCGGCCCGTCGTCGTTCACAGATCTCGTCACCGCCCACTCCCCACACCTGCTACCGGGACTCCCCGAGGGCGTCACGCCCGGTTCGGGGTTGCAGGTCCCGCACGGCACCACGATCGTCGCGTTGCAGTTCGCCGACGGCGTCGTCATCGCGGGCGACCGGCGCGCCACGTCGGGCAACGTGATCTCCCAGCGCGACATCGAGAAGGTGTTCGTCACCGACTCCCACTCGGCGATGGGTATCGCCGGGGCCGCCGGTATCGGGGTCGGCATGGTCCGGTTGTTCTCCGTCGAGCTCGAGCACTACGAGAAGATCGAGGGCGTGCCGCTGTCGTTCGACGGCAAGGCCAACCAGCTCGCCACCATGGTGCGCAACAACCTCGGGGCCGCCATGCAGGGCCTCGCCGCGATCCCGCTGTTCGTCGGCTACGACGTCGACGCCACCGACCCGTCCAAGGCGGGCCGCATCGTCACCTACGACGTCACCGGCCACCGCTCCGACGAGAGCCGGGGCTTCGAGGCCATCGGATCCGGCTCGGTGTTCGCGAAGTCGGCGCTCAAGAAGCGCCACGACGCGGCCGCCGACCTGCCCACCACCGTACGCGCGGCCGTCGAGGCGCTCTACGACGCCGCCGACGACGACTCCGCCACCGGCGGCCCCGACCTCACCCGCGGCATCTACCCCGTGGTCGTCAGCATCACCGGGGCCGAGGGCGCATTGCGGCGCCCCGAGGAGGAGATCGCCGCGATCGTGCGCGACGTCGTCACCGGCCGCACCGAGAACCCAGGGGGTTGACCGACCCCATGATCCGTACTCGCACGACCCCCCAGGAGCTCCTCCCGTGACGATGCCGTTCTACTCCTCGGTCGACCAGCTGCTGCGCGACCGCTCGGAGCTGGCCCGCAAGGGCATCGCCCGCGGCCGCAGCGTCGTGGTGCTGACCTACACCGGCGGCGTGATCTTCGTCGCGGAGAACCGCTCCAGCGCGCTGCACAAGGTCTCGGAGATCTACGACCGCATCGGGTTCGCCGCGGTGGGCCGCTACAACGAGTTCGAGACGCTGCGCAACGCCGGCATCCGGATGGCCGACGTCCGCGGCTACTCCTACGACCGGCGCGACGTCACCGGCCGGATGCTGGCCAACTTCTACGCCCAGGTGCTCGGCACCGCTTTCGTCGAGCAGCAGAAGCCCTACGAGGTGGAGCTGTGCCTCGCCGGTGTGGGATCGACCCCCGAGGGCGACCAGCTCTACCGCGTGACCTACGACGGGTCGATCACCGACGAGCCGCAGTTCGTGGTCATGGGCGGCACCACCGAGCCGATCAGCACGAAGCTCAAGGAAACCTACCGGCCCGGCCTGGAACTCGACGCCGCGGTCGCGATCGCCGTCGACGCGCTGCAGGCGACCGTCACCCCGACGACGACCGGCTCGTCGAGCGGGAACGGTGTGGCCCCGAAGGTTCTGGGGGTGAGCGCGCTGGAGGTGGCGGTGCTGGACCGGAGCCGTCCCCGCCGTACGTTCCGCCGCATCACCGGCGCCGCGCTCGGGGGCCTGCTCCCCGAGGAGAACCGCGGCGCCGACGCCGCGGCCACCGCGGAGGTGGCCGGCGGTGACGACGCCCCGGCCGGTGGGGGGTCCGAGAGCGTCCCGGATCTCACATAGATCCGGGCGTGCAGCGCGCCGAGCTGCGGCGCAGACCGCCCACCGGGAGGTCGGGTCCGGCGCCACGTCGATGATCGTGGCCTCGCTGACCCTCAGCGACGGGAACGGCGCCTCGCCGCGCCGCGCCCCCACCGCTCGGGCGTGAGACCCAGGACGCCGCGGTACCAGGCGACGAGCCGCTCGACGTCGGCGGTGACGAGCACGATGTGATCCATCCCGACGATGCGCACCGCTCCTGGGCAGTCCGGGGCCGGGGTGCTGGCAACGGCCCGCACCATCCGGACGCACCGTCGGGGACGGCTCGTCAGGGTTGGAACGGGCGGTGGCGGCCCGACCAGCGGCCCTCGTCGCGCCGGTAGACGGGCACCGGCTCCTTCGCGACGCGGAACGTGTAGCGCCCCGCCTCCTCGACCACCTCGCCGTCGGTGGCCAGCATCCCCGGGCGTTCGAGCTGCACGTCGAGCTCGGTGACCTCCCGCTGGACGTACACCGTGCTGTGGCCGAGCGCGCCGAGCAGCAGCGCCACCACGACGCGGAGCCTCGAGAAGCGGACGTCGGCGCGCACCCAGCGGACGTCGAGGAGACCGGAGTCGAGCGTCGGGCGCCACGCCGGCACCATGCCCCGCGGGTGGTAGGGCCCGTTGCCGACGAACAGGAACCAGACCGACGTCCACTGTCCGTCGATGCAGGTGGCGACGGGCTCGGCCCGGCGGAGCACGACGACCAGCGCCGCGGCGAACGCCGGCCACTTGCCCCAACGCGGTTGCCACTTCTCGCGCAGGCGCACGAGGTCGGGGTAGGAGCCCAGGCTCGCGGTGTTCACGAACCAGCGGACCCGCACGATGTCGGAGTCGGAGTCGGCCCCCGAGTCGGAGTGGACGTCGACCACCCCGAGGTCGACGGCGACGGCCTGGCCCGAGCCGGTGGCGTCCACGGCCTCCTGCAGGTCGTAGACGCCGACGTCGCGGGCGAAGTGGTTGAGCGTGCCCGTGGGCACCACCACCAGTGGCAACGAGCGCCGTGCGGCGACTGCGGCCGCCGCGGCCACGGTGCCGTCGCCACCGGCCACGCCCACGGCACGGACCCGGTCCCCGTGCGCGGTGACGGCCTCGTCGACCTGGGCGTCGAGATCGCGACCGCGCTCGGCCCGGACGACGACGGCCGCCGGCAGTGCCCTCTTCAGCTCGTCGGCGGGATCACGGTTCGGGTCGCCCGAGCGCTGGTTGGACACGATCACCAGGCCCGCGCCGCGCGGGAGCATCGGCACGGTGTCCACCGGCCGGGCGCGCGCCTCGTCGGTCTTCCGAACCGGCCACCAGCGCCGCGTCAGCAACGCGACACCGGTACCCACCGCGGCGCCCGCGACGACGTCGGACGCCCAGTGCACGCCCACGTGCACCCTCGAGTAGGTCACCGCCGCGGCGAGGGGCGCCACGGCCATGCCGAGCCGCGGGCTCTCCAGGGCGACCGCGGTCGCGAACGCCGCGGCCGAGGCGGCGTGCCCCGACGGGAACGACGACGACAACGGAGGGCTCTGGACCCGCTGGTAGGCCGGGAGCTCCCAGGCGGCCGGGCGCCTGCGCGGCAGCAGCGGCTTGAGCAGCGCATTCGCGACGGTGCTGGCCCCGGCGACGGCGAGGACACCACGGAACGCCGCCTTGCGCGACGCGCCTCGGCGGGCGGCGAAGGACACAGCGATCACGAACCACAGCACGCCGTGGTTCGCCACCGTCGAGGCCGCCTTCATGGCGGTGTCGAACGGGCTCCGGGGGATCGCCGACACAACGCGGGACAGCTCGCTGTCGGTGCGGTTGACCTGGTCGGCAGCACGCTGCAGCCACGTGATCACCCGGCAGACCCTACCCGTGGCCGCCCGCGCGCGGCCTGCCCGCGGCCCGCCGGCGTCGGGCACGGGTGGAGGGCTGCCCCTCGTGCGGTATCGCCGCCGACCCGCCGCATTCCGGGCCCGGTCGGTGACCGGACCGGCGCGGGGTCGCCCCACGTGTCGCATGTTCCGCCTACGCTGAACAGATGCAGCGGCGGATCTACGGTGTGGAGACCGAGTTCGGGGTCACCTGCACCTTCCACGGACAGCGGCGCCTCTCCCCGGACGAGGTGGCGCGCTACCTGTTCCGTCGCGTCGTGTCGTGGGGGCGCTCCTCGAACGTCTTCCTGCGCAACGGTGCACGGCTCTACCTGGACGTGGGCAGCCACCCCGAGTACGCCACGGCGGAGTGCGACTCCCTCGCCCAGCTCGTCGCACACGACAAGGCGGGAGAGCGGATCCTCGAGGACCTGCTCGTGGACGCAGAGCGCCGGCTGGTCGACGAGGGCATCGGCGGTGACATCTACCTGTTCAAGAACAACACCGACTCGGCGGGCAACTCCTACGGCTGCCACGAGAACTACCTGGTCGCGCGGGCAGGCGAGTTCTCCCGGATCGCCGATGTCCTGCTGCCCTTCCTCGTCACCCGCCAGCTCATCTGTGGCGCCGGCAAGGTGTTGCAGACCCCGCGCGGGGCCGCGTACTGCCTCTCGCAGCGGGCCGAGCACATCTGGGAGGGTGTGTCGTCGGCCACCACCCGGTCCCGGCCGATCATCAACACCCGCGACGAGCCGCACGCCGACGCCGAGCGGTACCGGCGGCTGCATGTCATCGTCGGGGACTCGAACATGTCCGAGGTCACGACCCTGCTCAAGGTCGGGTCCGCCACGCTGGTCCTGGAGATGATCGAAGCGGGCGTCCAGTTCCGGGACTTCACCCTCGACAACCCCATCCGCGCGATCCGCGAGATCAGCCACGACCTCACGGGCCGGCGCACCGTCCGGCTCGCCGGGGGCCGGGAGGCCAGCGCGCTCGACATCCAGCGCGAGTACTACGCCCGAGCCGTCGAGCACGTCGCCACCCGGGGCAGCGAGGACCCCACGACGGCGCGGGTGCTCGAGCTGTGGGGGCGCACGCTCGACGCGGTCGAGAGCCAGAACCTCTCGCTCATCGACCGGGAGGTCGACTGGGCGATCAAGAACCGGCTCATCGAGCGTTACCGCCTGCGCAACGACATGGAGCTGGCCAACCCCCGCATCGCGCAGCTCGACCTCGCCTACCACGACATCCGGCGCGGCCGCGGTCTGTTCGACCTGCTGCAACGCAAGGGCATGGTCGAGCGGGTCACCGACGACGGCGAGATCGAGGCCGCCAAGGACACGCCACCGCAGACCACACGGGCCAAGCTGCGCGGCGACTTCATCGCGGCCGCTCAGGCCGCGGGCCGCGACTTCACCGTCGACTGGGTGCACCTCAAGCTCAACGACCAGGCCCAGCGCACCGTCCTGTGCAAGGACCCCTTCCGCTCGGTCGACGAGCGGGTGGACCGGCTGATCGCCTCCCTGTAGGTCGCCGTCGGCACGGCACAGCAGGTCGCCGTCGGCACGGCACAGCAGGTCGCCGTCGGCACGGCACAGCAGGTCGCCGTCGGCACGGCACAGCAGGTCGCCGTCGGCACGGCACAGCAGGTCGCCGTCGGCACGGCACAGCAGGTCGC
>Ga0209591_10002300_pt1 | contig 23029 bp, 20 predicted proteins | sample MAT01_FD_187207 | JGI IMG/M metagenome (GOLD analysis project Ga0209591, IMG submission 187207) | Freshwater microbial communities from Lake Fryxell liftoff mats and glacier meltwater in Antarctica - MAT-01 (SPAdes) (version 2) | ecosystem: Environmental > Aquatic > Freshwater > Ice > Liftoff... | reverse complement strand
ACTACTGCGCTCCATCAGCACGATGGTCCAACCTTCTGACTCACTCGCGGCGCTATTGTGGTGAACTTTGGTGTACAACTCATCCCCTTCAATCACCAGAGCAAGGAATTGATGGCATAGTCCGTATAGGGTTAAAGCGGGCTTCAACTCCGACAAGCGCCACTGCCAATCAATAATGCTCTTTTAGATACTCCAAAGATTCGCGCCGTCGCATTTAATCCTTGTCCTTCTGTTCTGGCTTTAAGCACCTCAATGATCCGACTCAATGGTGTTCTTAAACCAGCCATCGGAGTGACGAAGGTATCACTAAAATAAATATTGCAACGCCGACAATGATAGATCAGGTGAGTGCCATTATTTCCAGTTGTATAGCGGGTACGAACATCGACTTTAGCGCTGTCACAGCAAGGACAGTTCTGAGAGAATAAATCTATCATGAGATCCAATTGAGGTGCAGGATTAGTAGACTACTGAATCCCTGCAATATAGCAATATCAAGGCTTTATGTCTCTTCACTCAGCGGAACCAGTGCCGGGCAATGTCATCGTGTGTAAATTAATCTACGTTTGTCTAAGGAGAAACGATGGAAAGTGTAAGCCCCCTTCAGTTTTGTTCGTCGAAAGTTCTATCCACTGCTACAGCACTAGAGCTTGCTGATCCATTGGTTCAGATGCAATGGGTTCAACCCGATCGTTGCCTTAGTATTATTAGCCACAGCTATCTACTGCGTGAAGCCCTCATACACCTATTGGAAACTCATTGGGGTGGCCGTTTAGCCGGTCGTTTTGGGGATCGCGATCTAACGGATTCTGAGTCAGTCCCAAGGGTAATCAGTTCCTCCAAACACCTGGTTTTACTGGATTATGGGATTGGCCGAGAGACTACCCTAAGCACTATTCAGCAGTCGCGATCGCTCAATCCCGCTCCCTATATTGTAGTGCTGGAGTTAAAGCATGATACTGACCTGCTTCTGGATTGTATCCAGGCCGGCGCGCATGCTTATGCTTTACAGAGTGCTTCAGGTGCTGAAATCATGCAGGTGGTTGAGCAGGTCTATCAAGGAGTTTTTCAATGCTCACCGGAGATTACCGCTAAACTCTTTCATCGACTGTCTGAGTCAAAAAACGTGCCACAGCCCAAAGAAAAGCTGCCATTGACTCGCCGGGAGTTAGAGGTTTTACATTATGTTGCGAAAGCCTATAGCGATCGCGAGATTGCGACTCAACTCGTCGTTGAAGTCCGTACCGTGAAACATCATGTGCATAATATTTTACAAAAGCTCAAGGTGAGAAATCGCTGGGATGCGGCTCAACTGGCCCTCGAAAATTGTTGGCTAGATCCAATCTCTACTTGAAGCAAAACATCTGGGTCTTTTGTTTGAGAGCCTGATGCTGAACTGATCCCCTCGCTTCAGGAGTAAAGGGAAAATTGGGCGTTGCTGAATCTAGATATGAATTATGGCGATCGAGCCCAACATTTCTTGGATAAGAAATTCGTCCTGCTGAACGCAGTTTGGCATAGCGCAATGGATAGAGATTCTTCGCTGCACTACGTTGCGCTCAGAATGACAGGTAGCCGAGAAGTGCTGCGATCGATCTAGGATCGATCTATTAGCTAATAAAGATCGATCCTAGATCGATCTAAAACATGGATCTTCTGAGTTGTAAAAACCTGATCTCAGATCCATTCCCTCACAGATTTAATTATGAAATGATAGCGGAATCAATCAATCAATCAATCAATCAATCTATCACTCAACCAATTAGTTCTCTACAGAACTAATTGCTTTCGTTGACATCATTGAAGTATCAAGTTCTCACATCAGGGAAGACTGTGTGAATTCTTTTAGGAACCAGCATGAGGAACCATCTAAGATTCGTGTGTTAACGGCTAATCTGAGCGGGGTCGTTGCCGAATTAATTGCTCAAGCGATGCAACAACAGTCCGATATTGAGTTGCTAGGAAACGTGAGAGCCTGGAGTGAAGTCAAAGCTCTGATTGGTGACGCAACGATTTTTATCATTGGTTTTGAAGACGAGACTTTTTCAACTGAAACCTACCTCTTGCTCTTAAACAATTATCCTCAGCTCAAAATTCTATTTCTGAGAGCGAATAGTGATGCAGGCACGGTTTATTGGCGAGTCCTGCACCGTCAGCAAATGCAGATTATTTCAGCTCAAACCTTAATCCAGTCGATTCGCCACATTGATTCGTTTCTCTATTCAGAGATGCATCAGCATCCCAGGGTAAGATGCGCTTACCCTGATCAGCATCCGAGCTTTGAGAGCAGGAATTGATCCAGGAATGATTTGCATAATGGATTGAGATTAGCAAAGTTACCAGTTTTATGAACAAGTTCTGATCCGTTTTGTTAAGGAGAGTTTTAAGAATGGCAATGCAACACCAGGCAATGTTTGAGGCTCCTGCCACCCATGAGGCCAACTACAGCAATCCCTACTCCAATCCTGAATTTGAAGATGAGTGGGAAACGTCTCACGAGGCGCATTCCAGCAATCCTTACTCCAATCCTGAATTTGAAGATGAGTGGGAAACGTCTCACGAGGCGCATTCCAGCAATCCTTACTCCAACCCCGAATTTGAGGAGGAGTGGGAGCATGAAGCACACTATAGCAATTCCTACTCCAATCCAGAGGCGCACTATAGCAATCCCTATTCAAATCCGGAGTTTGAAGACGAGTGGGAAACGTCTCACGAGGCTCATTACAGCAATCCTTACTCGAATCCAGAGTTTGAGGATGAAGGTGAGTTCTTCTTTAAGAAGCTGGGACGGGGACTCAAAGCGCTGGCTAAGAAAATTGGACCCACGCTGGCAGGCACCCTGGTGGGAATGATACCCGGTGTGGGAGCGATCGCTGGCCCTATTGCCTCTAAACTAACCGGCGCTTTGCTGAAGGAAGGCGAAATGGAAGCCATGCAGATGGAAGCAGAATTCTTTGGGGCGAATGAGTCCGAGGCCGAAGTTGCTAATCATGAAACCGCCCATGAAGCGGCGTTGACCGAATTTCTGGCAGCTCAAGCGGCTGAAGCTTCCACTGAATCAGAAGCGGAAGCGGCGATCGCGGCCACATTGCCAATCACCATCCGGATTATGGGCGGCCAGCGAGCGCTACGTCGGGTCACACCGGTAATGACGCAAGCCACCGCCAAAATGACCCAAACCTTGCGGCAACAAGGGGCTGCCGGAAAACAATTGCTGCGAACGGTGCCCACGATTCAGCGGCAGGCGGTCGCTACCCTCAAAGCGGCTGCCCGTGCGGGTCAACCGATCAACAGTGCTACCGCTATCAAGGCTCTAGCCTCAGCCACCAATCGCGTGTTGCAGGATCCTCGTCGGGTGCAAGGAGCGCTGGTTCGCAATGCCGTTCTGCGCCAGCGCACGGCTCCTCCCAGCCCGCGCCGCATGGCTAATGGGGCAACCCGCTGCCCTACCTGCGCCTCTAGAGTTGCAGTCCGCTAACGGCTTAGGACTTTTGCCCGATGTTAAGCCCCATGTTCCAAATCCCAAGATCGCCTTCCCGATTTCTGACTTATGCCACCTCCCCCCGCTCCCCCTGCGCCCAAACCATCGGCAGCAACGGTAACGCCTCCCGCATCAGCACCGCCGTTGAATCTACAAGGGGCAACAACTCCCAGCGAACAAAAGCTGTTGGATAACTGGCTGAATATCCAGTCCATCAACCTGACCCGCCATGCCAAATCCCTGCGTCCCTTTGCCAAGGACGAGTTTGGCACCAGTCCCGCATCTCCCAGCGATGCACACATTGAAGCGGTGAATCGATTCATCGACAAATTCCGCAGCAAACTGGTGGAGATGGCGCGTTGGGTGGATGCTGCCGCTGTTGCTGCCCGTCGAGAGCCGACTACCGATCGGTTCCAGGTGCTCCTGACCCGAAAGCAAGCCGCTGGCAACCGGGTACTCCATGCGGAAGGCATCTGGGACTTTTACTTTGATCTGTTTGTGCAGCGGTTGTCCACCTTTGGGGAGCGGTTACGGACTGTTGATCGGATCTGTGCGAACTGCTACGAAGACCTGTATGTCGGGGTAGGAACAGCTCAACCCACCCCCAGTCTCTTACCCTTTAGTTATGCCAGCAGCGGCTTCAGTCCCGCCACCTTTCGCCGGGGGGTGCCCCTGAGACGACTGCGGCACAACCCCAACCTGTTCCCGTTGATCATGCTGCCCCAGCACCGATTGGACAACGTGTGGGCGCTCTCCAGCATCTTGCATGAGGTGTCCCACAATCTCCAGGCGGATATCGGCTTGTGGGAAGAGATTCCCGCCCGCGTCTACCAGCGGTTGACCACCGAAGGGAAACTGCCACCGGATATTGCTCAGGTGTGGGCGCACTGGCACAAGGAAACCATGGCGGATATGTTTGCCCTTGTATTAGGTGGCCCCGCAGCGGTGGAGTCGTTGATGGATGTGGTGGGGCGATCGCCTGCCAGCACCGTTCAGTTCAGCCCCGATTCGGTGCATCCCACTCCCTACCTACGCGTACTGATCAACCTGATTCTGCTGCGCCGTCTGGGGTTTGACAAAATGGCAGCCGACCTGACCCGCATCTGGCAACGACTCTATCCTAGAGTCAGCCCCAACGACATTCCGCCCCGGTTTATGAAAACCTTTCAACCCGCAGCGGAAATGGTGGTGGATACAATGGTGTTTCAGCCCTACCGCCAGTTTGCCAACAAGTCTCTGGCTCAGGTCGTCAAATTTGGCCCCGCCCAGATGGCGATGATTGAAACCGCTGGTCGCCGTCTGGCAGCGGGACAAGATCCGGGCACAGTGCCGCTCCGATTCATGATCAGCGCGGCTAGGTTTGCGCTAGACAAACAGTTAGCCACACCCCAAACTATTACTGACAATTTCTACCGCATTTTAGGGAGGCGATAAAACAATGGCAGATCCAATTACTGATCTAACTTCAGCAAAAGATGCTTTGGTTGCAGCAGTGAATGCTGTAACTAAGACTGATAAGAAGAGTGGTGCGAACGATAAATGGTTCATTAGTCTTGAAGAGAAAGCTAAGGCTAGTGGAGATAAGGAAGCTGAGAACAAAGTTACGACCTTGAAGTTTTTTGATGAGGTTCTTAGGTCAAGCATCCAATCAACTATTGCTAAGAACACCGATCTGGGTCGTCTTGTGAGCGAGATTCGGGGTTATCAGGGTTTGACAGAGCGGTTCTTTTCCGAGCTGCGTGAATTGACCGTGAAAGATCAACCGCTTGAGAATAATGTTGTTAAGAAGCGTGATGAATTATTTCAGGTATTGGATCAGGTACAGCAATGGTCATTAGCAAATGCTGGAGAAATTAGCCCATCAGAGTTTGGCACTTGCACAAAGCAATTTTTGGATCGAATGGACGTAGGTTCCAAAGCGCTATCTTTCACCCAACAGCTTTTTAAAAACCAGCAGTTGGAGTTGGCAGAATCCGATCTGAAAAACGTAACAGATGCCTGGGGCAATGTGGTGAGCAGCTTTGTGAAAGATGCTCAGGACACTACTGGTGCCAGCGACAAGCTTAAAATTGGCGATCCAGCGACGATCGCTAGCTTCTTCTGCATCCAAAATCGCCTGGAAACGCTGTATGGTCTGCTAGGTAATAATGTCTCACTAGTTAACTGATTCTTCTAAGAATTGAGAATAATACGAGGTTAGCGACAATGGGAAATAACTTCTCACTCATGCGTAAACAGGCTAGACAGTTGAAGCAATTGCGAGATGGACTGATGCTTCAACTTTATCCCACCAAAGGTGCTCCGACCATTGGAAGGGACGGGACAGAGGCAATTCTGACGAATTTTTTGGGTAGCTTTCAGCGCTTTGTCGGTAACCAGCAGACCGCATACGATAGTAATTCTGTGCGTTCCAGCCCAACCAGCAGCAATGCCAGCTCATTGGAACGCCAGGTTGATAGCGCGATCGCCCAGGCGTTGCGTAAAACACCGGGACGAGGGGCAACTAATTTTATCAAGGCTCTGGATGCCGCCTACCCTCGGTCTAAGAGTGGGAAAGCTGCCACAGTATCATCTCGCAGCCAGGTTGTACTTTACAATGCTGATGAAAATGACAAGAGTAACGGCTTAGGTGAGCTTTCAACCCGGCAACTAGCCCTGCATCGCCAAACCAGTATTATTGCAGCGGATGCGCTGAAAATTCTGGAAGAGTTGCAGCCCTTCGTTCCCGATTCAGACAATGATCGAGTAGAAGCACTGCGATCGCTGATCCAATCTCAAATCACATTATTGGTCGAGGAATTTGGACGCGCTGATGAACCCCGTTCAGCCCGAGTCGAGTCTGCGTTCAAATCCCTCCGCGAGTATGTGAGTGAGTTTGGCAAGCAAGCTCAATTAAATGATCCGATGCTCGTTGCCATCCTAGATGATGAGAATCAGACGACCAAGTTTGAACTCCTCAGTTCCTACACGAAATCAATCAGCCAAGCCTGGGCGAATTATTACCGAGCGGAAAAATCGAGTAAGATCTACTCCCTGAGCGAAAAGGTCGATCGGGCTAGAGTGCTTTTACCCATTGTCTCTCAGGCGACCATTGACTTTAGTGATGCCCTGGAGTCTGTAGGACTGAGCGAAAGTGAACGCCGTTCCCGTGCCAGCTTGTTCAGCACCCTCAATGTTGATGCAGTCCCCATGGACGAGGTGAGAAAGGTATCATCTCCAAGAGAACCGGTCAGAGTAGAAAGAACTCCAATTGGTAAATGGCTCCCCGACATTACGGTGAGCGATCTGATTGATTGGCTGGATCGATTTTCCAATATGGAAGCACCCAGTGCTTTAGAGAGCACCTACGGGATTGATTTTGTCACAGATCAAGCTCATCGCCTGTTCATGACGACTGCTGCGATCGTGGCTCACTTAAAGACTACTAGCACCTTTAGCCAAGGTGGTAAATCTATGCTGGAGCAAATTCTTTCTAATGAGCGGGTAAGTTGGTCGCTAGATAACCTCTTGAGTCAGCTTCAAGCTTTAGCTGATCTCGCCGCTTAATGATTGAGGCACAGACCAAACTGCAATTTTTATTTGGAAAACAGCAGGAATCGACCCATGGTTAAAACAAGCGAGTATAACGACCGCAATGATCAGGCGGCTCTGCTATTGCAAGAAGCCATTAAAAATTTAGGCCCAGCCCTGATTGCCAATCCAGAATTAGCTGAACTGCTGAATCGCAAGGTTGACGAACAGCTCAACGAGTATTACGCCACCCAAAACGGTAAGGGAACATCCGTTGATGGTGGTTTGAGTGACCTGATTGGTCTGGGTAAAGATGCCCCAACCGAGCTGGGAGATACCGAGATATCGCGGGGGGTGGTGGATTACGACGACACTATGAAGAGTCCTCGGTTCTTGGCCTCCTCTGACCTTTACTACATCTGCATCCACGAGCGCCTAGGCGTGTTCCGGGTGATGAACAAGCTACAAGAGCTATTTCGGGCTGGAACACTACGAATTTCTGATGGCGAAGGTGCCTACGGACTCTATCGTTTTGATAAACACAACATTCTGCGCTATCAACGGCGCGATCGCATGCAAGCCTACAGCCGCGTCTTTGGCTATGCCCGCGATCCAGGGCCGGGTGCGCGACCTAACCCACCGTTTCATGGCTTGTTCACTCACTTTATCGGTGAAACGGCTAAGTACTGGCGTGATAAACGGATCAGTGAAGTGATTCGCGAAAAAGCAACTGATCCTACGTTTGGGTCGGTCGCGATCGTCCGTCGCGCTGGCTTAGACCTGCGGAATAACCTGAAAAACTCTACCTATGGCTACATCAACGTGCTGCGGGTCGAAACCAGTCAAGCCCTCGCCGAAGCCTTCAAGGTTCTGGAAGCACCAGATGTGCGATCGCAGTTCGGTGCCGACAATGCCTGGGAATTAATTGAATTAGTCCTGTGGCAATACTTCCACGAATCCGTCCACGCCAGCACCATGAACCGCATGGCCGTCACCGGACGCGACATCATCCGCTGGCTGGCAGAACCCTTTGTGCTGCAAAAGAACCGCACCGACTTCGAGACGCTGCTCTACCGCATCGCCGAGTCTTCCGAAGAGTGGATCTCCAGCGAAGAAGGCATGCGGATCAGCCGTCCGACGCCACCACCTCGCCAAGTCTATATGCAGGGGCCGCCACCCAGTGGCGCGAGGAGAGATCCCGTGTTTGGGCGATCGGACGGGCTGATGCCTGCGCCGAGAGTCGTGGGGTAGAATACTATGAAAACACAATATCAATGGTTGTTTGAGGTGCCTTCTTCTGCTCCAACAGCCAACTTGCTCAATTGGGAGCTTAAGGATACACAGGTGCAGCTCGAATTCGAGGCAGGCTCCCCAGAGCATCGGCGCTCGATAACCTATGCTCGCGATCGCTGCAAAAATCCTGGAACGAAACCCTGTCCATCGATTCCCAGTCTGCTCACAGTTACTGAAATCAATGGCATACCGTTTGAATACCCAAATAAAGGCAGTATTCGACGCAACCCGACTACACAGCTTTATAGTGTCAGCAGCGATCGCCAAATCAATCGTAAGCAACAATTTGTGCCTTCGGTTAGAAATGCGCTGAGTCTTTTTGTCCAGAATATGCGCCAGTTTGGGATGCCCATTGAAGCAATCCTGACGGCTGGATCGCTTTATTGTCGCTGTATAACTGGCACGGATAATTTAAGCAATCACTCGTTTGGAGATGCCATTGATATTGTGGGTGTCCGATGGGCAGTAAATCAAGGCCCTACGAGCCGGGTACGAGAAACAATTGTTCACAACTTTCAAGATCCGGAGCAACGAGCTTTATTGCGTCGAATCAATGCGTGCTTACGCCTTTCATTTGCGACGGTGATTGATTACAACTACAACAAAGATCATCAGGATCATTTCCATTGCGACATGAACCGTGGTCAAGGACGAATTCTCACAGGTAATACCACACTAGTATTTCTTCGAGAGGCATTAAGCCATATTTTACAATCCCCAATTTCCCCTAATCCAAAAACATGGAAGACGGATACCCAAAAAGCATTACAGATCTTTTCAAGTGAAGGATCGAGCTTGTTTTCTCAAGCGAATCGTCAACAACTGAGTCGCGTAGTCGATCAATTATTTGAACAGGTAGCACGGGGATAAATCCTTGCGGTTGATGTGGCGAGATCACCACATCAACCATTTACATCAACACTGCACGCTCAAAGGACTCAACTATGAACAAGCAAAACCAGTGGCTTTTTGAGGCACCACTTGCCCCTGAAGCGACTCACGATACCAATCTTTATACAAACCCAGAATACTACAATCCTGAATGGGAGTTACCAGAGGGCAGCAATGATGGTTCTCTGGTAGGTGAGGAAGAAAACAATTATTGGCCATCACATCCTTATACTGCACTTGAATTTGAAGCGGAGTGGGAACTGTCAGGTAGAAAATCCTCCAAAAAGTCAGGCAAAGCGTCTTGGCTACAAACCCTGCTACCGCTCCTAAACCGTTACAGAGGAGGCATTCCACTGGACTTTCTGCTGGGATGGATTGACATTGAATCGGGCGGAAGAATTGGTGTCGTAACGAATTTGGATGAGCGAGGATATTTCCAGATCCATCCCGGCGAGTCGAAAAACCCTTCCCTCCGTTTTGATCATCGGCGACTGAGCACCGATCCTGATTATTTTCTCAAGAGCGGAATTCAGCTCATCACATACTATGGAACAATAGTACAAAAAAATTACAAGCTTCAGTATGGAACTGATTTGTTTTGGCATATTGTCAAACTCCTACACTGGTTGCCTGGGGGGGTGCAAGTCATTTTCAAGGATATGGGAGAGCGTGGCGTTGCACCCAAGACTTGGGAAGAACTCAAGCAATATGTAATTGCCAACCGAGAGAGAATCCGCCAACGAATTAAAAGAGAATATAGGCATTCGTGGGATCCGATGCAAGGAATTACCAACGTTGATAAACTATTTGAGCGAGGTAGACAACTTGCTATGGGACTGACAATGCAACCTATTGTTCCTATAGCACCCACTCAAGTGACGAGCTTCAAACAAAGGGTGAAGGAAATTGCTGAACAAGAATGGGAGTTCTTTGGCCGTGGGGAAAAAACGCAACATGATCCTAGTTTTTGGCAAAGAGTAAATTTTACTTTACAGAAGCATTAGACAGAAATCAAAAAGCTAAGGATGAGGCTTGGTCAGCCGCCTTTATTTCATGGGTTATGAATAAAGCGGGTGCTGGCGATAAATTTAAGTCCTGCGCTGGGCATTCTCATTACATTGTCGATGCTATCAAAAAGAGGAAGACTAATGATCCTAATGCAGGATTTAAGGGCTATAAACCTGATGAAGTTGTTCCCGAAGTGGGAGATTTAGTCTGTCATGCGAGATGTTCCAAAGAAAATCCGAACTGTTCTAAAGCAGATTACAGCACTACAAAACCTGGGTATTTATCTCATTGCGACATCGTTGTTGCAACAAGACCTGGAGAAATTGACATTATTGGAGGGAATACTTCTAACCGGATAGGAATTAGGAGAGAATATACGGTTGGGAAAAAGACTCTAAAGGTCGATGCGCAGGGGAAATTGCCGCAGGGAACGGATAAGTTTGTCGTCATTAAAAATTTGCTTTGAGCCAGTAATCGCCCTCTTCAACTCCCCTGGTGAACTACAATGGCAATCCTTCCACCAACCCTATCGATTCCTCTGAGCCAGCATCGCTGGTCTTGTGTGCTTGACCCCAGCTTGTTTCTCTCTCACTATGGCTTGTTGCTAGTTCAGTCTTGGGGAGAAAAGCTACAACTGTGGACATCGCAAGAGCTGTGGAACATTTACACAACGATTCATGATAAACAACGAATTGCATGATGAAAACTCACAACCAATGGCTGTTTGAGGCCCCCATTGTCTCATCAGAGCATCAACAATGGCCAGTTTATCTCAATTTTGAGGACGAACTGGAAGGTTCCGTTAGCTCTGTACTTTATGAGGATCGAGGCCCGCTGAGTCGAGGGCAGGAAGCACTCATCATCCGCCAAGCCATCCAGGCGGGTATTCGTGATGAAAATGAACTCACTAATCGCGTGTTTTCAGCACGCTACCCAAAACGGAAAGGTCGAATGACGAAAAGTGACCCTAACTTTCGTCAACTGAGCCAGGAGTGTCTGTCCATCCGCAACAATCTGGTGCGGCCAGCCCTTCAGTCTGCGCCCTCAAGACAACCCACCCTTACTCCCACAGCAACCCCTACCCTCCTCGATACTAAATCACAACCAGAAGGCACGACGCTTTACGTCAAAATCCCACTAGGTGGTGAAAAACCTGCTCAACCCATGACGGGCATTTTCATTCCGTCAAGCTATCGAATTAATTCTCAAGTTGATTTAATTATTTACCTGCATGGGCATCACACGGATGATGTCGTCGAAGGGAAAGCTTCAGTTCGTGGCTGTTATCCCTCTAAATCTTTGCCCAGTAATAAGTACTGTTATCCCTCTAATTTGACCATTAATCAGTACTGGAATAAAGCTACTTACCCCTTCTTTGCGCTGCGTGAGGGGGTAAATGCCAGTGGGAAAAATGCCATTCTGATTGCACCAACACTGGGACCGCTATCGCAGACAGGCAACTTGGTTAACCCAGGGGGATTCGATGCTTACTTAGATCAGGTAATGGCATCACTGAGTGCCTACGGCCCCTATCAAGGGCGACAGTTCCCTCGGGTCAGTAACATTATCCTTGCCTGTCATTCTGGAGGGGGGCTACCCATGCGGAAGATTGCGTTGTCAAAGGAAAGGTATGCCGCCAATATTCGTGAGTGTTGGGGTTTTGACTGCACATACAATTCTGGCGATGCAGCAGGTTGGAGCAATTGGGTAAAAGCAGATCCTCCGTCCAGAAAAGTCTATATCTACTACATTCGTCAATGCCTACTGCAAGATCCAACTCAACCTAGGAAAAAATGGAAAGCTGCGCGTTGTCCATCGAGTCCATCTGGGTGTGCAAAAAATCCGAAGACTCCCATGGCTGGCGGGATTGAGTGCACCGGCACTACATTTGAAGCGATGAAACTTGCATGCTTTAAGTTGCCAAATATATGTGTTGGAGTCTCAAAAACAGGGGATCACAACAAAGTACCGATTACCTACTGGGAAGACCGGATTAAGGAATCCCCATCCTTGTCTTAACCGAGGGAGCGATCGCTCTCTCAAAAACTCAATCACCAACGTGCGATCGCCTTAACACACAAAATGACAATCTTCGGTTCCATCCAGTTTGCTAAACTTTATGAAACCGAGGAACACCCTTTATGACTGCCACCCTCATCCAAAGCCCAGATCGTGTTATTTTGCCTAACATTAGTTGGCAAACCTATCAGTCATTGATTAACGATTTTGAGCAAGAACCTGCTCTCCGCCTAACCTACGATCACGGTAGTTTAGAAATTAGAATGCCCTTAGATCCCCATGAAACTTACAAAAAACTTCTGGGACGGTTGGTTGAAGCAGCTACGGAAGAACTGGATATTGAAATTCGCAGCCTGGGTTCTCGTACCTGCGATCGCGAAGATCTCGCCAGAGGGCTAGAACCCGATCAGTGTTACTACATCCAGCATGAAGCGACGGTGCGAGGAGTTGATCAAATTGACTTAAATCAATTCCCTCCGCCCGACTTAGCTCTGGAAATTGATATTACCAGTAGCTCAATGAACCGTCTGTCGATTTATGCAGCCTTGGGAGTACCAGAAGTCTGGCGCTACAACGGACAAACGCTAACGATCCTGAGATTGCAAAATGGCGAATATCTGCCTCAGGATAGGAGTGCTGCCTTACCGTTGCTAAAAGCTGAGGATATAGTCAGATGCTTAGCCTTGAGAAGCACGATGGGAGAAACCAGTTTAATCAAACAATTTCGCCGATGGGTGCAAGGCATCACGGCTGAGAATGAAAGCTAGCGATCGCCCCTGCAAATTCCGTTATCATTGCAATCAGCCGCTTTCAAAGGAAGCTTCAGCCATGTTTGCCCTTATCTCACCTGAAAAAACTCAATTACCAGCGGGGTCGGTCGTGCGATTGCCTGCAACCTGGCAAGAGTACCAGCGGTTGTGTGATCAGCGGGGCGATGGCTCCATTCCGCGACTGAAATATCGCCACGGAGAAGTTTTGCTGATGTCGCCTTTGCCTGTGCATGGACGAGATGCCCATCTCATTGCCAGCATTGTTACAACTTTGCTGGATCACGATGGGCAGGAATACGATGCCTTTACCCCGGTGACGATGACGTTGCCAGAAGAAAGCGGGATTGAACCAGACTATTGTTTTTACATTGATAACTGGCAAGCGGTATCGGGTAAAAAGCGGATTGATTGGCAAAATGATCCCCCGCCAGATTTGGTGATTGAAATTGATGTCACCAGCTATTCGGATGTGCAAGATTATCTCCCCTACCGCGTGCCGGAAGTGTGGCTATGCAAAAACCAGCAAGCTTTGATTTACCGATTACAGGATGGAATCTATCAACTGCAAACCTACAGCCGCTATTTCCCAGACTTTGACTTACAGAGCGCGATCGCCCGCTGCGTGCAAATTGCCTACAGTCGCAACACCAGTGCCGCCATCCGCCATCTCAAACAACATTTAAACACTGCTCCGTAACGCGAGTTTTTTGATCAAATGGTTGCCTCAACCATCAGCGTTGGCAAAGCCTGTGGGAAGCAGGTATCGCCCCCCTATTTCCCAATCTGACTTCTCACCCAACTCCGAAACGCTTTCACCAGTTCCAGATAATCCATCGTTTCCGCTTGTTGTAAAAATCCGGCGATGTCTGAAATCAGCAGATTTGGAAAAAATTGACTTACTTGGGAGGTGATGTAGGCTCCGTTTTGTAGCTGTTTAACCGCCAATGAATTCCTGTCATAAATCCACACTTCTGCGACACCCAAATCCGCATAAACCTGGAGGCGATTTTGAGAGCTACTGGTGACATCGATTTCTACAACCAAATCAGGTGCTGGGTCTTCATTCAGGTCAAGTCTCTTTTTCCCTCGCACCGCCCCAATCCGGCAGATGTAAAAGCATTCGTCTGGCTCTGCCCCACTCAGTTCAGGTCGTTTGAAGGTGGTTGAACCCAAGGGATAAATCTGGATCTCTAACTCCTCAGCCAGCGTTTCTACAAATCGACCCATGAGCGTTTTACTAAATTCATGTTCTGGAGAAGGAGCCATGATTTCTAGGTTGCCACGATTGTAAGTTAGCCGCAGACGGCGATCGCTCAACTCTTCCAGCAACGTTTCATAGGTCTGCCAGCTAATCCCAGAAAGGTGGATCAGTTCGGATGGGGGAGCCAGTGGAGTCGCAACCATAGGATTCAGCCGGGTAACTCGTAGCCTCATTGTAGATGATTGTAAATTTAGCGTTCGATGAATGCGATGTTTGTATCCTCACCAGCAGCAATTCCGCCCCTACGCTACAGCCAGCGAACAGAAAGGCGATCGCGCTGGCTCACTGAACTGACTGAGCTGATTACCTTTCCCACCATTTCGGCTCAACCCCAGCACCGTAAGGATATTCGTGCTTGTGCGAACTGGCTGGCGCGGCATTTGGCAGAGATTGGGTTACACCATGTCCAGGTCTTAGCGGGTATGAATGGTGGACATCCCAGCGTCTATGCGGATTGGTTGCAGGCACCGGGAAAGCCCACGTTGTTGTTGTATGGGCATTATGACGTGCAGCCAGTTGATCCTTTGCGAGAGTGGCGATCGCCCCCCTTCAAAGCCACGATTGTTGGCAATAACCTGTTTGCCAGGGGAGCCAGTGACGACAAAGGCCAATTTTTCATTCACCTCAAAGCCGTTGAGAGTTACCTGCGCACCACCGGAAGCTTGCCCCTCAACATCAAAGTCTGGTTAGAAGGGGAAGAAGAAATTAATAGTCCCAACCTGTCAACATTTCTGAATCGAGAGGCATCCCGTTTGCAAGCAAATGCGGTGTTGGTATCGGATACTGAAATGCTGGGGGCCGGTAAACCCTCCATTATCTATGGGTTACGAGGCAATCTCAGTTGTGAGTTGGAAGTTCGCGGGCCAAACCATGATTTGCATTCTGGACGGTATGGGGGAGCGGTGTTGAATCCCTTGCAAGCCCTCAGTGAGATGGTGGCTGGACTGCACGATCGCCAAAATCGTGTGGCGATTCCAGGTTTCTACCGCCATGTCCGCAACCTGCAACCGAGCGATCGCCAGGAAATTCGCTGTTGCAACAAACGGGACAAACAAATTTTGACCGATTTGGATTTACCCGCAGGCTGGGGCGAAGGTGGGTATAGCTTGTTTGAGCGCATGACCATTCGTCCGGCTTTAACCATCAATGGTTTGGCGAGTGGGTATGTGGGGGCGGGCGGTAAGTCAGTCATTCCCAGTCGGGGCATGGCGCGCTTCAGTTTTCGCCTCGTGCCTGACCAGAACCCGCAGGAAATTGCCCAATTGCTGCGGCAACACATTACAGCGACAACCCATCCGGCCGTGCGCAGTCGCCTCGCGATTACGGGTGGCTCGGATCCGGTTCTACTGCCCAGAAATAGTCCGGTCATGCAAGCAGCTCAACGCGCGGTGACTCAGACTTGGGGCGTGTCGCCCAGTTTTACGCGCAGTGGTGGTTCGATTCCATTCGTGGCACAATTGCACCGCCGGTTACAGGTGCCGATTGTTCTGTTGGGGTTTGGCTTGCCCGATGATGATATTCACGCACCCAACGAAAAAATGAGTCTAACGAACTTTTTTCGCGGTATTGAGACTGTGATTCGCTTTCTGTCGGAGTATGGGACATGATCATTGATTGTCACTGTCACGCTGGTAAAGGGGACTTGCTCACCGGGCCGTGGGATACGGATGCACCGATGGAGGTTTATCTAAAGCGATCGCGAGCAGCCGGTATCGCCAAGACCGTGATCTTTTCGCCCTTCCACAGCAACTATCGGCAGGCCAATGCCAATACGGCTCGGATTATTGCCCAATATCCCGATCGCCTGTTGGGGTTTGCGTTTGTCCATGCTCAGCGCGATCGGGGACGCATTCATGCCTTAATTGCCGAGGCAGTCACACGCTGGCGATTTTGTGGCATCAAGGTGCATCGTCTGGATGCTCCCCTCACCCGTGAAATTTGCGATGTCGCCCAGACCTTTCGCTTACCCCTGCTCTACGATCCGGTGGGTCAGACTGACCTGATTGATTTACTCGCGCCCCAATATCCCACGGTCAACTTCATCATGCCCCATCTCGGCAGCTTTGCCGATGATTGGCGAACTCACTTGCGCGTCGTTGATCAAATCGTTCGCCATCCCAATGTGTATGCCGATACCTCTGGAGTCCGTCGGTTTGACTATCTGGTGGAAGCAGTTCAACGGGGTGGGGCTCATAAGGTGCTATTTGGCAGTGATGGCCCCTGGCTGCATCCTGGGCTTGAACTACATAAAATCCGCTTACTGGGATTGCACCCCCAGCAGGAAAATCTGATTCTCGGTAAAAACTTGCTCCGGCTAATGCAAAGCGCGAAAACAGTTTCAAGAGGCAGAGGAAGAGACGCATCTCAACGACTAGTAAACTCAAAGATCTCTAATTTGGGTCATCATTAACAATACTTGCAATTGAGTTATTTAAGGGATCACTACGCTGCTTATAAAAGCTTACAAACAGCATCCAGACCCCAAAGATTGGGCAGCATTCTTTTGATTGGAGAGGCAAAATAGGCACTGGTTCCGTTGGATAGGGAAGGCTAAATGCTTTCATAAATATGGGTTAGAAGGCATAACGAATTGAGAATACTTCCATCCATGACAACCCGACTGCCAAAATCCCTGGTTTCACTGCCGGACTCACTTTGGTTGTGAAATGAACCCAGACAACGTTGTGAATTAACCATTGCAGATCTAGAGTTCTTTGTAGATTGTCCCGAGTTTTTGCATACATGTTTGTTTTGCGCCGAAAGGCCGAATTCCGTCGCCTCAAAGAGGCATTAAATGCGCTTCTACAGGATTTGAATTTGGGCATCCTCAATCCGAGAATCCGTCTCTGGATGTTCTGGCACAGGGGCTTGATCCTTCGGCCGTTTTCGCCCAGAACGTTTCTTGGAACCTTTATTTCTTAAGCGCACACTCCCTCCCTGACGCAGCTGTTTTGCGGGTCTACCGGGTTGTCCAGTGCGAGATACTTCATGGCAAATGGCAAATAAAATCTTGCCATAGCGCCGTTCTCCATCCGTTAGTAATGTCAAGTCTTGCGTTTGTTCAATCACCTTGCATAGCAGTTGTAACGCCTCCTCAAGCAGAGTCTGGTCTTTCGCTCCACAGTTTAGCTGCCACAAGAACCGACTACTGCGCTCCATCAGCACGATGGTTCCAACCTGCTGATTCACTCGCAGCGCTATTGTGATGAACTTTGGTGTACAACTCATCCCCTTCAATCACCAGAGCAAGGAATTGATGGCATAGTCCGTACAGGGTTAAAGCGGGCTTCAACTCCGACAAGCGCCACTGCCAATCAATAATGCTCTTTTAGATACCCCAAAGATTCGCGCTGTCGCATTTAATCCTTGTCCTTCTGTTCTGGCTTTGAGCACCTCAATGATCCGACTCAATGGTGTTCTCAACCCAGCCATCGGAGTGGCGAAGGTATCACTAAAATAAATATCGCAACGCCGACAATGATAAACCAAGTCCACGTTGAGAACTGTAGTTTTAGCCCTCACCCCCAGCCCCTCTCCCAAAGGGCGAGGGGAGCCGAAAAAGCTTTCAAAGTCCCTCTCCTTGGGGAGAGGGCTTAAAGCCTTCGGCATATATGAAAAGGGTGAGGGAAAACTCTGGGTTTCAAGTTAGACGAGGTTTAGATCAGGTGAGTGCCATTATTTTGAGTTGTATAGCGGGTACGAACATCAACTTTGGCGCTGTCACAGCAAGGACAGTTCTGAGAGAATAAATCTATCATGAGATCCAATTGAGGTGCAGGGTTAGTAGACTACTGAATCCCTGCAATATAGCAATATCAAGGCTTTATGTCTCCTCACTCAGCGGAACCAGTGCCCTTAAAGCAGTTTCCTCACCCACTCGCGAAACTCGCGGATTAAAGCAGGATAATTGCTGTCGATTGCCCGGTTGAGGAATTCTGATAGTTGGGTGATCGGGAAATTTGGAAACGCTAAACTGCGATCGCTTTCCGCATAGGTGCCATTTTGCAACTGGTATATCATCAGCCGTTGTCCATCGTAGCGCCACACCTCGGGAACACCAAGAGCCGCATACACGCTTAACCGATTCATCGATGAATAGGTAATATCAATTTCGAGGGCGAGGTCAGGCGGGGGGTCGCGCTCTAAATCGATTCGCCGTAGCCCTTGCACAGCGGCAGCATTGCGAAAATAAAAGCACTCGTCGGGTTCTACCGCAGCGAAGTTGGCTCGTTTATAGGTAGTTGAACCGAGCGGATAGTAGTCTAACGCCAGTTCCTCGGCCAGGGTTTCCACTAATCGCCCTGCTGTTTTTTTGTACAGCTCGTGTTCGGGCGAAGGAGACATAATTTCTAATGTGCCGCTGTAGTAGGTTAGGCGCAGGTGGCGATGCTGAGCCTCCAGATCGTCTCGCAGCGCTTCGTAGGTTTGCCAGCGGATGCCGTCTAGTCGAATCGAGGCTTCGACGGGAGTAGGAACAGCAACGGCAGTCATAAGGCGATCGCTCTTTCAGGTACTTGTGCTGATCCTAGCGCCAATCGATTGGGCGCGTGACCTGTGATTTCCTAGCTTTACCGGGAAACAGGTCACGCCCCTGCGAACTAACTCTGCTGTCTAGAGTCGTTACGCCCCAACCGATTCTTTGGCGGCGTAGAGCACTTCGGCGGTAATTTGTTCAAAGCCGCGATCGCGAGCGAACTTCTCAGTATTGCGTTTCACCTTGCCGCGCACAAAGCCAGGGATTTTGTTGAGTTCGGCCAGACCATCTTTACTCCAACCCAGGTCAGAGTCGGCAGACATGCCCTTGGTGATGCCTTCTTTGGTATCGTGACCGCCGAAGATTTCTAGCAAGTGGTCTTCCATCCCCAGGGTGAAGGAGTTGTAAATTAGGTCGGTAAGCTGATTGGTGCCTTCATAGCCCAGGAAAGGCTTGTAGCCAATTGGGAAGTTTTGGATATGGATGGGCGACGCGATCACGCCGCAGGGAATATCTAGCCGTTTGCCGACGTGCCGCTCCATTTGGGTGCCGAAAATTGCGCCGGGTTCAATCCGGGCGATCGCGTCGGCAATGGCTCCGTTATCTTCGCTAATCAGCACTTCATCGCAATAGTCACTCACCTGCTCGCGGAACCAGTCCGCATCGTATTTGCAGTAGGTGCCTGCCATCACCACATGGATGCCCATTTCCCGCGCCAGCACTTTGGTCATAGCGGCAGCGTGGGTGTTGTCGCCAAACACAACGGCCTTCTTGCCCGTCAGGTTTTGGCAGTCTATCGAGCGCGAGAACCAGGCCGCCTGCGACACATGCAGCGTTTGTTCTTGAATGTAGGCTTCGTAGTTCACCTCTGCGCCCTGCTCGTTCAGGGTGTTCGCAATGGCGCGGATGCAGCGAGCCGTTTCGACCACGCCCATTGGGGTGATATCGACAAAGGGGGTGCCAAATTCTGTTTTGAGGAATTCGGCAGTGGCTAGACCCAGTTCCCGATAGGGCAGCAGATTGAACCAGGCGCGGGGTAGGCTCTTGAGTTCGTGAACCGATGCGCCCTCGGGGATGACAGCGTTGACTTCGATTCCCAGGTCGGCCATCAGCCGCTTGAGTTCGGTGCAGTCGTGATGGGCGTGGAACCCCAGCGTAGAAATGCCGATGATATTGACGGAAGGCTTGTCGGTTTTGTCGGTGCGAACATCGCCTTTTTTGCGGGCTTTGGCAATGTAGTACTGGGTCATTTGGTGCAAGGTGCGATCGGCGGCTTGCAGCTCATTGAAGCGGTAGTGGTTGACGTCGGCAAGGATGACGTCGCCTTTGGCTTCAATTTGAGCGCGATCGACAAAGTTTTGCAGGTCTTCTTGCAAAATACTGGAGGTGCAGGTGGGGGTGAGCACAATCATGTCGGGGTGCTCTTCTTGATCTTTGCGGGTGATGTTGTCTACCACCTTTTCTTGGGAGCCGCGCGCCAATACGTTGCGATCGACGACGCTGGTGGTAACGGGGGTAAAGTTGCGCTCCCGTTCTAACATCGAGCGCATCACGTTGAAATAATCGTCGCCAATTGGGGCATGCATGATGGCGTGAACGTTCTTAAAAGAACTGGCAATGCGGAGGGTGCCAATATGTGCGGGGCCTGCGTACATCCAGTAAGCCAATTTCATAAACGTAGTCTCTCTGAAAGGTTAGGAGTGCTGTGGCATTTCCAGGACTAGCGGCGTTGCCCGGTTTCCGTTTTGATTGTCTCAAAGATGGGAGAGTTGTGAGCACAGGCAGTTTTGGGGTTTGATTGGAGAAACGGTAAGGGGCGATCGCCCAAATCCAACTAGCAGAAACTGTGTGGCGATCGCCATCCTCGGTTTCCTGCCATCAGCTCGAAACGATTCTTAATGCTCCGATATATTCCGAAATCCTTATCCCATCAGGATTGTGGCAGGTGTTAGATCGTCAGCCAGCTTGCCATGGGTTCGCTAGAGCGCACCAACTGCATTCCCGCGTCGGCAAACCGCTGATAGGTGGCATCTGCCAGGTCGGTAAAGTCCACCACGCCAGGAACCACCACGGGCGAGCTGCAATCTTCCAGCAGGTAAACCTTTTGCGCCAGTGCCGGGTCGGTGGCCTGAATTTCGCTGAGCAGGTCGTCTACCGTCCAGGCGACGCAGTGGCTTTTGGCTTGACCTGCCACCAAAATGGCGTCGAAGTGCAGCAAGGTGTTAATCAAGGCGGTGTTTTTGGTGGCGATCGCCCGGTTGTCCTGGTCTTCTAACACTTCCGGCTTCAGCACTGAGTAGTTTTCGGTCAAGGGATTGCTGCCCTTGAGTTCAAATAGGGTTTGAGTTTGGCGCGCCATGCTGTGGAAAAAGCACGCCTCTTCAAAAGCCGACACTAGCGCGTGGCCAATCCCGCCCAGCATTGAGTGATAGGGCCAGATGGTCAGCGGAAATTTTCCGGCCTGGTGCAGCTGCCGCACATAATGCAGGGCATAGGCTTGCAGCTTTTCGACATCACCCGTGAGCTGAGCGGCGATCGCCGGATTGGCCAGCCACACCCCTTGCTCCACGTCTTCTAGCTGAATCATGGTCATTGCCGATGGGTGCTCTCCAGCGCCATTCACCCAAAACACCGGATGGAAAATTTGCGTGGCGGTATGAGTGTCGAGGGTGGGGGCGATCGCCGTAATCTGACCTAAATTGCGGTAAACAAACTCACACAGCCGCCGACTATCGTCCACCGCACCCTGACCCGATCGCCCCCCCACAAACAGCTCAAACTCGGGCAAACAAAACGTATTTTGCACATCGATCGCCAGCAGGCATACTCGCCTTGCATCGGTGGTGGCAGGCGCAATCTGGTACTGCTGCGCCCACTCTGCCGCCTGCACTGCCCGCTGTTGATAGGGCACCCGCCACACCGTCCCCACCAGCTGTGGATCAAAGTGCCCCGGAGTTGGTAATGCTGTAATCGTGCTCATCTCAATCCCCTCAACCTGTGGTGCGAAAATCCTATGGTGTCATTTTTCTAGTAGCGCTCGCCAATAAAAACAGCTGGGTTTAGCGGTAAGGGGATGGTTTAAAAGTGTTCGGCTGTACCTTTAGTCACCGAGAGATCCCCCCTAACCCCCCTTAAAAAGGGGGGAACCGGACTCAAAGTCCCCCTTCTTAAGGGGGATTTAGGGGGATCGAGGTCGTTTTGATACCAGCAATTGAACTTTTCAAACATTCTCTAAGGTCTAGCGCCCTCGGCTCTAGACTTTGATTAAGGCACAAAGATTAGGGGCATGTCCGTGCCATGTCCCTACAGAATGTGTCCCATCCTGCATTTAATATGGGTATGTCAGAACAGCGATCGCGAGGACTTGCGCCAGGATTTGCCCGAGGACTGGTGCGCTATGAGACTGTCGGTGACGATTATCTGGTGCGCCGACGGCTGAAACGCAGCGCCGGCTAGAGCTGACTCTGGGCGTTGGGCGTCGGAGCGGTGATCTCAGGCTCGCTCTTGGGCTGGAATTTTAGCCTGGAGGTGGGCGGGTTTGGCGGGCTGGCGATCGCCAGCACCACAGCCCCGCTGGTGGAAGGGTTTCGAGCCATTTTGGCGATAGTAACGTCACCTCCCTGCTGACCCTACGGAGGGATCACTCGATGCCTAAAAGTACAGCCAACCACTTTTAAAACATCCTCTACGGGCGCTGTCTGCGCCGGGTCAGAATGCTCACCACTTCACCCGGATTGGCACCGGGCACGATGCTGCTCCAATCGTTGGTGTCAGAAAAGCCCCGCGCATGCAGGTCGTGAATGGTTGCTTTCACCCAGGTGGGGCTGCTAATCAGCAAGATCCGCATTTGCTCTTGTCCGGGTGCTAAAGGGCGGTAATAGAGCGGCAAAATTAGCGGCGAGGGGCGATCTACACCACTTTCATCACCATCACTATCGGTCAAAAAGCTGCGGGCAATGGGTGCAGCAAACATCTCAATCATCGGGGTTCTCCTGCATGGGGTAAGAGTAAACCCCAAAAACCTAGCCACCCCGTTTCCATAGGAAAGTAGGGTGGCTAGAGAATGCTATCATTCCCAATTAGCCGCCAAACTGTCTTAGCAGTTGGGGGTTAGCCGCTCAATGCTGTTGATGGCATCATTGGGCGGTGCTAGTTTTTTGGAGCGAGTCGGGTTGCTCGACTCCGTAGTCGTTTGACAACCTTAGTTAGCAAGGATACGGGCATACTCGTGTCCTTGTCAATCCGTGATGTTGGCAAATTGTGGAGGGCGTCGGCAGATTGTTGGGTGCGATCGCTAACCCGGCATTGAGACAACTCACCAT
>Ga0209591_10002299_pt1 | contig 23032 bp, 9 predicted proteins | sample MAT01_FD_187207 | JGI IMG/M metagenome (GOLD analysis project Ga0209591, IMG submission 187207) | Freshwater microbial communities from Lake Fryxell liftoff mats and glacier meltwater in Antarctica - MAT-01 (SPAdes) (version 2) | ecosystem: Environmental > Aquatic > Freshwater > Ice > Liftoff... | reverse complement strand
TTATACAACCACCGCCGACCCCATACGTCGCTGGGAATGCGAACACCGGACAAAGTCCACAGCCAGGGATATTAAACCCGGGCCTTGTTCCCCCGCCCAGCGCTTCGTTCGGTTTCGCTACGCTCACCTTCACTCCGCGCTGGGCGGGGGAACAGCCCAAATCCCCCACCAGGCCATGGGGAAGCTAAGAGGAAAGTGACCAATCCTTTTCAGGACTTGACCATCCGACTCCGACTCCCGTGCGGTTAGCCGCTAATGGCACCTTGATGCGCGGCCTCGAACTCAATCCCAACCTACTTCGGGTTGGGGCGACCTTCGTCCGCGAGGCTGTCACTGCCCCGGAGTATCGGATCTGGTCGATTGGCGACCGGCATCCGGCGATGATGCGATTCCGGCAGGGCGGGGTATCGGTTTACTTGGAAGTTTGGTCGGTCCCGCCGGCGGGGCTTGCCTCCGTTTTGGGGGCGGAGCCGCCGGGATTAGCGATCGGCAAAGTGATCCTCGACAATGGCGAGGAGATGCTGGGCGTTTTGGGTGAGGCTTGGTTGTGCGAGGGGCAGCGTGAGATTACCGAGCACGGTGGCTGGCGGGCGTACGGGGCGAGTCGTTTGGTCAGGAAGCAGAAGTGATTTCCACTTCGATGCCGTTGCCTAGCTCGTTCAGTTGAACGCCCCAATCGGCCGGCAAACCGACCCCTTCGAGGGAGGCGTTGAACTCTGAGTGACGGATTGCGCGGTCACAATTGGGGGTTTCTGTTCGACTATCGCCTTTGAATTGGGAGCAAACTCAAGGTGCAGTCGCCCTTCAGGTCGAATCGCGCCAGCGCCGCTGAGTTGATGGTGTTCCGTGTCGGGCTACCGATGCCGAGATCCCCCAGTGAGTTCGAGACTGTCCCGCCGCACCGCTTTATCCGAGGGTGTCGCCGTTCCTCTGCCCAAGCTGGGTTCGCAGGGAACGAACTTCGGAAAGGACTTCCCGGGCGGCGGCCAGCGGGTCTGTCGCCGGATCAAGGAGAGGTTCCTCCACGGGGGAACCGGGATCACCCAGACCGGTGTCACGCTGGCGGCGCAGGCGCTCCTGAATGAGGTCCCGAATTTCCTCGGCGTTGTCGACTCCGTGAAAATAGGCGACGTGCGTTTCGGACCGGTTATGCCCCTCGCCGTGCGTCGCACCGCCGCCGGCACTGCGAACCTTTAAGTCGGAAATCCCCAACAGCCGCTGCCATGGATTTTGCTGAATGGTCAGTTCCTGAATGTTGGCAAACGTCATGGTCAGTTCCTCGACCGTCCAGATACCTTTACGGAGGCGCAGGCTCCGATCGGTAACGAGATACCAGCGGAGTTCAAAATTGAGTCGGGCGATCAGGTAGCTGAGGGGGAGTTGGACCAGGAAGCCTAGCAGACCGAAGGCCTCCACTATGAGCACAATGGGCTCGTAGGATCGGACTACGGGGATGGCCCCGGACAGTCGTTCAGCCGCTTCACTCCGCAGCAGCGTCAAGGCGACGACCAGGCCTAACACAGTGAAAAGCTGCCGGCCGATCCAGATGAAGAGTTGAAGCCGCCAAAAATTGGGAGCGGCCCGAAAGACCCGGAGTGAATCGGTCGAACCCGCGGGGGTTTGAATTTCCGGTGGCACCCGCAGCCAGCGGAGCAAGTTCGCTTTTAGGGAATCAATCATGCGACGGCGGGCGTTGCGCGAGGGTCTCACGGATTCCGCGTAATTCGGCGGCTACGTCCCGCAGAACTTGGGTTAGTTCGTTTGACGCGATACCATTGAGCGGCGTCGACGGGACATCCTTTGCACCTGCGGCGCGGACGCCGCGCATGCGTTCGTAGAGGAAATCTCGAAGCGCCTCGTAATCGGTGAATCCCTCGAGTGTCATTTCCGCGCTCGCGTTTCCGGTGGCCGTTTGGAGTTCGATTCGCGCCAGACCGAGCCAACGTTCGACCACGTTGGAGCGAATCTGAATGTCCTGAATCCGCGCGTAATTCAGGATGATTTCGCGACGGAACAGGATGCCCCAACGCATCGAGATTCCCTCGTTGTCGAAGCGGTAGCGCAGGCTGTGATACTTAAAGTAAAGCGGCAGCGCGACCAGCGGCCAGAGCGGTGGAATGATCAGCGCCGAGATCAGGTAACAGGGGAGGAGACGCGGATCAGGGCGCTCGCGCGGCTGGAATTCAGGATGAGGCGCGGAAACCATGAAGGGAGATCAGATGAAAGAGGTGGGATGGGTGATGGCGCGCGGGCCGTGGAGATTGACCTGGACTGACTCGAGCTTCGCCAACCTGAGCCAAATCCAGAAAGTAGAAACGGCTAATTTTCGTTAACCTAGACGAGCTGACCGGTTGCCTCCGGATTCACCCACTCCTACGTCTGGGGTTCGGTCGAGTCCAGTTCGGCGGCCCATTCCAGCCAGAGACTTAAGACGATAAGGGTCCAGAGGGCACGCGCATGATCGGCGCGCCGCTCGACGTGTTCCTGATACAGTTCCGAGATGACGTCACTGCGGAGTCCGAGTCGGCCGAGAGTTGGACTGGCGAGGCGGGTGCCGGCCCAATCCTGCAAGGGGCCGCGCAACCACCGGGCTAGAGGCACGGAAAGTCCGCGCTTGCGCCGATTGACGATTCTGTCCGGCAGATAGCGCAGGGCGTAACGTTTGAGAAAGGACTTCGTGGTGAAGCCGCGCACGCGTTCCTCCTGGGGCAGGGAGGCGGCAAATTCGAGCACCGCTTCGTCCAGGAACGGGGCTCGCAATTCCAGGGCGGAACTCATGCTGGCCCGGTCGGCCTTGGTGAGCAGTCCCTCCGCCAAGGGGACCTCTAGATCCCATTGCTGCACGCGGTCGAGGAGGATCGGGCCTTCGGGTACGTGCCCGGGTAAGCTTACCGGTTCGACGCCCAGTCGACGTAGCAGTTCCGGCGCGACGTTGGAATTCCAGAGCTGATGGCGGGCCATTCCGTCGAGGTCCGCCCCGGCGACAAAGCGCTTGAGCAAATAAGAGACGGTGACCTTCTTGTCACTCGGTGGCAGAGCCTGGACCCCGCGGCGCAGCAATTGACGCACCCAACTCGGCAGTCGGGAGAACCGTTCGGCGACGCCGACCCCGAGATAGGTGGGATAGCCGCCGAACAGTTCATCGGCTCCTTCACCGACCAGGGTCATGCGGTAGTTTTGCGCGGCGGCGCGGGAGAGCAGGGCGGCGGGCAGCCAGGCGGGATCGGCCAGGGGCTCACCCACCCGGCGAATCAGGGCGGGCAGTTCGAGCGGAATGTCCTCGGGGCGGACCCACACGGATTCCAGTTCCAGGCCGAGTCGGCGGGCCGCTTCTTCCGCATACTCTCCTTCGTCAAAGGAGGCCTCTTGAAAGCGAACCGTGTAGCCGCGTAACGGACGGTCTGGTCGCAAGGAGCGCGCCACGGCGGCCACCAACGACGAATCCAATCCGCCGCTAAGAAACACTGCAAAGTCGATGTCGACATCGCTTTGCCGGCGGACCGCTTCCCGGAAGACTCGGTCAAACGCGTCGAGGGAAGGGGTGATTTTGGGCCGCGAGATGACGGGCCACCGCCAGTAGCGTCGGCGGTGAACTCCCTGGGCGTCGAAAACGATCGATTCCCCGGGCGCGACCTTTTCGACCTCCTGAAACGGAGTCCAGGGCGCGGCAAAATTTCCGAACTGCAAATACCCCTGGAGGGCCGTGGGGGAGGGCGTGAGTGGTCGGACGCCGCCCGCGAGGAGGGCGGCGATTTCGCTGGCGAAGACCAAACCCTCAGCGGACTGGTTGAAGAACAGCGGACGTTCCCCAGTGCGGTCGCGGGCCAGCAGGATTCGCTGCTGGCGGGGGTCCCAGACGGCGAGGGCAAAAGCGCCGGCGAGACGTTCGACGAAGGCGTCGCCTAATTCCAGATAAAGACCGGGCAGAACTTCGACATCGCTTCCGGGTGGGACGGGTCGACCGCGGTCTTCCAGCCACTGGCGTAATTCGCGATGATTATCGATCTCGCCGTTGCACACCACGATCACGCCGCTCGCTGTATCCAAGGACGGTTGGCTAGGATCGTTCACGCCGCGGATGGCCAGTCGGGTGGCACCCAGGACCGCTCGGTCAGGTCCCGCGGCACCCACTGCATTGGGGCCGCGATGGCGGAGGGCTTGCAACATGGCGTCGACGCCCGCCCGGAGTCGCGTCCGAGCCGCCTCCGAGGTGACCTGAAAACCAACCACGCCGCAGATGCCGCACATTTCAGGAACCTTCTGGCGGCGCCAGGAGCACGCCAAAATAACGTTGGGGCAAGGCTTGGACCGCGGCGCGGCGTCGGGCGGCCAGTTCGCGCAACCAGGCCTCGTCGCCATCGCGGGCGATCAGGTAGACCGGGGAACGGCGGTCGGCCAACCAGCGGTCGAACTGGTCCAAAGCCACCAAGCCTGTGGGCCAGACTGGATTCCGGCGAAGGGCGAACTGCACGTAGTTGCTCGACAGTTCGCCGCCATCGGTGGTGATGAGTGTGCCCGTGCGGCGGAGGTAGAACGGGAGGCCGTTGGGTAGGCAGCGGTAGAAGGCGAGTTCGGTCGTGGCCGGCAGTGGCGGCACGAGGGTCGCCATGGCCCGGGTGGACCGGCGTTCGTAGATGCTTGCGAAAATGCCCGAACCGAGCACTACGAGCAGGACCGGCAACAGCCCGAACGCGACGATTGAGACGCCTGTCTGGCGGCGAAGCCAGCCCCAGGAGGCCAGCCCCGCAATCGTGATCGCCAGCGATAGCATCGGTAGGAAGGCAAATTGAAACTGGGTCAGATCCACTTTAGGAATCGTCCAGGACACCCATTGAGTTTGGGGTGCCAAGAGCAGGAGAGCGGTCAAGAAGACGAAGGCGAGGAGGGCCAGAACGAGGGACATTCGACGCACGATTCCGGCGGCCCGCCCCATGGGGTGACGCACGGCGTGGTCGAGCAGTTGGGCGGTGAGAATGCCGAACGGTAAGGTCACGCTCAGGATGTAGCCCGGCAGCTTCGACTTGGAGAGCGAGAAAAAGACCACGACGACAGCGCACCACAGGATGCAAAAGCGGTTCAGCCGGGGCAGTGATTTCCAGTGGTGGAGAGCGGCCACGGCGGCTTCGGGCAGGAGGAGGCTCCAAGGGAAAAAGGTCGCCGGCACGATCCAGGCGTAAAAGTACAGCGGTTGGGTGCGGCGGAACTTCACCGTGGTGAACCGGTTGAACGTTTCTTCCACCAGGCCGTAGTAAGGAAAATCGGGCTGTGCCACGGAAAGACCTGCAAACCAAGGAAGAACGACCGCGAGAAAGACTAGAAAGTTTAGGGGGTGGAACAGGCGCAGTACCGCGGCGGCACGACGTTCGACGAGGTGGAAGACCGTGAGGACGAGGAGGGGTACGGCGAAACCCACTGGGCCCTTAACCAACGTTCCCAATCCAGCGGCGGCGGCTCCGAGGAGGTACCAGCGGCGGCGCGCTCGACCCTCGACCTCCTCGGCGCGGTACCCCGCCACTATGGCCCCGCAGACGAACAGGCCAAGGGCGATGTCGAAGATGACGATCCGGGCGTGAATGAAGAAGAGTGGGGTCGTGCCAAGCACCAGGACGCTGAGGGCGGCGGTTCGGGTACCTAGTTCTCGGCGGGTGAAGCTGAAGGCCAGGCCGAGGGTGGCCACGGCGAAAAGGGCGGAGGGCAGACGCGCGCCGAATTCGGTGTCGCCGAACGTTGCTAGCGAAACGGCCACTGCTTTGAAATAGAAGGCGGGTTTGTCGAGATAGACCTGACCGTTGTAGGTCGGAACCAACCAGGCGCCCCGCTCCTTCATCTCGCGGGCGACCTGAGCATTGCGACCTTCGTCCGGTTGGATCAGCGGCAGGCTGCCCATTTGGAAGGTAATGGTCAGGAAAGCCGCCAGGAGGGCGAAGAGCAGCCAGCGCACTTCCGCACCGGACGGCGCTGGTAACGACGTTGTCTTGATGGGCAAAGCCTATGGCCACCGCGGGTCGAGGCAATCAAATCCCGGAGTCTGGGTCGGGAAGGCGCTTGCAGGGCGGGTTTGAGCCCTCTCCGGGACCTTAGAGGCGCGAGGCAATCAACATTTTTGCGCACTTCCTTGTTGACCGTCATTGGGGGCAGAGGAGAGAAGATAGCACATTACGTCTGTTTGACCGTTTCCGATCACTCATGCCAAGAGGTACACGTTCCACCCGCCCGGCGATTCGCCCGGTGGTCGCCAGCACAAAATACGATGCCCATCATAAGGTTCTTAGCACGACCTACGGCTCCTTTGCGGATTTGCGCCGCGAGTTGGCCGATTCGAAGGAGAAAGTGGCGGAGCGTGAGGCGGTCTTGAAGTTGCTCGGCACCTGCGTCGATCCGCAACGCGCCTATTTGCTGTTTGACGATTACCTGGAGAAGCTCTCGCTCCGCCGCAGCGATTTTGGGGCGATCGACTGGTGGTCGCGGATTCAAACGTCGCGCGGACGGCCCCGGCTGGAGGAGGTGGCGATGCTTTTCTTGCGGGCTAACCGGTCTTTGCCAACGGAATTGTTGCCCTTCGCCAACTTTGAGCGATTCCAGGCGGTCGAGCAGTCGGAGAAGGAGACCCAGTTCGTGCAGGAGCTCGAGAACTGGCTGTTGCCCTCCACGCATACCCACCTGGATGCCCCCAAGGCGGCTTTGCGGATCATTTGCGAGGCGCTCCGACCCAATGAAGGGGTCAACCAGTGGCAGCTCTCCTTGCGGTTCCTGCTGTTCCGCTCGCGGTCGGGTGAGAAGGAACGGTTTCTGTGTGATCTGTGTGAGTTGCGGACCCGGGCGGCCCATGAGGCGGAGCTTTTCCCGGCGGACGACTGGGCAGTGATTGACTGGCTGCACAGCAATTGGGCGGCCCGCGGCAAGGAAAGCGAAGTGTTGGTGCTAGAAGGAGCCGATCTTCTAACCTGGCTCGCTACGTGGGCGCACGGCACCCGCCTGGAATTGGCCGGTCAGGCCACCAGCCTCCAGTTTCATGGGCAGATTGCCGAATTGAAGCCACACCTCGACACGATCGAGGGCGACCTGAGCTTTACCCATCTTCTGGCCCTGCCCGACGGTCAGGTGCGACCGTTGGCCGAGTGCCGCTTTTTCGTGGGTCAACCGGTGCTAGTCCTGGTCGAAAACGAGTTTTACATCCTGCGCAATGCCCCGCCGGCTTCGCTGCTCGGGCCGTGGGCGCATCGCCCGGTGTTGCCCGTCAAGAAGCTGTCGCATCGGTTGCTCACCGAGCTGCGCAAGTCGCAGACCCGTCCGCATAAGGTGTTGGCGCGCGAAACTAATGGCGGTACTGGCCTCGGAACTGAGATTGCCATTGCCGAAGCGGACTGGAGCCAACTGTGCATCACGCATCCCGCCAAACCTCGGTTTGTCTTTGAACTGGCCGATGAAGTCGTCCGCTTGCGCCTGCTGTGCGTCAGCGAGCGCGACCAGTCGGAATGGCAATGGAACGGCCATGAATGGGCCCGAGTAACGCCCCATAAGAATGGCCAGGCGGATCGACCGGAAGTGATTGATGATGCCCGGATTCAGGCCGCCATTCTTTGGTTGCAACAGCTGGATTGGTTTACCCCGGAACCCGGCCTGTGGGTGGGTGACGCCAATGAATTATTCCTGAGCGCCCTGGCCGCTGCCTGGCCCGACAAGCCGCAGGACGCCGAGTTTTTGGGCAATCCCGCCTTTCAGCGCCTCTTCCTCAATCGCCGGTTGGTCAAACCCAAGCTCGTGCTCAAGGGCTCGGGCATCGATTGGCTCAGTGTCAGTGCGGAATGGGAAGCCGAGGGACTCCGCCTCAGCACCGCCGACTTGCAGCGCTTGGCTGCCGCTACGACGCGGTTCGTCAAGCTGCCCGATGGTGGGTGGGTTGAGATCGATGTGGACGCCAACCGCAAGGCCCATGAGACCGCGGCGACGCTCGGATTGGAAGGGCTCAGTCCGGATGCCCAGAAGGCGTCCCTCCTGCACGCCACCCAATTGGACGATAACACCCTGGCAGACCTTGGCCCCGACAAGGCGGTGGCCCAGTTGCGCGAGAAACTGACCAACTTCAAGGGCGTTCCCGAGACCAAGTTGCCCGATATCATCAAGGCTGACCTGCGGCCGTATCAGCGGGATGGTTTCAATTTCTTGGCCAACATGTCCCGGCTGAAGCTGGGCGGCATCCTGGCCGACGACATGGGCTTGGGTAAAACGCTGCAAACTCTGGCCTGGCTCACCTGGCTGCATGATCAGCATAAGAAGGATCGGAAGCCGACCTTGGTGCTGTGCCCAGCGTCCGTGTTGCACAACTGGCGGCGTGAGGCCGAAAAATTCACGCCACACTTCAAAGTGCTCGTCCTCCAATCCGGCCAGGCGCGGCACAACCTGCGCAAGCAGATCCCCGAGCATGACATCGTGGTGACCAACTACGCCATCTTGCGGCGTGATCTCGAGGAACTGCAGAAGTTCGACTTTCGGGCCCTGGTGCTCGATGAAGCGCAGTTCATCAAGAACCCCAATGCCCAGGTGACGCTGGCGGTGAAGGAGATTCAGTCCGGACAACGGTTAGCCCTGACTGGCACGCCGCTGGAAAACCGGCTCCTGGATCTGTGGTCCATTGTGGACTTCATACAACCCGGCTATCTGGGCAGCCAAACGCATTTCCACGAGACTTATGAGCCCAAGGGTGACGGACCGGAATGGGAACCCAGCACGGCGCGCCGCCGGTTGAGTGCCCGCTTGCGTCCGCTCATGCTGCGCCGGCTCAAGAAGCAAGTCGCCAAGGACCTGCCCGACCGCATCGAAGAGCGTCGCGACTGCGAACTCGACGAGGAACAGCGTAAACTCTATCTGGCCGAACTGCGCCGCAGCCGCGAACAGGTGATGAAGGCACTCCACGAAAAGGGTGTGGCCAAGTCCAAGATGCACGTCTTGGCGGCGCTGACTCGGTTGCGCCAGATCTGTTGCCATCCCAAACTCGTGGGCAACGACAGTGCCAGCGGCAAGACGGATACCTTGTTCGAATTGCTCGAACCCGTTCTGCAATCGGGCAATAAGATCCTACTTTTCTCGCAGTTCGTGGAGATGCTCAAGTTGCTCGAAGCGGCCTGTAAGGAGCGCGGCATCAAGACGCACATTCTCACGGGCGAAACCAAAGCCCGCCAAGAAGTCGTCAATGCGTTCCAAGCCGAGAATGATTCCTGTGTCTTCCTGTTGTCGCTCCGCGCTGCCGGCACCGGACTCAACCTGACGACGGCCAGCTATGTCGTTTTGTACGATCCCTGGTGGAATCCGGCCGTCGAAGCGCAGGCCATTGACCGGTCGCACCGCATCGGTCAAACGCGCACGGTCAATGCCTACCGCTTGATCGCCCCGGGCACGGTCGAAGAAAAAATCTGGGAACTGCAGCAGAAGAAGTCGCAGACCATTTCCGACGTGTTGGGTGAAGAAGGCTTTGCCAGCAATCTGACCAAAGACGACCTCGAATATCTTTTTAGCGAGGACTGAGCTCGCCGAAGCGTGACGCGGGTCCGGTCGGACCGGTATGTTCCGTTGGGCGGGCCGCCTTGGTCCCGGCCGTTCTCGATATGCGGATTCTGGCGTTGGGTTTCATTCTGGGCGTGGGGTTGCTTCCGGGTTGGGTGACCGGGGCCACCCTCACCGGCAGCTCGGTTCGGCCGCTGGTGGTGTCGCCCCCTGGGCGGCCGGGATTTACTATAATGCGTCCCGAGACTACGGGCGTGAGCTTTACCAATCGGTTGGCACTGGAGCGGTCCCTGACCAATCATGTTCTGCTCAACGGATCCGGCGTGGCGCTCGGTGATGTCGATGGTGACGGGTGGTGCGATGTGTTCCTCGCCGGATTGGACGGCGGCAGCGCGTTGTACCGGAATTTGGGCCATTGGAAGTTCACTAATATTACGTCCACGGCTTTTGCGGGATCCGATCGCCTGTTCACGCTGGACGCGACCGGCACTGTGCTGGCGGACCTCAATGGCGACGGGGCTCTCGATTTGTTGGTGAATTCCGTAGGGCAGGGGACACGCTGTTGGCGTAACGACGGAACGGGGAAGTTTCGGGAGGTGACGGAAGAGTCGGGTCTGGGCGGACGTTCGGGTGGAAGTTCCCTGGCATTGGCCGACACAGACGGCGATGGCGACCTGGATCTGTATGTGGTGAATTACCGGACCTCGACGATTCGCGACGAATTCCAGCAACGATTCGAAATCAAGGTCGTGAAGGGACGGCCCACCCTCGTGAGCGTCAATGGCCGGGCGACGACGGAGCCTGACCTCGTAGGGCGCTTCTCGGTCGATGAGAACGGGCGCATTACGGAACATGGAGAAGCGGATACGTTGTTCCTGAACGATGGGAAAGGACGCTTCACTGCGGTGTCCTTCACCGATGGAAGTTTTCGGGATGAAGCGGGAGAACCACTGACCACACCGCCGTATGACTGGGGATTGGCGGCTCAATTTCGCGATCTCAACGGGGATCGTGCTCCCGATCTGTATGTCTGTAACGATTTAGGGTCGCCCGACCGGATCTGGTTGAATGATGGGAAGGGCGGATTTCAAGCGATTCCACGGACCGCGATTCGGAAGACCAGTTGGTTCTCCATGGGGGTGGATTTCGGTGATTTAAACCGGGATGGCTATGATGATTTTCTGGTGACCGACATGTTGAGTCAGGATCCGGTGCAACGACAGGTGGATGCGGCGGTTCGGGTAGCGGAAGCGGAAGATTTCATGGGCAGCGAGCGCCGGCCTCAATGCGCCCGGAACACCCTGTTTGCAGGGCGCGGCGACGGCACCTTTGCCGAGGTGGCTTGGGCGGCTGGGTTAGCGGCTTCCGATTGGTCGTGGTCGCCGGTGTTCCTGGATGTCGATCTGGACGGCTGGGAAGATGTGCTGATTTCGACGGGCTTTGAACGAAATGTGCAGGACGTCGACGTCGCCGAGGAGATTGAAGCCGTCCGGCAACGGGAAAAGTTGTCGGATGCGGCCTCTCTGCAATTACGCCGGCGGTTTCCCTCCTTCGCTCAACCCAATGTCGCTTTTCGCAATCGGGGAAACCTGACGTTTTCCGAGGCGAGTCGGGAATGGGGATTTGAGGCGAAGGGGATTTCTCAGGGTATGGCGCTGGCGGATTTGGATCAGGACGGTGATCTCGATGTGGTGATCAATAACCAAAATGCCCCGGCCTCACTCCTGCAGAATACGGCATCGGCGCCGCGGTTGGCCGTCCGCTTGCGAGGCAAGTCGCCCAACGTCCAAGGGATTGGTGCGCGCCTAACGGTGACCGGCGGTCCGGTGACCCAAACGCAGGAAGTCATCTCGGGGGGGCGTTACGCCTCGGGCGACGAGCCGGTTCGGGTCTTTGCCGCCGGTATGCTGACGAATCGCCTGTCGATCCAAGTCGACTGGCGCAGCGGACACCGGTCGGTGCTGACCAATCTGGCGCCCAATCAGTGGGTGGACGTGACCGAACCGGAAGCAGGGACTCCCCCGACGCGACGGGTTCCCACACCGCGCCCGGCTCTTTTCACTGACGTGAGCGCCCGGTTGGGCCATCGCCATCGGGACCAGTTCTTCGATGACTTCGCGCGGCAGCCGTTGTTGCCGCGTTCGCTGAGTCAACTGGGGCCGGGCGTTTGTTGGGGCGATTTGAATGGGGATGGGACGGAGGACTTGATTGTGGGTAGTGGTCGGGGCGGTCGGCTGGGAGTTTTTCTAAATGACGGAAAGGGAACTTTCACCGCGGATTCGCGACCGATCATCGATCGTCCGGCCGTGCTCGATCAGGGGGGGCTGCTCATCTGGCCCAAGGGAACCAATCGACCTGACCTCCTGGTCAGTTTTAGCAACTACGAGGCACCGGAGGCGATGGGAAGTGTGCGGGTGCTGGATCTGGGCCTGGGAGTGATGCGCCTGGGCGGGCCCAGAATTGGTGCGTCGATCGGTCCGTTGGCGCGGGCGGATGTGCAGGGCGATGGGGTGGCTGATTTGTTCGTGGGGGGACGCGTGATTCCAGGACGGTATCCGGAACCGGCGTCTTCGGCGTTGTTTCGGGGCGGGCCGGATGGGTTGGTTCCTGATGTCGAGAATACTTCGCGATTGGCTCGTCTGGGACTGGTGACGGCGGCGGTGTTCAGCGATCTTGATAACGATTCCGACCCCGATCTGGTGGTCGCGTGCGAGTGGGGTCCACTCCAGGTGTTTTTCAATGAGGAAGGGCGCTTGCAGGAACGCGAACTGCCCTTGCGGTGGGACAGCGAAGGGCATCCGGGGACGTTGCGGGAATTGACCGGATGGTGGCAGGGAATCACGACAGTCGATCTGGACGGTGATGGCCGTTTGGATCTGGTGGCGGCGAATTGGGGACGAAATACCCGGTACGGGTCGGGAGCGGCGGGAGAACTACGGATCTATTCCGGTGATTTTGACGCCAATGGGACCGTGGATTTGTTGGAAACGCAGTTTGATCCGGGTTCCGGCCGAGAATTGCCGCTGGTCCTCCGCAGTCGCTTGGCCGAGGCGTGGCCCTCAATTCTGGAACGATTCCCAACGCGTCGGGCCTTTGGATCCGCCTCGGTGGGGGAAATTTTGGTAAATCCGCGCCCGGCGACCCTGCGTCTGGGGGCGCGAACTCTGGATTCGATGGTGTTCCTGAACCGGGGCGACCATTTTCAGGCTCGGCCCTTGCCACCGGCGGCCCAGTATTCGCCGACGTTCGGCGTGGTGGCGGCCGATTTTGACGGTGACGGTGCGGAGGATGTTTTCCTGAGTCAGAATTTTTTTGGGACCGGCCCGGAAACGGACCGTGATGACGCGGGTCAAGGTCTGCTGCTGCGCGGCGACGGTCAGGGGGGACTCGAACCAGTGACTGCTGAGCGTTCGGGACTGCGCCTTCCGGGCGAGCAGCGAGGGGCGGCGGTCGCTGATTTTGATGCGGACGGGCGGGTGGATCTGGTTGTTACGCAGAACCGGGAGTTGACCCAGCTTTACCGGAATGCGGGCGCGAAGCCGGGTTTGAGGGTGCGATTGGCCGGTCCGCCGGAGAATCCAACCGGGGTGGGGGTCCAGTTGCGTCTGGCGTATTCGGAGGCGCGGTTGGGGCCGGTGCGGGAGATTCATGCGGGTTCCGGGTACTGGTCGCAGGACAGCCCGGTGGCGGTGTTAGGAAAGTCGGGGTCCCCGCAAGGGCTTTGGGTTCGTTGGCCGGGTCAGGCGGCGCAAACGATTCTGGTGGCGCCGGCGGCGACCGAAGTCACGGTGACGGCACCCTGATGGAAGGGAAGGTGGGGAAGGGGCCGGTTAGATTTCCGCGTGGGGCCTGACTTTGGGCGACTGGGGATTCTAAGGTGGCCTCCGTTTTTGCCGGGCGGTGTTTTGGCCGCTTCGACCCAATGGATTTGAGAGGTGTCGGAGGCTGGTCCAATCGACGTCCCAAGACCGGTCATTTCCCTAACAAAAACGGGACGACTACCAAATTTTGGTAAATCGCGGCTCGACAACTTGGATGGTGAGACCGAAATGTAACAACATTGATCTGCGTTACTCAAGGTGTTCCTAGGGGCGAGGCGATTCGAGCTGTGGGCCAGTCGCTTGTTTTTGGGGGCCAAGTGCCAGCGCCCGGTCAAACAGTCTCGCCACGGCTTGGCTAAGCAACGCCGTGGCATTTTAACTATGAAATTCCACCATCGAACATTACTCCCTGCTGCGGCGATTGCCATGGCAGTCCAGATGGTCTCCGCGCAGGAGATCACTCCGAAATGGTTCCAACACATCAACGGAACGTTGGGTGTAGCACCGGCTGACCAGCTCCCAATCCTGAAGAAGAGTACCGCCGGACAAGATACGCTGGATGGCACATCCAATCTGGATAGCTACAGCGGACTTTTTCGGTATGACGCGACCCGACTGTTACTGTCGGTGAAAGAAAACGGAATCAACGAGACGGAAGCGCTTTCGCCCGCCGACGCAGCCCTCGCCGCCGCCTATCCTGATCGGTCGTTGATCTGGATTGATGCCGCTACGGGCAAGCCGCTGGGAATTGCTTGGAAAGAGTCGCTCACCGCCGCGGCGGACATCGGCATTGACGTGACGTCGCCCGAACACGGCGAAATGACGAATGCGATCAATCAATTCTGGCGCGTGGCTTTGGACGATGGTCCAGAGGGACAGCGAGCCATTTACAGCAGCTTCAAGCACGTTATCCTGCGATATGCCCCCAAGGTGGGTGGCGGTTGGGAAACCACTCCGACCGTGGCCTACGAAGAGCAGGTTAAGGGTGTGGGAGATGGCCTGACGACGGGTGATGGATCCAATGCCTTTCGGTATCGCGATTTCCAGGTCAGCGGTTCCGGTTTCACTACCAAGATCTTGGCGGGTGGCGGTACCTGGCGCTCGGGCCAGCATCCTCAGCTCCTCGTCACCTCGGACGGTTTGAATTTCCGCCCCGTGGGTCGGGTGGATAACCGGGACAATGGCGCTCGGCGTAATGATTACGCCTTGGGCGGAACCACCTCGTTCCCCATTGATTTGCCGAATAATTACGGAACCGACTCGAGTCAGAAGATTTCGGTCGTCTACGCGAGTCATTTCCCCGGTACCGGTTGGCCAGCACGTCCGAACCGCTATACCTCTAACCCGCTCAATCCTCAGCCCAGCCCAGCCTACAATAATCAGCCCGATGTGGCGATTTACCTCCGGAATGAGACCGGATCCGGTGGTCTTCCGGCCTTTAATTGGGAAGCAGCCGGTAAAGATGGCCTCCCAATTGATAATGAGGTTGATGGAGTCACCCGTTACGACGGTAACTGGAATATGTCCATCGGGACCGATGGTAGCTTGGGTTACCTGGTTGGTTACTCCTCCCCCAGCTGGAACAACCAGTTCGGCGAGATCAAGAAGCCAGGCTGGCTCGGCGTGCATCGTCACGATGGCTCGATCGCCAGCGGCCAAAGCTCCTTTAAGCTCGATTTCACCGAAGTGGATGAAGAGCCGAATGTACAGAGCTACCTCTACGACGGATGGGTGGAAGTCTATCCCGACACCACGGCTGCGGAGAACCTCGACAAGTCCGAAGTGCTCGCAGTTTTTGGTACGGCTGGCTTCGGTGTCTTCACCGTCCAGAACGTGGCCGCGCAGTTGATCGCCAGTCCGGGTGCTCAAACCGTGGCCGCGGGAACCGACGTGATCCTAACGGCAAACGTCACAGGCAGTCCGAATAACTTCCAATGGTACCTCAATGGCGCGCCGCTCCCGTCCGCTGCCTATTACCAAGGCACCACCAAGAAGGTGGCCCTCAAGATCCCGGCAGTTACGACGGCCGACGCGGGCTCGTATCAGCTCAAGTGGAATAACCCGATCAGCGGCGCTGGCGAAACCGTTGCAGCGTCGTTGACCGTCACGGGTAACTCCATTCGCCTGGCCTCCGAGCAGATCCAGCCGGAAGCGGGCTTGCCGATCGCGATCCCCGCGGGCTCATTTGTCGCCACGGGTGAAGATTCCTTCACCCTTTCTGGTCCCGGCCTCAAGGCCTTCACCTCCGCGACGGATCCCATTCAGCCGGGTGATGTTCAGGAATTCGCCTATGAGTCGATCACCGGTGACTTCGACATTTCAGTCAAACTCACCAGCCTCACCAGCGGGCTGGTTACGGATCCAGTGGATGCGCTAGCCAGTGCGGGTTTGACCGCTCGCGTTAGCACGAATGCTTTGAGCCCTTCGTTCCTCCTCAATGTAGCCAATCCGGCCCCAGCTCCGGCCGAGGGTTCTCCGGGCGGCAACAATCAAGTCTGGGTCACCGGTCGCGCCATCGAAGGTCAGAACTACACGACCTTCAGCCGGACGTACGCGGGTGTGGCTGATGCCATTCCCAATCAGTGGCTCCGGATTCGCCGCGTGGGCGATTACTTCGCCGCCTATGTGGGCACCAATGGAACGACCTGGTCGCTCATCGGTCAGCGCTACCAGCAATGGCCATCGACCCTCTTGGTCGGCGCCTATTCCTTCGCGGCTAACTATGTCGAGGTCGATGGCATCCCCACCGGTGGCACCAACCTCACCGTGGCCACGTTCACCAACTACGGCCCGACCCAGATCTCGGATAGCGTCGCCCCCAGCCTGGTTTCAGTGGGTTCGACTGACAAAAAGATCGTCGGCGTGAAATTCTCAGAGCCGGTCAAGTCAGCGACCGCCCTGCTGGCCGTCAACTACAAGCTCAGCCAAGGCAATGTTACCGGTGTCCGAATGGGCATCGGTGGTGATTCCGTTTATCTGACCGTCACGGGTCTGACGGCGGACACCTTCACGGTGACGGTTCTGGGTGGCGTGGCGGATTCCGCTGGAAACGTAATCGCCGCGAACTCCATGGCGACGGGCAGGTGGTCCAATTGGGCCTCGTCCGACATCGGTCTCATCCAGGATCCCGCGGTACGTCCGACTCCGGGTGATGATCCGGGCCGGGTGGGCCAAGCCGTGGCGGTCTCGTCCGGTGACACTGAAACTGAAGTTGAAATCGTGGGCGGTGGCTCGAACGCCTGGAATCCGGGTGACTTCCTGCACTACCTGAACCGCCCGACGGCGATCAATGGCGACTTCGACGTGATGGTCGAAGTGAGCCGAAATGACCGGCCGGCGAATACGGCGGGTTGGGCCAATTCTGGCCTCATGCTCCGCGAGTCGGTCTACCTGCCTGGCCAAGAGGGCACCGTGGACGGCACCAAGGTGGCCATGGTCGCCAACACCACCTATTTGGAAAACTCGGGTCCGAACCGCTCGGCGATCCCGCTGTGGCGGGAAGAGCCCGGTGTGGGCTACGGGAATGGCAATGCTGGCTTCTTCTGGTTCAATAACCAGGTGGACGGCATCCGCGGTTACTACCTCAACATGAACTCGATTAACGCCTCCGGAACTCGTGATGAGGAATCTTCTGTGCTCTCCGCTCGGTGGCTCCGTATCTCCCGTTCGGGTAACACCTTCAGCTTCTACGCGTCCTATAACGGCAAAGTTTGGGAGAAGTATGCTGACGACAAGGATCTGCCCTTGAGCAGCCAGTTGTTGTTCGGGTTCTCCACCATGAACGACACCGGTTCGATCGCGGCTCCGGGAAATGCTTACGGCGGCAATGGCATGGTCGGCACCGACTACGAGGGTAACCAAAACTCCTCCAACTACTCGGTCCAACGGATTCGTATCGGCACCAACGTGTCGCCGCGGAATCCGATCGTCCCTGTTCCGACGATCTCGATCAACGGTTCGGTGATCACCTTCACCGGAACGCTCGATTCAGTGGATGCCCTGAGTGGAACCTTCGCGCCGGTGGCTGGTGCCACGAGCCCGTACACCGTGCCGGCGTCGGCGACGCAAAAATTCTACCGCTCGTCGCAATAGGCGTCGTCGGTTGATCAGAGGGGGCCGGTCTTACGACCGGCCCCCTTTTTGTTGAAGAGTCTGTTTAAAACAGGCTCTCAGAAGGGATCTTTCGGGCGGCACAGTTGAATTCGGATGCTAGGCGGGTAGCCTTTCCAGAGCCGTGTGATTCCAGGCCTGAAGCCGGGAAAACTACCGGCCGGCTGTCTCCCGGGTGACCATCCTTCCATTCCAACTGGCCGTTCGCTGCGTTCGTCGTTTTGCTGGATTCCCTGGATTCGGCCTCGGTCGGAGTGTGCTCCTGCTGCTCTGGCTCCAATCCTGCCCTACGGCGGAGGGCACTTCCGTCCGGCGAATTGAAGACTTGGTCCCCAGCCCGCCCGGCTTCCGAGTTGTTCCGCCGGCGGCGTCGGGCCTCCGGTTTACCAATCACCTGTCAGATCGCCAAATCGCTCTCAATCGTCTGCTGGAAGATGGCTCCGGCGTCGCTTTGGGTGATGTCGATGGGGATGGCTGGTGTGATGTGTATCTCTGCAGTCTGGCGGGAGCGAACCGATTGTATCGAAATTTGGGAAATTGGAAGTTTGTTGAGATTACCGAATCCGCGAGAGTTGGGTGTCCGGGTCAATCCTCGACCGGCGCAGTCCTGGCCGATGCCGACGGAGATGGTGATCTGGATCTCTTCGTCAATGCCTTGGGTGGGGGAACCCGATTATTCCGCAATGATGGACGGGCGCAGTTTTCCGAGGTGGTGGATTCTGGGTTGATCCGAAAATATGGGAGTCATTCTCTCGCACTCGCCGACGTGGATGACGATGGGGACCTTGATTTGTATGTCGTTAACTACCGGGCGACCACCGCCAAGGACGCCCCGGTGAAGGTCAAGGTGAAGCAAGTGGCCGGAAAATGGGAAATTCCGCCGGAACACCGTGATCAGTTTCGGATCGATCTAAGTGGCAGTGGCGCCGTCGCCTTGCTGGAACAGGGCGAGCCCGATCAGTTCTACTTGAACGATGGGAAGGGTCATTTTTCGGTGGTGCCTTGGACGAACGGAACGTTTCTGGATGAACAAGGACGTCCTCTCACCGAGGCGCCCAGGGATTGGGGGCTTTCAGTCCTATTTCGAGATCTGAATCAGGACGGCCGGCCCGACCTGTATGTCTGCAATGACTATTTCACGCCGGATCGCGTCTGGCTCAATCAGGGCCAGGGGATCTTCCGCTTGCTCCCGCAACTGGCCTTGCGTCAGATCAGTTGGGCGGCCATGGCGGTCGAGGTGGCGGATGTCAATCGAGATGGGTGGGACGATATCTTTGTGAGTGAAATGCTCAGTCGGAATCACCTTCGCCGAAACACCCAGCACAGTCTGCGCGAAGTAGACGCACTGCCCGCTTGGGGCTGGGGGTGGAGTTTGGGTGACGTCGAACGACGGACTCAAGTCATGCGCAATACCTTGGCACTGAACCGAGGGGATGGAACGTATGCGGAAATTGCTCAGTTGAGTGGCGTTCAGGCGTCCGAGTGGACCTGGGGGTGTTTGTTTCTCGATGTGGACCTCGACGGATTCGAAGACCTATTGATTGCCAACGGTCACTCGCGCGATCTCGCCAACTCGGATTCGCTCGCGGAGATGAATCGGCTGCCAGCAGCCCCAGATGCGGCGGCCCGCCTGAAGAGCTTGGGAGTGTTCCAACCGCTGCCGTTGGCGCATCTGGCCTTTCGGAATCGCGGTGATCTGACCTTTGCCGATTCGAGTCACGCCTGGGGATTTGATTTCGTAAGCGTCGCGAACGGGATGGCTGAGGGGGATTTGGACAATGACGGGGATTTGGATGTGGTGGTGAACAACCTGAATGGGGCGGCGAGTGTGCTGAGGAACGAGGGGAGTGGAGGACGGGTGCAGGTGCGGTTGAAGGGGAGTGGGGGGAACACGCGCGGGATCGGAGCGCGGATCACGCTGAAAGGAGGGCCGGTGGAGCAGACGCAGGAGATGATCAGCGGGGGACGGTATTTATCGGGGGGTGAGGCGGTGCGAGTGTTTGCGGCGGGCGGGGGAACGAACCTGAGCCTGGAGGTGAAGTGGGGGGGCGGGCGGGTGAGTGTGGTGCGGGGAGTGCAGAGCAACCACGTGTACGAGGTGGCTGAGGCGGGAGCGGAAGAGGTGGCGGCGCCGCAGCGTCTGGAGGGGCGGGCGCAGTTTGTGGAGGTGAGCGAACGGTTGGGACACGTGCACGTGGAGGAGGAGTACGATGAGTTTGGGCGGCAACCGCTGCTGCCGCGGCGGCTGAGTCAGGAAGGACCGGGAGTGGCGTGGGGAGACCTCAATGGGGATGGGCTGGAGGATTTGATTGTGGGGAGCGGGCGGGGCGGAGCCTTGCGGGTGCTGGCGGGTAATGGACGAGGGGGATTTGCGGCGGTGAACGCGCCGGCGTGGAGTGGGGTTGTGGCGGAAGATTTGGGGGGAATCGTGACGTGGTCACGGGAGGCGGGGACGAGTACGGTGCTGGTGGGGCAATCGAGTTATGAAACGGGCCGGACCAACGGGACGGCGGTGCAGGGGTACGAAGTGTTCCTGGGCGAGGTGCAGGTGGGGGCGGGAATTGCGGGCTGGGAAGCGAGCGTGGGGGCTCTGGCGGCGGCGGATATGGAAGGGGATGGAGATCTGGACCTGTTGGTGGGAGGTCGGGTGCTGGCGGGAAGATACCCGGCCGCGGCATCGTCGCGGATTTACCGTCAGGAAGGAGGCCAATGGGTGGCCGATGAAAGCGCCAATCGGCTACTCCAGAAAGTGGGACTGGTGAGCGCAGCGGTGTGGAGTGACCTGGATGGGGACGGCTTGCCGGAACTGGTGTTGGCGTGCGAGTGGGGAGCGGTGCGGGTGTACGCGAACCGGGGAGGACAGTTGAGCGACGCGACGGAGGCGTGGGGCTTGTCGGGACAGTTGGGGTGGTGGACCGGGGTGACGGCCGGGGATATCGACGGGGATGGACGGATGGATTTGGTGGTGGGGAACTGGGGCCGGAACACGGTATATGAAGAATTTATGAAGGAGGGAGTACGGGTGCGGCACGGGGATGTGGACGGGAACGGGACGTGGGAGGTGATTGAGAGTTATTGGGACCGAGAGCAGGGGCGGGAAGTGCCGCGGCGGGACTGGCGAACGGTGGGAGCAGCGGTGCCCGGAGTGGCGAGTCGGTGGGGCAGTTACCGGGCGTATGGGGAGGGGAGTGTGGAGCAGATTTACGGAGCGGAGTTGGCGGGGTTGGAGACACTGCGAGTGAACACGCTGGAGTCGGTGGTGCTCTTGAATCGAGGTGGGAAGTTCGAGGCCCAGCCGCTGCCGCTGGAGGCGCAACTGGCGCCGGTATTTGGGGTGTGCGTGGGGGATTACGACGGAGATGGACAGGAAGACGTGTATGTGAGTCAGAATTTTTTTGGAATGGACCGGGAGACGGGGCGGATGGATGCGGGCCGGGGCCTGTGGCTGCGGGGTGAAGGGGGAGGGAAGTTGCGGGCGGTGCCCGGGCCGGAGAGCGGGGTCAAGAGTTACGGGGAAGGCCGGGGAGCGGCGCTGGGCGATTATGACGGGGATGGACGGGTGGACCTGGTGGTGGGCCAGAACGGGGCAGCGACGCAGTTGTACCACAATCAAGGGGGTCGACCCGGACTGCGGGTGCGGTTGGCTGGGCCCCCGGGCAATGGGAGCGGAATTGGGGCGGTGCTGCGGTTGGGAACGGCGGCACAGCCGGGGCCGGCCCGGGAAGTGCACGGCGGCTCGGGTTGGCGCTCTCAGGACAGTGCGGTGAGTGTGCTGGCGTGGCCTAAAATCGGACCCGCCGTCCTGCGCCTCACTTGGCCCGGCGGCAAGACCACCTCCCACCCCATCCCTCCCGCCACCCGCGAAGTTCGCGCCGCCTTCACCGGTGATTTGGAGGTCATGCCGTGAAATGTTTCTTCCTTTGGTTTTCGGGACTCGCCGATTGGTTTGTCCGGATCTCGCTCGTGCTCGCTGGCGGGTGGGCGGTCCCCGGGCTGGCTGAGTCGCTGAAGTGGCAAATCCGTTCCGGATATCGAGTCGCTGAACTCAGTGCGACGGCCGGTAAGCCGGCTGGATTTCATCTGGCGTCGTCGGCCACTACGGGCGTCCGGTTTACCAACACCCTAAGCCTGGAGTTATCGCTCACCAACACCATCGTCAACAATGGCTCCGGCGTGGCCCTGGGGGATTTTGATGGGGACGGCTGGTGCGATATTTACCTGTGCCGATTGGAAGGTCCGAACGCGCTGTACCGCAATTTGGGCGACGGGACGTTTACGGAAGTGGCGCAGGCGGCGGGTGTCGCTTGTGCCGGACAATGGTCAACCGGGGCCGTGTTCGCCGATACCGACGGCGACGGGGATCTCGACCTTCTGGTTAATTCCATTGGGGGAGGAACGCGCCTGTTTGCCAACACTGGCGCCGGGACGTTTCAAGAGCCCTCTGACTCGGGAATGATCCACCAGTTTGGCAGCACTTCCCTGGCCTTGGCCGATGTCGACGGTGATGGCGATCTGGATCTCTATGTGGCCAATTACCGGACCACGACCATTTTGGATCAGCCGCAGACGCGGTTTAGTCTGACCCGGGTCAAGGGGCGAGCCGTACTGACGCGAGTCAATGGAGTGCCTGTGACATCGCCCGATTTGGCCGACCGCTTTACTCTTTCCCCGGAGGGTTCTCCCCGGGAGGCGGGTGAGGCGGATGTGTTCTACCTGAACGAAGGGGGCGGGCGTTTTCGGTCGGTGGCTTTCCCGGATTGGTTCCAGGATGAACGCGGAGCACCGGCGGAGATTCCCCGAGATTGGGGTCTGGCGGTGATGTTTCGCGATCTGAACCAGGACGGATTTCCTGACCTGTATGTCTGTAACGACACCAATTCACCCGATCGGATCTGGCTGAACGAGGGCCAGGGGAAGTTTCGCGCGTTGGAACTGGCGGCGATTCGGCACACCAGCCTGTCGTCCATGGGAGTGGATTTCGCGGATGTGAATCGCGATGGGTGGGATGATTTTTTGGTGGTCGATATGTTGGGACGACGACATCGGGATCGGATGACGCAACTGGAGAAGGCGAAGCCCGACCCCTCCCTTCCAGGTCGGTGGAATGACCGACCCCAGTTCACTCAGAACACCCTATTCTTAAACCGGGGTGATGGAACGTATGCGGAGGTGGCTTGGGCCGCGGGATTAGCCGCCACCGATTGGTCCTGGACGCCCCTGTTTCTCGATGTGGACCTCGATGGGTTCGAAGACGTCCTAATCGCGAACGGGTTTCATCGGAATGTCCTCGATAGTGATGCGGCTAGTCAGATTAGCCGCGCGAAAGGTGCGAAGAAACTGTCGCCCACCGAGGAATTGCACCTGCGCAGTTTGTTTCCGTCCTGGGAGACGCCGAATGTGGCGTATCGGAACGAGGGAGGACTGAAGTATGAGGAGATGAGTAAGGTGTGGGGATTTGACGTGATGGGAGTATCGCAAGGGATGGCTGAGGGGGATTTGGACAATGACGGGGATTTGGATGTGGTGGTGAACAACCTGAATGGGGCGGCGAGTGTGCTGAGGAACGAGGGGAGTGGAGGACGGGTGCAGGTGCGGTTGAA